>CAEZSN010000001.1_pt1 | contig 36877 bp, 29 predicted proteins | sample 7263961 | NCBI WGS metagenome assembly CAEZSN01 (sample SAMEA6813778, study PRJEB35770) | uncultured Rhodoluna sp. | biome: Freshwater; feature: Freshwater reservoir; material: water | place: Czech Republic | collected 2017-04-14 | depth 0.5m m
GACGGTTCTTTCGACGTTGTGAAGTGGGGCCGCGATTTCGTGGGAGGCGATATTCAGTCGGTGCGTCAGAACATGGAGCTAATTGTTGATGGTGGTGTGAGCCAGGTTGAAAGCGAAGACCAGTCGAAGTGGGGATGGGCATGGCAGGGTGTTGGGTCTGGAAAAAACCTGGTTTGGCGCAGCGCGATAGGTATTCGAGCCGACGGCTCCATGGTTTATGTGATTGGCGATGCAATGAGCGCTAAGTCACTCGGTGATGTGTTGGTTCGAGCCGGGGCTAGGAGAGCCATTTTGCTAGACATGAATTCGGCGTACGCCAACGGATTTTTGTATGGGCCCTATAAAGGTGGACGCAAGATTGACCCGGCGAGCACCAGATCTCCGGAACGCTTTTGGATTCCAAGTGAACGCGATTTTATTGCGGTTTATGCCAAGTCTCCAGCCGCGAAGGCGGATTAGCTACAGGGGGCTAGTTGCGCCACGCGCTGAGGGGTAACCCCCAACAGAACGGCGATGTCGCGCATGGTTAGGCCCTGTTCACGCATCTGTTTGACCACATCGCGAATTTCTTGCGAGGCTTCTTCTTGAAGTTTGGCTGCCTGTTTCATCTTTTCTTGAGCCGACTCCATGTCGCAGATTAGTCCTGGCATGCTGGCGATAACTTTGATCACTACTTCGCAGTTATCTGTGGCACCGTAGTTTTTAGCGGCTTCTTTAACCAGTGCTACAACTTTGTCGAGTCGCTTGGCGCTCAGTTGGAGATTCTTGAACTCGGGAACTTCAACGGACCAGCCGTCGGCTTCGCGTGCGCACAGTGCTTTGACTTCCATGCGACACTCCGATCATTTAGTAAAGAGGCACTTGACTTATTTAGTAAAGCCATGCTTTACTTACAAGCGTAAACCTCAAACTTAAGAATTACAAGGAAAGAGAATCATGTACATCGTTCTACAAATCATCGGCTGGGCACTGGCCGTGCCACTAGTTTTAGGTCTTGGAAAGGCCGGTCTTTGGAAGCTGACTTCGCCAATCGATGCCCTTGCTGCAGCCGGCCTAGCCTGGGTCAAAGAAATTCCAACCTTCCTAGTTCGACTTGTCGCGCTGCTTGAACTACTTGGAGTTGCTGGCATCATTCTGGCTCCAGCTGCTAGCCAATTCCTAGGTCTAACCTGGGCCGCCATCTGGGGCGTACTTGCAGCCGCCGGGCTTGCACTAACCATGCTGGTAGCAGCGATCATGCACATCGCACGTGGTGAGTTCAAGCACGCTTGGGTTCCTATTGTGAGCCTTTTCACAGTCTCCGCAGCACTAACCGCAGTTCTAATCGCACTGCCAAACGTGATCTAAACCCTAGCGAAATCGGTCCTGGTGGCTGCCCTCTCAAGGGTGGCCATCAGGGCCTTTCCAGTTAAGGTGATCAAAAGTACCGTGGTAATCGCACGGCCGGTGTCCCAGATGAGACCTCCGGAAACCAATTCAAACTGAATAAAGCGAGACACATTCTCGGCTAGCGAACCCCCTTCAATAAATGACAGCGACGTGTTTGGACCAACGAAAAGCGGCCAGGTCCAGGCCGTCATGAAGATGCCGTAAAAGTAAGACGAAATCACGGCATAAATCGAAAGATAGGTGAGCCGGAGTTGCGTTGACGAAACTTTTGGAACACGGCCGGCACCGAATCCCACTAGAGCCGCGGCGATCATCTGGAATGGGAGCCAAGGACCAACCCCGCCGCTCATCAAGGCGCTCGACAGAATGCTAATGAATCCGAGAAGTAGCCCAAAGCGTGATCCGAAAACATAGCCAGCGATGATGATGAGAGCAAATGCCGTTTCCATCCCGGCAATTCCCGCTCCCATGAGACGTACCACCGAATTTACAGCGGCGAGTACACCCAAAAGGGCAACTCTTCGGCTATCGAACAACGGAAATCACCCCGCCCGAAATGTTCTGCACGCGAGTTGCGATGGCATCGGCGAAGCCAACATCGTGGGTTGCCACCAAAACTTCAACCCCACTGGCTGAAACCCGATTCAAGAGTTCGACCAACGCTTGCCGAGCCGGCAGATCGAAGCCAAGAGTTGGTTCGTCAAGCATGAGCAGCTTGGTGGTTTTCGCCAGTTGCGCGCTTATGGCCAGAGCGAGCTTCTGCCCGTGTGATAGATCTCTCGGGTTTTGCCCCTGGTCGAACTCGCCCAGAAGGCCCTCTAGTATTTGAGCCGTCGTTCCCGCCGACTGCTTGGCATCCATATCTGCTTGCGCTAATTCCTCACCAACCGTATTTAAGAACAGCAAGTCGCTGGCGGGTTGAGGAACAAGTACGCCGCTGGTCTCGGCCAGCTTTCGAAGGTGGGTGGTTTTGCCAGAACCGTTGGCACCCATAAGGACCGTGATGAGTCCTTTGTTATTTGGTGGCTTTTTGAGAGAGGAAAACTTCGGCGATCCTGGCTTGATCCGACCACCCTCCAACGTAAAGGAATCATCAACGATGTCTGCCAAGAGATCGATTCGATGCTCCGCAATCACAATCGTGATCCCCAACCGTTTCAAGGAAGAAAGAAGTTTTCTAAGAAGGTCTGAGCCCGACCGGTCAAGTGCGGAAAACGGCTCATCGAGCAGCAACAGCCTCGAGCCAGAAACTAGACCCGCGGCGATGGCCAGACGCTGCTGCCATCCCGCAGAAAGCGAGTGCGGGTCTTCTTTCAACAGCTCTTGTAATTCGAATTTCTCTGCAACTTCGCCCACTCGCATGGACACCTCGGATTTGGAGAACCCCTGTTGCACAAGAGAAAACGCCAGTTCATCAAACACGGTAGCCGCTACAAAACTGTCGCGGGGAAACTGGTTTACGTAAACCGCTTGCGGATAGCGAGCCTGGATTACTTTTAGCAGGGTGCTTTTGCCAGACCCGGTGTTCCCGGCCAGTAAAACTAGCGACCCGGCAGGAATTTTCAGCGAAAGGTTATCCAGAATTGTTTTGCGGTCGTAGGAGAAGGAAATATTTTTGAGGTCAACGCTTCCATCGGTTGATGAGTTGAAAACCGCCCCTCCAAAACCACGGGACACCATTGAATCACCCAAATTGATGGCCTGATCGATTGCGTTCGAAAACACCGGAACCAAAACAGAGCGAACCAAATGGATTCCTCTTCGATGAGCTCGAAGTTTTGATGCAACTCGAACGCGAGCCACCGACCTTGCCACTTCTGGCGTCAGGGCCATGGAGATGTTCAGCGCGGTTATGGGAGTTCTCAGAAAAGCTGGGCTGCGTTTGAAAAGTTTTCGAAAATCAAGCCAAGCGTTCAGAAAACCAAACCCGAGGACCCAGCCGGCCAACTTGGTTCCATCGATTGCAGCACCGGTAAAACTCGTCCAAGACACTTCGTCGAACACCAGACGGAAGGCTATGCGCAGTAAAACCACAAACAGGGCAAGATATACATACTGTTTGAAGATTTGAAACTGGAAAGTTTTTAGTTGCAAGAAAACTCTTCTGGATCAGGCAGCTGAGAAACGGTGTCTTCGGATTCCATGTAAACCCAGCCTTCCCATGAGCCGCACTTAGATTCATGATCGGAAGCGCCGGTGGTGGCGTAACCCCAGACCCCAGCGTCAGAAACGTAGTAACCCCAGTAGGCGCCGCTCGCCCCCGAGTCGTCGCAGGCGGCATCGGCGGGTTCACCATTGATTTTGCAGGCGAAGGCGGTTGGATACTTGTTGGTTCCCTGCACTTCAAATCCGGCTGCTCCAAAAAGGTCCCATCCGTTGCCGGAGTAACTCACGGCGCAGTGAGTGCTTACCTCACCTTTGAAATCGACCGAGAGCGTGACCCCGGGGATCTCCTGACTGCAGGCGCCTTCGACCCAGCTGGTGCGCTTCTCGTCGGGAGTTGAAATTGTGGCAGGTGAGCTGCTGCAACCGCTCAACACAAAGGCAAGGGCAGTGACCAGAGTTATGGTCAGTTTCTGAATTTTCATGGTGCCTGTTCTGTCGCTAAAACGACGAAGGCAAGGGCCAGCGCAAATAGGCGTTGCCCAAACTTTCGACCGTAGTCCTCGACGGTTGATGAGAGTTACTAGTTCTAGGCAGGCAGTCCGACTTCTAGCAAAAGCTAGTTACGGTTGCGGGTCAGCGCCGGATTTACACCGGCTTCCCCTGCAAAGAGTTGAGTGGTTTTAGTTTAACGGCAACCAGGTGGAGGCCCAGGCATAACCCACGAAAATCGCCGCATCTAGCAAGAAGTGGGCGAAAAGCAGCGGCACGAGTTTCCCAGTTCGTTTGTAAATGTAGCCGAAGAGCAAGCCCATGATCATGTTGCCAACGAATCCGCCGAACCCTTGATAGAGGTGATAGGTGCCTCTCAGAATCGCGCTCAGCCAAATGATTTTGGTGTCGCTCATACCGCGCTCGCGGAGTCTGGTGAATACGTAACCAATCATGATTACCTCTTCGAGCAAGCTGGCGCCGACCGCGCTCAGCAACAGCATCGGAATCGTCCACCAGTATTCCACTACGTTGGTGGCCACAACCTTCGCCGCCAATCCCAAAGTGCGCGCTCCCAAATAAAGCCCAAGACCGGGGATGCCGATGGCGGCAGCTAAAGCAAAACCAACCAGAAGCTGCTTCCCAAGCTTTTCCCGAAACACACCGATGCGAGCTAGCGCGCCAGCACCAAGCAAAAACAGAACCAGAGCCACCGGAACCAGCGGGAAGATATTGCCAACCAACTGATACCCGAAGTCAAGCCACTGTTGCGCAGCTTCGCTTCGGTTGATGGTGGTGGTAGTGCCGCCTAAACCGGTCTCAGCCGTTAGTGCTGCCAGCAGCGCCAACACCGAATAAACGGCTGATTTCCCGAGGCTCAGCCCGAACACCAGGAGTAACTCAAGATCGAGACGACGTTTTAGCTCCATATTGCTCGGTATCCAATCGAAAGCGCGAGCCCGATAATCAGTAACCCACCGAGTAGACCGAGCCAAACTCTAAAGCGATTGCTGGTAATTCCGCGAACCGCAAGACCCACAAACACCAGCGACTCCTGCCAAATGAGCGAACCAATTAGAACCGCCAGCGCAAAAATCGTCGCAGTGGAAAAGCTCAATTCGAACCCCATGTTGGCAACGTTGGGGGCAATTGCCAGAAAGTACAGCGCCGTTGGGGGATTCACCACGGTGGCAGCAACAAAAGTTCCAAAGGTTTTGGCAACGCTCGACTTTTCGGTTGCAACATTGGCCGGCAAGTCGGTCTTGCCCAGAAGCTGAAGATTTTTGACCAGAGTCTGAACACCCAGGAACAGCAGGATGGCAGCGCCAACCAAACCGAACACCAGCTTTAGCGAAGCTAGTGCAGAGGCGATGATTCCGCCGATCACAAAAACGGCCAGGGCATAAACCCCATCTACGGTAGCCATTCCCAGAGCGCCCACCACACCGTGACGAAGCCCGCGAGAGATTGTGGTGTTTACCAGCAGGATGGCCATTGGTCCTACCGGTATGGCCAGTGCCAATCCGGCTAGAAAGCCAATCGTGAATAGTTCCCACATACCTCCATTCTCTAACAGCCAACTAACAGCGTGGGCAAGGTAACCTTGAACCAGTTGTTATTAGGGAGCCCCTTGAAGCGTTTTGTGTCACTGGCCGTAGGTCTGTCGTTAATCGCATTTTCGCTCACCGGGTGCGCCAGCCCAAGTTCGGTTATTCCAAACACTCACGTAACCATCGCCGAAGTGGGCACTTTCACAACGCTGAACGCCGACGTTGCGGCAGCTTCAGTAAACAAGATTGCCAGCGACATTTCCGCTCTAACTTTGCAAAACTTTTACGAGGTAAACCAAGACGGCGAACTGGTTGCCAACAAAACTTTCGGAACCGTGAAGGTAACAAAGCAAGAACCTTTCACGGTTACGTTCACGCTGGCAAAAACCGCTCTCTGGAGTGATGGATCCTCGGTTGATGCAACCGACATTGCGCTCGCGGTTACCGCCGCCAAACACCAGAGCTTTGGGTCTACCAAATTCGGTTCAACGCTCTCTAGCGCAGCCATTGTTGGTCAACCTAAGCCTGGCGCAAACGAACTTTCGGTTTCGTTTCCGAACCCAATTGCTAATTGGCGAACCGTCTTAAAGATTTCGGCTGCCGCGCACGTGGTTGGCAAGGCCGCCGGTATCACTGGGAACGTTGCCACGGTTCGCTCCGGTATCGTTGCTGCAATCTCAGCTAAGGATGAGAAACAGCTTGCCAAGTTGGCCTTGGCCTATTCCGAAAGCTTCTCTCCAAGTTCGGAAATCACTAACTTCGTTACCAATGGCGCCTACACAATCACTAAAGTTTCTGCGAGCGCAATCGAACTCGATGCCGTGCGAGAGTTTGCCGGAAGTCATTCGGCTGTTGCTGCAAAGGTTTTTGTAAATCTTTTTACCGACAACACCAGCGCCTTTAAGGCCGTTGCCACCGCGAAGGCTGATCTTTTTGCTCCGCTGGCAACTCTGAATGAACCACAATCAGATCTGGTGAACCAGTCGCAAACTTTAGATGCAAAAAAGGTAAAGGTATTAGCACCAACCTCGGGGCAGTCAGAGCAGTTTTTGCTGAACCTCAGCGGAATCACTTTCTCCGACGCCACCTACAACAGCCCGGACACCGCAGGCATTCTTCGTCAGGCTTTCCTTAACATGGTTCCGAAGGCGAGAGCTAACGATTTTGCGGCCTTGACCCAGGTGATAACACGTTCTGACTCGTTCATTTATTCCAGCGCGTCTAAGAATTATTCCGCTGTTTCGGCTTCCAATGGAAGCGCGAATTATCTACTGCAGGATGTTGAGAAAGCCAGTGAGTTAGTTGCAAGTGCAAAACTTTCGTTCGTTCCTGTTGTGAAGGTTCTATTCGATACCGATGATCAAGCCGCCGTTGCGGAGTGGACCCTGCTTTCCGACCACGCCAGCAATGCTGGTTTCCGTTTGACGAATGTTTCATCCGAAGATCCAAGCCAGCGCTACAACAACAATGGCTACGACGTCTTCATCGGCAAAGCTCCGCAAATGGGTGTCGGTTTCGGGTCAATTCAGCAACTGGTTAGCGGACCCAACCGCATGCCTCAGGAACAGTTCCTCGGGCTTACCGCCGATGTGATTGCGGCCGATTCGAAAAGCCTTGATTCAAAACTGCAAGCGCTCGACCAGAAACTTTTCGAAATCGGAATCGGCTTGCCAATGTACCAAGTACCGACCCTTCTGGTTTACAACCAACGGATCAAGGGCTTAGTTGCCGACCCAACAGCCAACAACTCCACCTGGGGTTATTGGACGTGGCAAGTTTCTTCTGACAAATAGCCGTTTCAGCGGTTAGACTGGACTAAATCTACTTTTTCATGAGCGCGTATTGTCGCGCCCAATCCCAAGGATGTTCCCCATGGCTCTGGCCAAACGCGAAGAATTAAGAAACGTTGCCATTGTGGCTCACGTTGACCACGGCAAGACCACGCTGGTCGACGCCATGCTCCGACAGACGGGATCATTTACCTCTCACGGTGACGTGACCGAACGAGTCATGGACTCTGGCGACCTTGAGAAGGAAAAGGGCATCACCATCCTCGCCAAGAACACCGCCATTGCTTACAAAGGCGACCACTCCGGTGGCAAGGAAATCACCATCAACGTAATCGACACCCCAGGTCACGCCGACTTCGGTGGCGAGGTTGAGCGCGGTCTTTCCATGGTTGATGGCGTAGTGCTTTTGGTTGACGCCTCTGAAGGCCCGCTACCTCAGACTCGTTTCGTGCTTCGTAAGGCTCTTGAAGCCAAGCTTCCAGTTATTCTTCTGGTCAACAAAACCGACCGCCCAGACGCTCGCATCGACGAGGTTGTTGAAGAAACTCACGACCTTCTACTAGGCCTCGCTTCAGACCTTCACGACATCGTTCCAGATCTAGACATCGACGGAATCCTTGAGCTTCCAATCATTTATGCCTCAGGTCGCGCCGGTATTGCATCTCTAGTTAAGCCTCTAGATGGCACCATGCCTGAAGGTGACAACCTTGAGCCGCTGTTCGGCGCAATCATGAAACACATTCCAGCTCCGGTCTACGACGACGAAGCTCCGCTTCAGGCTCACGTGACCAACCTCGACGCCAGCCCGTTCCTCGGTCGTCTCGCTCTGCTTCGCATCTTCAATGGCACCCTACGCAAGGGTCAGCAGGTTGCTTGGGTTCGCCTAGACGGAACCACGCAGACCGTGAAGATCACCGAGCTTCTCAAGACCAAAGCACTTGAGCGTTTCCCGACCGAAGAAGCCAACCCTGGCGACATCGTTGCGGTTGCCGGCATCGACGAGATCACCATTGGTGAAACCCTCGCCGACCCAAACGACATTCGTCCGCTGCCAATGATCACCGTTGACGACCCGGCCATTTCGATGACCATTGGTATCAACACTTCGCCGATGGCAGGCCGCGTCAAGGGCGCCAAAGTAACCGCTCGTTTGGTGAAAGACCGTTTGGACAAAGAACTGATCGGTAACGTTTCGATCCGCGTACTTCCTACCGAGCGTCCAGATGCTTGGGAAGTTCAGGGTCGTGGCGAGCTTGCTCTAGCGATTTTGGTTGAGCAGATGCGCCGCGAAGGTTACGAACTAACCGTTGGTAAGCCTCAGGTTGTTACCAGACGAGTCGACGGCAAACTTCACGAACCGGTTGAAGACATCACCATCGACGTTCCCGAAGAATTCTTGGGTTCAATCACCCAACTAATGGCTTCTCGTAAGGGTCGCATGAAGAACATGCAGAACAACTCGGCCGGCTGGACTCGCCTCGAGTTCCTAGTTCCTTCTCGCGGACTGATCGGTTTCCGCACCGAATTCCTAACCACCACCAAGGGAACCGGCATCGCTAACGCCATCTCGGCAGGCTACGAGCCTTGGGCCGGTGAAATCATCACCCGCCAGAACGGCTCGATGATTGCCGACCGAGCCGGTGTTGCCACTCCGTTTGCCATGATTGCACTCCAAGAGCGTGGCTCGTTCTTCGTTGATCCAACCACCGAGGTCTATGGCGGAATGGTGGTTGGCGAGAACTCTCGAGCCGACGACATGGAAGTTAACATCACCAAGGAAAAGAAGCTCACCAACATGCGTGCTTCATCTTCCGATGAATTCCAGTCGCTCACCCCACCAAAAAAGCTCAGCCTTGAAGAGTGCCTCGAGTTCGCTCGTGAAGACGAATGTGTTGAGGTAACCCCAGAGGCCGTTCGCATCCGTAAGGTCGAACTTGACCCGAATATCCGTGCCCGCGCGGTTTCGGCAAGAAAGAACGCCTCTAAGGTCTAGTTTTCATAACAAAAGTAGGGTTCTTCGATTTCGAGGAGCCCTACTTTTCTTAACGGAACATTAACGAATCGTTACCATTTTGCGACCTGATTTTTGGGAATTTTTTCGTTGAGCCCCACCTAGCGGTGTTACTTTTGATTCACATTTCATCGAACATTCTTCGTTGAATGTAAACCCACTATGGAGGAATAAATGATTAACAAGAAGCTAGCGCGCGCAATTGCCGCTACTGCTGGTGTTGGTCTAGCATTCGCGGGCTTGGTCGGCGTAGCCGCCCCAGCTCAGGCTGTTGAGACAACCACTAGTTTCAAGATTCACCTAAACGTGCCTGCATCTGTTGCTGCCGACTGGAACATCTGGTCATGGGGCGACTGCAACGGTGCTAACGACAACGTAATTGGCTCATCGACCCGGAACTTGGGCACCGATGCAGCACCAAACAACGTAACCCAGGACTGGACTCCAAACTTCTCGAACGATGACGCCTACGGCTCATACGCCGAGTTCACCGTTCCTTGTGTTGTGACCGCATTGAACAACGTAATGCGCACCACCGAGTCATGGGGTGGCCAGGACGCAGCTGATGCAGTTGTTGACAACCCAGACACCGCTGACGTAGATGAGACCGCTGCTGCAAAGCCTGCGATCGCTGAAGCCGACAAGCCATTTGGTGGAGACAACATCTTCCCTAAGGGCGAGAGCTGGTGGAATGTTAACACCGGTAAGCGCGAGTACCCACTAAAGGATGTAGTTAGCTACAAGATCCACCTCAACATGTCGCTTGCAAACGCACAGGCTAAGGGTTGGAATCTATGGACCTGGGGTCCATACACTCCAGCACAGACTGCGCTTTCAAAGTTCAAAGTTGGAAGCAAGTACCCTTACAAGGGCAAGGTTAGTGCGACCATCACTGGTGTTCCTTTCAGTGGTTCAGACAAGTACGGTGCGTTTGCAGTTATCAAGCTGCCTCGTGTCTACGTCTCGACCCTAGGATTCCTAGTGAAGCGTTCAACCCCAACCTCTGACTGGGATGACAACGTGAAGTCAACCGACTTCAAGGGCGACAACGGCAACAATGTTGCTGCTGGAACCACCGACGCCTGGATTCAGGTTGGTGCCTCGACACTTTCACACAAGGCCCCAACCTTCGTTGGTCGCTACGGTGCAACTGCAACTTACGCAAACGGTAAGGTAACAGTTACTCCAGTTCGCCCAGCCGCTGCTTCACTGCAGGGTGCTTTGGCAGACAAGATCGTGGTTACCATCAAGAAGGGTGCAACCAGCAAGACCTGCACCATTCAGAACACAGCAACCGCTGCAGCTGAACAACGTTGGGCAACCCCAACCAGCTGTGACATTGATGTTGCTGCTGGTGCCGAAGAGGCTACCTGGGACGTATTCGTTCAGGGTTCGGCAGTAGGCGTTGGAACCGCTCTAATTGGTCCAAACCGCTCGACCAAGGTTGTAGTTCCTGCAACCTAAGTCTCACGATTGAAAAGTGGGTCCCGGCTTTTAGTCGGGGCCCACTTTTCTTTATCTCTTTTTGGTAACAAACACCCTTCCATGTCAGATGAATTAAAATCAAAATGTAGGCTAAATCCATAAATTAAAACGAAAGTAGATTTTGTGCGAAGTCTCACCTTGCGGAGCAAATTAGTTGCTCTTACCGCAGCAATCGGCATCCTTTTTTCGATGGTCACAGTTACCCCGCCGGCTCAGGCCGCCGGAACTTGCGTAACCGCACCTTGTGCCCACCTGGTGGTTCACTACAAGCGCAACGCACCTACCAACTACAGCGACTGGGGCCTATGGCTCTGGGCTTTCAAAGGCGTGGGTCTGGCCGAGAACCCAGTTACTGGCTTTAGCTCTAGCACCCTCGACAGCAACGGTTTTGCCCTGATTGACACCTATGTGCCAATTAGCGCCGGCGTGACCGAACTTGGAATGATTCCTCGTTTGAAATCTGGCTGGACCAAAGACGTTGACCTAGACCGCGTGGTCAAGCTCGACGAAAACAAGAGCGCCGAAATTTGGATCAAGCAGGGCGATGGCTACATCTACCGCGACTCAACTTTCACCATTCCACCCGAGATGTGGGGTGCAAGCATTGAAACCCTTCGCACCATCAAAGTAACTCTCAGCAAGGCAAATGGAACCGCCGGCCCTGGCTTCACTCTGACCGGTGCTGGAGCTCCTAACATACTCAGTGCCACCAAGATTTTTGATTTGAGCGGGGGAGTCTCTTCAAGCAATAAACAGTGGCTGATCACAACCGACGCCGACATCCCTCTTGGCGCGCCACTCACCATTACCCACACCGATGCTGATCCGACCAGAACTTTTGGAAGCCGAAACGTAATTCCTGGCGGCGTATTCACAAGCACAGCGTTCAATGACAATTACGTCTACACCGGCACCGATCTTGGCTCTACCTACAGCGCAGCCAAGACCGACTTCCGCGTTTGGGCCCCAACCGCTTCTGCGGTGAACCTGGTTACCTACACTTCCGCTAGTCAACTTGCTGCCGACGCAACAGTGATTCCGATGACCTCAGATGTCAAAGGAACTTGGATTGCCTCGGTAAACGGTGATAAGCACGGTCTGGTTTACAACTACCGGGTAACTGTTGGTGCAAACACCGAAGAAGCGGTTGACCCTTATGCCCGTTCGGTAACCATCAACGGTAACCGTGGCGTAGTAATCGACCTCGCTCAGACCAACCCCACCGGTTGGGCTACCCAGGCGAAGCCTGCCTTCAGTGGGAAGTTGACCGATGCCGTGATGTATGAACTTCACGTTCGCGATGCAACCAAAGATCCTTCGAGCGGTGTAACCGCGGCCAACCGAGGAAAGTTCCTAGGGTTAGCCGAGCTTGGAACCAAGATCAAGGTGGGTAAAGTTACCTCTCCTACCGGTCTTAGCGCCATCAAGGATCTGGGCGTTACCCACGTTCAGCTCCTGCCTTTCTACGACTACGCTTCCGGTGGTCTAGAAGATAACCCAAGTTTCAACTGGGGATATGACCCTAAGAACTTCAACGCACCTGAGGGTCAGTACTCTTCCGACCCAACCGATCCGGTAAAGCGAATTTCCGAACTAAAAACAGCCATTCAGGCGATGCACAAGAACGGTCTTCGAGTCACCATGGACGTGGTTTACGGCCACGTAGCCTCGGCCACCGAATTCAGTCAGCAGTTGATTGTTCCTGGTTACTGGTTCCGCCGCGATGGTGCTGGAAACCTTACCAATGGTTCTGGTTGTGGAAACGATGTTGCCACCGAGCGCCCAATGGTTCGTAAGTTCATTGTTGACTCAATGAAGTACTGGACCAGCGAATACAAGCTCGATGGCTTCCGCATCGACCAGATGGGTCTTTGGGACGTTACCACTTTGAACGCGGTTCGCCTAGGGGTTTCTTCGGTTGAACCAAAGGCAACGATTCTTGGTGAAGGCTGGAGCATGGGTCCTGCGATTGGTGTTCCTCAGGGAATCCAGGGTCAACTCGTGAACATGCCTGGTATTGGTGCCTTCAACGACGGCATTCGAAACGCTGTGAAGGGAAGTCCAGATGGAACCTCCGACGGTGGCTTCGTCAACGGTAACCCTGGCGGAACCCTAAACGCGGTGAAAGCTGGCACCACTGGTAACACCAGCACCACCCTCACCGTGCCTTGGTTCACTTTGGACGCAGGTCAATCGGTCAACTACGCCGAAGCCCACGACAACATGACTTTGTTCGACAAGCTTTGGGCTGTGAACAACGGAACTTCGCGTGCTGCGGTTGCCAAGCAATCGCGCCAGATCGCGTCGCTATTGTTCTTGGCTCAGGGAACCCCATTCATCCAGGCTGGACAAGAGTTCTTGCGTAGCAAAGAGGGCGAGCCTAACAGCTACAACCTCTCGGATGCGGTGAACAACCTAAAGTGGGGAGAACGCGCCACTGAAGCAACCACAGTTGCCTACTACAAGGGACTGATCGCGCTTCGAAAGGCTCACAAGGCTTTCCGCATGAGCACTCCAGCGGCAATCAACGCCAATCTGAAGTTCCTCAGCGCACCGAGTGATGTTCTCGCTTACTCGATCAACGGTAAGGCCGCCGGCGACAGCTGGTCTTCGATCGTGGTAATCAGCAACCCTAACGCCTCGGCAAAGAAGGTAAACCTTCCGGCCTCAGGCAACTGGATTGCAACAGTCTTGGGTGACAAAGCAGGCACCGCAACCTTGGCAACCTACCGGAACACCAAGTCAGTTACCGTTGCAGCTCACAGCACCTTAGTTATTCACAAGTAAAAGTAATCAATCCGTTACCCTTTACCAGAAGTTAACGTAATTTTTGCCAGGGGTTCGGGTAGAAGATAGTAATTAGCATCATCAACCTATGTGCGAAGGATCAAAAATGAAACTAGGAAAGATTGCTGCAGTAATCGCTTCAGCAGCACTACTCACCACAACGCTAACTGTCGCTAGCCCGGCATCAGCTGTTCAGAACTTGGTGGTTTGGGCCGATAAGGGAACTATCGACACCATCAAAACCCGCGTTCAGGCGTGGGACACCGCAAACGCGGATTACACCGTTTCTCTAGTGCAGAAGGACTTCTCCACTGTGCGTGACGCCCTAAAGGTTGCAGTACCCAAGGGTCAGGGCCCAGACATTCTGGCTGGTGCGGCTCACGACTGGGTAGGCAACTTAGTGAAGGCAAACGTTCTGCTTCCAATCGACGCTCAGCTTCCTGCAAACTTCAAGGACGATTTCATTCCGGGTGCACTTCAGGCTATGAAGTACAACGGTCACTACTACGGTGTTCCCGGATGGACCGAGAACATCGCGTTCTTGCGCAACATGAAGGTTGCCAAGACCAAGGTCACCAGCATCAACCAGGTCAAGAACGGCGAGATCGGAATCAACTACTCGGCCACAACGTCTGACCCCTACCACTTCTACCCATTCCAGACCATGTTCGATGCACCGGTATTCACCATGGATAGTGGCGGCGACTGGACTGAAACCGTGGGCATGGGTGGCACCAAGGGTGCAAACTTCGCCAAGTGGTTGAAGACCAAGGGAACCGCATTCTTCGGCAAGCCTGCCGATGCCAAGATTCTCTGCAACTTCCTCAACGGAAAGATCAAATACTGGGTAACTGGCGCTTGGAACATCAACGCAATTGAATCAGGTGCCTCTGGCTGTAAGAAGGGTCTCGTAATCAACTCGACCTACTCGATTGACCCATTCCCTAAGGGTCCAACCGGAATCACCCCTAAGCAGTTCCTAGGCATCCGAGGCTACCTAATGGTTGCCTCTGGACCAAACAACACAACTAACGTTGCCGGAGCTACCTTGCTTATGCGATACATGTCTTCTGAGGCAACTCAGTTCAGCTTGTACGACAACTTCAACAAGACCCCTGCAAACAAAGCAGCTCTAAACCGCGCTAAGGATAACCCGGTAATCAAGGGTTTCGCAGACGCAGCTAACACCGTGCCGATGCCTAACAGCCCAGCCATGGATGCTGCTTGGGTTATCTGGGGTAAGGCTCAGACCCGAATCATTCAGGGTAAAGAGTCGAAGCCAGACGTCGCTTGGTCAACCATGACCAAGGCACTGCAGACCGCCATCAACAAACTCAACTAAGTAAAGTTTGGTGACCATCGAGCGCTACCGCTGGTAGCGCTCGATGGCTATCAGTAGTTTTTATTGAAAGGCAGAAGTGGCTGCTAGTAAAGAAGTCAAGATGACCAAACCCAAGAAGGTAAAGCCGGTTTATCCGGTTAGTGTGGCTGGAGTTATCTGGAAGATTGCGACCCTTGGCATTGTCGATGCCGTGGTCTTCTTCATGATCATGGTCATGGTTGCTCAGGAACGCATTACTGAGGCGATTGTGGCAGTAATCGTGGCTCTAATTATCAACTGGATTTATCTGCGCCGAGGCGGCCTACCGGCGAAATACCTAGCTCCAGGCGTGTTCTTCCTAATCATTTTCCAGGTCTACGTGCTCCTTTTCAGCGGTTACACCGCTTTTACCAACTATGGCTCGGCTCACAACGGCGATCAGAACCTAGCCATCCAAACCATCAAGAATGCCGCTTACCGCGTGGTTGATGGCGGAGAAGACTTTGTGGTTGTGGCGGGAACCGATAATAAAGACGGTAAACCGGCACTTCTGCTAACCAGCAACCTTGACAACAAGGTTTACCTGGGAAAAGACGGACAGCAAAAGGTTGAAATCCCAGAGGGTAATTACACTCTCGCTGAAGGTTGTGCCGACCCTTATGCAGAAGACACCACCACTTGCGCCCACGCTGCGGCCACCGCGGTTGGCTTCACTCCTGCAAAAGTGTCAGACCTAACTAAGTTTCAACTGCGCAAGTATTATTCGCTTCGCGTGGTGATAGACCCCGCTAACCCAAACCTCGGCATCCAGACCGGAGACTTGGCAACTGCGGCGGAGATTCAAGCCACACTCTCATTCGATGAGAAGACCAAGTTCTTCACCGCCCTGGAAGATGATGAAAACGGCAAGTTCATGGCGGGTGACGTGTTCAAGCCTGCCGAGAACGGTTATTACCACGTTGATGGAAAGATCAAGAACGCTCACCTAGACGCCGGTTGGCGAGTTGAAGTGGGTCTAAAGAACTTCGAAACCATCTTCACCGACGAGCAGCTACGTGCGCCGTTGATGAAGGTAATCAGCTGGACCTTTATCTTTGCCTTCGCCACCGTTGGAAGCACCTTCCTGATGGGTATGGCAATTGCGTTCCTTTTCAACCACGAGAAGCTCAAGGGCAAGCGTTTCTATCGTTCGATCATGATCTTGCCTTACGCATTCCCAGCGTTCCTTTCGGCATACGTTTGGGTAGGTCTGCTGAACAAGGAACACGGTTTCGTGAACACCGTATTGCTTGGGCAACCGGCCGACGGGGATAACAATATCCCTTGGCTACTCGAAGAAGGCCCTGCTCGTTGGGCCGTGCTTTTGGTAAACCTCTGGTTAGGTTTCCCATACATGTTCCTGATTGTGACCGGAGCATTGCAGTCAATCCCTGCCGAGCTAACCGAGGCGGCGCGTATCGATGGAGCCAGCCCTTGGCAGAGCTTCCGTTTGATTAAGATGCCGTTGCTCTTGGTTTCAATTGCACCGCTACTGATTGCATCATTTGCCTTCAACTTCAACAACTTCACGATCATTTACCTGCTGACCAAGGGTGGGCCGAACGATTCGGGTGTAACCGACTACGACGTAGGTGGTACCGATATTCTGATTACCTTCGTTTACAAGATCGCGTTCTCAGGAACCGGTCAGAACTACGGTTTGGCTAGCGCCTTCTCGATTCTTATCTTCATCGTTATCGGAACTCTTTCTCTAATCAGCTTCCGCCGCACTAGAACTTTGGAGGACATCAACTAATGACCGATATCGCACCTCTAGATATGTCTAAGTTCAAGTACAAGACTCGTCGTCGCGGGCCGCTAAAGTGGTTGCTTACCACCGGCTGGCGACACCTGCTTGGGTTGGTGATTGTGGTTTACACCATCTTCCCAATTCTTTACATCCTGTCAACTTCGCTGTATCCAAATAACGACATCAACGACACCACCACACTTTTTGCCGCAATCTCTTGGGATAACTACGATGCGCTTCTTGCCAATGAAGACGGTAGCCGACCATTCACCGCGTGGTACATCAACACGGTTATCATCGGTGTTCTCACCTCGATTGGCTCGGTGTTCCTATCCGCTTTGGCTGCCTATTCGTTCTCGAGACTTCGCTTTAAGGGTCGTCGCGGTGGTTTGATGTCGCTTATTTTGATGCAGATGTTCCCGTCGATCCTCGGTTTGGTGGCAATCTTCTCGCTGATGAGCGATATCGGTGAAGTGTTCCCGCAGCTTGGTCTAAATAGTCAACTGGGTCTAGTCATGGTTTACATGGGTGGAGCGCTCGGTGGTGGAACCTACCTGATGTACGGATTCTTTAACACCGTTCCCAAGGAGATTGACGAAGCAGCCAAGATCGATGGCGCCAGCCACGCTCGAATCTTCTTCACCATCACTTTGCGCCTGGTCGCTCCGGTTCTAGCGGTGCAAATGCTGCTTAGCTACATTGGTGTTACCAGCGACTACGTTTTGGCTTCTATCTTGCTGAGTGATCCTGAGAAACTTACCCTGGCTACCGGACTTCAGAGCCTGATTAACGACCCTTACTCGAAAGACTGGTCAATGTTCACCGCTGGAGCCATTTTGGCAGCACTCCCAACCGTGATCCTCTTCCTGTTCCTGCAGAAGTTCATCACCTCCGGTCTAACCGCTGGTGCCACTAAGGGCTAAGAATTAGCGAATGCCGTTTGCCTTGAGCACTGAGGCAACTCGGGTTTGTTGCTTGCCGATCCAACTTTGAACGCGAACCTGTTCGTTTTTCATTGGCTGCGATGTGCGAGAACTGATCACGGTTGATGCCGACTTCATCGCCGTAACAAATTTGGAGCTAGTTACCTTGGCCGACACGGCTTTCAGTTGAATCAGGTAATCCTTTTTACAAACCGAATAGGCCAGACATTTCACGAAGAGCATCCCACGTGGCATGGTGGCTTTTTGGAAGGACTGCTGAATCCAAGGGAAGCCTGCGGCTGGTTTATCCAATGGCATGAAGTAGTCGTCGAGGAGCACAGCGGTCTGGCGGTTTTCGCCAAAGGTTTGGTCGGCGCCCCAGGGTAGGATTGTGAACTTGCCAAGAATGTTACTGCGGAAAAAGTGGTTGTTCTGGAGCGGCCCGGTATAGCCATCCCAATGGCCGATGAAGTTTTCGACGGCAAACATTTTGAGCAGTTCGGTTCGGTCGGTGACAGTGGCGAGCTTGGCATACCATTTGGCGCCAGATGAATAGTTGGCCGCCGCGATTAGTTTGCCAAGATCCGTCTTGTTCGGGGTGTCGGCCCAACCCTCTTTCACAAGGTATTTTCCTGTCTCCTTAGTGCCGTTGTCGTTACCCACTTTGAGGTCGTTTAGGGCAACTCCCTCGTAAAGGTGCTGGGTGACGTCTTTGTATTTGGTGCCTAAAAAGATGTCATCTACGGACTCAACCGAAAGATACAGTCCTTTGGCGGTTCCGTTGATCTTGAGGTCGGTCCAGCCAGTTCTCGGAGCCGGAACCCCCATAAGGTTGAACAGTTTATAGGAACCAAACTCGTGCAGTTTCGATTCGTCTTGGGTCATGGCGTTGAGGGTTAGATTCTTGAGCCCCAGGAATCTGTTTCCCTTGAGTAGTTTCCAGTTGAAGGCAATTTTGAACGAAGGCGTTCTATCCAGAGTCGTTAACGAGGTGCTGCCCTTCATGCGGATACCCACATTGATGGGGCCAATCGATTGACCGTTAGCACTGAACTTGAATGTGGCAGCCACATAGTTTTTGGCGGTGTTCCGATTGTTCAGAGAGGTTGCGCTGGCATCGGGAATTTGAAGCTCGATGGCGTTGATGACTGTTGTGCTGAAGATGTCAGCTTGGGCCAGAGCTGCGGCGCTGGCAGGTGAAGCGCCAAGCGAGATCGTGCTCAAAGCAACTAGAACCGAAATGGCCCTAGAGAGCCACACCCTTGTTTTAGCCATCATTGGCTAAGTCTACGCTTTTACTTCTTTCCTGCCCAAGGAAGGCGGTATTGGCGCAGGTAGAGTGTCAGCGTGATTACGAGGAACGAGAACCAGGCGGCCGCCTGAATCATCGAAGGAGCGCCGTTGTAGGCAATCGTGGTGCTCAGGAAGATTTCGATAGGGGAGTCGGCTGGGGTGATAAAGCTCAGGTCGAATGCGGTGGCAGTTTCTGGTAACACACCAATTTCGGTGAACTCACCAATCGCGTATTCGAGGATGCCAGCGGTAAGAACCAGTAGGTAGCTGCCGGTGTATTTGAAGAAGCGTCCGAGGTTAATCTTCAACATTCCCTTGTAGATCCAGTAGCCGAGGATTGAGGCTGCGGTGAGTCCGGCAAATGCTCCAACCCAGGCGTATTGACCTTCTCCCGTGGTTTTCGCGGCAGTCCAGAGGAAGATCGAGGTTTCGATGCCTTCTCGCACCACGGTGAAGTAGGCAATGAAGAATAGGGCCAAGCCGCTGGTTTCGATAGCGGTGTCAATTTTGCTCTGAAGCTCTTTGTTTAGGTGGCGCGCTGTTCTGGCCATCCAAAAAACCATCCAGGTCACGAAGATGACTGCAAGAAGGGAGGTAACTCCGGTTATCGCAATTTCGGCCGTTTCGCTGGCGTGCTCTTCGATTGCCGACAGCCCTAAGCCAGCTAGTAACGCGGTGGCGACCGCCGCAACTATTCCGTAAACAATCTTTGGAAGGTGCTGAAGACGGTCGGTCTTCTTTAGGTAGGCAATCAGAATGCCAATGATTAGGGCTGCCTCGAGGCCTTCGCGAAGACCGATCATGAAGTTGGCGAACAAAAGATTCCTTAACTTAGGGTTACCTTACCTAAATCATTTTAGTTAGGTAAACCTAAGTAAGCAAGAGTTACTTGAGTTCTTTCAACCAAACCGAAGGTTCGCGTCCGGACTTGCGCATATTCTCAAGTCGAACCGCCAACCAAACCAACAATCCCGCCACTCCAAGCAAAATAGCCCAGAGGAACCATTCCTTATTGGTTAGCGGGTGGAAACCGTAGGGGAGCACAGTCACGATTACGCCGATTAGACCTGGGAAGAAAGTGCCACCAATCTCGCGGAGCGAACCGGTAACCAGCAACACCAACGACACCGTTAGCACGATTCCGAAACGCCACCAGTCGAGGCTTCGAATCTCCGAGCCTCCCAAAGATGAAAGCGTGTGGAAAATAGCTGGGCCAAGAGCAATAGTTACCGGAATACCGATGAACACCACACTCTTGAGCTTCAATCCACTGTATTTGCGGAGAAGGTAAATAGCCCAATAAAGTAAACCGGCGATAATCAAACCGCGAAGTTCTAGATCGGCAGAACCGTTATCCACTGCTGAGGTCTTGAACCAAAGCCCAGGAACAGCGATGAGCCAGAGCTCCACAGTTCCAATCAGGTTTAGGCCGCGGTTACCTCTCAAAATACCGATCACCATCACTGCGATGGAGATTGCCAAGACAATCAGAGTTCGGCTGATCTCGGCTGCATCTAAGGCGCTGAATTGCTTGGTAATGCTAGTCCAGGAATAAATCACGCTCGGCGTAATCGCTGCAGCCAACGGAATTTCTAGGCGCAGGTATCTGCCCATTTTTCCATTGGCCGGCTTGGTCAGCCAGGCGCAAATTCCCAACAGTATTGAAATTGTGACGGCGTATAGTTCCGGCCCGTCCCAGTCCAAATTGAACTGGTTATAGCCAACCCTGACCACAAAGAATCCAAGCGCCGCTATCGAGATCTGAGAACCAATTGCCCACTCAAGCTGCTTGGTTTGCAGGCTGCGACGAATTAGCAGGAATGTAATAAGCGCAAAAACAACCGCTAAGCGTGAATTGAAGTTAACTTCCGGCTGGTTCGTGAAACTAGCTGCTGCAGCAAAAAGTGCCGCCCCGGCATAGATAAATGCGAAGTTTGACTTCGCTCGAAGCTCAATGATCAGGGCAATCGCTGCTGGCACGGCTAACAGAATCCAGTAATCGAGCGCCGATAAAGGAACGAAACGTTGAGCTGACGCGATTATCAAAACCAGAGATATACCGGTGGTGATTCTCGTGACCAACCTGGTTGAGATTTCGCCTTTACCAAACTGTTTGTTCGCCCAGATTAGGCCGAGGTTACCGGCCGCACCGAGGGCCATGGCAATCGCGGCAATTAGGCTCGAGTTTTTGTCGGTACCCCAGGCGTTATTGGCAATAACCACGCTCAAGCTGGTAACGGCATAACCCACGTTGGCCCAGCGAATGTTTTTGGTGAGAAGAGCGAACCCGAGAATCATCAATCCGTCGACCAGAATAAAAGCGCTGTGAACCTTTAGCGCGTCGATGCTGCCACTGAACACTGAGAGCAAGACCGATAGCCCGATGGCAACGTAACCCTGGTGAGTGAACTTCTGAGCTAGCTCCTTACCCTTGAAGATGATTACACCCGCCAGCGAAACCAATAGATAGCCGGACGCAACCGTCATCAAAATTGGTTTTGCCGCCGAGGTGAAGAAGGCGGTGCTGGCAATAAGAGAGATAAGCGACGATTGGACCAACGGAATCCAGTTCGAGGTCGAAAATGCAATAACTTTGGCGCGAACCTCAAGCCAACGAACTAGTGCGGGGAAGAGGTTCACCCCGATGAGAGTTAGCGCCAAGGCCAGTGCGATTTCTAGCGAGTCGGCTTCCGCTTGGACTCGGTAGTAAAGGAACACTGAGACCGATCCAACAAAGCCTGTTGCATAAATGGCAATAGTGCGAAGCCTGCTGAAACTTACGAACTCGCGAATTGAGAGAACCAGCGCAATCGCCACCAGGTAGAACCCAAAAGGTCGGTAGTAGTCAACCAAATCTGGCTTGAGATACCAAATTCCGCCAAAAGTGACCGTAACCCAAGCCGCAATGGTCACTGCAAATGTGGGAAGAAGTAGGAACTTGGCAAAGCGCTCAAGCATGAACACCAGAAGCAAGAGAAGCACAGCAACGGTCAAGCCAACCGTGTAGTCGACTCCATTGATCAGCGACAGAATTCCAAGACCCAAGAATGAGAGTCCGATAGCCGAGGCCGAATTTCTCAGAGACAGAACGGTTTCATCCTTCTCTACCAGTGCGCTCACCCAACTGCGATTAATGCGAGCACCTACCAACCAAACGGCTGATGTAACTATTGCGGCAATTCCATCGATAGGAGCGCTCGCGTTTAGGGCCAGCTGTTGAATTATGTCAAGTGCCCCGAAAGCCGCGAGCAAAATCGAAACGGAAATGCCGAAACGCTTAAGAGAGTTGTCTTCTCTTGCCTGGAGATCCTTTAGGTAAGCTTCGTCAACACCCGACTCGATATCCCATTTGGCATTCCTCGCCAAGCGAACCGCGATAAGCACAGCGAATAGAGCCAGGCTGAGAACGGCTACTCGCCAGCGATCTTCGAATGCGCCGGCTGAGTTCACGACCAAAGTTATTGCCGAAGCGGTTAGAGACAGAGGAGCGATGGCTCTCCAACCGAAGTTTTTCGACCACATTCCAAGCAGTAGCGAAACCACAGCCACGGTTCCGAGGTTGATCGACCAGAACCACGCCGGCTCATTGTCCCAGGCGGTGAATCCCCACCCGAAGGTAGTGCTGAACGACATGATCAACGTGAGCAGCATCGCACTGGAGAATACGGCCAGGAAGTTACTCAAGAGAATTGAGAAACGCTTTAATTTGAGGGCTCCGAAACCCGCGACTAGTCCAAGCGAGAGTTCAAGCGTCGACCAGGCGTAAACGTTCCAAGAGTTTAGGTTTTGCGAAACGAAAACAGACGCGGCCACCAAAACCAGAAAACCGGCCACGACAATAAGCCACTGCGTTACCGATAGCTTTGGTCGTTCTCGCTTTGGCTTTAAGGGTACCGGAGCGACTTCCTGATTCAAGGAGACCTTGTTTCCGCCATTGAAAACAGCCATGGCTTGAACCAAAGAGCCGAGGCTTTCGTTGGTCTCAGTTAGAAGCTTGCGCAAACGATTGAACTCGATAAGTTCCTTTGATAGGTATTTGTTGCCGCATGGGCAAACCACCTGTTTTAAACTTCCGAGCTGTTCCTCGGTGAATTCGTGTGTGCAAAACGGTGTTCCATACATTTGGCTCCCCTTGCCTAGTAGAAACGGGTCTAATCACTTTTTACCAGATAAATTCGATTTCTTTTGTCATCTTAACCAAATCTCAAGCGCAATTTCAACAAACCCAAAGTTCTAGTTCGAGTAAGTAAGGTTGTATCTATGGCAAAAGCAACCTTTAGTGCAAAGCGACTCTTGGTTGTGCACGCACACCCGGATGATGAGAGCCTCTTTACGGGGCATGTGATCGCCGATGCCATTGCTTCCAAAGTTGAGGTCATGGTGCTGACTCTCACTCGCGGTGAACGCGGACGAATGAAGCTCGAAGAACTGAAATCGCTTGAAGGAAACCTTCCATCCATGGGAGCATTCCGCACCGGGGAACTCAGAAATGCGCTGCAAGCGCTGGGAGTTCGCCACCACCGATTCGCCGGAACTCGCGCCTATCAAGATTCGGGATTCCGCATTAACGCTTTCGGTAAGCCAATCAAGCTCAAGCGAGTTGATGAGCTTGCGCTAGCCGCCGTGCACGTGACTGTTGTTGCCGACGATATTTACGCGGTTATCAAAGATTTCAAGCCAGACACAGTAGTTACCTATAACCGCAAAGGCGGATTTGGACATCCGGATCACCGAATGGCTCACGAGGCAACTGCGATGGCGCTGCGCCGAATTGCCAAGGAAAACAGCCGCAAAGCACCGGAGTTTTGGGTGATTGCTGAAAAGGGTGAGCGAGCCGATGTTTCGATTGGGAATGCCAAGTCGGCTCAGGTCAAAAAAATTGCGCTCTCGGCCCATGCCAGCCAGATCGCCGTGGGTGCCGAAAGTTACTCAATTAGTCCCGGCAAAGAAATTCGCTATGACCAGCCAGAGCGTTTACGCAAGTCATCAATCCGTCCGTTGCGCTGGCTGAAGCCGGCACTAATAGCCATCTGGTCATTGCCACTTGGAGTCTTGGTCGCCATCGCAGGAACCATGATGCATTCGATTCGGGCATCCAATCCGGAGCACTGGCCAATCGGTCTCTGGATTTCTCTTACCATTGTTTGGTCATTGGCCATGGCTCTCCGACTACTGCGCAATTCGCGAGGTGCGCTGTATCTGATGACTCTCACACTTTGGGGAACCCTGTTATGGCTTTCTCAGCGCCAAAGTGGCGGATCAATTGCGATTTTGAACAACGAGGCAGGGAATTGGTGGGCCTACGGTTCGGTTATCGGCTGTGTGCTGATAATCATGTTCCCAAGAATTCGTCCTGGTGTCTGGCGTAAAAACGCTTCCGGTCACCGTTAAAATTTAGTAAAGCCCAAAGGAGAAACAGTGACCTACGTTATCGCTCTGCCGTGTGTAGATGTGAAGGACAAAGCCTGCATCGAGGAATGTCCGGTCGACTGCATTTACGAGGGCGACCGCATGCTTTACATCCACCCAGACGAGTGCGTTGACTGCGGCGCCTGCGAACCGGTTTGCCCAGTAGAAGCCATTTACTACGAAGACGATCTGCCATCGCAATGGTCGGAGTACTACAAAGCGAACGTTGAGTTTTTCAACGAAATTGGCTCACCTGGCGGAGCTGCCAAAATGGGCAAAGTCGATGGCGACCACTCTGTGGTGTCCGTGCTGCCACCTCAGGCCTCCTAAGCCCGTGTTCGATCGCCTGCCGGAATATCCTTGGGAAAGCCTCAAGCCTTATTCGGCTAAGGCTGCGTTACATGTCGGTGGAAAAATTGATCTTTCGGTGGGTTCTCCGGTAGATCCAACCCCGCAGGTTATTCAAGCTGCTCTCGATTCGGCGTCTAACTCGCCTGGCTACCCGTCAACCGCTGGATCTTTGGAATTTCGTTCCGCAGTGGTGTCTTGGTTTGAACGTCGTCGCGGTGTTTCCGGTCTAGAAGTGTCTCAGGTAATGCCAACCATCGGTTCCAAGGAACTGATCAGCTGGCTGCCACTGCTGATGGGGCTGGGTCCGGGTGACGTGGTGATCCAGCCAGCCGTTGCCTACACCGCGTATGTGGTTGGTGCGGCTCTATGTGGGGCTGAAATTGTTTCTGAGGACGACCCGGCCAAGTGGCCTTCAAACACCAAACTCATTTGGCTGAATTCACCGGGAAACCCTGATGGACGAGTGTTATCCAAAGCTGAAATGCGAGCCGCAGTAGACCGCGGGCGCGAACTTGGAGCTTTGGTGGCATCAGACGAATGTTATGCCGAACTGGGTTGGGGAGCTTGGGAAGGCAAAACCACTCCATGCATTTTGGACCCCGAAGTTTGCGGTTCAACCACCGATGGCGTTTTAGCGGTTTACTCACTTTCTAAGCAGAGCAACATGGCCGGCTACCGGGCAGCCTTTGCAGCCGGTTCAGCCGAGCTAATTCAGGGTCTAGTCAACCTGCGTATGCACTCCGGGTTAAACACCCCTGAGCCGGCGCAGAAGGCGATGATTGCAGCGCTCGGTGACGAGCCGCACGTGGCAGCGCAGAAGGCCATCTATCGCGCTCGCCGCGAGGAATTACTGGCTGCGATTTCCGACTACGGCTTTGAAGTTTCCGATAGCGAAGCCGGCCTATATCTTTGGGCAACTCTCGGAGAAGACTGCTGGAAAACCGTTGACCGGATGGCTGAGCTGGGAATTGTTGTGGCCCCTGGCGATTTCTATGTTCTTGGTGCCAGCGAATACGTTCGCTTCTCAATCACGGCAACCGATGCCGACATTTCCGAAGGTTCGCGTCGCCTGCGCGATGCCATAGGCTTGACGTAGTAGAAAACAGGGAGAAAAAAGTTGTCAGACGAAAAAGTCACACTCAACTATCCTGGAGGCTCAACCGAGTTTCCAGTGATTTCGGCTGTTGACGGCGCCAGTGTTATCGACTTCTCGAAACTTCACGCTTCAACCGGATATAACTCGTTCGATCAGGGTTTTGTTAACACCGCAGCCACCAGCTCGGCAATTACTTTTATCGATGGCGAGCAGGGCATCTTGCGTTACCGAGGTTTCCCAATCGAGGAACTTGCTAGCGGGAAAAGTTTCCTCGAGGTCGCCTACCTTTTGATCTACGGCAACCTTCCAAGCGCTGCCGAATTTGCTTCATTCGATGACCGAATTCGTCGCCACACTCTAATCCACGAAGATCTCAAGAATCTTTTTCACGCCATGCCAACCAACGCGCATCCGATGCCGGTTTTGGCTGCTGGAGTTTCGGCACTTTCTACTTTCTACCAGGACTCCCTAGACATTCACGATCAGGAGCAGGTTGAACTTTCAACCGTTCGACTTCTAGCAAAGATGCCGGTTTTAGCGGCTTACGCTCACAAGAACTCACAGGGTCAGGCGCTGCTTTACCCAGACAACTCGCTAAGCATGGTCGAAAACTTCCTTCGCCTAACCTTTGGCACAATGGCCGAGGAATACATCCAAAACCCTGTGATCGTAAAGGCTCTAGACACCCTCTTTACCTTGCACGCCGATCACGAGCAGAACTGCTCCACGTCAACCGTGCGTCTGGTCGGTTCAAGCCAAGCCAACCTATTTGCTTCAATCTCGGCTGGCGTTAACGCTCTATTTGGCCCACTTCACGGCGGAGCCAACGAAGCCGTTCTTGAAATGCTCACTGGCATTCGTGACTCTGGAGATTCGGTTCAGCAATACGTTGAACGAGTGAAGAACAAGGAAGACGGAATCCGCCTTATGGGATTTGGTCACCGCGTTTACAAGAGCTTCGACCCTCGCGCCAAGATCGTGAAAGCCACCGCTGATCGGGTACTTGCCGAACTAGGGGTAAGCGATCCGCTACTCGACATTGCTAAAGAATTGGAAGCGGCAGCGCTTTCCGATGATTACTTCACCGAGCGCAAGCTTTATCCGAACGTTGATTTCTACACCGGCGTTATTTACAAGGCGATGGGTTTCCCGCCGCGAATGTTCACCGTGCTATTCGCTTTAGGTCGGCTACCCGGCTGGATTGCCCACTGGCGCGAGCTGAACCTCGATCCAGCCACCAAGATCGGTCGCCCTCAGCAGTTGTACACCGGCCCTGCCGAACGTCACATCTAGGCGCTGAGCCAGTAAACCACAGTGTCACCATACGACTTCTCGTCGTCTAGCGTGTAACCGGCTGGCCAAATCGGAGCATCGGTTCTACTCGAACGTTCCACCACCACCGTGGCGTCTTTCAAGATTTCTTTCAGTGCTTCCAAGTCTGCGAGGATTTCGTCATTGGTGATTTCATAGGGCGGATCGATGAACACCAGGTTGAAATCAATTTCGCCAGGAGCTGCCAAAAAAGAAGAAACCGACTTATTCACAACCTTGCCGTCGAATTCAACCTCTTCCTTCAAAAGCGCCTTGGCAACAATCTTCAAATTGGCAACACAAACAGCGGCGGCCTTGCCATCTCGCTCAACCATCCAGGCGAGCGCAGCCCCTCGGCTAGCGGCTTCAAGGGCCAGCGCACCGGTTCCGGCGTAGAGATCGAGAACCCTTGCACCATCAATTACCGAGCGAGACTCCAATCGAGAAAAGATGCTCTCGCGAATTCGATCGGAAGTTGGGCGGGTAACTTTGGCTGGGCTGGTCAGTTTTAGTGAGCCGGCTAGGCCTGAGATGATACGGGTCATGCTTAGCATTGAACCATGCTTTTGCCACTTACTCCGTTAGATCGCCTTCTCGGCGACCGCACGGCTAAGGCATTCGCCAAACATCTCGGCCTGAAAACGGTTGCCGATTTACTGCAGCACTACCCGCGACGCTATTCGTCGAGGGGAGAGCTCACCTCAATCAGCGATCTGCCAATTGGCGAATCGGTTACCGTGGTGGCCGAGATTCAAGAGGTAAGGGAACGGTTTATGACCGGTCGCAAAGGATCCATTTTGGATGTTCGAATCACCGACGGGTATGCGTCGATGAGTTTGAGTTTCTTCAATCAGGGTTGGCGACAAAAAGATTTGAAACCGGGAGTTCGAGGGCTATTTGCCGGAAAGACCTCGTTGTTTCAAAACAAGATTCAACTCGCTCACCCAGACTATGAACTTTTCGAAGAGGAACTCACCGGTGAAGCCGCCAAGGCTTGGGCCGATTTGCCGATACCGATATACCCCGCATCATCATCGGCAACCACCTGGGCTATCGGCCGGGCGATTGGCGTGGTTCTCGATACCCTCGCCGCCATTCCCGACGAACTTCCGCCAGACGTAGTGAAATCGGAAGGTTTGCTTTCGCTAGATGCGGCGATCCGTCAAATCCATGTTCCAAAGGTTTCCGCCGAGTGGCAAGCCGCCCGCGACACCCTTCGGGTTCACGAAGCATTTGTTCTGCAGGCCTGGTTGTTGAAACGGCGTGCCGAAAACGCTCATCAAAATTCAACTCCACGCGTGGCCGCCGCCGATGGTGTCCTGACCAGATTCGATAAACAGCTTCCGTTCGTTTTGACCGAGGGGCAACTGACCGTTGGTGGCGAAATCTCGAGTGATTTGGAGCAGCCACATCCGATGAATCGCCTGTTGCAAGGCGAGGTGGGTTCTGGAAAAACCATCGTTGCACTCAGAGCGATGCTTGCCGTTTCCGATAGCCAAGGGCAGTCGGCGATGCTAGCCCCTACCGAGGTTTTAGCCTCGCAGCACTTTGAATCGATCGCTAAGACTCTCGGCCCAGAACTAACTTCAGAGCTTGGTGTCACTCTGCTAACCGGTCAGTTGAATACCGCCGATCGCAAACGGGCTCTGCTTCAAATTGTTTCCGGCAAGGCTCGCATCGTGGTTGGCACTCACGCACTACTCGGCGACAAGGTCGAGTTTTACGATTTAGGTTTAGTGGTGGTCGACGAGCAACATCGGTTTGGCGTGGATCAGCGAGAAACTCTTCGGCTCAAGGGCAAGTTGCCCCCGCATGTGCTAACCATGACGGCGACGCCGATACCAAGAACCGTTGCGGTTACCGTTTTCGGAGATTTAGACATTTCCACCCTCGATCAACTACCGGCCGGTCGCAAAGAAATTCAAAGCCATGTCGTTCGATTCAACCAAGCTGCATTGGTTGCCAGAACTTGGAAACGAATTGCCGAAGAAGTTGCCGCCGGTCGTCAGGCTTTTGTGGTTTGCCCTCGCATCGACGAAACTCAAATCGAAGAAGGCGACGAACTCGAAGCCGAGCCGGGCATCCCAATGGCGGCAGCCGAAACGATTGCCAAAAATCTAAGCGCTATGCCGGTTTTCTCAAATGTGCGAATTGGTCTAATGCACGGCAGGATGTCGAGCGAAGACAAGGCGTCGGCGATGGCGGCCTTTAGCTCCGGCGAACTCGACGTCTTGGTATCCACCACCGTTATCGAGGTAGGTGTCGATGTTCCCAACGCCACAGTGATGGTAGTGCTAGACGCCGATCGTTTTGGAGTATCCCAGCTTCATCAGCTGCGCGGGCGCATCGGTCGCGGAGGTCATGCCGGACTCTGCCTACTGCTAACCACGGCTGAAGAAGGCTCACTCGCACTAGAGCGAGTTCAGGCTGTTGCCAACACCCTAGACGGCTTCCGACTTAGCGAAATCGATTTGGAACTGCGAGGCGAGGGCGATGTGCTCGGTGCCAATCAGTCGGGCACGCGTTCTAGCTTGAAACTACTTCGCGTGATGCAAGATGCCGATCTGATTGCCCGAATGAGAACGGCCGCCGATGAATTACTCAAGAGTGACCCCACGTTAGAAAAGCACCTTAGCCTTGCCGAAACGTTGGAAAGATTAGACGAAGCCGCAAAAGAGAATATCGCGAAGGGCTAGTTACCAACTAACCTAGATACATGAGCAAGCTCGCCGTTTACCCCGGCTCATTCGATCCGATAACCCTAGGACACCTCGATATCATCGAACGTTCCCTAGAGGTTTTCGAACACCTTCAGGTCGTTGTGGTCCACAACCCTGGCAAAGAGCCGTTCTTCACACCTGCCGAACGGGTGCAGATGGTCACCGAATCTCTTGCGGAAAGAAACCTGTTGTCTCGGGTAACCGTTTCATCTCTCGACTCAGGGCTTCTCACCACATACGCCAAGCAGCTCGGTGCGACCGTAATGATTAAAGGCTTCCGCACCGGAGTCGACATCGAGTATGAACTGCCCATGGCCCGAGTGAACCGCGACCTAACTGGAATTGAAACCGTTTTCCTGCCATCAGATCCTGGAAATACTCACATTTCATCCAGTCTGGTAAAACAGGTTGCTGCACTCGATGGCGAAATCTCAAAATATGTAACTGCCTCGGTAATCCGAGCCTTTAAGGCAAAGGGCTAAGTTGAGTAATCCTTACCTTGTTCCAATTCATGAACTCATGCACCGCCCGGGAGCGCTTCGCCGAATCGAACTCACTTTCCCAGCCCCGGAGGCTCTCGACAACGGCTTTGCCGCGATTGCCAAGGGAGCGGAAATCGACATCGATGGACGCGTTGAATCCGTGCACGAAGGCGTTTTGGTGACCGCAAACGTGCAATCCGAAGCCAAAACCGAGTGTTCTCGTTGCCTCGATCCGCTCGAACTAGATGTTGATGTGGAATTTCAGGAACTTTTCGCCTATTCTTTAACTGACGAAGATGACCTAGTCATTACAGATGATTCAATTGATCTGGAACAGGTTGTCCGAGATGCGGTAGTGCTTTCACTTCCGTTCCAACCAATTTGTAGCAGCGACTGTGAAGGTCTTTGCGCCGATTGTGGAGCGAAGCTAAAAGACAATCCGCAACATGCGCACGAAGCCACGGTTGACCCGAGGTGGAATGCCCTAAAGAACTTGATGGAGTAGAAATGCCAGTACCAAAAAGACGCCTATCCCGTGCACGCACCCACGCGCGTCGTTCGCAGTGGAAGGCCGCTGAGATGACCCTAGTGAAGACCGTGGTAAACGGTAAGACCGTTTACAGCCTTCCTCACCGCGCCAAGGTTGTCGAAGACTCAGCCGGAAACGCACTGTTCATGGAGTACAAGGGCCGTAAGGTCGCAGACGCTTAAATGACTCTTGGCGAGCTTCAGGCTCGGCTCGGTGTGACAATCGAACCAGAGTTACTTGAACTTGCTTTGACCCACACTTCGTTCTCTTACGAGAATGGCAATCAACCCAGTAATGAACGCCTCGAGTTTTTAGGCGATTCGGTACTGGGTTTTGTTGTTTCCGCTCACATCACCCAAACGTTCACCGACCTTTCCGAAGGTGAACTCAGCCGCTTGAAAAACGCTGTGGTCTCGGCCAAGGCTCTGGCTCCGATTGCGGAAAACTTGCGACTTGGCGATTACCTTCGGCTGGGGGTTGGAGAAGAACGCACCGGCGGACGCAGCAAACCCAATCTGTTAGCCGATTCGTTTGAGGCAGTGCTCGGGGCAATCTATGTTTCGGCTGGAATCGAAGCCGCCACCGAGTTTCTGCGAGTGCAGCTTTTCCCGCTACTGGCAGACCCAACCGCGCTGCTAAACGCTTCGGAGCCAAAAACCAAACTTCAAGAGTTGGCAGCCAAACTGGGCCTACCAAATCCCGAATACACCCTCACCCATGACGGGCCGGATCACGATCGCACCTTCACTGCGAGCCTCCTCATCAAGGGACGCATTTTTGTTGGTACCGCACGAAGCAAACGAGACGCCGAAACCGAAGCCGCGCTGGCTGCCCTCTCCAAACTTGCCTGATGCCCGAGTTACCTGAAGTAGAAACGGTTCGGGCCGGTCTCGCCGAATTCATGACTGGCGCCACCATCGATGCCGTCGAGGTTTTCGATGTTCGCAGTTTGAAGCGCCACCGGCCGGGTCCCGCCGACTTTATAAAAACCCTGACCGGAGCAAAAATCCAGTCGGTTATTCGTCGCGGCAAGTTTTTGTGGATGCCACTCGACACCGAACCGCTGGCCCTAGTGGGACACCTCGGTATGAGCGGTCAAATGCTGGTTCGCACCCCCGATTTTGAGCCCGACAAACTAACCCGAGTGATTCTCCACTTCACCGATCCGAGTGGAACCGAGTTTCAAATGCGATTTGTTGATCAGCGAATTTTTGGTTCGCTCGCGATCGACGAATTGGTGTCGACAAATGATGCAACCGACCAGACCATTCCAACCACAGCGGCCCACATTGCTCGCGATCCGCTAGATCAGCACTTTGACGAAAAATCGGTGATCGAGAAACTTCGCAAACGAAGCGCGGGCATCAAAAAGATTTTGCTAGATCAGCAACTCATGAGCGGGGTCGGCAACATCTATGCCGACGAAGCCCTGTGGCGGGCGAAGTTGCACTACGACCAGCCATCCAACACTCTGAGTGTTGCCAAAACCAAAGAACTGATTGCGCATGTGACCGAGATTTTGGCGGCGGCGGTGAAGGTTGGGGGAACTAGTTTCGACGAGCAGTACAAGAACGTAAACGGTGAATCAGGGTACTTCGAAATCTTATTGAACGCCTATGGAATGACCGGCCGTCCGTGTAATCGATGCGGCAAGCCCATTCGGCGCGAAAGTTGGATGAACCGCGGCTCCCACTTCTGCCCAACCTGTCAGAAACTGCGCAAGGCATAGGGTAATTTTGGTGTTTGGGAATCTATTTCCAACCGACACAAAACCTTGAAGGAGAGTGAGCTGTTTTGTATCTGAAAAGCCTCACCCTCAAAGGTTTCAAGTCGTTTGCGCAGCCAACCACTTTCAACTTTGAACCGGGAGTCACCGCAGTAGTCGGTCCGAACGGTTCCGGTAAATCAAACGTGGTCGACGCCCTGGCCTGGGTTATGGGCGAGCAGGGTGCCAAAACTCTGCGTGGCGGCAAAATGGAAGACGTAATCTTCGCCGGAACCTCAACCAAGGGACCACTCGGTCGCGCCGAAGTTCAGCTCACCATCGACAACACCGATGGCGCTCTGCCGATTGAGTACACCGAAGTAACCATTAGTCGAACTCTGTTCCGCAACGGCGGAAGCGAATATGCCATCAACGGCGATCCATGCCGTTTGCTGGATGTTCAAGAACTCTTATCAGACTCGGGTCTTGGCCGAGAAATGCACGTCATCGTGGGTCAGGGACAGCTCGACGGCGTGCTGAGGGCAACTCCGGAAGAGCGTCGCGGTTTTATTGAAGAGGCCGCCGGAATCTTGAAGCACCGACGCCGCAAAGAAAAGACGGTTCGCAAACTCGAGGCAATGCAAACCAACCTCACCAGGCTTAGCGACCTTGCCGGCGAAGTTCGCCGCCAATTAAAACCACTGGGCCAGCAGGCTGAGGTTGCCAGGGAGGCGCAGGGCATCGCTGAGGTTTTGCGCGACGCCAAGGCCAGAATCATGGCCGACGACATTCACTCTCTTCACACCACTCTCGAAGAGACCGCAAAAAACGAATCCGACCGCAAGGCCGAACGCAACATCCTGGCCGAAGTCTTGGGTGAAAACACCGCTCGATTGGGTGTTCTTGAGTCGGCACAGGTTTCTACCGAGCTGGATCAAACCCGCGCTCTCGGCTTTGAGTTCGATTCGATTGGCGAACGGTTCCGCAGCCTTCTTTCGATGGCTAATCAACGTGTGGCAATGCTCGCTCAGCAGCAAGAAGTTAACGGTGCAGTAATTGACCCAGCGCAGATCGATGCCGAGGCTGATTCGGCCGATAGGTTGTCTGACGAACTTGCCACTGCCGTTGAAGAGCTTCAAGCCAAGTTGGCCGAAGCCGAGACTAAACGAAACTCTGCTCGCGATGCTCTCGAAGCTTTCGATGGGCAATTGGCCGAGCAAAACTCGCTGATCTCGGCTTTCGATCTCGAAAAATCCAGACTCGCCAACGAAGCGGCGGTTGCCGAATCTCGTTTAGCTTCATTCCGTGAAGAGCTGATTCGTCACGAGTCGGCTCTGGAAGAAGCTAAGGCTCGTTTGGCAACTTCTCAGAGCGAATACTCAACCCTTGAGGTGCAATTACAGGGTGAAAGCTCCGGCGGCGACAATGCCCTTGAACAGCGCTATGAAGCTGCTCAAAAGGCCGTTTCCAGTTCCGCGGTAACCATTGAAGGTTTACGCGAGGCTCTTCACGAAGCCGAACGTGAGCGCGACTCACTCTCGGCAAAACGTTCGGCTCTAAACCTGACTCTCGAGCAAAAAGATGGAGCCTCGGTTCTTTCGAATGCCGGGCTTCGAGGAATTCGCGGCCTCGTGGCATCACACATGCAAATCGCACCAGGCTTCGAAGCCGCGATTGCTGCCGCGCTTGGACCTTTGGCGGATGCACTGGTTGCCGATAACCGCGACGCCGGCTTAGATGCCATTGCCCATCTCAAAACTCAAGATGGCGGCCGCGTTGAACTTGTGGTTGCCGATGTCGACGCCAAGCTTTCCGCCACCGGTGAAATCAAAGTTGGTGGAGTTCGCAACGCCACCGAAGTTGTATCGGCGGCTTCGGGAATTTTAAACCTTCTAGCCGGTGTCATCATCGTCGACGATTTGGCCGCTGCCAAAGAACTTTATCGAGCCGACAAAACCGCTATCTCGAAAACCCTAATTACTCTCGATGGCGACGTGCTGACCGAAACCGTTATTCGCGGAGGTTCCGGCAAGAAACCCTCCAAGGTCGAGTTGGTTGCCGAGCGCGACGCTGCCGAAAAGCGCCTAGCCAAGGTAAACGACATTATTGAGAACACTAAGGGTGAGTTGGTTCAGGCTCGCGCAACCGAAGAGGCCGCTAAAGCTTCGGCCAAAGAAGCCCACTCGGCACTGAGCGAACATGATTCTCAGCGGGCACAAAACGCCGAAGCGCTCGGTCGCCTGCGGGTTGCTGTTGAAGCCGCCACCAGCGAAGTTGAGCGCCTGGCCAGTGTTGCTGCGAACGCTCTGGAAAAGATTTCAGAGTCGGAGAATCTTCTGGCTGCAGCTGTGAAGATCCACGATGACTTTGCCTCGCAAGAGCGCCCATCGGTCGATTCGTCCGAGCGCCCAACACTGGTCGACAATCTTGAGCAAGAGCGCCAGAGCGAACTAGAAGTGCGGGTAGATCTGGGCGCAGCGGTTGAGCGTTTGCGGGTTGAGAAGTTACGAGCCGAAACTCTTCGCTCGCAGGTGGCCGAAGCCAAAGAGGCTCTTGAGCGCGCTCGCATTGCCAGCGAAGCCCAGGCGCAGCAACTTCTATCAGCTCAGCTAGTTCTAAATGTTTTGCCGCAGGTTATGGAGCGCATCGCTCTCGACAGCAGCAAGGTCAAAGTCAAACTTGGCGAACTCGAGAACGCGCGCAGCGGTCAGTTTGCTGAATTGGTAAAACTTCGCGGCGAAACAGCTGATGTGCAAAATCGACTTTCCGCACTGACCCAAACCGTTCACGATATCGAGTTGGTTAACTACGAAAAGAAACTAAACCTAGCCAATTTGGTTACTCGCGCCTACGACGAACTCGGCCTCGAGCAGAATGTTCTTCTTGCGGAATACGGCCCGAATCAGCAGATTCCCGACGCGAATTCAGAAACCGGATTCAAGGCCTACAACCGAGAAGACCAGCAGAAACAACTAAAGGATGCCGAGCGCCTGCTTGAGCGACTGGGCCGCGTAAACCCGCTGGCTCTTGAAGAATTTGCGGCTCTAGAGCAAAGACACAAGTTCCTTACCGAACAGCTAACCGACCTCACGCAGACCCGTAAAGACTTGTTGCAAATCATCGACGAACTTGATGAAAAGATGCAAACGATTTTTGCCGACGCCTTCGCCGACACCAAGGCTGCCTTCGAAAAGGTGTTCCCAGTGCTCTTCCCTGGCGGTACCGGCTCGATCTTCCTAACCGATCCAGAGAACATGCTGACCACTGGTATCGAAGTAACCGTAAAACCAGCCGGCAAACGAATCGAACGTCTTTCACTGCTATCCGGTGGTGAGCGTTCACTCGCAGCAGTTGTGCTACTAATCGCCATCTTCAAGGCTCGTCCTTCGCCGTTCTACGTGATGGATGAGGTTGAAGCGGCGCTAGACGACGCCAACCTCGGACGTCTGTTGCACATTTTCGAAGATCTACGAGCCACCTCACAGCTAATCATCGTTACTCACCAGAAGCGAACCATGGAGATTGCCGATGCGCTCTACGGTGTTTCTATGCGCCAGGACGGCGTTTCGGCGGTTGTTGGCCAGCGCCTAGGGGAGCGTTCTTAAATGGGCTTCCTGTTCTGGAAAAAGAAAGACAAGGCAGTTCCCGCTCCGGAAGTCGAAGTAGTTCCGGAAGTTCCTGTCGAAAAACCAAAGCGACCTTTCTTCCTAAAGCCGAAGCCAAAGGCAGAACCAAAGCCTGAGCCAGAGGTAGAAGAACTACCCGAACCGATCCTCGAAGTTCCTAAGCCGGAAGTAGTTCCTGAACCAGTTTCCGAGCCTGAGCCTGAAAAAGTTGAGGTGGTGCTTCCAAAGCGCAGCTTCGCCAAAGGAATCAAGAGCCTGTTCACCAGAATCAAATTCGATCCGGAGAATTTGGATGAGCTGGAAGATGTGCTAATTCAGGCTGACTTTGGCGTCGATGCCGCCGAGGCAATCGTCACCGAGGTAAAACTTCGTGCCAAAAAATCTGGCGCATCATCCGAGGTTGAACTGAAAAAGATCCTTGCGGACCTAATCAGCGAAAATCTCGAACGCAACGATAAAGAGTTGAACCTGTCGTCCGGGCAGTTGCCTTACGTGGTTCTAGTGGTTGGCGTCAACGGAGTTGGCAAGACCACCACCATTGGAAAGCTGGCCAAGTATTTGGGCGAAGCCGGATCACGCGTGGTGATTGCCGCCGCCGACACCTTCCGTGCCGCAGCCGTGGAACAGATTGCCACCTGGTCGGAACGCGCCGGTGCCACACTGGTTCGCCCAAAGACCGAAGGTCAAGCCCCAGCGTCGGTTGCCTTTGAAGGAA
>CAEZSN010000002.1_pt1 | contig 23522 bp, 18 predicted proteins | sample 7263961 | NCBI WGS metagenome assembly CAEZSN01 (sample SAMEA6813778, study PRJEB35770) | uncultured Rhodoluna sp. | biome: Freshwater; feature: Freshwater reservoir; material: water | place: Czech Republic | collected 2017-04-14 | depth 0.5m m
ACGATTGATGAATGTTGCGTAAACAGCAACTACCGGGTGAAGCCCACCAAATGCCATGCCGGCCGCTGAGGCTACTGCATGCTGTTCAGCAATTCCAACGTCAAAAACTCGTCCAGGATACTTTTGAGCGAAGGCGTCCAGGCAAACCGGAATGGTCATTGCGCCGCTGATTCCAACGATGTCGTCACGCTGGTCGGCGATCTTCAAGATTTCTTCGCGGAACACGTTGGTCCAAGACACGCCTCCGCTTATCTCAAGCGATTCACCCGTGTTTGGATCAATCTTGCCAACCGCGTGGAATTGGTCGTCTTCGTTGAGCATTGCAGGGTCAAAGCCTTTGCCCTTTTGAGTCATCACGTGAACAATTACCGGGCTCGAGTACTTTTTTGCCAGTTTCAGAGCGTGTTCTAGAGCCTCGATGTCGTGACCGTCGATTGGGCCGATGTACTTAATGTCCAGGTTCGGGAACATGCTATCTGGCGCCAGGGTTTCCAAAACGCTTTTGCCCGCTCCCCTTGCCGCATTGAAAACAAGTTTTCCAAAGGATCCAAACGCGTAAAAGAATTTTTTGCTGAGTCGATACATTCTCTTGTACCGGCGGTCAGTTCGAATGTTATTTAGATGTTTTGCTAAACCACCGATGGTAGGTGCATAAGAACGCCCATTGTCGTTGACAACGATTATTAGTTTGCGATCGTTCTCGTGAGTGATGTTGTTGAGAGCTTCCCAGGTCATACCGCCGGTGAGTGCTCCGTCGCCAAGTAAGGCAATTACATAACGGTCATCTTGACCGGAAATCTTGAAAGCTTTAGCGATTCCGTCGGCCCAAGACAGCGAACTAGACGCGTGCGAGCTTTCAACCACGTCGTGTTCAGATTCTGAACGCTGCGGGTATCCGGCGATGCCATCCTTCTTTCGAAGGGTGCTGAGGTCGCTACGTCCGGTGAGAATTTTGTGAACATAAGACTGATGCCCGGTGTCGAAAATGATCGGGTCTTGGGGTGACTGGAAGACACGGTGGATGGCAACGGTAGTTTCAACAACGCCGAGGTTTGGCCCAAGATGCCCACCGGTTTTGGCTACCGACTGAACTAAATGCTCCCGAATTTCCCCACACAGCTGAACCACTTGTGCGGAAGTCAGGACGTCAAGGTCCCTAGGACCCTTGATTCCCTCGAGAATACTCATAATTTTCTAAACCCGAAAACCTTAGGGTTTATGCCACCAAAGATCTCAAAACGTATTGCAAAATTCCACCGTTTCGGTAGTAATCGGCTTCGCCAGGTGTATCGATACGAACCACTGCATCGAAAACAATAGTCTGCTTACCGGCTGGTGAATTAGCCGACGGGGTTGCCGTGACCTTTACAGTTTTTGGAGTGATACCGCCGTTTAGTGCAGTGATGCCAGCAATCGAATAGGTTTCAGTGCCATCCAGACCGAGGCTTGATGAAGTTTCGCCAGCTGGGTACTGCAGCGGAATGACGCCCATGCCAATTAGGTTACTGCGGTGAATGCGCTCAAAGCTCTCGCAGATAACCGCTTTTACGCCTAGCAAACTCGTGCCCTTAGCAGCCCAGTCTCGTGAAGATCCGGTGCCATATTCCTTGCCCCCGAGAACTACCAGCGGTGTGGCAGCGGCGCGATAGTTTTCGGCAGCGTCAAAAATAAATGTCTGTGGCGCATCCGCTTTCGTGAAGTCTCTGGTGTAACCACCTTCAACTCCGTCCAAAAGTAGGTTCCTTAGACGAATATTGGCAAAAGTGCCGCGAATCATTACCTCGTGGTTTCCTCGCCTAGAGCCGTAGCTGTTGAAGTCCGCTCGGGCCACGCCAAGTTCGCTGAGGTATCTTCCAGCCGGTGAATCGGCTTTGATGGAACTGGCTGGACTGATGTGGTCGGTGGTAACAGAATCTCCAAGCAGGGCTAGTACTCGAGCGTCATGAATGTCTTCGACCGGATCAGGAGTCATGGTCATACCGTCGAAGTATGGAGCCTTCTGAACATAGGTTGAATTCTTGTCCCAGGCAAATGTCGCGCCGGTAGGAGTAGCAAGACCCTTCCACCTGGCGTCTCCCTCGAAAACGCTGCCATACTGCTTTTTGAACATCGACGAGTTGATTGATGAATCAATGGTCTGCTGGACCTCTTCGGCAGTCGGCCAGATGTCCCTGAGGAATACAGCGTTTCCGTCTTGGTCTTCGCCTAGTGAATCCGACTCGAAATCGAAGTTCATGGTTCCGGCCAATGCGTAGGCAATAACCAACGGCGGCGAAGCCAAATAGTTCATTTTCACGTCGGGACTAATTCGACCCTCGAAATTACGGTTGCCAGAAAGAACTGCGGTTACCGCAAGATCGTTGCTCTGGATGGTTGAAGAAATGTGCTCATCAAGTGGGCCAGAGTTTCCGATACAGGTCGCACAGCCGTAACCAACGAGGTTGAAGCCGAGTGCGTCTAGGTCGTCGGTGAGGCCGGCCTTTTCGTAGTAATCGGTGACCACCTTAGAACCAGGCGCCAACGACGTCTTTACCCACGGCTTGGCCTTTAGGCCTTTAGCCACCGCGTTGCGGGCTACCAAACCGGCCGCCATCATCACCGATGGGTTAGAGGTGTTGGTGCAAGACGTGATTGAGGCAATGGTTACATAGCCGTTGTCGATTGTGTAGCTCTTCCCCTCAACCGCACTTGGCTTTGAAACCTGCGAGGTGTAGGAAGGAAGAATCTCATTGAAAGCGGTTTTAGCGTTCGAAAGTTCAACGCGATCTTGCGGACGCTTTGGCCCGGCAATCGAAGTGCGCACGGTGGCGAGGTCAAGTTCTAGATATTCGCTGTAGACCGGCTCAATGCTTGGGTCATGCCATAGTCCTTGCGCCTTGGTGTAGGCCTCAACCAGGGCCACGTCTTCGTCGCTTCTGCCGGTAATTCTTAGGTAGTCGAGAGTAACCTCGTCGATTGGGAAAATGGCCACGGTTGAGCCAAATTCAGGGCTCATGTTACCGATGGTTGCTCGGTTGGCCAGAGGCACCGAAGTAACGCCGGCACCGTAGAATTCAACGAATTTGCCGACCACGCCATGTTTACGAAGCTGCTCAGTAATCGTTAGCACCACATCGGTTGCCGTGACGCCGGTAGGAATTGCTCCGGTCAGCTTGAAACCAACCACGCGAGGAATGAGCATTGATACCGGCTGACCGAGCATCGCCGCCTCGGCTTCGATGCCGCCTACTCCCCAACCGAGAACGCCGAGGCCGTTGACCATGGTGGTGTGAGAGTCGGTTCCAACACAGCTATCCGGGTAGGCCTGTAACTCGCCGTTTACTTCGTTTGCCATCACCGTGCGCGCAAGGTATTCAATGTTTACCTGGTGCACGATTCCGGTACCTGGAGGAACCACCTTGAAGTTATCAAAGGCGGTTTGACCCCAGCGAAGGAACTGGTATCGCTCTGCATTGCGCTGGTATTCGAGTTCAACATTCTTTTCAAACGCCTCTGGGCTTCCGGCAACATCGATGATCACCGAGTGATCGATAACCATTTCGGCTGGCGCCAGAGGGTTGATTAGTTTTGGGTCGCCGCCAAGTGCTGCCATGGCTTCGCGCATTGTTGCCAGGTCCACGATGCAAGGCACACCGGTGAAGTCCTGCATGATGACTCTGGCTGGAGTGAACTGAATTTCAGTGTCTGGTTCCGCCTTTGGGTCCCAGTTGGCAAGCGCAGTGATCTGTTCGGCAGTGACGTTTGCCCCATCTTCGGTTCGAAGTAGGTTTTCTAGGAGGATTTTCAGGCTGTAAGGGAGTTTTGCCGAGTTCAATGAATCGATGCGGAAGTACTTATAAGACTTATCGCCTACCTGCAGATAATCCGCAGAACCGAAACTGTTTACCTTTGACACAAAAAACTCCTACTAAAAGCACTCAAACACTACAAAACTACCATTACTTGCTTGGGCGGAAGGTTTCTCGAGCACTTAACCAGGTAAACCAAATGACCAGGGCATAAAGTGGTGTTCCCAGCGCCAACTTAGCGATACCCAATGCGGGTACCTGTCCGGCTAGGTAAAGCGGGAGTTGAACCGCCAATCTGGTGGCAAACATGCCAATCCACATGATGGTAATCCAGTTATACCTGCGGAAGATGGCCTTATCTTTGCGCCAAGTCTGCGATTTACCCGAAAGAAGACCTAAAACCACGCCTAGTAGCGGATATCTGACCAATACGGAAATTGTAAGAGCCACCAGATACGCCAAATTAGTTAGCAGACCTGGCACAAAATAGTCAGCTGCGTGGGTGTCGTTTAGCCCGTCACGAAGCGGAAGGTAGATGGAAATTGCCAGACCAATTAAGCCTGCAAAAACTTGCGTTAGTGGTCGTCGTCGAACTATCTGAATGACTGCGAAAACAACAGCAACCGATGCAGCGGAAACAGCTGATAGCAACACGTCTAAAGTGAATCCAAACAGTGTCACATACACCGTGCCCGGAATGAGAGATTCTAGAATCCCAATCGGGCCGCCGAGGGTGGCAAGAATTGACTTGGCGTTTTGGGTTGGAGCCTCGCCCGATGTGTCAACACCGAGCCTTTTACCAGCGCTCGTTTTGGGGTCTAGATCGGTCACTAGAGACCAGACTTCGGAGGAACAAAGTTTCCTTCGGGAACCTTGAGTGGAAGAGGTTCACGCGGAGGTAAAGCGGAATTACCTCGGTCAATTACCAGCGATCTGAAAATGTCTTCCATGTTTTGGGCCGCGTTTTCGTCGGTCAAGGCAGGGCCAGTAACCGCTCCCCTTAAAAACCATCTAGGACCGTCGAAGCCAATAAATCGAAGCTTCCTAGTTTCATTAGGCGTAACCAAGGTGGCTTCTAACTGCTTGCCGAAGCCGCCGACGGTTTCAACAATTGATCCCCCGGTAGTGGTCACGGTCTCGATTAGTTGATCGTAAATCTCCGGCCAAAGTTCATCGCTCTTGGCGGCCGCAAAGGCAGAAACCTGAAGTACCGAACCCTCATGTTCAAAGCTCACTGCAACAACCAGGCCAGTGTTTTCATCTACCTCGACCCGAACTGAAATTGCCTCAATAGTTGGCATCAGAATACTGCCGAAAGATAGGTAACCCAGAGTTGAGCCAACCTCAGAAACGTCGTGCGGTCCGGATGCCGGATGATTCAAGCTATCTGGCATGAACTACTTCACCCCCGAAGAACCGAAGCCTGCTTCCCCTCGGGACGATTCGGGCAGGTGATCAACAACAACAAAATGCGCTCGGCTTACCTGCTGAATAACCAGTTGGGCTATGCGGTCCAATCGGGCTACCTCAAAATCCTGGTCGGAGCTGTTGTAAAGAGTCACCATAACTTCTCCGCGGTAACCAGCGTCGATAGTGCCAGGAGTGTTCAAAACGGTTATTCCGTGCTTGGCAGCGAGACCCGAGCGAGGGTGCACGAGACCCACGTAACCATCCGGCAGGGCGATCGAAACGCCGGTTTTGACCAGAATTCGGCCTCGTGCTGGAACAGTAAGTGCCTCTGATGCTCGGAGGTCGCAACCAGCGTCCCCTGGCTGTGCATAGGCTGGCATCAATTCGGGATCGGCAACAATTAGAACGGGAACTGTTTCAGTCATGGTTAGAGCGTAGTCTAAATTCGTGATGATTTACCGTGAGCGGGTGTTGCCCAGCGCCGCCAACCTGATTCTGCCAATTTTGCTCTTCGTAAGCGTTTTTGCCCTTATGTTGCCAATCAACGCGAGCTTGTCCCTGCCAGTGGCTTTCGTCATTACCATTTGCTTTGTTTTGATAATTTTCTTGAATTCGCCGACCATCGAACTGAATGACTCGACCTTGAGTTGCAAGGGAGCCAGCATCGAAAAGAAGTTCATTGGTGAGGTAACGGTGGTCCAGAAGTCCGCAGTTTTCGAAGAGCTTGGGCGAAACTTGGACGCTAGGGCCTGGCTTTCGGTGCAAGCAAGTGTCAAAGGCCTGATCAAGATAGAAATCACCGATAAGACCGACAACACGCCTTACTGGCTGGTTAGCACCAGGCGACCAGACCTACTGGCAGCAGCTTTGAAGAAGTCTTAGCCTGCGCATTCAACGCAGTAAGAGACATCCTTGCTGTTCTTCTTCTTGGCCATTTGCGAGTTGTGCTTGACGATAAAGCAACTCATGCAGGTGAATTCATCGCTTTGCTGAGGGATAACCACAACTTCGGTTAGTTCGTCGTGCTTATCTGGGTCAATGATTTCACCGGAGTGATCGATCTCATCAAGTTCTGAGCTAACGGAAGACTTCTCTGGAAGGCGCTCTTTTAGCGCGTCCAATGATTCAGCATCGTCGTCATTCTTGCGTGGAGCGTCGTAATCGGTGGCCATTCGCCTGTCCTTCGTAGATCAGATATTACTTAAGCGCGTTTAGTGTCCAACAAGTTACCGATTTTCGCAAACGCAAAACACCCTAAGTTCGAAAAAAAGTTCTTTATTCCACACACTCTCCAATGCAAGGCAATTGGAAGAACTGGTGGCAAACTCTTGGCAGGAGGGTTTTATGCGCGAATTGAATCCAATTGGTCGGGATCAAGACCAACTGCTGTTGGTGTCGAGCGATGGCGAACGATTTAGCGTTGCTATCGACGAGACCCTTAAAAAGACCATCAAGGAAAACCGCCTCCCTGACCTGAGTGGTGAAGAGCTTTCCCCCAGAGAGATTCAAGATGCGGTTCGTGGCGGGGCAACAGTGGCCGAGCTGGCTGAATCAAGCGGCGGCAGCGTAGAGGTAATCGAGCGGTTTGCGCACCCAGTGCTCGAAGAATTGGCGCACATGGTTGACCTGGCTAAGAGTATTCGAGTTGAACTGCCTGCCGATCGCTTTAACGACGTTGAGAAGAAGGCATTCGGCGACGTGGTTGAAGGAAAGCTGCTTCAGGGTGGAGCTACCAAACCGCGCTGGTCGGCTAGGCGCGGAGATAACAGCGTTTGGGAAATTGTGGTTGAGTTCGATCAATCCGGCGACACCGGTTCAGCCACCTGGACCTTCGATCCGCGCAAGTATCTACTAACCCCAGAAACCGCTAACGCAGCGAGTCTTTCAACGCCGAGCTCAAACCTTGACTCTCCACTGAGCGCCAACCCTCGAGCCAGTCAAGATGAGGTCGAATCTCAAACCTCGGTGGTAACCGCCGACAAACTTGAAGCCTTTCGTAAGCGCCGGGAACAAACCGAAGCAGTGACTCCAATTCCAGAAGCCACGGAAGTGTTTACCGAGGTAGAAGCCGAAGTAACCCTCATCGAATACTCAATTGAAGAAGACCCTCAGGACGAGCTCGAAGGAGTTGGTGAAGAATCGCAAGTTTCGTCTGAACAGCCAGCTCCCGAATCAAAGAAGTCGCGACCACCGATGCCGTCTTGGGACGAAATAGTTCGTGGAACGCAATCCGACGACGGCGAAGTTTTCTAGTAGCTGCCTAGCCTAATCAGCGGGATTCGAGTTTCGGTATCGGAGATCGCCCCGTGCTGCCCAATCATTTTTAGGTGAGATACTTTAGCAAACCTACGGTCATACCCAACCATTTTCGATTGCCAGATGATTACCAAATCAGGGGCCATCGGCCTGGCCGCTGCGGAAGTCCAGTCTGCCCAACCGGATGCCTTCAACTCAGCGACCGTGCAGATAAATGCATCGGTGCCGAAGTTTTTATGGAGATGCTCTCGTAGCGCATCCAAAGACGCTTCCGCTCTCAGATAGATGAAATTGCAGCGTGGATCCCCGGCCGTGTATTCCACCGCACTCTGATACCACTCGAAGTCATCCAACATCACCTGCCCGCTGCTTGGAACATCGATCACTCCGTGGTCGGCAGTCACTAGAACGCCAAAACCGGCAGGCAGGTCAAGGGCAAATTTGGCTATCAAGCCGTCGATCGCTTCCAGCTCGTTTAGCCAATTCTGAGATTCAACGCCAAAACGATGTGCCAGTTGGTCGAGCTCTGGAATGTAGAGATAGGTCAGTGACTTTCCAGTTGCAATCTTGCGGGCGCGGGCCAACCTCTCCGAGATATCGTCCTCTCCCAAATAATCGGCTCCCGCCATGGTTAGTTCGGTGAAGCCCGAATCTTGATAAACCGCGGGACCAATTACCCGAACTAGTGCCGAAGTTACCGCTTCCGAGAGGCTCGGTATCCGCTTGTATTCGCGTGCTTCGCTCTGATTGGCCCAACCATTTAGAAGATTCATTGCAAGGCCCTTGGAGCGGTCATAAACCGAATACCCAAGAACTCCGTGCTCAGCCACCCTCGTGCCGGTGGCTAGTCCGGTAAGCGAGGTTGCGGTGGTGCTGGGAAACTCGCACCGAATGCTTTCAGTGGGTGACGAATTGAGGAATCTGGCGCAGCCTTGGGCCGATTTCAGGTTCTCGTAGCCGAGACCATCGATCAGTATGACCAGTGAGTGATTTACCTGAGGTAACCGAAGCGAGTTGGTTGCAGTTACGCCGATAGAAGCCAAAGCGCTACTAAACACATTGGATAATCTCCCAACATCTTTAGGGGCTGGCGGTAGCATCAAAGGGTTCATCCCCTCGAGTTTGCCACAGCAATAAAAGAAACTATGACGAATAACATCCCCCCTTCAGAAAAAATTGTCGACATCGACCTGACTCTTGAAATGCAAGAGTCTTTTTTGGAGTACTCGTATTCGGTTATCTACTCTCGAGCGCTTCCAGACGCGCGTGATGGCCTAAAGCCGGTTCACCGACGCATCATTTACCAGATGGGCGAGATGGGTCTGCGCCCAGATAAGGGCCATGTGAAGTCGGCTCGAGTTACCGGCGAAGTTATGGGTAAATTGCACCCGCACGGCGACAGTGCAATTTATGACGCCATGGTTCGCATGGCTCAAGACTTCTCGCTTCGGATGCCGCTAATCGACGGCCACGGAAACTTCGGCAGTCTCGATGACGGACCTGCGGCTGCTCGTTACACCGAAGCTAGGCTTTCGGCAGCGGCGATGTTGATGAATGAAGACCTCGACGAAGACGTAGTCGATTTCAAGCCAAATTACGACGCCCAGCTAACCGAACCAGAAGTTCTGCCCGCCGCCTTCCCAAACCTACTCGTCAACGGGTCTGCCGGTATTGCTGTAGGTATGGCGACCAACATGGCGCCGCATAACCTTCGGGAAACGATAGCCGCAGCGGTTCATCTCCTGAACAATGTTGATGCGTCAAACATCGAACTTATGAAGTTTGTGCCTGGTCCTGACCTTCCAACGGGTGGAATCATCGTTGGTTTGGATGGCATCAAAGATGCTTATGAGACCGGGCGAGGAAGCTTCAAGACCCGTGCCAGAGTCTCTGTAGAAAGCGTTAGCCCACGAAAGCTTGGTCTGGTCGTTACCGAACTGCCCTATCTGGTTGGCCCGGAAAAGGTTATCGAAAAGATCAAAGAGGGCGTTAACAACAAGAAGCTGCAGGGTATCGCGGCGGTTACCGACCTGACCGATCGAACCAATGGCTTAAAACTGGTCATCGAGCTGAAGACCGGTTTCGACCCAGAGGTTGTTTTGGACCTGCTTTACCGTTTCACTCCGATGGAGGATTCGTTTGGTATCAATAACGTGGCACTGGTTGCCGGACGTCCACAGACACTTGGTCTTCGTGATTTACTAGGGGTCTTCCTAGCCCACCGCATTTTGGTTACCAGGCGTCGCAGCAGTAACCGTTTGGGAAAGAAGCAAGCCAGACTCCATCTCTTAGAGGGTCTTTTGAAGGCAATCCTGGAAATTGACGAAGTCATTCGAATTATTCGAACTTCAGACGAAGTCGACGAAGCGCGAACCGGATTGATGACCAAATTCGCGCTGTCAGAAATCCAAGCCGAGTACATTCTGGAACTAAAACTTCGTCGTCTTACCAAGTTCAGCAAGATTGAGCTTGAAACAGAAGCCAATTCGCTAAGTTCCGAAATCGCGTTTCTGGAAAAGTTGCTCGCCAACGAAGCGCTTTTGAAGGCGATGGTTGCCGAAGAGCTAGAAGCGGTGGCAGACAAATATGGAGATGCTCGCAGAACTCAACTGATATCTGAAGATGGTGAGGTTAAGGCGGTCAGTAACGCCAAGGCAATGGCCTCTGGCGCAGAACTAGCCGACACCGATTGCTCGATTTTGCTAACCTCAAGCGGGCTATTGGGCAGAACTCCGGCCTATGTGGCAAGCGTTCCGGGGTCGAAACGTAAGCGCCACGATGGTGTTGCCAATCATATTGAAACCAGCACCAGAACCGACATTGGCTTTGTGACCAGTGCCGGGCGGATGCTTCGGATTCACGCCGGTGACATTCCACCGGTTGGAGACACCTTCGATGCTGCCGCGGCTGTTACCGCAAGCGAATTCTTAGGGCTCAAGGGTAGCGAGAAACTAATCGGCGTATTCGATCTCTCCTCGTCAGCCGAAATCGCGGTAGCTTCCGCACAGGGAGTCATCAAGCGCATCGTCTCCGACTGGCCAAACAAGGATGACTTTGAGGTAATTACTCTGAAAGAGGGCGATCATCTAATCGGAGCCGAATCGGCTGAAAACGTAATCGAATATGTGCTGATCACCTCGGATGCTCAGCTTCTTCGTTTTGACGCTAAGGGAGTTCGAGCCACCGGACGCCAGGCTGCCGGTATTGCCGGAATCAACCTCTCCGATGGAGCCGTGGTCATTGCTTTTGGAGCGGTTACCAATGCAGCTGAAACCCAAGTCATTACAGCTGCCAAGTCGGAGAGCACCTTGGCTGGAATCGATGGTGGAAGCCTTAAACGTTCCATGCTGAGCGAGTTTCCTGCCAAGGGTCGAGCAACCGGTGGTGTTCGTGCGCACAAGTTCACCAAAAATGAAGATCACCTGTACTTTGCAACAATCGCCGACCTGGATCCGCTCGGTGCTAGTTCCGACGGCAAGCCAATTGACCTAGCGGCCATCGAGCTGGCTAAGAGAGATGCCAGCGGAACCGCTCTGGTTGTGGCAATTGCTAGCGCAGGAAAACGCTAAAGACTAGGCGTCGATTTTGTCGGTGTCGAAGCTATCGGCCGAATCGATAATGAAGTCACGTCTTGGTGCCACATCGTTTCCCATGAGGAGTTCAAAGACTCTCTCAGCGGCAGCGGCATCTTCAACGCGAACTCTGCGAAGGGTTCGGCGGTCTCGATCCATCGTGGTTTCGGCCAACTGATCGGCATCCATTTCACCGAGGCCCTTGTATCGCTGAATCGGCTCTTGATAACGCTTTCCGGTGGCGGCCAACTTTGCCAGAACCGCCTCTAGTTCCGCCTGTGAGTAGGTGTAGAGAGTCTCGTTTGGCTTTGTGCCAGGATTCATGACCACCACGCGATGAAGCGGAGGTACGGCTGCATAAACTCGACCAGCGTCTACCAGGGGTCTCATGTAGCGGAAGAAAAGTGTGAGTAGCAGAGTGCGAATGTGGGCACCATCAACATCGGCGTCGCTCATCAGAATTACTTTGCCATAGCGCGCAACATCCAGTTCGAAACTTCTACCCGAACCGGCACCGATTACCTGAATAATCGATGCGCACTCGGTGTTAGAAAGCATGTCGGAAACCGAAGCCTTCTGAACGTTTAAGATTTTTCCGCGGATCGGCAAGAGGGCCTGGTACTCGCTATTTCTAGCCAGCTTCGCCGTGCCCAAAGCTGAGTCACCCTCAACGATGAAGAGTTCGGAAATGTCAGTTTCGCCGGTTCGGCAGTCAACCAACTTGGTTGGGAGAGAAGACGACTCAAGCGCGTTTTTACGTCGCTGGGTTTCTTTGTGCGTTCGGGCGGAAATGCGAGATTTCATCTCGGCAACAATTTTCTCCAGCAGCAGAGCCGACTGCGACTTGTCGTCGCGTTTGGCACTGGTGAGCACCTCGGTTAGCGCCTTAGTGACCACGTTAGTAACGATGTTTTTAACGGCTGGTGTACCCAAGATTTCTTTGGTTTGGCCCTCAAATTGTGGTTCGGCGATTCGCACTGAGATCACGGCGGTCATACCCGCCATGATGTCTTCTTTTTCAACCTTGTCGTTTCCCAGTTTCAACTTTCGCGAATTCGCGTCGATCTGAGTTCGAATTGCCTTCATGAGCCCGGTTTCAAAGCCGGCCATGTGAGTGCCGCCTTTTGGTGTGGCAATAATGTTCACAAAAGATTTGACTTCGGAATCGTAACCGGTGCCCCAGCGTAAGGCGACCTCAACCGAACAGGTTCGCTGAACTTCTCGGGACACCATGGTTCCGGCCTCATCTAAAACTGGCACGGTTTCGGTGTATTCGCCGTCGCCGACAATCTTCCACGTGTTGGTTAGCGGAGCATCCTTGGCTAGATACTCAGCAAATTCGGTAAGTCCGCCATCAAATTTGAATTTGTGCTCCTGCGCTTCCTCGCCGCGCTCATCGCGAACGGAAAGCGAAAGTCCGCTGACTAAAAACGCCGTCTGACGCGCTCGATCGATTAGATCCTCTAGCTCGAACCTGGCATCTTTGATGAAGATTTGTGGGTCGGTCCAATAGCGAACCCGGGTTCCTGAAACGCCTTTAGCAACTTTGCCGATTTCGCTAAGTTTGCTTTCGTCTTCGAATGGAGCGAATGGGCTATCGGCGCCTTTTCCGCTACTGTCGTCAAAGATCCCTGGCTCGCCGCGTCGAAACGACATCGCATAGGTAATTCCGCCGCGGTCAACTTCAACATCTAGGCGGGCCGAAAGTGCATTCACGACCGATGCCCCAACACCGTGCAGGCCGCCGGAAGCCGCATATGATCCCGAGCCGAATTTTCCACCCGCATGCAGTTTGGTGAAAACAACCTCAACCCCGGTTAGTCCGGTTTTTGGTTCGATATCGACCGGAATACCGCGGGCTCGGTCTCTAACTTCCACCGAATTGTCTCGGTGGAGAACCACATCGATGGTGTTTCCAAACCCGGCCAGAGTCTCATCAACCGAGTTGTCGATAATTTCCCAGAGACAGTGCATCAGCCCTCGGGAATCGGTCGAACCGATGTACATTCCAGGGCGCTTCCGAACGGCCTCTAGCCCCTCTAAAACAGAGAGATGGCGGGCTGAGTAATCGTTGTTAGGCACTAGAAGATGCTAACCGAGTACCCTGCGTTCAAGCCTGACTGACACACTGCTGTTTAGACTTAGCACTATGTCATCTCGAGCAAACCCAGGCAAGTTGCGTCGAGAGTTGCGTTTTGACCGAACCATTGTGAATCAAAACCTGTCTTCGCTCAGCCTGGAATTCGATACGGTCAAGCCTCTGATTTCGGCCATGAATGAACCCAACGGTCTTTTGGACCTGCACGGCACGGAGCTGCTTCTGCTGGAAAAGGTTTTGGGCTTACGAACCGAAAAGCCTGCGGTTTCTCTGGTGGGTGAACTGGTTTCCGTGAAACAGGTTCCTCAGGGCACGGGTGTTTCCTACGGCTATTTGAGCCGCACCTCCAACCAGAGCAACCTAGCACTGGTGGCACTTGGCTTTTCAGATGGACTCCCCCGTTCAGCTACCAACTTGCTAAGGGCCGGAATCGCCGGCCAGGTCTTCGGTGGAATCGGCCGAATCGCCATGGACCAGTGCGTCTTCGACATCGGTGACGCTAAATTCGAAGTGGGTTCCGAGGTTACGTTATTCGGAGCACACTATTCATTGGAAGCCCTCGCGAAAGACAGTGGTTTTACCCCGCTTGAAATACTTGGTCGGATTACGGCCAGAGTTACCAGGACGTGGGTCGAATGACGGTAGTCAAGAAGGTTGATCTGGCCGTCTACCGAGAGAACCTAAAGCACATAATGCAGACGATGGCTCCAGCCAGGGTAATGGCAGTGGTCAAAGCTGATGCCTATGGTCACGGGTTGGTTGAAGTTGCAACGGCGGCGGTTGAAGCCGGAATTGAGATGCTCGGAGTCTTAGACATAGAAACCGGTCTGGCTCTGCGAAAAGCCGGAGTGCGTTCGCCTAGTTTTGCCTGGCTACATTCGCCGCAAAGTAACTTCAACTCAGCGGTAAAGGCAGAGATCGAGTTAAGCGTAAGTTCGTTAGCCGAACTCAAAGCTGTTGCTTCAGCTCTCGGAACTGCGAAAGTTCATCTAAAAATAGACACTGGGCTAAGTCGCAATGGTTGTCGCGTTGAGAATTGGTCAGCGTTGGTAAAGGCTGCCATTGAGCTGCAACGCCAAGGGGAAATATCGGTCGTAGCGATTTGGTCTCATCTAGCCGGCGCATCCAAAGAGGAAGACTTGGAAGCAATCGCACTTTTCGAAAACGCTTACCAGGTGGCTTTGACTCACGGCTTTAGCGGCTATCGACACATCGCCGCTAGCCCAGCGTCCTTTTCACTTCCCGAGAGTCGTTTCGAGATGGTTCGGATCGGTGTGTCTGCTTTTGGAACCTCACCGGTAAGCCAGATCCCCGCGGAGGAATTCGGTTTACAAAGTCCTATGGCGGTTGAAACTGAAGTTACTGCAGAGGGAATCATCGCAGTTGGATTCCTGCACGGCTTTTTCAGCCAATTATCGAACAAGACAGAAGTGGTCATCGACGGTGTCGGTTATCGAGTGTTAGAAGTTGGCCCGCTGGCCAGCAAAATCGAAACCGGCGATTATGCGATTGGTTCAACGGTTGAGGTTTTTGGTGGCAAGGCCATTTCGGCTGAACACCTCTGCGAACTTGTGAACACTGTGACCGATGAGTTATTCACGGGGCTGAAAGCCGACTCAGTTACCTACGCGAATTGAAATCGCTTTTCTTGCTTTGCTAGCTAGGGAATCAACCAATCGGGCTTCACCAGCTTTGAGGTATTTCGGAAATATGGCGCCGAGAATCTCGTCTGCAAATCTTGGATTCATCGGCAGGAATGGACCCTGCACGTTTGTTGCCCAAATCTTTCCATCTGCATAGCCGTCTAGATAATCGACCAGTTTGCTGTCGTCGGAATGCTTCACTAGACCTAGCGCCAGCGAATCATCAACGCGACTAATCTCGCGATCACTATTAATGAAACCGGCAAATTCGCCGCTAATTACAACTTCTCCAACGAGGTGATCACCGGTTATGCGGTGAGTGGTGTTGGTGAGGCCTAGTCCGGCAACGTTATTACCATCGGCAAGGAGCAGACCCTGGGAGACTAAGTCGAACCCGGTTCCCACGGCTAGAACTTTCGTTCCCTGAGCCACCCACCGATGTATCAGTCGATCCAGTTTTACCAGCTGCTTGGCGGCAGTCAACGTGGCTTGCAGAGTTCCAGAACCAATGAACACTAGGTGCGGCCGAACTTTTGGAAGCTCCTCACCAATCTCGAGTGATTTAACGGTCACCTTAATTCCGGCTAGCTCAGCTCGATGTTTCAGCGCAAGAACGTTTCCCGCTTCACCATTCAGGTGCAGAGTGCTTGGGTATAAATGAAGAATAGTGAGATTAGCCATTGCTGCCGTCCAGATCTAGCAGACCAAGCTTCTTGCGCAACCACATCATCTGTTCGTAATTCACGATTGCGGTTTTCTGTTTTCCTGGCAGTGAAAGGAAATACGAGAGAGCCTGATTCTCGTCTTCGATAAGTTTTCCGTGAGGCTTACCCTCGTAAGCCAGGCGAGATGCCCACTGATAAGTTTTTGTTCCGGAGATTACATCGGCGTGAGACAACATCTTTAAATCGATGTCATAAATCCAAGATGGGTCCGGAGTGCCTTCATCAACCGATATCCAAACTTTTTTTGGACTGTGTTCGAGAGCATCTAGGTTTGCTTGAAGGCTTGGAAGATTCTTCATCATAATCACCTGAATCTCCTGCCCCTGATAGTCAATGACTTCGCCTCGACCGTAAACGGGTTGAAGTTCCGAAATTGCTTTTGTGGCGCTCTGAAAATCAAGCTTTGATCCAAGAATCTCGTTCGCCATTCCAAATGCCAGAGCGGCATCCACCGCGTAATGCAACCCGGGAGCTGGCAGAGTAACCTCAACCTGCTTGGAGCCAACGGCAAGTTTCGCCCGCAAACCCTTGGCGCTCTTCAAAATGGCTACCTTGGGAAGTTGATCATCCTGGGTCTCGAAATTCGGAGCAGCCAGAATTCCGTGTGCCGCAGATCTCAGGGCCGCCGAGGATACGTAAACACCTTTAGCCTTTAGCCGTTTTCTGTGGTCGGCTCCGAGTCTTTCGGTATTGGCATCGGAACCGTTTACAACAATGAAGTCTGTCGTTAGTTTTGCTAAATCGTTGAGATAAACAAACACTTCCTCTGGCGAGTGGAATCTGTTTAGTTGATCAAATTGCAGATTGGTGAGCAGAAGACCATTTGGTGGAACCTTCTTGGCAATAAGTTTCCCGTAAGCCTCGTCTACTTCTAAAACAGCTAGGTCGTGGGACAGCCGCCCGAATAGGTCAACGTCGGCCAGCAGCGCGGAAGCCAAGCCCTGCGGTATGTTTCCTCCGGCGGGATTAGTTAAAACCTTGAGTCCCTGTGACCTAAGAATTGCCACCAACATCGCCGTGGTTGTTGATTTGCCATTTGAACCGCTAACAAAATAGATACCTTTGGCCATCCGGCCAAGAGTCTTTTGAAGGAACTTGGGTTCAATGAGCAGAGCAACACCACCTGGAATTGCCGAACCTCCGCCACGCAGTTTGAGCGCAAAGCGAAGAGCCTTGCCTACCAGAACCGCCAGCGGAATCATGCTAGTTCCCGCGGAACTCACTCAAACGCTGAGCTCGAGTCGGATGCTTCAACTTAGAAATTGCCTTATTTTCGATCTGACGGATTCGCTCGCGAGTAACGCCGATTTCCTCACCGATTTGATCGAGAGTCTTTGGAATTCCATCGATAAGGCCGTAGCGGTGTCGCAGGATGAGGGCTTCTCTCTCACTCATCGTGGAAAGAATTCTCTCCAGCTCGCGCTTTCTTGCCGCAGCGGTTACCGCCTCAAGAGGGCTTACCGCTTCGGTGTCTTCAATCAAGTCACCAAATTCGCTATCGCCATCTTCTCCAAGTGGCGTGCTGAGTGATATTGGCTCACGGCCATACTTCTGAACCTCAACCACCTTTTCCGGAGTCATGTCAAGCTCACGAGCCAGCTCTTCAGGAGTTGGCTCACGACCGAGGTCTTGAAGTAGCTGGCGCTGAACTCGAGCCAACTTGTTAATGACTTCAACCATGTGAACCGGGATACGAATGGTTCTAGCCTGGTCGGCCATGGCTCGCGTAATTGCCTGGCGAATCCACCAGGTTGCGTAGGTGGAGAATTTATAGCCCTTGGTGTAGTCAAACTTTTCTACGGCTCTAATCAAACCGAGGTTGCCCTCTTGGATTAGATCTAGGAACTGCATTCCGCGGCCGGTGTAGCGCTTTGCGAGGCTAACCACCAAACGCAAGTTGGCTTCGAGTAGATGACTCTTGGCGCGTTCACCATCTTTTTGAACACGCTTCAGGTCGTAAAGCATTTCCTTGTTAAATTTTGCTTTTGGGGCAGCCATTTTCTCGGCAGCGTAAAGTCCGGCTTCGATTCTCTTCGCCAACTCAACTTCGAGTTCAGCGTTAAGAAGAGCCACTTTACCAATCTGCTTTAGGTAGTCCTTCACCGGGTCAGCCGTAGCACCGTTGATAGCGGCGGTTTGAACCGGAATGTCATCGACTTCTCGGTTGCTTAGAACGAACCCTCCGCCGGCCTGAACGGCCTTTTCCTTTTCTTTGGCGTCGTGGTCTTGATCGTCATCCGCTGCTTCTTCAAGTTCGGTGATGTCAACATCGGCAGAAACTTCTTTAACGATGTCTTCGACAGCGATTAATTCAACCTCTTCGAGATCTTCATCATCTTCGTCGACTTCCATACCCTTAGGAACTTTTACGCCCTTGGCCTTTGCTACTTTCGTAGCCTTGGCAGGCTTAGGCTCTGGTCCGGTGGTCTTCACTGGTTTAACTGCTGGCTTCACTGGCTTCACCGGAGCCTTAGCGGCAACCTTTGGGGCAGCCTTAGGTGCAGCTTTCACAGGCTTCGCCGGAGCCTTTGCGGCAACCTTTGGGGCAGCCTTGGGTGCAGCTTTCACAGGCTTGGCCGGAGCCTTAGCGGCTGGCTTTACTGCGGCTTTCGCTGGCTTCGCCGGTGCCTTAGCGGCTGGCTTTACTGCGGCTTTCGCTGGTTTCGCAGGAGCCTTAGTTGCAACCTTTGGTGATGCTTTGACAACTTTTGCGGGAGCTTTAGCGGCAACCTTTGGGACAGCTTTGGCAACTGGTTTAGGGGTGGTCTTTTTTGCAGGGGCAGACTTAGTAATTGCGGTTGTTTCCTTCGCTGGTTTGTTTTTAACCGGCTTTACCGGAGTTTGTGATGCACCCGAGTTCAGCAATCGTCGCAATAACGATTGCTTCTTGGCTGGCTCCTTGCCGTTAGCCTTGTCTTTCCCCACTTGACTCTTCTCACTTATTAGGTGCACAACCCTAAATTGGGCAGTACTAAGACCCATGTCAAATCCGTAAAAAATACGAACGACTGGGTCCACTAGTAATTATGCCACCACTAGCGGACAAAAACTGCTAGGTGTCGACATTCAGGTAAACAGGAATGCAACACCTAGTATTCCTAGCCTTAGCCCAGATCCTCAGTGTTATTGCGTTGACGATTTGCCAAGTAGTCCTCTAACTCGGCTGCAATTGCCTCGGCGTTTGGTTCGGCTGCCTTAGGAGATGAAATCTGAACCCCAAAACTTGTGGCCCGATCCGACTTATAGCCCTGCTCGAGATTGGCAACAAGTTTCGACAACTCCTCGTTCTCTTCAACTTTTTTATTGAGACGCTCTCCGAAACGAACCCCTTCTTCGCGCAACTGATCGGTTGGAAAAACCAATCCAGTGGCAGCGGTGATCAGCTCAAAACCGCTAACCGCGGCGTTTGGGTAATCCGAGTCATTGAGGTAGTGAGGAACTAGAAGCACAAAGCCCACACAGGGAAGACCGAGGCGGCTCAACCGATACTCGAGCAGGTGAACCACGTTACCGGGAACCTGAGTCTCGGGGCGCCATTCCGAATAGCGTTCGATGAGGTCGGAGCGATTTCCACTAACCGTGATGCCAACCGGCCTGGTGTGTGGAACCGGGAATGGAATTGAATGCACCCAGGTGAAATCGGTTACGGCATACATCTCGATTATTTCTTCAATGGAATCAGCGAATGCTTCCCAGCGAAAATCTGGCTCATAACCGTGTAAGAAAAGGAAGGGAATTCCCGATTCATCTCTAACCAGGTAAACCCCAAGAACCAAGGGTTCATAGCTGGCGAGGTGGTCTTTCTCAAAAAACATCGTCGGTCGTCTGGCCCGATAGTCGAGAAGTTCGTCGTTATCAAACTCGATAATGAGGTCTGAATCGAGCTTGCTGAGGATATTGTGGGCCATTTGTTCAATAACTTGGCCAGCATCGGTGAAACCGCTAATGCTTCCGATCATTCTGAGGCCGGAAGGTACTTCGACCTGGTGGTTGACTACGCTAAAAAGACCAAAACTGTTCACGATTACCATTCTACTTTCGCTAGGCTGAAGAGCATGACTTCTCCTAAAATGGCAACTTCAGCTAAGTTCACAACCTTTAACAAAAACACCGCCTATGTAATTCCGGTTACCAAAAAATCGGACAAATTAGTGATTGGTGAAACCAGTATCGAAATCTCTGACCTAGCAGGTGTTGATCTGGTTGGCGTTGGTGTTAGTGCCGAACTTGAGAGCTTGGTTCGCCTACCTGCTCCCAACGGAGCGACCTATGCTCTGCTGGGTGTTGGAACGAAACCCCTAACCAAAGACGACCTGCGTAACCTGGGCGGCGCCATCGCTCGCAAATTGGCTTCCTTCAAAGACGTAGTTATTGGCTTGCCAACCTCAGATTCAAGCGAAACCGCAGTTATCTTCGAAGGTGTTGCCCTGGGTAGTTATGTTCACACCAAATACAAAGGCCTAACCAAGGGCGCTGAAATCAAACTGCAGACGGTAACCGTAATCTCTTCGAATAAGCCGGCTGTCGCAGCACTAAACCAGATCTCGATTCTCGCCGAAAGCGTTCGACTAACCCGTGACCTAGTGAACATGCCTGGGCTTGATCTCTACCCTGAGTCGTTGGCGAAGGCAGTGCAAGCGGCTGCCAAAGGCACGGGTGTCACCACCCAAATTTGGAACGAAGAGAGACTTGCTAAAGAAGGCCTTGGCGGAATTTTGGGTGTGGGTCAAGGCTCATCTCGTGGCCCACGTCTGGTCAAACTTGAGTACAAACCAAAGGTTGGCAAAAGGCATCTTGCTTTGGTTGGTAAGGGAATCACCTTCGACACCGGTGGGTTCTCTATGAAAGCTCCGCTCAACATGCTTGGCATGAACTTCGACATGACGGGAGCGGCCAGCGTGGCTGCGGCAACCATCGCCATTGCGAAGTTGCAACTGCCAATTCGGGTTACCGCTTGGCTTTGTATTGCAGAAAACATGGTGAGTGGAACCGCCCAGAGACCGAATGACGTAATCAAGGCGCGCAACGGCATGACCATCGAGGTGCTGAACACCGACGCCGAAGGGCGTCTAGTGCTTGCCGACGGACTCAGCCTGGCCTCAGAGGAGAAACCAGACTTTATCATCGATGTGGCAACACTTACCGGAGCCGTTCAAATCGCGCTCGGCACCCGCCATGCCGGAATCATGGGAGACCAGGAAGCCGTTGACGAGGTTCGAGGAGCCGCCGAAGAAGTTGGTGAGTTGGTCTGGCAACTGCCAATGGCCAGTGAGCTTAGATCGCTAATTGATTCGGAAATCGCCGACATCGCGAACGTCAAGATGGGCAACACCACTGGTCAAACTATCATCGGTGGCCTTTTCCTAAACGAATTCGTTGGAAACCGAGCCAAGGGAGAGCCCGACAACATCAAGTGGGCCCACCTCGATATCGCCGCCACCGCTAATAATGAAGGCTCGCCATACGGCGTTGTGCCAAAGGGTGCAACCGGTTCGTATGTGCGAACACTGGTTGCCCTTGCCAAGCGCATTGGCTAGTAAACTCGAAACTGAATTTCGTTAATTTTTTAGGAGCACCATTGGCTGATCACAATTTCGACATCGTCATTCTTGGCGGAGGAAGTGGCGGTTATGCTGCCGCTCTTCGTTCCTCACAGCTTGGCAAGACTGTTGCGTTGATCGAAAGAGACAAACTTGGTGGAACCTGTTTACACCGCGGTTGTATCCCCACCAAAGCCTTGCTTCACTCAGCCGAAGTTGCCGATGTAACTCGCGAAGCTGCGCAGTTTGGCGTTGTTGCACAATTCGGTTCAATCGACATGACCCAGGTAAATAAATACCGTGATGGCATCGTCGACCGCCTTTTCAAAGGTCTAACCGGCTTAGTGACCAGCAAAAACATCACCGTCGTATCGGGTGAAGGACGTCTGACCGGTCCTCGCACGGTAACGGTGAATGGAGATACTTACACCGGCACCGACCTAGTCTTGGCCACTGGCTCTTTCAGCCGCACGCTGCCAGGCTTAGAAATCGGCGGACGAGTAATTGCGTCGGAACAGGCGCTTCAACTCGACTATGTTCCAAACAAAGTTATTGTTCTCGGCGGCGGTGTGATTGGCGTTGAGTTCGCTTCAATCTGGAAGTCTTTCGGCACGGAAGTAACCATTGTTGAAGGATTGCCACACCTTGTTCCGAACGAAGACGAAGCCGTTAGCAAGGCTTTGGAGCGTGCTTTCCGTAAGCGCAACATCGATTTCAAGCTTGGAGTTAGATTCTCTGGCGTTGAGCAAAACGATTCTGGCGTTGTAGTTTCTCTCGAAGATGGAACTCGCCTCGAAGCCGACCTAATGCTGGTTGCTGTTGGTCGAGGCCCAAACACCGCAGGTATGGGCTTCGAGGAGCAAGGCGTTGCCATGGACCGTGGGTACGTTTTAACCAACGACCGCCTACAAACCAACCTGCCAAACGTTTACGCGGCTGGAGACATTGTTCCTGGACTTCAGCTTGCTCACCGCGGCTTTGGTCAGGGTATCTTCATCGCCGAACAAATTGCCGGTCTAAACCCTGCCGTAATCGACGAAAACGGAATTCCTAAGGTCACCTACTGCGAGCCTGAAGTGGCCAGTGTTGGTCTCTCGGAAGCAAAGGCTAAGGAAGTCTATGGAGCCGACAACGTTTCGACCTACGAGTACAACCTCGGTGGAAATGGAAAGAGCCAAATTCTCGGCACAGCAGGATTCATCAAGCTCGTTCGCAAGAACAATGGCCCGGTAATCGGTGTGCACATGATTGGATCGCGCGTTGGCGAGCAAATCGGTGAAGGTCAGCTAATCGTTAACTGGGAAGCGTACCCAGAAGATGTTGCAAGTTTGCTTCACGCCCACCCAACCATGAACGAAGCGATCGGCGAAGCACACCTAGCGCTAGCCGGTAAGCCACTTCACGCACACGCATAAACTTTTAGAAACCATATCAAGGAGTAAGTAATGAGCGACAACGTACTACTGCCAGCACTTGGCGAGAGCGTTACCGAAGGTACCGTAACCCGTTGGCTGAAGAAGGTTGGCGACACGGTGGCCGTTGACGAGCCTCTAGTTGAGATCTCCACCGACAAGGTCGATACCGAAATCCCATCTCCGTTTGCTGGGGTTCTTGAGCAAATCTTGGTCAAGGAAGATGAAACAGCCCAGGTTGGCGCTCCTCTAGCGATAATTGGTTCCGGCAGTGGAGCATCCGCTCCGGTCGCAGAACCAATTGCCACTCCTGTTGTTGAGGTGCCAGCACCGGTTGCTGCACCAGTTATCGAAGTGCCAGCGCCAGTTGCTGCGCCAGTTATTGCAGCTCCTCCAGTTGCTCCTCCAGTTGTTTCAGCACCGCTAGTTACTGCTCCCCCGGTCACCCCATCGGGTAGCCACGTCTCAGACGCAGGCTACGTAACTCCGCTGGTTCGCAAATTAGCTTCGGAAAACGGGATCGACTTGACTAGCCTTGCCGGCACCGGTGTCGGTGGAAGAATCCGCAAGGACGACATCATCGCCGCCGCCACTGGCGCTATCCAAACTATTCCTGCCCAAGCGGTTGCCCCAATCGTGCAGGTTTCGGCACTTCGTGGGCAAACCGAACCGATGTCGCGCTTGCGCAAGGTTCTTGCAGAACGAGCAGTGGCATCGATGCAGCAAAGCGCACAACTAACCACCGTGGTTGAGGTAGATATGACCAAGGTTGCTCAGCTACGTGCCAGAGTTCAGGCTGATTTCACCGCGCGCGCAGGTGTAAAGCTGAACTTCATGCCTTTCTTCACCCTGGCTGCTGCCGAGGCCTTGAAAGCACACCCAAAGTTGAATGCTTCGATCAGTGGCGAAAATGTGGTCTACCACCCAACTGAGAACATCAGTTTTGCCGTAGACAGCGAACGCGGTTTACTAACCCCGGTTATTCGCGAAGCTGGAAACCTAAACCTCGCGCAGATTGCTCAGCAAATCGCCGACCTTGCTGCCCGAACCAGAAGCAGTCAGTTGAAGCCAGATGAGC
>CAEZSN010000003.1_pt1 | contig 21154 bp, 22 predicted proteins | sample 7263961 | NCBI WGS metagenome assembly CAEZSN01 (sample SAMEA6813778, study PRJEB35770) | uncultured Rhodoluna sp. | biome: Freshwater; feature: Freshwater reservoir; material: water | place: Czech Republic | collected 2017-04-14 | depth 0.5m m
CCAAAATCCCAAAAAAGCCTATAGTTCACGCATCCCCGGTGAAGAAAGTGAATTGGAAGAACGAGTTTTCGGTTACTCCAGATCGACCGCGAATCAAGCTGGCTGGCTCAACCGACTTAGTTCCGGGAAATTCTCTTGGCTTCTCTTCGCTTGCGGTTCGACACACGAGGAACCGAATGTTGCTTTGGTATCCAACTCAGGTTCGGTTCCAACCAGTGAGCTACCTTTGGAGTTTCGGTGACGGGCAAACCTCAGCTGATAGGGATGCGAACCATAGTTGGGCTGAGTCTGGAACCTTTACCGTGCGTCTAACCGTGAACTATTCGGTCAAATACCGAATCATTGGTAAAAGCGCGTGGGTGGTTCTACCCGGTCAAATCGCTGCCAATAGTTTGCCTGTAGTTGTAAACGTAGGACAAAAGACTTTGACAAGTTCGGACCTGGTAAGGCTGGTGCATTGGACCTGTCTTCAAAAACCAACTGCAATCGGTTGCTAAATCACAGAAACCTTTCAGGATGAGTTCATAAACTTGAATACATGTCTGATGATCAAAACCGTCAATTCTTTTTCGACCGCCCAGTGGAACAGTTGTCGGTTCTGCCTAAGGCCAAGAAGTTGCGTAAACCGCTTACCGTAACCGGTGGAGTCCTAATTGGGGCCATGGTTGGTTCTCTGCTTGGCGGAGGTATCGCAGTTGGTGGTTACTACCTTGGAACCAGCCCAACTCCGGTGGTTGTAAACAACTCCTTGGAAGTTAACTGGGTTAGTGGCGCATCGCAAAAGGCTTTGCCGAGTGTGGTCACGATCAACGTGGGTTCCAGCACCTCTGGCGGTTCCGGGTCAGGCGTTTTCTTAACCGCGGATGGCTACATTCTTACCAACACGCACGTGGTCACGCTCGACGGGCAAGCGAAAAACCCAACGGTTGAGGTTCAGACGTTCGACAAACGAACCTATTCGGCCAAGGTAATTGGAACCGATCCGATCAATGACCTTGCGGTAATCAAAATCGATTCGCCGATGAGTTTCACTCCAATCGAGTTTGCCGACTCAAGTTCGCTCAACATTGGCGACTCCGTGGTGGCAATCGGTTCTCCACTCGGACTCACCGCATCGGTCACCGTGGGTGTGGTCTCAGCACTTAACCGAACCATCGCCGTTGCGAACTCTTCGGTACCTGGTGAAAATGGCAGCGGGCTTCAACTATGGAATGGCAAGGGCGCAGCTCCGGTTAGTCTTCGCGTGATTCAAACCGATGCGGCAATAAACCCTGGTAACTCGGGCGGAGCACTGGTGAATTCGAAGGGTGCTCTAATCGGCATCAACGTGGCAATCGCCTCTACCGGTTCTTCATCCAGCACCGTTCAGAGCGGAAATATCGGCGTAGGCTTTTCGATTCCATCGAATGTGGCTAAGCGCGTGGCGGACGAAATCATCAAGACCGGAGCAGCTACTCACGCACTTCTAGGGGCCATGGTCACCGATCAGCCGTTCAATGCCAACTCGTCTTCGTCTTTTTCAATCGGCGCTCTAATCAAAGAGGTAACTGTGGGTGGCCCAGCCGAAAGCTCTGGCTTGAAAGCTGGTGATTTGGTCACCAAGTTCAACGGTGAGCCGATCATGGACGCCGGCGACCTTACCGCCGCAGTTCGGTGGGAAGCGGCCCAGACTCAGGCCACCCTCGAATTCGTTCGTGACGGTAAGACACAGACCATGACTGTGACTCTAGGAACTCTGAAATAATTTAGGTTATGACTTCTCAGGAAACCATTCCAGCACCGACCGGTGATCTTCTAGTTGAAGAGGAAATTCAGCATCTAGAACCGGGCGACCACGAACGCTATTCTCACTACGTTCGTAAAGAAAAGATTGTTGAGTCGGCAGTTTTGGGAACTCCAGTTCATGCGCTCTGCGGCAAAGTGTGGGTGCCTGGTCGAGACCCCGAGAAGTTTCCAGTTTGTCCAACCTGTAAAGAAATTTACGATGGCTTGCGCCCAGAAGACCCGAAGAGTTCGGGCAACGACAAGCCCTAGATAAACTCGGTTGGCAACGCGGTGTTTCCGCGCTGAAGCCGGTGAGCCTGAATCGGTAGTTCAGCCATCGCCGAGCGGTGAACTTCCCTAGCTGAAACAACAGAAACCGAACCCGTGAACTCTTCACGGATCTCTCCCTCGGATACCAGCGGCACCAAAAGCTCGCGAACATTGCGACCCACGGGCACTTCATGTCCGGCGGCTAAAAGCTCTTTGGTGGCAATTCCGCTTTCAATTTGACGAAGCGCCTGCTTGCGACCACCCATATTGGTTTTGTTTGTCGAACGCTTCGAAACGCTTACCCAGTTTTCCTGATCATCCCTGTGGGCAACCAGTTTGTAAACAAAGCCCGCGGTTGGCACACCGGAACCGGTGACCACCGATGTGCCCACGCCATAGTTGTCTACCGGCGCTGCCGCTAACGATGCAATTGCGTGCTCGTCGAGATCGTTGGTAACGGTAATTTTGGTTTTGGTGGCACCGAGGCTATCGAGCAGGGCTCTAACCCTGGTAACTTCAACGCCAAGGTCACCAGAGTCGATTCGAACGGCACCTAATTCGGTGCCGGCCACTTCAATCGCCTTACGAACGCCTTCGTCGGTGTTGTAGGTGTCTACCAACAACGTGGTGCCCGTGCCGAAAGTCGCAACCTGAGCGCGGAATGCGTCGGTTTCGCTGTTGTGGAGAAGGGTGAAGGCATGCGCTGCGGTGCCCATGGTCGGGATTCCCCAACTTCGTCCAGCTTCAAGATTCGATGTGGCATCGAAGCCGGCGATAAAGGCAGCCCTGGCGGCGGCAACTGCCGACTGTTCGTTGGTTCTGCGCCCACCCATTTCAGCTAGGTAGCGATCTCCAGCTGCGGTGCGCATTCTTGAAGCGGCGGATGCTACTGCCGAGTCGTAGTTCATGATTGAGAGAATCATCGTTTCCAGCAAGACACCTTGCTCGAACGGAGCCTCAACCACAATCACGGGGGAGTAGGCAAAGTAGGCGTCGCCTTCGCGGTAACCCCAAATATTCCCGGTGAATTTGAAATCTGCTAGAAAATCGATGGTTGCTGAATCCACCACCTTGGCCTCTGCAAGCCAGGTCAACTCGCTCTCGTGAAAACGAAACTTGGGCAACTCTTCGAGCAGGCGTCCGGTTCCGGCCACCACTCCGTAGCGACGCCCGGCTGGTAACTGTCGGCTGAAGGTTTCAAAAACGCATTCGCGGGAACCCAAACCAGAAGAGCGTGCGGCTTGAACCATCGTTAGTTCATAACGGTCGGTTAGTAGCGCGGTGGATTTCTGCACCTAACCAGCCTACCGACTAGGTCTGGCACCGCTAACTAGACTTGAAAACGTGAATGATGCTCCGATAGGTATTTTCGACTCAGGTGTGGGCGGTTTGACCGTGGCTCGAGCGATTATTGACCAGTTGCCAAACGAATCGATCATTTATGTTGGCGACACTGCCAATAGCCCCTACGGACCAAAGAGCATCGAAGAAGTGCGACGACTAGCTCTCGAAGTTATGGATCGCCTGGCGGATGAGGGCGTCAAGCTTTTGGTTATCGCCTGTAACTCGGCCTCGGCCGCGGTCCTTCGCGACGCGCGCGAACGCTATACCGAGGGTCGCGGCATACCAGTGGTTGAGGTTATTCAACCGGCGGTGCGACGTGCTGTTGCCTCAACTCGAAACAACCGAGTTGGCGTGATTGGAACTCAGGCCACTGTTTCATCGAGAGCCTACGAGGACGCATTTGCTGCTGCAGTAGACATTGAAATCACCGCCACGGCCTGCCCAAAGTTTGTTGACTTTGTGGAACGCGGAATCACTTCTGGACCGGAACTTTTGAAAGTTACCGAAGAGTATTTGGCTCCGATTCGCGAGGCTGGAGTAGACACCCTGGTTCTCGGTTGCACCCACTACCCGCTACTCACCGGTGCCATCAGCTATGTGATGGGCGACGGCGTGACTTTGGTTTCGAGTGCGGAGGAAACCGCCAAGGATGTTTACCGAACCCTAAATGCCAATCACTTGCTTCGCACAGCCGCCGAGCCACCGAATTACCGTTTCCAGGCAACCGGCGAAACTAAGTCTTTTGAAAAGTTGGCTCGACGATTCCTCGGCCCCGAGGTTATTCGCGTCGAGTCGTTATAGGAGAAAAATGGGCAACCGTGCCGATGGTCGCAATAACGACGATCTAAGAGAAGTTACCGTTCACCGCGGTTGGAGCGACCATGCCGAGGGAAGCGCACTCATTTCGTTTGGTGGAACCAAGGTGCTTTGCACCGCGTCGTTCACGGCTGGGGTTCCTCGCTGGAAGGTTGGCAAAGGCGAGGGTTGGGTTACCGCTGAGTACTCGATGCTTCCCAGAGCCACTCACACTCGCTCCGACCGTGAAGCGGTGAAAGGCAAGATTGGTGGCCGAACCCACGAAATTTCACGCCTGATTGGTCGCAGTTTGCGCGCCATCGTGGATGTGAAGGCTCTCGGTGAAAACACCATCGTGATCGACTGCGACGTTCTACAGGCCGACGGCGGAACCAGAACCGCCAGCATTACCGGCGCCTACATCGCTTTGGTCGATGCCATCAACTGGGGTAAAAAGCACGGGCACATTCCCGCCAAATCAAACCCGCTAACCGACAGCGTTGCTGCAATTTCAGTTGGAATCATCGACGGCGTGCCGCAGCTCGACTTGGCCTATGTTGAAGATGTTCGCGCCGAAACCGACATGAACGTTGTGGTCACCGGCAGCGGCAAGTTTGTTGAGGTTCAGGGGACCGCTGAAGGGGTTCCGTTCGACCGCGACGAACTAAACCGTTTACTTGATTTGGCCTTGAAGGGTTGCGCCGACCTCACCAAGATTCAGGCAGAGGCGCTGGCCTAATTGAAACTCGTTCTGGCCAGTCACAACCAGGGAAAACTTGCCGAGTTGCGCGCAATCTTGGAACCTGCGGTTCCAAATCTGGAACTGGTTGGCTACGACGGCCCTGAGCCGGTTGAAGATGGCGTTTCCTATTTGGAAAACGCGCTCATCAAGGCCAGGGCTGCGGCCAAGCACACTGGACTTCCAGCCATCGCCGACGACTCAGGTGTTGCGGTGGAGATCCTTGGAGGCGCTCCAGGAATTTTTTCGGCAGGTTGGGCCGGTGGTCGCGACAACGTTGCTAACCGTCGATTGCTTTTATCGCAGTTGAAAGATGTCAAGGCCGAGCATCGGGCCGCGGCTTTCATTTGCACCATTGCTTTAGTTGACGGCGAGGATGAGATTTCGTTCACCGGGTTTTGGTCTGGTTCTATTGCCACCGAAGAGCGCGGCACAAACGGCCATGGTTATGACCCAGTTTTCATCCCAGCCGGTTTCGAGCTAACCTCGGCCGAGCTTGAGCCGGAAATCAAGAACGCACTCAGCCACCGGGCCCAAGCGGTTGGTCAACTTATTGCTTATTTGAACGCTTAGCGCTTTTCCAGTTGCGCAAAACTTCTATGGCAATTGGGATAAATGAAATTACAACAAAACCAATTAGCACCAGTTCGAGGTTGTGGCGCACCCATTCATTGGTTCCAAGTGCTGCACCGAGCAGGGTTACCCCAACTGCCCAGGCTGTTATTCCAATCAGGTTGTAAAGAGTGTATTTTCGCCACTCCAGTTTCGCGATGCCGGCGGACACCGGGATGAAGGTTCGCATTATTGGAACGAAGTGAGCCAAAATCACAGCTCGGGAACCGTAGCGTTCGAAAAATCTGTGGGCGGCTTCAACATTATCCGGTTTGAAAAGTTTTGATTTCGGCTTGTTGAAGACGGCTGGACCCAACTTTCGTCCAATCCAGTAGCCGGTTTGATCGCCAGCGAACGCCGAAATCGCCAACAGGGTTACGGCCAACCACAATGGCACATCAATTTGGCCGGTGGCAATGAACAAACCGAGTGCGAAGAGCAGCGAGTCTCCCGGCAGGAAAAAGCCAGCAAGTAGACCGGTCTCGGCAAAAATCATTAGACAGGCAATAGCGAAGAACAACTGCCCAAAAGTTTGCAGTAGGTACTCGGGATTTAGATATTCCAACATGTGCCCCTAGCAGGACTCGAACCTGCGCTTTCGCCTTCGGAGGGCAACGCTCTATCCCCTGAGCTATAGGGGCTTGGGGGTGCTTCCAGACTACCAGTTGGCTCGCTTTGGTATGATTGAACGATTCCCCGTTCGTCAAAAAAGCAAGGCTAAATCGTGACTCCAGAAGCGCTATCCGCAGCCCTGGTCGCCATTTTGCGCCAACTTCAGGACGACCAGATTTTGGCAACCGGCGTTCTCCCGACCGAAGTGGTTGTGGAACGTCCGAGAAATCGAGATCACGGAGATTGGGCCACCAACCTCGCTTTGCAGTTTGCAGCCCAGTTCGGTTTGAAACCGCGCGATTTGGCCGAACAAGTGGCCAAGGCTTTGGAAGCAATCGATGGCGTTTCCAAGGTTGACATCGCCGGACCAGGTTTCATCAATATCACTCTGAACGCCGGTCTAGCCGGTGAAGTCGCCAAACAGATTGTTGAAGCAGATAAGCACTATGGGCTTGGCGATGCTTTTTCGGGGCAGAAGCTAAACCTCGAGTTTGTTTCGGCTAACCCAACCGGCCCGGTTCACCTTGGCTCAACTCGTTGGGCGGCGGTTGGAGATTCGCTCGCCCGTATCCTGCAGTCGCAAGGTGCCGAAGTGACCCGCGAGTATTACTTCAACGACCATGGTGCTCAGATCGACCGTTTCGCTCGTTCGCTCCTAGCCAGGGCTCGTGGAGTGGAGATCCCTGAAGACGGTTATGCCGGTGCCTACATCGACGAAATCGCGAAGCAGGTTTTGGCTGGAACCGCCGTGGATGTTTTGAATCTTCCGGAAGCGCAGGCTCAGGAAGCCTTCCGCGCTGAGGGCGTGGAGCTCATGTTTCAGGAGATTCGTTCGTCGCTTCATGAATTCGGTGTCGACTTCGACGTCTTCTTCCACGAGAACTCGCTCTACGAGTCCGGTGCAGTGGAAATGGCAGTTGAACGTCTCAAGGCTGCCGGTCACATGTTTGAAGAAGACGGAGCGCTTTGGCTTCGCACCACCACATTCGGCGACGACCGCGACCGAGTTGTTCTAAAGAGCGACGGCGAAGCCGCCTACATCGCCGGCGACTTGGCCTACTACCTAGATAAGCGTTCTCGCGGTTTCGACCGCTGCATTTACATCCTCGGCGCCGATCACCACGGCTATGTTCCTCGCATGATGGCGATGTGTGCTGCGTTTGGTGATGAGCCTGGAGTGAACCTAGAAATTTTGATTGGTCAAATGGTTAACCTGGTTCGCGATGGTGAACCGGTTCGAATGTCGAAACGTGCCGGAACGGTAGTCACGCTTGAAGATTTGGTCGATGTGGTCGGAGTTGACGCGGCACGTTACGCACTGGTTCGCTCGTCAATCAATTCGTCGCTCGACATTGACCTGTCGGTGCTGGAGAAGAAGACCAACGACAACCCGGTCTTCTATGTTCAGTACGCTCACGCTCGCACCCGTCAGGTGGCGGCTAACGCAGCCTCATTCGGCGTTGATCGAAGCGAGTTTGTGCCAGAACTGTTGGAGCATGTTACCGAGGAAGAGCTAATTGCCAAGCTGGCAGAGTTCCCTCGCATCCTCGCTCACGCCGCTGAAGAGCGCTCGCCTCACCGAGTAGCTCGGCATCTAGAGGAAGTGGCTGGTTCCTATCACCGCTGGTATGACAATTGCCGAGTTACACCTCTTGCCGGTGCTGAAGTTGCAACTGTTCACCGCACCCGTCTTTGGTTGAACGAAGCCACCTCGATCGTTTTGCGCAACGGTCTAGGAATACTTGGTGTCAGCGCTCCGGAGCGTATGTGATGACGTCAGAACAGATGAAGCCAACCTGGCTTACCGAACCTAAAGACAACAACCTTTTGGTGGAGCGAATCTGGCCTGCTAGCGCCGCTCGCGACAATGATGGCGAAGTGCTTTTTGGAGGAGTTCCAGTCAGCGACCTAACCGCTCAGTTCGGAACTCCGCTCTACGTTATCGACCAGACCGAATTTGAGAACAGCGCCGAAGCCGTTCGCAAGGCCCTAGACGATGCGGCCAAGAAAATTGGTTCGGAAGCAACCGTTTACTATGCCGGCAAAGCATTTCTATCTAGCGAAGTGGTGCGCTGGATCGATCGTCTGGGGTTAAACATCGATGTTTCGAGCGGTGGTGAGTTGGCAATCGCGCTCGCGGCTGGAATCGATCCGAAGCGAATCGGTTTACACGGTAACAACAAGTCGGCGGCCGAAATTGGACGCGCTGTTTCGGCCGGGGTAGGCGCCATCGTCATCGACAGCGAAATCGAGATTGAGCGAATTGCCGCTACCGCGGGAGCCCAAGATCGAGTGCAGCCGGTGCGAATCCGAGTGAACACCGGGGTTCATGCCGAAACTCACGAATTCTTGGCTACCGCCCGTGAAGATCAAAAATTTGGAATCGCAATCGAAGATGTTCCAGGTCTGGTTGCCAAGATTCGCTCTCTTAATCATCTCGATTTTCTGGGGCTACATTCGCACATCGGTTCCCAGATTTTTGAAACCGCCGGTTTTGCCGAAGCTGCGAAGCGTTTGGTCAAGCTTCACGCCGAGCTACTCAAAACCGGACCGGTGCCCCAGTTGAATCTCGGTGGCGGTTTCGGCATCGATTACAACGAAGGCGACCATGCACCTGGCGTTGAAACCATGGCCGAAGAAATCGTTGACGCTGTTGCAAAAGCTTGTTCGAGCGAAGGTATCCCGGTGCCGAAGCTTGCCTTTGAGCCAGGTCGCGCCATCGTTGGCCGCGCCGGAGTAACTCTTTACAGCGTGGGCACCGTGAAAGATGTAAAACTTAGCGACGGTCAAGTTCGCAAGTATGTTTCGGTCGACGGCGGTATGAGCGACAACCTTCGCGCAGCTTTGTACCAAGCCGAGTACAGCGCGCGATTAGTCTCAAGAGTTTCATCGGCAAAGCCTGCTCTGGTTCGGGTGGTTGGAAAGCACTGCGAGAGCGGCGACATCGTGGTTCGCCATGACTATCTACCTGGCGACGTTAACAACGGAGACATCATTGCGGTGGCAGCGACCGGAGCTTATTGCTTCTCACTTGCCAGTAATTACAACTACTTACAGCGCCCGCCAGTTGTGGCAGTGGCCAAAGGTAAGGCACGATTGATAGTGCGTGGAGAAACTGAGGCAGATCTGCTGTCTCGCGACGCGTGTCTCGAGAAGGACTCAAAGTGATTGAATACCGTCCGCTGCGTATAGCGCTACTGGGAGCTGGCACCGTTGGTGGTCAGGTCGCTCGCTTACTCCTCGAGAACAAAAATGAATTGGCTGCTCGTGTTGGAGCCGAACTAGAACTCATCGGTGTCGCGGTGCGCGACCTAAAGTCCAAGCGTGATCCTGCAATTCCAGTGTCACTTCTAACGACCGACGCCGAAGCCCTAATTCTTACCGCCGACATCGTGATCGAGGTGATGGGAGGTATTGAGCCAGCTCGAACCCTAATCCGTCAGTCACTCCTTGCCGGTGCCGACGTGATTACCGCCAACAAGGCACTTCTCGCTCAACACTCCACCGAACTCTTTGACGTTGCCGAGCAGGTTGGCGCTCAGCTCTACTATGAAGCGGCTGTGGCAGCGGCCATTCCGATTATTCGTCCGCTGCGCGAATCACTAGCCGGCGACAAAGTTACCCGCATCATGGGTATCGTCAACGGTTCCACCAACTACATCCTCGACCGAATGGATTCCGAGGGGCTGACTCTCGAAGCCGCCATGGTTGAAGCAACCGACCTTGGCTATTTGGAAGCCGACCCGAGCCTCGATGTTGAAGGCTATGACGCAGCGCAGAAGGTGGCCATTTTGGCATCGCTGGCTTTCCACACCGAAGTAGATCTAAAGCTGGTTCACCGCGAGGGAATCACCGGAATCACTCCGTCACAAATTGCCAGCGCTCGGGAAAACGGATACGTTATCAAGCTGCTTGCTGTTTGCGAAAAGATTGAGGCAGACGAAGACGGAGAAGCCGGTGTTTCGGCTCGCGTCTACCCAGCCCTGATTCCTAGAGAACACCCGCTGGCTTCGGTTCGCAAAGCTTTCAACGCTGTTTTCGTTGAAGCCGAAGCCGCTGGCGAGCTAATGTTCTACGGAGCCGGAGCCGGTGGTCCACAGACCGCTTCCGCAGTGCTGGGAGACTTAGTTTCAGCAGCCAAGCGTCACGTTATTGGCGGTCCTGGACTGGCCGATTCTGCTCACGCCGATTTGCCGACCCTACCGATCTCGCGCATCACCACCAGCTACCAAATCGCCCTAGAGGTAAAGGACCAGCCTGGTGTATTGGCCGAGGTTGCCAACATCTTCGCCACTCACAATGTTTCGGTTGAAACCGTTGAACAGTCGATCGCCAACAAGCGCTCTAACCCAACCGCTCAGCTACTAATTGGTACTCACGACGCTAAAGACTCTGCTCTGACCGCTGTTGTTCAGGCACTTTCGACCTCAAAAGTGGTCGATTCCATCACTTCGGTTATCAGAGTGGAAGGCAACTAATGGCACACCAGTGGCGCGGAGTTATTCGCGAGTATTTCGATCGACTAGATGTTGATGCGAATACCACCATCATCACGCTCGGTGAGGGTGGAACTCCGCTCGTTTCCGCTCCTGCTTTGGCCAAGTTGGTTGGAGCCGATGAGGTTTACCTAAAGGTTGAGGGAATGAACCCAACTGGTTCGTTCAAAGACCGCGGTATGACCATGGCGGTTTCCAAAGCCGTTTCTCACGGTGCCAAAGCGGTTATCTGCGCGTCGACCGGAAACACTTCGGCTTCGGCTGCCGCCTATGCCGCCGCTGCCGGAATTCAGTCGGTAGTGCTAGTGCCCAAGGGCAAGATTGCCCTAGGTAAGTTGGCGCAGGCTGTGGCCCACAAGGCACAGATCTTGCAGGTTAAGGGAAACTTCGACGACTGCCTAGACCTAGCCCGAGACCTAGCTGAGAACTACGCGGTTCACCTGGTCAACTCGGTTAACCCAGATCGCATCGAAGGTCAGAAGACCGGAGCCTTTGAAGTGGTTGAGCTTCTAGATCGCGCTCCAGATATTCACGTGCTACCGGTTGGTAACGCTGGAAACTACTCTGCCTACTTCAAGGGCTACAGCGAAGATTTGGCCATCGGTCGGATCAATCACATTCCACAGATGTGGGGTTACCAGGCAGATGGTTCGGCACCGTTCGTTTACGGAACACCGGTGAAGAACCCAGACACCATTGCCACCGCGATTCGCATTGGTAATCCGGCTTCTTACGACCTAGCTCTAAAGGCACGCGAAGTTTCGAACGGTCGCTTCGGCGCCATAAAAGACCCAGACATCCTCTGGATGCACCGTTTCCTCTCGCAAGAAGTTGGCGTATTCGTTGAGCCTTCTTCGGCAACCGGAGCTGCCGGGTTGCTTCAGGCATCTCGCACCGGCGAAGACCTAACCGGCAAGACCGTTGTGGTCACCGTTACCGGAAACGGGCTAAAGGATCCTTCTTGGGCGCTGAAAGACGATCGCGGAAAAGCGATCAAACCAAAGGTTGTTTCAAACCGCGCCGAAGAAGTGGCAGAACGTTTGGGGCTTGCTTAAAAATGACTGATCTCGTGGGACGTAAAGTCTCGGTTAAGGTTCCCGCCACCTCGGCAAACCTCGGACCCGGATTCGACACGCTCGGTATGGCTCTTTCTTACTACGACGAACTCGAGGTGGAAGCGGTTGCGGGTTCAGGAGCCGTGGTTGAGGTCATTGGCGAAGGTGCTGGTGAAGTTCCAACCGACGAAACCAACCTCGTGGTTCGTTCCATCGCGCACGTATTCGAACAGGTCGGGCAAAAACTTCCCGGTCTAAAGATCAAGGCTCACAACATAATTCCTCACGGTCGGGGAATGGGTTCATCCGGTGCCGCCGTGGTTTCCGGAGTGGTGGCCGCCCAAGGTCTACTCGAAGGTGTCGTCGAATTTTCGTCGGCGCAGTTGTTGCAACTGGCGACCGATCTCGAAGGTCACCCGGATAACGTGGCTCCTTCGCTGTTCGGTGGCCTAACCATTGCCTGGGAAGACGAAAAGGGTCCGCACCACAAGAAGCTAATCGTTCACCGTGGAGTATCCCCGCTGGAACTAATTCCAAACTTCAAGATGTCAACCGCCATCGCTCGAGCACTTCAACCGGAATCGGTTCCGCACGCAGATGCCGTGTTCAACGTTTCTCGTTCGGCTCTCTTGGTTGCCGCGCTCACCCAGAGTCCAGAACTTTTGATGGCGGCCACCGAAGATCGCCTGCACCAGGATTACCGTTCAGAAGCCATGCCGGAAGCCGGCAAGGTTATTGAACTCATGCGCAAGAACAACCACGCTGCAGTGGTGTCTGGCGCAGGTCCTTCGGTGCTGGTACTGGCATCTGACCCCGCCGAGCGCATGGAAGCCGCCCAGTTGGCAGCGAAACACTTTCCACAGTGGCGCGCGTTAGTGTTGGCAGTTGACTTCAAAGGTGCTACTGTTATCAGGCACCAGTAAATAGGTGAGCAGCGCTAACGAAACATTGATTTAGCAGCTCCCTTACGGTGAATCAACCGCTAATCAAGCGTTTATGTGCACGCAAATTCGTGCCCAAGGTGACTAACCCGAAATCGAACCAGTCACCAAAATCTCAAGGAGAAATACACACAACATGGATGAAATCCAACAAGACGCGCCTGTGACCAAAGGTCGCCGCGTAGTAGTAGACCCAGCCGTATCGAGCGATGCTCCAGCAAGCGAATCATCGGCACCAAAGCGCCGCACCCGAAGCACTAAGCCAAAGACAGAGGGTGAGTCGGCTCCAGCCGAAGCTCCAAAGTCTGAAAACAGCGAGTCTCGGTCGGAAAGCAGCGAACCTCGTTCGCAGGGTAACCGCGAAAACAACCGCGACCGCTCGGAGCGCCCAGAACGCTCAGAACGAAACGACCAAGGCGATGACCGCAACGGCCGCAACAACCGTAACCGTAACCGTAACCGAGACCGCAACCGCAACCGCGGTCGCACCGGTCGCGGCGGAGACTTCCAGGACGAAGCGGAACCAGAGATCAGCGAAGACGACGTCTTAGTTTCGGTCGCCGGTATCCTCGACGTTCTCGAGAACTACGCTTTCATTCGCACTTCCGGCTACCTACCAGGACCAAACGACGTTTACGTTTCACTTGGTCAGGTAAAGAAGTACGGTCTGCGCAAGGGTGACGCAGTGGTTGGCGCAATCCGTCAGCCTCGCGAAGGTCAAGACCAGGGTCGACAGAAGTTCAACGCAGTGGTTCGAATCGATTCGGTTAACGGTCAGACCGTTGCGGAAGCCATGGACCGAGTTGATTTCGGCAAGCTAACCCCGCTTTACCCACAGACTCGTCTGCGTCTAGAGACCGAAGCTAGCAAGCTCAACACCCGCATCATCGACTTGGTAGCACCAATCGGTAAGGGTCAGCGTGGACTGATTGTTTCACCACCTAAAGCCGGTAAGACTCTCGTGCTTCAGGCGATCGCCAACTCAATCGCAACCAACAACCCTGAGGTTCACCTTATGGTGGTGCTGGTCGACGAGCGTCCGGAAGAAGTTACCGACATGCAGCGCACCGTGAAGGGTGAAGTTATTGCTTCAACCTTTGACCGCCCTGCCGAAGACCACACCACGGTTGCCGAACTTGCTATCGAGCGCGCTAAGCGTTTGGTTGAGCTAGGTCACGATGTGGTTGTTCTGCTCGACTCGATTACCCGCCTAGGCCGCGCTTACAACCTGAGCGCACCGGCATCTGGTCGTATCCTGTCCGGTGGTGTCGATAGCTCGGCTCTCTACCCACCAAAGCGCTTCTTCGGTGCCGCTCGTAACATCGAGGATGGCGGTTCGCTAACCATCCTTGCCACCGCACTGGTTGAAACCGGTTCGAAGATGGACGAGGTTATCTTCGAAGAATTCAAGGGAACTGGAAACATGGAACTTCGTTTGTCGCGTCAACTTGCCGACAAGCGCATCTTCCCAGCCGTCGACGTGAATGCCTCTGGTACCCGTCGCGAAGAAATGTTGATGAACCCAGACGAAACCAAGATCATTTGGAAGCTTCGACGCGCACTTGCGGGTCTTGAGCAGCAGCAGGCTCTAGAACTGGTTCTAGGTCGACTCAAGGAAACTGCGAGCAACGTTGAGTTCCTAATGCAGGTTCAGAAGTCGATGCCTGTTCCAACCTCCGACGGAGAATAATGCTCGATTCGGTCAAGCCGTTATTGGCGGAACACCTGGAGCTTCAGACTCAACTGTCTGATTCCTCGGTGCACGCCAATCCTGGCTTGGCCAAAAAGCTCAACCGTCGTTACGCCGAACTAAGCGCTATCGTGAATGCTCACAGTTCAGTTTTAGCGTTGACCGAAGATTTGGCCGCCGCGAAGGAACTTGCGAAAGAAGACGACGCGTTCGCTGAGGAAGTTACTTCGAACGAGTTGAAACTTCACGACGCCAACGAGAAGTTGCGCCGACTGCTTATTCCTCGCGACCCAGACGATGGCCGCGATGTGATTATGGAAATCAAGGCCGGTGAGGGCGGTGCCGAATCGGCGCTGTTTGCAGCCGACCTTTTGCGTATGTACATTCAATACGCCAACTCCAAGGGTTGGAAAACCGAGATCCTCGACAAGAACGAATCTGATCTTGGCGGCATCAAGGATGTTCAGATGGCTGTCAAGTCGAACGCCACCGACCCAAGCCAAGGGGTTTGGGCGCACCTGAAGTATGAGGGTGGCGTGCACCGCGTTCAGCGCGTGCCAGCTACCGAGACTCAAGGGCGAATCCACACCTCGGCAGCCGGAGTTCTCTGCTTCCCAGAAGTTGATGCTCCAGAAGAAGTTGAGATCAGCCCAAACGATCTCCGCATCGATGTTTACCGCTCTTCAGGCCCCGGTGGGCAATCGGTTAACACCACCGACTCGGCCGTTCGCATCACCCACCTTCCAACCGGCATCACCGTGGCGATGCAGAACGAAAAGAGCCAGTTGCAGAACCGCGAGGCCGGCATGCGCGTGCTTCGTGCCCGCATTTTGGCCGCTCAGCAGGAGGCTATCGAAGCCGAGCTCTCAGCCGCTCGCAAGTCGCAAGTTAAATCGGTTGACCGTTCCGAGCGCATTCGCACCTACAACTATCCGGAGAACCGAATTGCCGATCACCGCACCGGCTACAAGTCTTACAACCTTGACCAGGTGATGGACGGAGCTTTGGAACCGGTTATTCAGTCGGCCATTCAAACCGACGAAGAAGCACGTCTAGCAGCTCTGGGCGGCGAGTAATGCTTCTGTCCGAGCTTTTGGCTCGGGGAACCGAATTACTTACCTCGGCCGGTGTCGAATCAGCCGAAGTCGACGCACAATTACTAGCGGCACACGTTCTCGGTTTTTCTCGTGGGGAACTTCAAGCGAAATCAATTTCCAACTTTGAAATCGACGATGTCGGCGAAATCGAAGCGCTGTTTCAGAAACGTTCCGAACGAATTCCTCTGCAACACCTCACCGGCGTTGCCTATTTCCGAAACCTTGCGCTAACGGTTGCTCCCGGCGTATTCATCCCTCGCCCGGAAACCGAAGTTGTGACCGAGTTCGCAGTTCAGGCTCTTCGAGCAGTTCCTGGCGAACCTATTGCCGTTGATCTCTGCACCGGTTCCGGGGCAATCGCCATTTCGCTAGCAACCGAAGTTTCGAACTCGCTGGTTTACGCCTGGGAACTAAATCCCGATTCGGAAAAACCGCTTCGCCAAAATATTGAAGCTAACGGCGGTGGGGTGCAATTGACGATGGGCGACATCGCGAAAGAACATCCACTGTTTCAAGAACTTGCCGGTCGGGTAGACGTGGTGGTATCCAATCCTCCCTATATTCCAACCGGGGCTGTTCCAGTAGACGTCGAGGTTCAACTACACGAACCTGAGCTTGCCCTTTACGGGGGAGCCGATGGCATGGACATCATGAAGGTAGTGAGCAAGCGAGCTCTACAACTTCTCAAACCAGGCGGTTTTCTGGTGGTAGAGCACGCTGATTCTCAGGCCAAAATCGTGGCAGACTTATTTGAGGCAGATGGCTGGCGACAGATTCGCTCGCATCGCGACCTAAATGCGCGAGACCGCGCAACCACAGCAGTTAAGGCTTTTTAGGAGGGTGAGATGAGATTCGACGCATCTATCACTACCGAACTGCTTGAAGGCATGCGCCAGGCTAAGCAGACCATCGGTCGGGCCGGACTCATTGTTTTACCAACCGACACCGTCTACGGAATCGGTTGCGACGCCTTTTCGGCTTTCGCGGTAAACGCTTTGCTTGAAGCCAAAGGTCGCGGCCGCCAGTCGCCTCCGCCAGTTCTAATTCCTAGCCTCGATACTCTTCGGGCGCTTACCGACAACCCTCCTGCTGTGGCGCTCACCCTGGCCGAAAAGTTTTGGCCTGGCGCTTTGACCATGATTTTGCGAGCGCAACCCTCGCTAAGTTGGGATTTAGGAGAAACTCGGGGAACCGTGGCCCTTCGCATGCCTAACAACGAACTCGCCTTGGCTCTGCTAAAAGAGGTTGGTCCGCTGGCTGTTTCCAGCGCCAACCTAACCGGAGAGCCGGCTGCCAACAACGTTGTTGAAGCCGAAAACTATTTTGGAACCAAGGTTGGTGTCTATCTCGACGGGGGAGCTTCTCCAAGCACCAAGCCTTCGACCATCGTTGACCTCACCGAGGCTGGTGTGGTGAAAGTCGTGCGACTAGGAGTTCTTTCCTTGGCGCAAATTAAGAAGGCCCTCGGAAAAGACGTCGAAGTTGTGGCCAGCTAATGCGCGCTTATCTTTTGATGATTGCCGTCTCGGCAATCGTTACCTTTCTGGCAACGCACTTGGTGATCAAAATCACCAGAAAATACAAGATTTACCCTGAGATACGATCACGCGACTCTCACTCGGTACCAACGCCTCGTCTTGGCGGGCTTGGAATGTTTGCCGGCTTTTTAGTTGCCATGGGCACAGCTGCCAGTCTCGGTTGGTTCAAATCGGTGTTCGTTGCGGATGGCCCAATCATGGGAGTGCTCATTGCGGCCAGTATCATCGCCATTCTTGGTGCGCTCGACGACGTCTACGATCTCGACTGGATGTTGAAACTGGGCGGACAATTTGTGGCTGCCGGCATCCTCGCTTGGAACGGCGTTCAAATCGTCTCGCTGCCAATCGGAGGCATCACCATCGGATCGTTTGGCATGTCTTTTACGGTCAGTGTTTTCCTCACCGTGCTGATCATGAACGCGGTTAACTTCATCGACGGACTCGATGGTCTGGTGGCAGGGGTGGTTCTCATCGGAACCTCAACCTTCTTCGTTTACAGTTACCTTCTGGCTCAGAAGACCACCCCGAGCAACTACTTCAGCCTGGCGTCGCTGATCTCAGCCATTGTGATTGGCATGTGCTTGGGCTTCCTTCCTCACAACTGGCGCCCGGCCAAGATATTCATGGGTGATTCCGGAGCGCTGCTTCTGGCTCTTCTTATGACGACGTCTGCCGTATCAGTAACGGGACAGCTAGATCCCTCGTTTATTGCCGAATCGAATCTGATGCCGGCCTTCCTGCCAATGATCATTCCTCTGGCAATCTTGGTGCTACCACTACTCGACTTCACCCTGGCCGTGCTTCGGCGCCTCCGCGCTGGTAAGTCTCCGTTTGCAGCAGATCGCCAGCACCTCCACCACCGTCTTCAAGACTTCGGTCACGGGCATTTGGGTTCGGTGCTGGTGTTCTATGTTTGGACGACCCTCATTTCAGCCACCTGTCTACTTCTGTTTTTGGAGCCGGCCGAGTGGGCTATCGCCTTCGGTTCGATTGGCACCGTGCTGGCGCTAATTTATACGGTGTGGCCAGTTCTAATTCGTAAACTCCAAGAGCGCAAGGCAGGTAACTGATGAAATTCGATAATCCTCAAACCGTTTTCACCAAGGTGCTGAAACTGGGTACCCTGCTTATCGTCTCGATTGCAATTTTGGGTTCGGCAATCGGATTTTTCGCTGCCGGTTTACCTGGATTTTTCGGCGCACTTGCCGGAGCCGTAATTGCACTTGTGTTTGTTAGTCTTACCGCGCTTTCGGTGCTGGTCGGTAGCAAACTAAGCCTCGGAGCTTTCTACGGAATTGTCCTCGGTGGCTGGCTTCTGAAGATGGTTTTGTTCATGATCGCCATCTCGGTTTTGCGCCAAATTGACGGTCTAAACGGAAGCGCGGTTTTTGGAACCTTGGTGGCTTCCATACTGGGCTCATTGGCAGTGGATGCCTATGTTGTCATCAACTCTAAAATCCCTGTTGTTTCTTGACCTAAACCACTCTTTCTGACAAGTTTTTGCTGTTAGAATTTAGTCATCTCCCGCTAGCCTTCGACCCAGGAGTTCACTCTGTTCGTTTTAACCCCATTGGCACCATTCACCGAGACTTCAGGCTCGGATGATGGCTTCCATGCGCCAACGATCGGTGAATTTTTCCCGGATGCAATTTTCTTCGAGGGAACCCCTTTTGAGCTAAACCGAATCATGATGATTCGTTTGCTAATTCTCACCGTTTTGGTGGTGCTGTTTTGGCTTTGGACGGGATCATTCAAGAAGGCTTACAAAACCGGACAGGTGGTGCCAACTCGGTTCCAGCTGATGGGTGAGATCTCGCTGAACTTTGTTCGCACCAGCATTGCTCACGAACAGTTGGGAAAGAAAGACGGAGATCGGTTCCTTCCGCTGCTGACCACCATTTTCTTTGTCGTGCTCGGCATGAACATCACCGGAATCATCCCGGCACTAAACATCGCCGGTACTTCGGTAATCGGTTTACCTCTGGTTTTAGCCGTTGCCGCCTACGTAACTTTCATTTACGCCGGGATGAAGAAGCACGGCTTTGGTTTCTTCAAGAACTCTCTATTCCCGGCTGGCGTGCCCGCCCCTTTCTACATCTTGGTAACTCCAATCGAGTTCCTTTCCACCTTTATTCTTCGTCCGGTCACCCTGGCACTTCGATTGATGATGAACATGATCGCCGGGCACCTTCTGCTCGTGCTCTGTTTCTCAGCAACCCACTTCTTCTTCACCTCAACTCAGGTGGAGGGAGCCATGCGCCTCTTCGGTGCTGGAACATTCCTGTTTGGTTTCGCCTTCACCCTCTTTGAGATTTTGGTGGCATTCCTGCAGGCATACGTATTTACTCTTCTGACCACGGTCTACATTCAGTTGGCCATGGCGGATGAGCACTAGAGGCTGACAACCGTCAGTTTCAAACCACGGAAGGGAAATATCAAGTGGACGTTATCAACATCGCAGCCGGTCTAACCGGAAACCTAGCAGTAATCGGCTACGGCCTAGCAGCAGTTGGCCCAGGCATTGGTGTGGGTTTGGTTGTTTCGAAGACCATCGAATCAATCGCTCGACAGCCAGAGCTAGCAGCAAAACTTCAGGTCACCATGTGGCTAGGTATTGCTTTCACCGAGGCTCTAGCCCTTATTGGTCTAGCAACCCCGTTCATCTTCGCTTAGTCCAAGTCAGGAAACTGTAATGACCCCTCTGATCCTTGCGGCGGAAACTGCTACTGAGGTAGCTAAGAATCCGCTCATCCCTGAGGTTTATGACCTAGTTTGGTCGTCGGTCGTCTTCTTTATCCTGCTTGCTTTTTTCTGGTTCAAGGTTCTTCCAAATTTCAAGAAGACTCTGGATGCCAGAACTGAGGCCATCGAAGGTCGTTTGGCTGAAGCTGAACGCATTCAGGCTGAGGTTGCAACCAAGACCGCTGACATCGCCAAGGCGCAGGAGAACTCCCGCGCCGAAGCTTCCGCAATTCGTGAGCAGGCTCGTGCCGAGGGTGTAACCATCCTTGCCGAGCTGAAAGAGCAGGCCTCGCTTGAGGCAGCCCGCATCACCGCAACTGCGAAGCAGCAGATTGAAGCAGAACGCCAGGCAGCTCTAGTTTCACTCCGCGCCGAAGTTGGCTTGCTAGCAATCGACTTGGCTTCGGCCGTAGTCGGCGCCAGCCTGTCGAACGACAAGGTTGCGGGCAAGGTAGTCGACGACTTCCTTTCGGAACTAGAAGCCGGCGATAAGGCAGGCAAGCAAAAGTAATGGCAAGTTCAACCCGTCAGGCATTAGTTCGAGCGAAGGAAGCACTAGCTCCTTCCTTGGCTAAAGCCGACCTCAAGTTCGCTGAAGAGATCTTCGGAATCGGTGCCGCTATTGGCTCATCGATTCAGTTGCGCAACATTCTTTCGGACCCTTCCGGAGAGAAAAAGGCTAAGGCCGGCGCTTTGCAAGCAGTTTTTGGCAAAGCAGTCTCTAAAGAAGCGCTTGAGTTCGCCGGCACCCTGGCTGGTTACCGCTGGTCGAAGGGTGGCGACCTAGTCGCTGCCTTCACCCAGTTGGGCGTATTTACCGTTGCTGCGATTGTGGCGAAAGACAAGCAGTTGGAAGACTTGGAAGCAGAGCTATTCGCTTTCAACCAGGCTCTTGCAACCGACCGTGACCTACAAACCGCTTTCTCATCGCGTCAGGCTTCGCTTGAAGTAAAGCTGGAGTTGATTGCAGCGCTGACCAACAACAAGGTGAGCGAGGCAGCTTCCATTTTGCTTCGCAACGCTGTGATTAACGCCCGCAATGTTCGTTTGGCAGTAATGCTCGACGGCTTTATCAAGCAGGTTTCGGCCTACGCCTCGCGTCTGGTTGCCAACGTAACCGTGGCGTCCGAGCTAAGCCCAAGCCAGCTAGAGCGACTAGAAGCGTCGCTTTCCAAAACTTACGGTCAGGAAATCAACCTGAACGTGGAAATCGACCCAAGCATCCTCGGTGGTGTGAAGGTTCAGGTTTCCGGAGAAATCATCGACGGCAGCGTTGTTGCCCGTCTTAACCAAGCCAAGATGCAGCTCGCTTAGAGCCTGCATACGAAGAAAAAGAGGAACACGAGATGGCAGATCTAAAGATTAGCCCGAACGAGATTCGCGATGCCCTAAAGGGTTTCGTCAACTCTTACGAAGCTGACAAAGCCAGCCGCACCGAAGTCGGGCACGTTATCGATGC
>CAEZSN010000004.1_pt1 | contig 17249 bp, 17 predicted proteins | sample 7263961 | NCBI WGS metagenome assembly CAEZSN01 (sample SAMEA6813778, study PRJEB35770) | uncultured Rhodoluna sp. | biome: Freshwater; feature: Freshwater reservoir; material: water | place: Czech Republic | collected 2017-04-14 | depth 0.5m m
AGTGGCGGGTCCGTGAGGACCCGCCACTTTTCTTTAACCCTGGAACAGTCGAAGGTTGGCTGCTTCAATTTCCTGATACTGAGTTGCGGCATGGGTTAGTGCCCTGCCGATTTCGCTAAGTTGCACGTCAACTCCGTTTGCCGTTAACTTCCAGCGCTTCACCAGGTCTTGGAAACTGGTGGCGGCAGCTCCCTGCCAGGAGCCTTCAAGGCTTTGCAATTGGGAGTGGAGCAACTCAACTTCGCTCTGTAGCTTGCTGATTGTTGCTTGAATGGTGTGGTTTGCAGCGAGAACCTGCTCGCTGTCTACGCTGAAAATAGTCATGAGAACAATGTTGTTCCGACCGGTTGACTAATTACCCAGACTGCGAAAAGTTGTGAATAACTTAGGTCAGTTCGATGCGCATGGTGGTTCCGCCGCCATCGGTTTCAAGAGCCACGATGGTTGCCCTGTGGCGGTCAAGAATTGTCTTCACGATTGACAGACCAAGACCTGAACCACCGGTCTCGCGGTTTCTCGAGTTGTCGGCACGGAAGAATCGCTCGAAGACTTTCTCTCGCAGCTGCTTGGGAATTCCTTCGCCGTGATCTCGAACTTCGATCACGGTCTTACTCCCTTGAATTCCTATAACCAACTCAACGGTTTTGTCGGCAGGGGAGAAGCGGCTGGCGTTGGCCAGCAGGTTGGTGAAAACCTGACGTAGTGCCATGGCGTCGACCTTTGCCTTCACCCGATAGCTTGAACCTATTTTTTTGCCAGCAAAATTGGTGACCAAGATGGTTCTCTTGTGTTCGGCAACTGAAGCGTCTTTGGCGGCTTCTAGTGCAATGGGAACCAAGTCGGTTTCTACCAGCGCCAAATCGGTGGCTTCATCAAGGCGGGCCAGAGTCAAAAGATTGTCGACTAATCCGCCCATGCGGAGTGCCTCAGATTCGATTCTGTTCATCGCGTCGTCTAGAGCCTGTTTTTCCTTGAGAGCCCCCATGCGGTAAAGCTCGGCATAGCCTCGCACCGATGCCAGCGGAGTTCGAAGTTCGTGAGAGGCGTCTGAAACGAATCGACGCATTTGCTCGAGCGCTTTGCCTCTCGAGTTCATGGCGGTTTCGATACTGCCCAACATGATGTTCAAAGCGGAGTTGATGCGCCCAACTTCGGTTTTCGAATGCGGCTCCATTAGGCGACGACCGAAATCTCCAGCCGCAACCGCTTCTGCGGTGCGTTCCACTTCTTTCAGAGGTCGAAGTGCCGAAGAAATGGTGAGCCAGATTGCTAAAGCGCTAAGCAGCAGAAGCAAAGACCCGAAAAGAGCTCCGATGTTTCGATACTGGATGATCAGTGCGTTGTTGTTATCCACGGGTAAGGCAATTACAAAGGAGCCTGGACTCGAGGAGAGGGGAACGGCCAGGATGCGCCAACCTTTTCCTTCGTTGAGATCGATGACCGGTCTTCCGCGGTTATCGATTTCAAACGGAACTCCGTGGGTTAGCCGAACCGAAGCGATGCTCATAGTGCTCAGGTTTGGCACCGGAGCTTTCGGATTGGTCGACTGCGAAATGCTAAGTAGGAATGAGCCATCTGGGCCGAGATAGGCCATGTAGTAGTCGGTTGGTAGAGCGGGTAAGTCGATTTGTTTGGCAGCGAACCTGGCCTGAATGAGGGCAGGGTCTTCCAGCCTCATGGTTTGGGCTGTTTGGTTTAGAACGTTATCGACATTTGCCTGCAGATAGGTGCGCAGCAGCGCTACCGTTCCGAGGCTAGAAATAATTAGCAAACCCCCGATTATGGCCACCGACAGTGCGGTTAGTTTGGCGCGCAGGGAAACCTGGCTCCAACCCAGTGCGAGTTTCGCGTTCATAAAACTATTTCTTCTTGAGTGACTTAAACATGTAGCCGTGCCCACGCTTCGTGAGCAGAACCGGTTCGTTGGTTAGTGGGTCTAGTTTCTTTCGAAGGTAGGAAATATATGATTCGACGATTCCCATTTCACCGTTGAAGTCATACTCCCACACGTGGTCGAGGATTTGAGCTTTTGAAAGAACTCGGTTGGCATTCTCCATCAGGTATCGCAACAACTTGTATTCGGTTGGGGAAAGTTCAACCGACTCTCCGTTCACGAACACGTCGTGGGCGTCTTCATCGATTCGTACTTCGCCAACTTCGATGACGCTCTTTTCAACTGATGCCTGTTTGGTGCGGCGCAGGATCGCATTGATGCGCGCGATGATTTCGTCGATGCTAAATGGCTTGGTCATGTAGTCGTCGCCACCAACGGTTAGGCCGGTGATCTTGTCTTCAATCTCGTCGCGAGCGGTGAGAAATAGCACTGGCGCAAGAATGTTAATTGAGCGCAATTTTTTGGTTACTGAAAATCCACTCATGTCGGGGAGCATTACGTCGAGCAGGATTAGGTCTGGGTTTCCCTTTTCAGCGGCGGTAACGGCGTCATTTCCGTTGCCAACTGCAAGCACCGAGAATCCGGCGAATCGCAGACCGCTGGCAAGCAGGTCGCGAATGTTTGGTTCATCATCTACCACGAGGATCTTGATTGGTTCCATACCTGTGAGTTTGCTCCCAGAACCTGTGAGAATGCTGAACGTTGCTTGAGTGGTTTATGTGTGTCTCAGATTGAGTGAGCGTCAAGAATCTCGTATGAGTAGCCCTGCTCGGCTAAGAAACGTTGACGATTCTGAGCGAAATCCTGATCCACGGTGTCTCTGGCAATCAAAGTGTAGAAGCTGGCCGAACGACCATCAGCTTTAGGCCGAAGCAGACGACCGAGACGTTGAGCCTCTTCTTGCCTGGAACCGAAGGAACCGGAAATCTGAATCGCAACCGAAGCCTCTGGTAGGTCAATCGAAAAGTTGGCAACCTTGGAAACCACCAAAGTCTTTTCGAATCCCTCTCGGAACGCTTGGAACAGGCGCTCGCGTTCCTCAATCGGTGTTTGCCCGGTGATGAGTGGAACGCCAAGGGCATCCGCTACCTCATGGAGCTGTTCCAAATACTGACCAATGACGAGGGTTGGCTCACCCTCGTGTCGTTTTAGTAACCGGCGAATCACGGCGATTTTTACCGAAGCGGTTGCCGCTAGTCGGTAGCGCTCGTCTTGGTTGGCGATGGCATAGTCGAGGCGAACCTCATCGGGCAAATCAACTCGAACTTCGAAACAGGCTGCCGGAGCGATGTAACCCTGCGATTCAATATCTTTCCAGGGGGCATCAAAACGCTTTGGCCCGATCAGCGAGAACACTTCGCCTTCCTTGCCGTCCTCGCGCACCAAAGTTGCCGTGAGGCCCAAACGACGACGAGCCTGAAGGTCGGCGGTCATCTTGAAAATTGGTGCCGGGAGCAGGTGGACTTCATCGTAGATGATGAGTCCCCAATCCTTTGCGTTTAGCAAAGCCAGGTGAGCAAACTCACCTTTATTTTTTGTTGTCAGAATTTGGTAGGTCGCGATGGTTACTGGTTTGACCTCTTTTACCGAACCCGAATACTCACCAATTTCGTCCTCGGTGAGGCTGGTGCGTTTTAGCAACTCCTGCTTCCATTGGCGAGCGGAAACCGTGTTGGTAACCAAAATTAGGGTGTTGGTTTTGGCAACGCACATGGCGCCTGCCCCAACTATGGTTTTACCAGCGCCACAGGGGAGCACAACAACTCCGGAGCCACCCTCCCAAAACTTTTCAATCGCTTTGGTCTGGTAATCGCGGATGTTCCAGCCAGTCTCATTTAGAGACATGGCGTGTGGCGTACCAGGTGCATATCCTGCCAAGTCTTCGGCCGGCCAACCAAGTTTCAGGAGTTCCTGTTTCACCTGGCCTCGCGCCCAAGGGGCAATGGCGAAGGCTTCGTTTCCCACCGGTCCGTCGAGAAGAGCTGAAATCTTTGACTGCTTGGAAGCTTCTAGCAGAACCGCGCGATCAATCGAATGCAACAGCAGTTGGCCGTCTTCACCTCGTTCGATGGTCAGGCGGCCGTAACGAGACATGGTGTCGATGATGTCGTTTCTAACCGACGTGGGGATCGCAAATTTGGCGTACCTATCTAGCACTTCGAGAACAAACGAAGAATCATGCCCAGCGGCTCTGGCGTTCCAAAGGCCAAGCCTAGTGATTCGATAAGTGTGAATGTGTTCTGGAGCTCGCTCCAGTTCGGCGAAGATTGCCAAATCGTGTCGGGCATCTCCGGCCTGCGGGTGGTCAACTTCGAGCAGAGCAGTTTTATCGCTCTGAACAATCAGCGGCCCTAAAGTCATCCTTAAAGCCTATGCGAGGGTTATGGCAGTAATAGTGGAAAGTGGCAAAGTTCGTTCGATCTGGGCTTTCCGATCAAGACCACGAAGCCGTCCGTTGGCGATGCCGTTCGGCATCAGATCAAAGGTCGCAGATGAACCGTCGGCGATAGTCGCCGTAATCAGCAGGCGCGCTTTATTTCGGATAGCCAACTGCACTTGGCGGGTGATTGCTTCATCATTGCCTCCGGCGGACATTGCCGCGTCGGCTGCTCTAATTCGTGCCAGATCAGAATCAAGGGAGCTTGCCGCAGTTTTACCAGCCACGGCTTCCGCTGCTTCGACCGGAGAAATTACGGCACCGCTCTGATCGCGACGGATCGCCAAGTAGCCGCACTCGCGCAATCCGAAGTAAACCACCGACGATTCAAAACGACAGGTGAGTTGTTCGGGAGAAGGTCGCGAAAGCGAGAATGCGCGCAAACGTGGGTCATTTCCGATTTCGGTGAGCAATAAGTTGTCTGGCGAGGTGATCAGGCTGCGTTCAGTGTTGTCGGCAACCTCGGTAACCACGAGCCTTCCAAAGCGCGCGGTTACCTCATTCAAGAGGTATTCCACCGGTTGAGGTAGCTTGGCCGCCGAGGTCGTTTTTAGGAAGTCGCGTATTTCGTCAATTTTCAAACCGGTTTCAAGACCGTGGCAAATGCTTAGAGCGCTCAATCGGTAGGTCGAGGCCAAACTGATGGTTTCGGTCGTGGCAAATCGTCGAAGACTAACTTCAAGCTTGGTTGGTAACGGGCCGGGAGCAATGATGCTGAGGTCGGCCTGCAGGATAATTCTCTTCTGGACAGTTGGCAGGTGTTTCTGAAGGTGCGAAGCAAGCGACTTGCGGTTAGCAAGTGCATCGGTGAACCACGAGGTGGTGAAATGGTCAAACGTTAGCCCGAAACTCTCGGCGAAATCCAAAATCTGCCCGATGCGCGAACTCGAAGTATTCTCGGCCAGTGGAAAATGTGCGGTGAGCCAGTTCTTCAAAGAAGATCCGGGGGTCAACCCGTTTAGGTTGGAACAGAGTTCGCTGCCGAGCAATGCCTTGAAATTTTCAACTAGTAGCGAGATTCGTTCCTGCTGGTCCATGCTCAACCACTGCACTGCCGGCGGGGTGAGGCGGTGCCTTGAGTTTTCGATAGTCATAAGGCCCAGTCGACTTGCCAGGCTAAACATTCGCTTGGCGAAATCATTCGGTTTAGCCAGAGCGGCACCCAACCGCTTAACATCAGGCAAGCCCACTCCGGATTTGCCAACTTCGCGAATCAGGTGTTTTTCCAAATCAAAAATTATCTCGGTCAGAGCCTGCATTGTTTCAAAGGCCACCAGCCCGGCGTCTCGGTCGATTTCTGACTGATTCGCATGCACCTCATCGAGGTTGATTACCGTGAGGGCACGAGTGAAAGTTTTGTGCTGCTTCAATTGGTCGAGCAAATTCTCGAATACCTTGAAGCCGGAATCCACTCGATAAATCAGTTGCAGCTCCAACAAGCCAGCGGCATTTGCAGCGGAAACCTTTTCGCCCTTGGAGATTTGAGCAATAGTATCGAGCTGCTTTTTGCTAAGGGAACCGATTTGTGCGGCGAAACTCTTTGGGTGGTTTAGTGACTCGGCAAGTGCATAAAAGTCTTCAACGGTACTTACCGAAATCAGCCTGGTTGCAACCAGCGAGCGAAGCGCAGCATCTGATAGCCCGCGCAGCGCTTCGACTAGGTGCCTCAGCTCACTCACGGTTACTTGCCGGCTTTACCCTTGGAGCGAATTTGAATCACTAGCAAAACAATGATTAGCAAAGCCGACGTGGGAAGGGCCAACCAGGGGAATTGAACCAGCAGAGGAATGCTTGGCGAGCCGGGGAAAAAGACAGTCATCACCATGATTGAGATGATCGAAAGAATCGATAAACCAATCAAACCTGCGATTGTGTAAGCGATGGTGTTTTCAAGTCTGGAGCGACCTTCTGAAGAGTTTGCCATCCTTTTAGGATACCTTCCTTGACGGGTCGGTAAAATGGAGTTTCAACAACATGGAGGTTTCAAATGCCAACCGGCAAAGTGAAGTTTTTTGATGACGCCAAAGGTTTCGGGTTTATTGCGTCAGACGAAGGTGCTGAGGTTTACCTGCACGCTTCGGCGCTACCCGACGGCATGACCAGCGTAAAGCCCGGATCTCGCGTGGAGTTCAGCGTGGTCGATTCCAACCGCGGTGCTCAGGCGATGACCGTTCGCGTTCTAGAAGCCCCTGTTTCTCTGGTACAGGCAAACCGTCGCAACGCCGACGACCTTGCCGCTGTGGTTCAAGATTTGATTCGTCTGCTCGACGGCCTCGGTCCATCATTCAAGAATGGTCGCCGCCCAGAGCCGGAAAAGGCACGTCGTATCGCAACCATTTTGCGTCGAGTGGCCGATGATCTAGATGAATAAGCTCAAAGATTTAAGTGAGTTTGCACAGGAGGCCGCGCGTTTAACCGGTGGCCGCCGAGCCGTTGGCGATTACATTCGAACCGACGAAGAGGAACCGGGGCTTCGCAGTTACATTTTTCACAGCACATTACGTGGCTATGTTGGCTGGTTCTGGTCGGTCACGATCTACCAGCCATTGGGTGAAGAGCCAACCATTTCCGAAGTGGTCATGATGCCTGGCGAAGAAGCGCTAATCGCCCCTAAATGGATTCCCTGGTCGGAGCGCTTGGCCGACTACAAGGCACTTCAGGCAGAGTTGGAAGCGCAAGCAGCTGCGGAAGCTGAGGAAGCGGCGCTACTTACCGCCGATGTCGAAGATGATGATGAGGATGACCTCGAGCTGGTCGACGTAGCCGACGAGGAAACTCTCGAGCACGCTACCGAATCGCTACTTGCTACGACCGAATTTGATGTAGAAGAAGAGACCGAGGACGATACCGACAACACAGGTGAAAAGCCACCAAGGTTTTTCGGGTGGAAGCGTCGCGGGAAAAACAAGAAAAACAGTTAGCAAAATAGACCAGATAAGAAGTCCTGCCAGAGCGATGTTTCTGGCATTACTTTTAACCGGCTCAGGGTCGGGTTTGCGATCCTCTTCTTTAACGAAAAGTTTCATTAGCCGATGTGCTCGATAACGAAGTCGATCGACTTTAGAAGTTTTTCAACGTCGCTGGCTTCCGTTGCGGTAAAGGTTGCCACACGTAATTGGTTGCGACCTAGCTTTCGGTAGGGCTCAACATCAACCACGCCGTTGGCGCGCAGCACCTTCGAGATTGCCGCGGCGTCGATACCGTCGAAGTCAATCGTGGTGACCACCTGAGAGCGGTGTTCCGGGTTAGCCACAAACGGGGTTGCAAACTCGTTGTTTTCAGCCCAGCTGTAAATCAGGTCACTGGCGGTTTTGGTTCGAGAGTGAGCCCATGCTAATCCGCCGTTTTCATTCATCCAGTCGATTTGTTCGGCGAGCAAAAAGAGTGTTGCGATGGCCGGGGTGTTGAGAGTCTGGTTGAGGCGCGAGTTATCAATGGCGGTCTTCAGGCTCAAGAACTCTGGGATGTAACGATCGGTGGCATCGATTCGTTCGGCACGTTCAATTGCAGCCGGTGACATCAGCGCAAACCAAAGACCGCCATCCGAGGCAAAGTTCTTTTGAGGCGCGAAATAGTAGACGTCGGTTTCCAGTGGGTCGAAATCTATTCCACCGGCGGCCGAGGTTGCATCGGTTAGAAAGAGCGCACCCGCATCGACATCGGAAACCCGCTTCACCGGAGCCACCACGCCGGTTGAGGTTTCATTCTGCGGGTAGGCATAGATGTCCACGCCCGCTTCGGCCTTGAGTTCCAAACGTGAACCTGGTTCTCCGTTGATTACGGTTGGCTTGGAAAGCCAAGGCGCACTCAGAGCGCTGGCGAATTTGTTTCCGAACTCTCCGTGAACTAAGTTTTGCGCCTTGTGCTCGGCGAGCGAAAATGCGGCAACATCCCAAAACGCGGTAGATCCGCCATTTCCCAAAACTATTTCATAGCCTTCCGGGTTGTGGAAGAGATCCATCAGTCCGTCTTGAACGCGCTTTACCAGGTGCTTCACGGGGGCTTGGCGATGAGAGGTTCCCATGAGCTCGGCGCCGGCACTAGCAAAGGCGGCCAATTGCGCTGGACGCACCTTAGAGGGACCGCAACCAAAGCGGCCGTCGGTTGGAAGCAGGTTGCTTGGGATAATGATTTCGCTCATAGTTCAATTATCCTTGACGAGAGTAACTAGCTAAGGAGTTTGTCGTGCACGATCTAATTGACACGACCGAAATGTACCTTCGCACCGTACTTGAGCTCATTGAAGAAGGGCAAGTTCCGATGCGTGCGCGCATCTCGGAGCGACTCGGACACTCCGGTCCAACCGTTTCTCAAACCGTGGCTCGAATGGAACGCGACGGGTTGATGCTGGTACGCGACGACCGAATGCTGGAACTCACCGAAGAAGGCCTACTTCAGGCCACTCGAGTGATGCGTAAGCACCGCCTGGCCGAAAGGCTTCTTGCCGACGTTATCGGTCTCGATTGGGAAGATGTTCACGAGGAAGCCTGCCGCTGGGAGCACGTGATCAGTGAAAAAGTTGAACGTCAGATTTTGAAACTGATCTCTGCACCAGACCGTTCTCCTTACGGAAATCCGATTCCTGGTCTTGCTGAGCTCGGCCTAGCCGCCAACCCAGAGTTTCACGAAGGAGTGGTTACGTTGCTAAGCGCCCTTGACGAGACAGGGAAAGCCAGCAACTTGACCCTAAAGCGCATCGGTGAACCGGCGCAGGTTGACCCTGAATTCTTAGGTCAACTCAAGGCGGTTGGTTTGATGCCAGGGGCTCAAATCGATGTTGAACACAGCTCGAAGCGAATCTTTATCTCGGTGGTTGGCTCAGACGACGGAGTGGTTTTAGACCACGATTTGGCCCTGCATTTCTTCGTTAGGCAGTAAAGTTCAGCAATTTCACAGGCGTATGGAATCGCTTAAAAAGTGAACTTTGGGTAAACTTGAACTTCCGAGAACCGTTTACTACGGAGGTTAGGTTTGGCTAAACAGCCGATCGGACGACGACGTGCAGACGTTCGGGTGAACGCCCTGGAACAGTTTGAACTGCGCAGTCGAAAGTCCGTACAAGACAAGCATGATGCCAAGCGCCTGCGCGCTGAAGCTCGTGCCGCCAAGAGTGCAGCGCGCGTAGCGCGCATGCTCGAGGTTGAGTCTGCTGTTGCATCTGGTAAATCTTCTTCCTTTAGTGCTCGCATCGTTAGCGGAGTGAGTCGCAAAACTTTCCGCCGAAATTTCGTGAGCACCGCAACTTTTTCTATCGCCGCCGGGCTTTTCGCCGTGTTCGCTCTGCCGGCCTCGGCTTTTAGTCCGGAGATAACAGCGATGGCTGGGTTCACCGGCGAAGTGTCAACCAAAGACACCCAAGGCTTGACCGTGGGAGACGTGAAGTCCCAGACGGTCATTTCCAGAGGTGGCGCCAAGACCGTTCGGGCAGCATCGTTGCGAACCGCAGTACTTACTCGTTACCGCAGCTGGTCTGGTCTATCGGCTGAAGACTATCTAAAAGACCCTCCTTACGATGCTGTTACCGCCGCAGAGGTTGTTAAAGTGGCGTCCAAGTATGTTGGAGTGCCTTATGTTTTTGGTGGATCGACTCCAGCTGGCTTCGACTGTTCGGGCTACATTCGATACGTTTATGCGCAATTTGGTATTCCGCTTGCCCACTCGGTGAGCGCTCAAAATCGTCGTGGAAAACTAATTCGCGCCAAAGACGCCCAGCCTGGCGACTTGGTGATTTTTAACGACCTCTCTCACTCGGGTATTTTTGCAGGCGGTTGGAACATGTTCCACGCACCTCAGCCGGGAGACCATGTCAAGCTCGCACAAATCTGGGTGCCGACGGGGCAGGTCCACTTCGTACGTTTGTACAAATAAATTTTCCAAATTGTTACCTGTCGGTTAATAGGTTTTACAAACTCTTGCCCTTACGCTGAAATAAAGTTTGCTTGCAAGGAGTAGTCATGGCACATCAACACCATCGGATACAACTTCAAGCCGCTTGCGCACGCTAGCGCGTCACCATTCTTGGTGGCGCGTTTTTTGTTAGGAGGATTATGCGCACGCTGGTATTGAACGCCGGGTATGAACCACTTGGGGTGGTCTCGTTTAAACGAGCGCTCATATTGGTACTGAGTGAAAAAGCCACTATCTTGGCTGGCTCTGAAGAACGCCTGATTCACAGTGCTCGAGCGTCATTAGCTCTTCCGTCCGTGATTCTTCTCAGCAGATACGTTCGTGTTCCCACTGCCAGACGAGTTCCAGTAACAAGGCGAGGCGTCCTTCGACGCGATGCCTGGCGCTGCGCCTACTGCGCTAAAGCAGCCAACACCATCGATCACGTTCAACCCAAGTCAAAAGGCGGGGCAGATACTTGGGAGAATTTGGTAGCTTGCTGCCTAAAGTGCAATAACGCCAAAGGCGACAAGACTTTGAACGAAATTGGTTGGACTTTGGGCTTTCAACCAAAAATGCCGAGCGGGTCACACTGGTTGGTTCGCGGGGTAGATCGACTAGAGCCGGAATGGGATTCGTTCCTAGGATTAGCCACCGCAGCATAGTGCCCCCGAGAAGAATCGAACTTCCGCACAAGGTTTAGGAAACCTCTGCTCTATCCACTGAGCTACGGGGGCTGGTGCTTCAACCAAATATACCTTCATGGCGGTTAACCTAAGAGTGTGGATGAGTTCGTAAGCAAGCCTCGGATTAACTGGGAAACCTGGATTCGTGAGATTCGCGATATCGGAAAGTCAAACGGCCTTACCAACTTTGCATTCAATCCCTATGGTCAGATCGACTTGGACCGAGCACATCCCAGTGGAATCGCCCAATTCACCTCAAGCGGAACCGCTTTGCTATCGAATCTGGTTCGAGAACCGTTGGCTTTTGCTAAAGCGCTAACTACCGCTCGACGAATCAAGGCAAAAAGCAATTCCCAGCGCACTAACTTCGGAATTGAAACCACCTATCTGGTTGGTGGAATGGCGAGTTTGGAGCAAGCCGGATTCGATTTGAATCTCCCGCTTTTGCTTTGGCCAGTCTCATTGGTGCGTAAAACTGACGACTTTGAGTTGACTCGAACCGGTTCGGCGTTCGTGAACCCTGCCCTAGAGTCGGCTTTGTTCGACACCTACGGGATCATTCTTGATAGGGCGAAACTTCTCTCGATGCTCGACACGGCTTCCGACCTTCTTCCGATAGCGGTAATCGAATACATTTCGTCACTGCTGTCGGAAAAAGATCCGGTTGAATTCCGTCGGGGTCTGGTGATCGGAAACTTTGCCATCGAACCGTCATTGATGGAAGCCGACATTAATCCAGAGGGCAATCGTCTGCTTCGACAACTTGCCGAGGTTTCGGAAGTACCTGAGATTGGCGAAGAGTACCTGACCGAGCCAAGACTGGTGGCCGATGCCGATTCCACGCAGAAACGAATCGTCGCTAGAGCCATGCGCGGCGACAGCTTTGCTGTTGAAACCCTGCCGGGAACCGGGTACACGCAGACGGTGGTAAATGTCTTGGCCGCTCTGGTGCATGACGGAAAGAAAGTACTTGTTGTAACGCCGAGACGTCAAACCATCAACGAGCTCTCGGAGCGCTTAGCGCAACTGCAACTCGGCGGGCTACTGGTTCGAAGTTCAAGTGTTTGGCTCGATGTTGTTGGCGCGATCTCTCGTTATGAGAAAGCCACACCGGTCGACCTGGTTGAGGCAGGAGTGCAGCTGGAAGCCGCTTCTAGCAACCTCGAGACATACCTGGAGACTTTCAAGAAGCGCAATGAAAGAATCGGCTACTCGCTTCTTGAGATTTTGGAATCGTTGGCCAAACTAGCAGCAATGCCTAACCCGCCAACCACCACGGCACGACTTTCCCTCGCGGGCTTGGAACGTTACCAAGATCGGACCGAGGCGATTACGCTCTTGGAAGCAGCTCAACAGTCTGGATTGTTCAAGCATGGGCCTGCCGACAGTGCCTGGTTTGGTGCGAACTTTGAAAGTGATGAGCAGGCGCAAGAATTTGTGTCTTTGGCGAAACACATGCACGAGGTTGCTTATCCGGCACTCGAAAAAATGCTCGACGACATTGTGGTGGCAGCAAATTTCCGCAGCGCTAAGTCGCTTACCGAATTTGGTGAATACCTAACTCTTTGCGCTGGAATTGCAGCCAGCTTAGATCTCTTTGTGCCTGAGGTGTTCGATCGCGACGTAACCGAGTTAATTGAGGCTACCGGCCCGCGTCACTTGGGCGGCAAAATTTCCGGTTCAACCAGGCGGCGGTTGAAGAAACTCGCTAAAGAATATTTGCGAGCCGGAATGTCGGTAAATGACCTAAATCAATCCCTGAAAGACATTAAGGATCAGAGAGATAAGTGGACGGAATACAGCAATATTCCGTCTACGCCTCAGATCATTGCAGGCTTCGGTGACGCCCAGAGTGCCTACCGCAACTTTATGAGTGACGCCGTTCGGCTAGTTCAGTATTTAGACACTGATCTTCGCGAAAAACTTTTCAACATCAGCGTTGCTGAATTTGTGTCTCGGCTCGCATCGCTTGCCAATGATCTAGGGCCGCTAGAGAACCTTTCCTCGCGCAATGCCACGCGTGCCGCTCTAAGTGCGGCCGGCCTCGAAAGCGTCTTTCGCGACTTTGCCCGCCTCCACGTTGACCAAGACCACCTGGCTGCCCAATTCGATCAGGTTTGGTGGCAGTCGGCATTCGAGGAGCTGCTCAAGCACGAGCCTGCGGTTGCCGCCTACTCGACCACTCAGATTAATGCGCTCGAACAAGACTTCATTGAAGCCGACCGACACCATAATTCACTCGGAGTCGGAGTATTGAATGCGATGCAGGCGCACGAATGGAAAGAAAAGCTTGATGCCAACCCAGTTGAGAGCGACTCTATAAGAGAGCTATTGCGAACTAAGTCGGCGAGTTTTAAATCCATGGTTTCGGCCGCGCCTTCGCTCTCTAACTTGCTATTGGGCTCATTTGCCGCTTCGCCTTTCGAAGTGGCCAACCTGGTCAGTGACGGTTTCACGTTTGATGCTGTTCTCTTACTCGACGCGGCAGGCACCAACGTTGGTGAAAATATTTCGGCACTACAACGGGCAGAGCAGTTGATTGCTTTCGGCGACAGCGCGATAGCAGCCCCAATCGGGTTTGAAATGGAAGCCAATGAAGTGACAACTTCGTTGAATGCGGAATCGGAATCGGTTTTTGATAAAGTTGCTCGAATCTTCGGCGTTGAATCGATGCGAAAGAGTTGGCGACCAACGGGTCAAACTTTGGGCACTCTAATCAACCGAGAGTTCTATCAGAACCGAATCATCTTTGAACCAACGGCGTCTGATTACTCAGCCAAATCAAACTTCGACGTGCTCACCGTGAAAGCGGCCGAAGTGAGTTCTTCCGATTTCCTAAACGAAAGCCCCGACGCCGAGGTCTTCGACACTGTTCAAGAGGTGATCCGCCATGCACGAAAACACCCGGAAGGTTCGCTAATGGTGGTGGCTGCCTCGGATGTTCACGCCGAGCGAATCAGTATCGAGTTGGCATCCAAAGTTTTAGAAAACGCCGACCTGAAGCAGTTCTTCGATTCTCACGGTGACGAAAAATTTGAAGTGACCACGCTGCGAACGCTCTCACACCGGGTAGCCGATCGAGTAATCTTCTCGCCAGGTTTTGGGCCGCTGGCATCAGGCAAAGCCTCCGATAACCTGGGACAGCTCAGCGAATCGAATAGCCGAAGAACTTTTGCGAATCTATTGGTTAGCGCCAGAAAGTCTCTCCTCCTAGTCACCTCCTTATCGCAAGATTCGCTTCCCGAGGAACCGGTGGGTGCCGCAAAACTGTTTGCGAAAATGTTTAGCTATTTCGGCGTTCAAAAGCCAAGCGAAGAGACGATCGATGTTGACCCTATGCTCAACGACTTAGCTCTGCGCCTAAGAAAACTTGGTGCACATGTAACTCTTGGCTTCACCCCAAGAATTTCGATGGCTGTGTCTTATGGCGCGGCATCGGCAGTAATAATTCCTGACTGGGATTTAGTGGGGGACGATCTCAGCGAAAAGATTCGACTACGTCCGGCGCTGTTGGAGGCGATGGGCTGGATACCAATTCGCGTTCACGCCCTCGAAGTCTTCGCGGATCCGCAAACGCTCGCGCTGCGTATTGGAGACAACCTCGGAATGCGAGTATCGGCTAAAGAGCAAGTACTTTTCGATGATCCTAGTTTTGAGGAAACCGATGCTGGCTGGGGCGAATCTGGTCAGAATAACGACCAACGTTTGCTTGGAGACAAGCCTCCACACTGGGGTTAATCGGCTTTTGGAGCAGAACCCGAATCGTTTCGGTAAAAGCCAGGACCTTTGAAAGTAACCCCGACCTGGCCAAAAACCTTACGCAGTTCGCCTTGGCAATTTGGACACTTAACGAGGTCGGCATCTTTTAGTGCCTGCTGCACATCGAATTGGTGTTCACATTCTTTGCAAACGTAAGTGTAGGTAGGCATCCTCTAATTTTAACTTCTAAATCTGCGTTAGTTCGCTGCAAGTGCAAACTGCATCAATCGGAGCATCATGAGCAGCAACTGGAATCGCTTCGAAAAACTCATCATCATGAACCAAGGCAATTACTTTCTTCGCCCGAATCTGCTCAAGTGCCCGATCGTAGAACCCCTTACCGCGCCCAAGGCGGTTGCCAGTGCTGTCTGCCGCCAGTGCGGGAACAACCATCAGGTCAACCTCCTGTAACTCGGTTGCATTGCCAACCGGTTCGCTCATGCCCAGCGGGTGAGTCACTTGTTCGCTTGTAAACAGCACCCACTCTAAGTTTTCCCCGATAACGCGTGGAACATAAAGTTCAATTCGTTCATCGAGTTGGCAGTGTTTTAGGTAAACGTTGGTGCTCGGTTCGTCGCCGAACGAAATGTAGCAAGCAACCTTTTTAGCCCGCAGCTCCCAGGTGAAGTCGATTAGCAACTGGGAATGGCTGTGACCACATTGATGGCTGCGTTCGCGACCGGCCAGAATGCTCTGACGCAACACTTCCTTTTTTTTGTTTACCGCGTCTTGGCTCATGCGACTAATCTTGCCATCGTGCCACAATCTTTTGCGCTAACCCACGAAGACGTAACCCTGCGTCTGGTTCGAATGCGCGACTGGAAGGCCATCGAACGCATCCAGCTCACAAATCGTGACTGGTTTCGACAGTGGGAGGCTACCAATCCCACCGGGCCTCTCAATCTAGACTTTCGCGCTTCCATTAGAGGGTTGCTTAGGCAACTAGCAGAAGAAACAGCCCTGCCTTTGGCTATTGAGTTTCGCGGTCAACTAGTTGGTCAGTTAAACGTTTCTAACATCCTGCACGGCTCGGTAGGAACAGCCTTCGTTGGCTATTGGATCTCACCCGAGTTCGCGGGACTCGGAATCACACCGGTGGCTGTGGCGCTGGCCGCCGATTATGCGTTCAACGTGATGGGCTTGCACCGCATCGAAATTGATATTCGTCCCGAAAACAAGTCATCACTAAAAGTTGTGCGCAAGCTCGGCTTCCGATTTGAGGGAACCAAACTTGCATTCATACACATTAATAACGCGTGGCGAGATCACCATGTTTTTGCACTAACCTTTGACGAGACTCGAGAAGGGTTGCTAAAGAAATATGTCAGTGGCGCTATTGAGCCTCCGATTTATCCTTTTGATTAAACACACCCCACCTAAATATCAAATGTTCTTCACTTCGCCCATATCGTTGATATGTGAACATCTCTTCAGGCGGCCTTGCAATCCTTGTGGTTGGAGCGCTCTGGTTTTTGGTTTTACTCCCGTCATTCATTAGAGGTGACTCTGCGAAAGAATCGGAGCTAGAACCACAACCTTCGATCAGGGAAACCGTAGCCGCAAAACTGGGACCCCAGGCAGCTAGCGCGCTAAGAGCCAAGCGAACACGAAACTTCACCACCGTACTCGCGATCGTTGCCCTGCTGGTTAGCGCCCTTTCGTGGGCGGAGTTTTTCTCCTCAGGTTCATCGCTGGTGCTATCGATTTTTTCCGCCGTATCATCAATCGGTTTGGCAGGTTTGGCCCTTCGTAACCACAGAAATTTTCGCAATCTGAGTGCAGGTTCCCTGAAGCGCGACTTGCCTATGACTTTGACAAACAATAAAAGCGTTGAAGAAGCGGAATCGAAAAACGAAAATGCTTTTGAGCCAGAACTTGTTCCAAATCAAAACTTCCTTCGCACCGGGTCTATCGAAATTGTTGACCTTGCCGAAGTGATATCTATCGATGAAGTAAAAGGTAATTCCGAGATCGGTAACTTGGATGAAATTTTGCGTCGTCGACGACACTTTGGATGATTTCAAAACGTGTCGTTTCTAATCGAAAATTCCACACCTTCAGGTAACGTTTTACTTGCAAGAATCCCTATACATCGAGGAGTCATTTTGGGCATCAAAGAAAACCTAAACCGCATGCTTCAGCGCGGAGAAAAAAACGCAAAGAGTGTTGGCAAAGTTTTAGCTGCAGCTGCAGAAGACGTTGTCGAAGACGCAATTGACCTAGGTAAAGATGCGGCCAAAGATATTGGTCGCACCGCAGCTAAGGTTCAGAAGCGAGCAACCACAACCGTTAAAAAGGTTGAGCGAGCCGCTACCAAAACTGTAAAGCAGGGTGCAAGAGCTGTTTCGAAGACCGCCAAGGCTGTTGCCAAGTCGGCCCCTAGAACTGCAGCTGCCGCCGGCAAGTCGGTTGCTCGCGCTGCAACAACTGTTAGCAAGAAGGCAGACGCAATTGCAAAGCCTGTTGCTAAGAAGCCTGTTGCTAAGAAGCCTGTTGCTAAGAAGCCTGTTGCTAAGAAGCCTGTTGCTAAGAAGCCTGTTGCTAAGAAGCCTGTTGCTAAGAAGCCTGTTGCTAAGAAGCCTGTTGC
>CAEZSN010000006.1_pt1 | contig 15696 bp, 12 predicted proteins | sample 7263961 | NCBI WGS metagenome assembly CAEZSN01 (sample SAMEA6813778, study PRJEB35770) | uncultured Rhodoluna sp. | biome: Freshwater; feature: Freshwater reservoir; material: water | place: Czech Republic | collected 2017-04-14 | depth 0.5m m
GAATGATTGTTGATCGTGGGCGAAACGTTGGGGTTGGCAGTATTTCATTTCACGGCGGGCCCGATGAACGCGGCATGGTCGAAATTGGTTTGGGAATAGCTCAAACAGAACAGGGTCAGGGTTTTGCCACGGAAGCGTTGAGTGGAATGTGGGATTGGGCGGCTACCCAAGCAGATGTTAAATTACTCCGCTACACGGTGAGCCCAGAGAACCTGCCGTCGATTGCAATCATCAAAAAGTTTGGTTTCCCGCTAGTGGGCGAACAAATCGACGAAGAAGACGGGCTTGAACTGATCTACGAAATATCCGTTGAGGATTACTTGACGAGTGCGGTCGAGTAAATCACAAAGCCGCTTGCGGGGACCGAAATGGTCATTCGGCTTGATGTGACCTTGAACTTTTTACCTGTGCTGTAGTCGTAGTAGTAACCCTTGAATGCGCTACCGGTATCAATGGTGGTCTTAGCCTTCGAAGCACCAAGGTTGATGGCAACCACAACCTTGCTGGAGCCCTTCTGGCGGCTGTAGGTGAGTACCTTGGCATTGGTGCCGTCATACTGAACGAGCTCTCCCCCGGCTGAACCGTTCCAAAGGGCAGGGTTCTTGGTCTTCAGGGAAACCAGTTTCGTGTAAAAGGTAGTCATCGACGACGACTTCGGCCAGGTGATGGAATCTTTGTCGAAGAATTGAAGACGGCGTTTGAAACCTACTTCTTGACCTGAATAGATCAGAGGCATTCCTGGCACTGTGAAGTAAAGAGCCGAGAAGCGGTTCACAAAACCGTGAAGTCGCTCGTATTCGGTGCCATTCCAAGAGTTCTGGTCGTGATTGGTGATGAAGGTAACTGGAAATGATCCGTTTTCATAGGTGTAGGTCAGGCTATCCAACGTTGAGGTTAGATAGGAAGCATCAGGATCGCTTGTATTAGCAACGCTGTTTAGGCGCGAGAGCAGGCTCCATGAGTAGTTGGCGTTGAAAGCGGAGTTAAGCTCGTCGGCAACCCCTTCGCTCTCAGCCAACATAAACATCGGTTTGATTGCATCAAGCTGTCTGGCAGCTTCCTCCCAGGCGGCAGTGGGAACACCGTTGGCATAGTCGCAGCGAAAGCCGTCGATGTCGAAGGTGGTCACCCAGTACTTCATGGCATCGAGCATCGCCGCGCGCATGTCGGCATTGCTGTAGTTCAGGTCGGCAACATCGAGCCAGTCTTGGTTCGGAGGCTGGATTACCCCGGCATTGTTTCTGGTGTACCAACTCGGATTGCTCATCCAAACGTTGTCCCAGCCGGTGTGGTTGGCAACCCAGTCGAGCACAACTTTGAAGCCGGAAGCGTGCGCGGCCTTAACCAGAGACAAAAAGTCGGCATTAGTTCCCATGTCCGGGTTCACTTGTTTGTAATTGGCCACCGCGTAGGGCGAACCCAGGCTTCCAATCCTCTTCGTTTCGGAAATCGGGTGAATCGGCATGAGCCAAAGAATCTTGACCCCAAGCTTCTTCAGCCTAGGAAGATGAGCTTTGAAAGCCTTGAAAGTACCGGCAGTGGTGAAGCTGCGAATGTTGACTTCATAAATGCTTGCGCTCTTAGCCCAGCTGGGAAGTGGCCGTCCGGTGGTCACCGCGGCTGCCGTTTCAACCGATGGTGAGGTCGGATTGGTGAAACCGACTAAAGCCACTACTAGGACTAAAACCACCGTGACGAATTTGCGCATGGTTAAGACTAACTCGCGGGCTCCAAACAAAAATGCTTGAATTAGAGAAACCGAAAGGCAATAAATTGAACGAGCAAGAACTTATCCAACTCTGGAACAAATCCCGAAACCAGCTGGTCTTCGCCCAACTAGCACCCACCTTTCTGCTGATTACCACTGCCGGTCTAGTGCCGGCGGTTCGGGAAGCAGGCACCTACACGATTTGGGGTGTGCTTGGAATCCTGTTGGCATCAGGCATCTTGGGTGCTCTCGTTGAGTTTTCGGCCGCTCACGAAGCGCAGGCCATTGCAGTCGACATTGCGTCGCTAAGGTCAGGCAGCCGCATCTCCGCCACCATTGCCAAGACATCCCCTTGGCTTCATGTTGCCAAGTACCTAACTCCGATTATTTTCGTGGGAATCTTCGTGGCACTAGCGCTAGCGTTGCTGAGCTAAAGATGAAAAACACCGTCTTGTTTTGGATTTACCTAGGTCTAGCTGCGGCTGGATTGATTACCGCGTGGATTTTCAACTACCTCGCGGTTATGGGCGGGCAAGACTACGGTTTGGCTTGGACGGCCACTGCAGTTGACCTAGTGGCCACTTTTGACCTTGGCATTGTGGCATTCGCTTGCGTGTTTTTCATGTTCGCCGAAAGCTCTCGAATCGGCATGAAGCGAACCTGGATCCTTGTTGTGCTTTCGGGAATCACCGCTATCGCGTTCGTGTTTCCGCTGTTTTTGGCGCTGAGGGAACGCCACCTAAAACTGAACCAACCGTAAAAGAAATCGACCCTAACCTAAGTGGTGGTTAGGGTCGATTTCTTTGCTTAAAGCTATCCGACCGTCAGGTTCCAGTTAATGATTGTGGGAGTAATTGCTTCTCCGGTTAGTTTCTGGCGTTTGTAGGTGGTTGGCCAACGACGGTCACGGATTACCACCGCAGTTGCCTTGATTTGTCCGCCGGCCTTAAAGAAAGCAACCGCGTCCTTGTTCAATGCACAAGTGATCGAATTCGAGAAAACCTTATCGGATAGGTAGCCCTTGGGTCCGTTTTTGGTCATAGCTCGATAAGGCTTGGTGAGGGCGGCAATCGCTGCTTTAGTTTCGAGAGCAGGGTTGGTAACGATTTTGCCCTTAGAGTCTTTGATTGCGATACCGAAAGCAGTGAAACAAGACTGCGACAGCGTTTCCCCGTTCTTCGTGTACTCAATCTTGATATCCGCAGTTATAGGGCCAATCCACTTTCCAACTGATTTCGGCTTAACGGTTACGCCGGTTGGAGTCACCTTGACAGTGAAACCATTGCCACCCTTCATAATGCTCCCGCCAGTTCTCGGGAGTCCGACTGAAACAGGTGGCTGTTCTGCGTCATCATCGCTAACGGCAGAAGGAGTAACATGCACTATTGACAAATCTAGGTATTGGGTTTCGACAGCCCCGTAGTTCCTGTCACCCGGGTGAGAAATTGCAACTCGACACTTGTTTCCATTTACGTCATAGCCTGGGCTAGTAGCAGTCAAGAGCATGTCGTAGAGCCAAGATACGGTTCCTGTTTCATCAACCGTGCAGTTTGGGTCACGGTCTGAACCGTTTGGGTTCTTCGCAGGGATTACGGTAAAGACTGGATCGAGTTCGGAACTTAGAGTGGCCGAGATTTTAAACCCAGCTGGGTCGTCGGTTGCCTCATCTGCCGTGGCTTCAGGGTCGCTGCCCTCAATCACCTGACCTGGAGCGGTCACGGTGAGTACCTGCGAAGCCTTCAAGACATTGAAAGCCTGAGTAGCCGACGAAACGTTCTTAGCTGCCGCAGTTCCGCTGGTCGCAGTAACACCACAAACACCGGTTCCAATGATGTGTAGCTTCTTGTCGACGTCGATAAAGCAAGACGTGATCGAGGTTGCGGTGACCGAATACGTTATCGGCAGACTCATCGATGATGCGCCAGCTGCAGGTGACGTTAGGTCGAACAAGGTATCGGTGATTAGGGTTCCGCCAGCAATTTCCACCGGCAGGTTCAATGTGGTCTTATTGGTGCCTGGCTTGATAACCGGCAAAGTGAAGGTCACCTGATCGGTGAGCCCTGCCGAGTCGGTTAGTTTCACCGTGAACTTTAGGTCTTTGGTTATCGCCGTCTTTGGAGTGCCTGTGATGGCTCCGGTGTCGGCATTTAGAGCCAAACCAAGACCAGCCAGCGCGTTACCCACTTCAGTCCAAGCGCCTGCAGCGGGGATGGTTGCCGTTCCAGCCGCCTTTACCTGTGAAACGTTCAGCGCAGGCGATGTTCCGATGGTGTAAACCGGCAACATCAAGGAAGTGTTGATGCTTGGCGGATTCGCTGCTACCAGGTTGTAACGCTTAGTTGCTTTCAAACTCTTGCCGTCGGTGAACACTGCATCGAAGGTGTAGTTACCAGCAACGGTTGGAGTGCCAGAGATGGCTCCGGTGTCTGGGTTGAACACAAGGCCGTCTGGTAACGCTGCGCTTGGTGCAATTGGCACGAAGGTCCAGGCACCCTTGGCAGGCTTACCGGCGGTACCAGGGGTAACCGCTGGAACTACTGCGGGAACTAGAGCCTTTCCAGCAACTGCGTTGATAGTTTCAGTGGCATTCGAACCAGCGATGGTTGGTGCCGCAGCCACGTCAAAGATTAGAACCTTGTTTGCGGTCAGCGGTGCTGAGTCGGTGAGTGTGATGGTTACCGTGACCTTGCCAACCACTCCGGTTGGGGTTCCAGTTACCACGCCAGTATTTGGGTTTAGGGTGAGTCCTGCAGGAAGAGTACCTGCGGTAACCGCCCAGGCGCCAGTCGATGGAATCGTTGCAGTGCCAGGAAGGGCTGTCAAAACATTTACAACGGCCTCGACCCCTGCGACCACGGCAACGGTGCTTGGCCCAACGATGCCAGGAGCAGCCGAAACGGTTAGTGAAAGTGGCTTCGACGCAATCACGCCCGCCTTATCTTTCACGGTTACCAAAATGCGGTCGTAGACTCCAGGAGCCAAAGGTGTTCCGGTGATCTTTCCGGATTTGGTGTCGATGACCAAGCCTTGGGGCAGACCCGTGGCCGACCAGGTTCCCGCAGTGGCTGGGATTACCGCGCTGCCGGCCGCAGCCGTGTTGACAATGGCAACCGCCACTCCAACTTGCGCTCCAGCTAAGGGTGAAATGGTTGTAACAGCCGGAGCCGTAGCCGACACTGAGAAACTCACCGTCACCGGAGCCGCAGCACCAAAACTTGCGCCTCTCGAGGTTACCGCATCGCTGTTGGCGGTAACCGTGCAGGTGCCAGCTCCCACAATCGTCACGATGTTATTTGCATCAACAGTACAAACCGAAGGAGTGCTCGAAGTAACCACCGGCTTAATTGAGTCGCCTACATCTGACGCTGGGAAAAGTGGGAAAGATCCAGCATCAGGTCGCTTTACCCCGGGTGTTAGAAGTTCGATGGTCTGCGGCAACAACACCAAGACGGGTGACGATGGAAGTGAGTTCACCTTTGCGGTTGCCGGTCCATTCGATGCCAGGGTCGAGGCTACGAATGTGTATTGCACGCCAGGGGTTAGACCAGGCACCACACAAGCCACACCAGCGGTTGGGCACGAGACCGTTGCCGGGAATCCGAAAGTTCCATTGGCGGGCGTTGCAGACACCTGATAACCGGTAAGGGTCCAGCCGTTCAACGGCCCCGGGGTGAAGGTAACTAGGGCGCTTGAACCAGCGGCACCAACCCCGGTTGCCGCAGTAATTGTTGGTGCATCTGGTGAAGGCAGAACCTCGAACGATCTAGTAACCGCGGCGGCCGAGTTGAAAGTGGCACTTCCAGCTCCGGCAGCCGCAATGGTGCAGGTGCCGGTAGAGACTAAGTGCACCTTGCCTGCCACGATGGTACAAACTGCAGGAGTGCTAGAGGTGAAGGTCGGTGCAACTCCCGAAGTTGCCGATGCCACCGGCGTGAAGTCGGCTGTTGCCCTGGCTACCGCAGCTGGTTGAGCAAAGGTAATGGTATTTGACTTCTTTGGCTTTGGAGCGGGAACGTTCTGTGTCCAAATATCAGAGAAGAGCAACCCTGCGGTCCAGCTCGGTGCATCCGTGTTGAGCGATAGGTTACAGAATCCCCCGGTTTTCACCGTGATCAATCCGCCTCGGGTTACTTCACAGATGTCGGCGGTGTTCGTGGTGAACCACCACCAACCTACTTCCTGGCCAAGAGGAGTGACCGGCTGAGTGCCATTTTGCACGATGGCTCCAGGATTGGCTGCTGTATCAACGGTCGCGTAAAGGTTTCCATTTGACGACACAAAACTGTGCACGCCAGATGAAACAATCCTCAAGGTTCCCTTGGCAATGGTAAAGGTACTATCTACCGCCTGAGTTCCGCTGGCGTCAGTAGCACTCACCGTGAAATTGTAAGGAGTAACTAACGGCTGCTCTAAGGTCGTTCCGGTAATGAGGCCCGAGCTAGACATGGTCAGCCCTGCAGGCAGTGCCCCACTCGTAATGCTGAATGTGGCGTTTGGGTTGGAGTAAACGTACTGGTAGCTATAAGGTACGTTCCACTTTGGAGCCGTAGGGTTCGTGCCTCCAGTGAAGGTTGGTGCAACCACCTGGAACGAAGCAGTCCGCTGAGTGGCCGCAGTAAAGGTGTCCCCTTCGGCAAGGTCTGCGGTAATTGAACATGTTCCGTTGGCAACGACGTGAATCTTGTTGTCGACGATGCTACAAACATTTGTAGTTGTGCTTCCTAACGTGGCAACGCGAACCGGATTGGCCGGAGTGTAGGTGATTGCTGGGTAGAAATCTGCAACACCTACCGATTTGCTGGCGATGGCGGTGATCGCAATGCTTTGAGCTGCCTTAGCAAATGGGCCAAGGATGTTTGAGTAGGCAACGGTTGATCCGCCATTGTTGGTTGCCGTGACGGCGCTGCGAAGGTATTTGCCGGCAACGTCGGCAGTTGATGACCATGGAGTTCCTGTGGCCCCGCTGATATCGGTGCAAAGTAGTGCCTGAGCTGTGGCGCAAACCTGCCACTGAACGGTTGTGCTTGTGGTTGGGTCGCCGTTCATGTTCCAGGTTCCGGTGGTGCTGGCGATTGCACTACCAACCGCATATGGTGAAGCAGCCGAAGTGGAGATGACCGGCGCGAGAGTACTAGTTGGCACGGGATAACTAGCGGCTTCATAAGAGTAGCCGCCAACCTTTGTTCCCGAGGTTCCATCGCTTGCAGTGACTACTACGTTGGCAAGTTTTGCAACACCGCCTGACGATGGAACGGTACAGGTAATCGAAGTTGCCGTGTGACTTCCAACCACTGGGCAGTTCACTCCGTCTACCGTCACCGAGGCGCCAGTGGCACCAAAGTTAGCGCCGGTGATCACAATGTTTATTCCACCGGTGAGGAGCCCGTTGTTTGGTGTAATCGATGATATCGAAGGACGAATTGAAGAGGTAAAACTATCTGTGGTGAAGTTGCGTCCTGCGATTGTGCAAGGCAAAATCCAACGAACCGGTTGGCTGTAGTTCGAAGTCCAGGAGAAGACTGATGATACTGCGACAGTTGCTCCCGCGGCAATAGTTCCCGAACGGCTGGATGAGCTTGAGCCGTTTGAGGCGGAGACGCTGAGGCTGGTTGCTCCGATGATTACGGAGTGAGAACCGGTTCCAGTTACCGAGATCGAGCAGCTGAGTGACTCAGCGGCTCCAGAACTGTTGGTGTAGAAACCGGTGGCGGTTCCGCTCACCGGATATGCAACCGCAGTTCCTCCGAGCTGGACCGCTCCGGAGCTCTGGTTGGCAAGGATTGTTGCGGTTTCCCCGGTCTTTGCAAATGTCGTGTACTTGCTCGTCGCGTAGTCCCAACCATAGCTAAGCCCGTTGATTTCACAATGGGTCCATGGAGCGGTAAAACAAACTGTTAGACCATTCAGATTCTTTTGTTCAGCCGGCATCACGTAGAAGGTTTTAGTAATTTGTGGAGCGGCAGCAAATGTGCCATCCCCGGCCTGGTTCACCATCACCGTACACGTTCCAACGCCATCAAGGTGAATTTTTCCGGCTCCTGTTAAACTGCAAATATCGGAAGAGTTGGTCACGTCGTATGTCACGGCTAAAGCAGATGATGCTGTTGCGCCCGATGGTGTGAGATCTGCGTCACCAACAAACTTAGGGGTTGGCACATTCGTGGTCCAAGAGATGGTTTGTGCAGTCGATCCAGCGGCCGATGCGCCAGTAACGTTTCCCATGGCAAGTATGAAGCTCAGGGCCATTGCAATAAGCACTCGAACCGAAATTGAGACGTTGTGAAGTTTCAACTTTTCCCCTATCAATAAGGCTTGATAGGTCAATAAAAACACTAGTGATTTACAGGGAACTCGAGACATTCGTTAGAAGTGCCATTTGACGAGATTTAGTGTCGTTTTCGGTCAATATTCGCCGTAATCTGGCTAGATGAGCCTCGCAATTACCGACTTCGTTTCGGGACGACTCGAAAACCTGGAAACCGGAAAACCGATTGTGCTTCTGCTACACGGATACGGTTCCAACGAGGAAGATCTGCCAGGCTTGGTTCGCTTTCTCCCTGGGAATTTGCCATGGTACTCACTCAGGGCTCCGGTCGATTTGGGAAACGGGTTTTTCGCGTGGGCAAATCGAGTTACCCCTGGTAACCCGCCCTCACCCGATGTTGAACTGGCCACCGAGGCGATCTGGCAATGGGTTGATAGCCACCTTGATGAGAAATCGCAATTGATTGTTTTGGGCTTTTCTCAGGGCGGGCTGATGGCAACGCAACTACTTCGCACCAGACCGGAACGTGTCGCCGCGGCGGTAATTTTGGCGGGTTTCACTCTCGATGTTGTGCAACCCGCGGATTCATTACTTGCAACTGAGAAACCAAAGGTCATTTACTGTCGCGGGCTTCAGGATGATGTGATTAGCCCAGAAGCGGTTCAAAGAACATTGACTTGGCTCAAAGCTCACACCACGGCAGAGATTCACTCCTACGACGGTTTGGGCCATTCAATCGACGAGCGCGTAATGGAAGACGTTGCCGACTACTTGAAAAGCGTTCTTAGCCTTTAGTTTTGCTGCCAATCGGCAACAGGATTGAAAGCTTAGAAACTCTCGGCACGAGCGATGTCAACTTGCTCAGATCGGTCAACAACTTTCACGCGCTCTCGCGATACGGGACCAACAAATTTGGACCCTAGACCCAGCTCGTGGTCGTTGAGTTTCAACCAGCCAGCCCAATCGGTATATGTAACTCCGCGGTTCTGAAGAAGTGCCAGTACCTGTTCAAGCTTTGGCTCGGCTGGGTCTTGCAAAGTTTCAACATCGGCAACCAAATTGGCAATTGTTTCCATGGCATCGCTCTTAGTGTGCCCGATCAGACCTACTGGCCCACGCTTGATCCAGCCAGTGGCATAAAGGCCACTAATTTGGTTCTCTTTTTCATCGACCACTCTGCCGTCGATGTTTCGAATAACGCCCTTACTGGAATCGTAGGGAACATCGGTAAGTTCGCTGCCCCAGTAACCGATTGCTCGGTAGATTGCCTCAACCTGATAGTCGCGCACTTCACCCTTGCGCTCAAAACGCATGCCAACTACCTTGCCGCCCTCACCCAGAATCTCTTTTGGCTGGTGCCAGAAGTGAAGGTGTAAGCGACGCTTGCCTGGCGCGGAATCGCGTTCTAGCCAAGACTGGAGAACTCGAGCCATCACTCGGTGCTGGTTGGTAACACCTTCGGCGTCTTCGTTGAACCATCCTTCGGGGAAATCTTCCGGATAGAGCACAATCTCAACATCTTCAACTTCACCTAGTTCGCGAAGTTCGATTGGGGTGAACTTGATGTCGGCCGGGCCGCGGCGACCAAAAACGTGCACATCGGTTACGCGCGACTCCTTGAGGCCTTCGTAAACATTGGCCGGGATGTCTGTGGTTAGCATGTCGTTGGCTTGCTTGCTTAGAACTCTGGCAACATCGAGTGCCACGTTGCCATTACCTAGCACGGCAACGTTCTCCGCGGTTAGCGACCAGCTGCGGGGAACATCTGGGTGGCCGTCGTACCACGAAACGAAGTCGGCGGCTCCAAACGAGCCATCAAGTTCGACTCCCGGAATACTGAGGGTGGCGTCCTTTATGGCTCCGGTAGCAAAAATGACCGCGTGATAGTGACGCTGAATATCTTCAAGTGTTAGGTCACGACCAAATTCCACATTTCCGAAAAAGCTGATCTTCCCAGAATCGAGCATCTCGTGAAGCGAGTTCACAATTCCCTTGATCCGAGGATGATCCGGAGCCACTCCGTAACGGATCAATCCATAGGGTGCTGGTAGCGAATCGAAAAGGTCGATAGTCACGTTTTCATAGGAACTGGCCAGAATATTTCCCGCATAAATACCGGCAGGACCAGCGCCAAAAATCGCTACACGTAAGGGCTTCATACAACTAGTTTAAGGTGTTGCGGAAAGGCGCTTTTATGGTTCGACCAAGTTCGCGATAGCGATAAACCAGCAAAGGGATGGCTAAGGCAATGTAAATGTAAGCAACCCAGATTCTTATGTCGGGGTTTGGGAACACTAGGGTTACCGCAAAGAGCCCCACGAGCGCTATCGCATCTAGTTTGCCGAGTCTGAGGCTGAGCAGAATTGCAACACCAAAAACGGTTTGGGCAATGGTTAGTGTGAACTCTTCTACCTGAACCGGATCCATTGGCAACCCGCCTTGTCCGCCGCCGAGTGCGTAACCGATCGGAAGGGAGCCAGCCAAGGCCGTCCACTGGTTGACCTTGCTTGAAACTAGGATGGCCAAACCGATTGCTGGCTTGCCTCTAAGGGCGAACATAATGGCAACGATGAACTCCGGGGCTTCAGAGGCGAGTGGGGCAAACCACTGCACCAGAATAAACTCATCGATTTTTAGTTCTTTACCGGCTTCGATAAGCGAGTGGGCAAAAGGTTCAGCGACCACGATGATTACGAACGCTGCAAAAGCCGCAGCGAGGAAGAGGAAGACTCTGCGAGGCCACTTTGGAAGAGCCCCGACCAGGGCTGGGATGCCTTCGAGTTCCGGTTCTTCTTTGTCCTGCTTTGAGACTCTAACCAGATAAAGCACGAATAGAACAATCAGAGTGATACCGGTGAAGATGTCGAACTGGCGGGTTAGAGGCACGATTACTGCGACCAAAGATGCAACTATTAGGAAGGCAAGATCGACGCGAGATTCCTCTTCGAGAGTCACGCCAAACTTAAAGTTTTGACCAGTTTTTTCGTCGCGAAGCTTACGAACGGCAAGGTAACCGAAAAATGCCATTGCCGGCCAACCCAGACCCAGAAGTAGCCGGTTGGCTCCGGTTAGGTTAGCTGACGCATAGGCGGCCATTGTTGGGTCAGAACCGGCTGCATATGCAAAATAAAAGTCGACCACGTATTCGGGAAGAATTGCGATAACGGCCAGTAAGGCAATCGAAAGACCTCCTCGCAAATCAAGCTCGGCTGCTTCGCTGATCCAACCGAGAACGAATGCACCCGCAACCACAGCGCCACCGAAGGCAAGCATTCCAACCACGGGACTAATCTTCGAGTGGCTAAGTTCTAGGAAAAGGCCAGGCACGGTGAGTGCGAAAGTGATCACAAAAGGCAGGAAGAGTCGAACCCAGTATTTGGCTCCTGAGGCAGGGGTCAGAGTTTGCGACAATTTTTCTCCTAGATAATCTCGCAGCCAATGGCTGACAACTTAGTTAAGGCTAAACCACTTGAGTCTTGTGCTATCCCGACAGTTAGCTGTGAAAGCACCCGAACTTCAAGACCGAATGCCTTCGAGTCGAGTGCCGAGGCTAAAACGCAATAATCGGTTGCGATTCCCACGATATCTACTTCGTTTACCTCAAGCTCAGTGATTAATTCGGGAAAGGTTACTCCAGCACGGTTGGTGCCTTCGAAAATTGAATAGGCAGGTTTACCCTGACCTTTTTCTATGTGGAGGTCGATCATCGAGAGGTCTAGATTTGGGTGGTATTCGGCCCCGGCGGTGTCGCTAACACAGTGAGCCGGCCAGGTATTCACGAAGTCTGGTTCTTCTCCGGCGGCAGCAAAGTGCCCGCCGTTATCGCTATTGGCATCGTGCCAGTCTCGAGAAGCAATAACTATGTCGTAGTCGTTCTGATGTTCAACGAGATAATTTGTAATTCCCGATGCAACGGCTGCACCGCCTTCCACGGCTAACGACCCGCCTTCGCAAAAGTCGTTCTGCACGTCGATTATAAAAAGAGCTTTAGTCATTAGATAGTTCGAGGCCGCAGTTGTAAAAACCGGTAGCGAGGTTATCAATGGCAAGCTTCGTATTCTTGTTCGTGGCCGAGCCAGAAGCCAGAATGGCAAAGGCGAGACGAGAACCGTCTTTGGCGTTCAGATAGCCAACCAGGGCATATGCGCGGTAGATGCTTCCGGTCTTGGCAAAGATTTGACCGCGAGCAACCGAGTTTTTGCCGCCAAAGCGACCGGCTAAAGTTCCTGACTTACCTGAAATTGGCAATCCCTTTAGAACGCTCTGAAGGTTGGCGTCGCCGCCTAGGATCTTGGCCATTAGGTTGTTGTAAAACGCGGGTGAGATCAAATCATTTTTAGATTCACCTGAGCCATCTTTGATTACCACGCCAGCCCAGTCGAGACCCATAGTGTTCAGAGCCTTCTGGTAACCCATCTGAATTGATTCAAGGTTTGATGGAAGACCTTGAGAGATGGCAACGTGACGGGCCAGATACTCGGCAATTGTGTTGTCGCTCGCCGAAATCATGTAGTTGATTAGCGTTGGCAGTTTGGCCGACTTCACTTCGGCAATCTTGGAAGCGCCGTTGGCAGCGATTCCAGAACTGATGTCGGCGTTAGCAGCAATCGCACCCAAGGCTTTTTTGAATTCTCGCGCAGCACGACCGGTTGGATCGGTGCTCCTGGCAGAGGTGGCCGCCTTGGGGTTGGCGCGATCGCCATCGACCATGAGCGAGGTAATCAGCGGCTGGTAGCCACCGGTTCGCTCGGCAATTGGCCAGCTAGATTCCCAAGTTGATCCGGTAATCAGAGTTGAGTCGATAACCAGGTGCTTGATTTCGGTGATGCCCTGGGCCAACGCCCAGTCGTTCACCTGCTGAGCCAAATCGCTCAGGCGAGGAGCTCCAGAATAAACAGATGAACCTGTTGCCAACCGCGAAAGTGTTGGGTCGCCGCCTCCCACCAGCACAACCGTGTCTGGTTTTGCTGCCGAGTAGACCACTTTGGTGGTGATCCTAAAGTTTGGGCCGAGGGCTTGCATGGCAGCCGTTGCGGTAACGAGCTTTATCGATGAAGCAGTGATGGCAGGATTTTTGCCACCGTTATCGTAGAGAACTTTGCCGCTGGCCAAATCGATAACCTGAGCCGAAAGTGATCCAAGCCTGGCATCGGTTGACTGGTCTTTCACGGAGCAGGCAGCCGGGTTTGCGGTTGGGGTATCGGTAGCAGTAGTGGTTGGAGTTCCGGTTGGAGTGCCCGACGGGGTGCCGGTTGCGCTAATTCCCCAGATGGTTAAACCGAGCACGAGAGCGCCGCTGGTTGCGCCAAGCAGGGTTTGCTTCAGAAACTCAAACCTAGGTTTTTCGTTGCTCAAAATTTCTCCAATGCGACTTTCCGTTCAAGTCTAACCAAGCCCCTAGACATGCCTAGACTTCATATATGCGCCCTGTGAAAAATGCCTTAGCCGTCCTCGCAGTATTCCTATTTTTGATCTTCCAAACCAACCCGTCTTTTGCCCACACCGAGGTTGATAGCACCTCGCCAGCCGCCGGTGAAACCGTGGCTCCGGGTGAACAGGTGGTTAGCGTTCAGTTCACCGACAAAATCCTCGAACTGGCAAATTCAACCGAAATCTTGGTGGTTGACCCATCTGGGAACGAAGTTCACGCCGACTGCTCTGGAGTCGAAGAAAATCGCATTTACACCAATGCCTTTCTTCCCACCGAAGGAGACTACGAGGTAACTTGGAGAACTTTGGCCGAAGATGGGCACCCGATCAGCGGAAAATTCAGTTTCAGTGTTTCTGGTAACGCCGAAACCGAGTACACCACCCCAGCCTGCGCCACCGATACTCCAACCACGGAACCAACACCAACGGTTATTGCCACTCCCCCAGCAAGCGAACCGAAAACTGCCGCAAACACTTTCGATGCCCTCTCGCCGTTTGTGGGATCTGGGCTGGCAGTGGTCGGCGTGGCAGTAGTTGCGTGGTTATTGTTCCGCAGATCCCGCAAACCTAAAGCGTAGACCCGCAAACGTAAAGCTTTTTAACTACGTCGTCGATGGCGGTCTTTGTTCCAACACCAACGACGCGTCCGCTCTTTTTATCTGAAGCAGCGAAAATTGCGAACGCGATTTTGTGCGCATCGGCGGTGGTTACTAAGCCGGCCAGGCTATAAACGCTTCCGATATATCCGGTCTTGGCTCGAATACTTCCGTTGGGAATCACCAGATCGTATCGTTTCGTGGCTTTGTTGTAGTTGAGGAATCGACCACCTAACGTTCCCCCATCCCCCGAGGTTGCCATCAGTTCTGGAAGTTGGGCGATGTCGCTCTCCGGATTTGCCGCAGCGCTCATCAGAGCCACCAGAAGCTTTGGAGTAACCCGATTGGTGGATGCCAAACCGGAGGCATCTTTCATAACCAGCTTTTTGTAGTCGACGCCAATGCTCGCGAACAAACGTTGACCCATTCGCTGAACCGATTTGTAGTTATTTGGCAAACCCATGGCAAGTTCGGTGTGCCTGGCAATTACTTCGGTCTCGGAGTTGTCAGAAATTCTTAGAGCGTGACGAATCCAGTTTTCGATTGGTTGTGATTCTTTGGAAACTAGGACGATTGCAGTGGCCGGCGTTATTCCTTTTACAACCTTCGCGTCTTTGGCAGCAGCGCCTAACCTGGTTTTGAAGAAACGGCCAACCTGCGCTGTTGGATCTAAAACCCTGACACCGCTGTAAGCCTTGTCGGTTAGATCTGGGTTCACTCGACCGGCATCAGCCATGAGCCCGGTGATTGGTGAAATGTCGCCATTGGTTCTGGAATAGGCCAACCAATTCGGGTTCCAGGTTGGGCCTTTGAAAAAGGTGTCATCCAGAACGATTTTGGTGATTACAGTGCCCACCGGCAGAGCCGCGAGCGCTTCACTGGCCAAGATCCTAAGTTTCGCTGGGTGAGCGCCCGGAAGGTAATAGGTTGTGTAAGACGATGCGCCAACTCGGCTTAGGGTGTGGTCTCCCCCTCCGCGTAACACCAAAGTTCCCGGCTCTTCTGGGATGGTCAAAACCGATGTGGTTGCTCGATAAGGCAAAGCAGCCGCTACCTGTCTGGGTTTGATGATGAATTTGATGGCAGCTGCCGCGGTGATGGTCTTCATTACCGAAGCCGAAGCAGTCTGCTGATTGGAGCGAACGTTGACTAGAACTTTGCCAGTGGTGATATCTACCGCGTAGGCGTAAAGTCTGCCAAGCTTGGCCGCCGCCAGTTCTTTCTTTATAGGAGTGCAGGTGTCACCCTGAGCGGGAACCGATCCCACCACCAGCAAACTGAGTGCAGCGCTGGCCGCAATCAACAGCCGAATTAACTTACTCACCTGTCTAGGGTATCCACTCAATGTCACCTCAACGGTTTACTTTTAGCTCATGAGCGATAAAGATCAAGAACCAGACAACGACGGCGCCGGCATGACCGAAGGCGACATTCATTCGGGTCCAGGTGGCTATGAAGGTATGGGCTATTCCGGTGGTTATGCCGCCGATTACTTCAGCAAAGACGACGAAGCTGACGAAGACGAAAAAGATGACGATGACGACTTCGATGAAGACGAAGCGAACCGTTAGAGAATCTCAGCGCCGATCAGGCGAATAACTTCCGCGCAAACCTCTAGGTTCGCTAGTGATTCAGCGTGTGATTCGTAAGGCGATTCCAAGAGACCCTGGTCCAAAAATGATGCCAGGGCAGTTGCC
>CAEZSN010000008.1_pt1 | contig 14513 bp, 12 predicted proteins | sample 7263961 | NCBI WGS metagenome assembly CAEZSN01 (sample SAMEA6813778, study PRJEB35770) | uncultured Rhodoluna sp. | biome: Freshwater; feature: Freshwater reservoir; material: water | place: Czech Republic | collected 2017-04-14 | depth 0.5m m
ATGAACCTGTTCTTTGTTTACAAAGACGGCCACGTGGTGACTCCTGGTCTTGATGGAACCATTCTTCGGGGAATCACCCGCGACTCGGTTATACAGCTAATCAAGGATCGCGGCTTAGAGGTTCAAGAACGCAAGATCACCTTGGACGAAATGCGCGACGGAATCAATTCTGGCGAAATCGTTGAAGCGTTTGCCTGTGGTACTGCTGCGGTGATTACCCCGGTTGGTCAGTTCGCGAGCAAGAACGAGACCATTGGTTCGGCCGACGCCGAGCCGGGAGCACTAACCGTGAGCCTTCGCGAGGAACTAACTGGAATTCAGTACGGAACCGTGGAAGACCGACACGGTTGGCTCTATAAACTGAAGTAATGAAAATCGCAAAGTTCGCATACAAAGGTGTACCGGCTTGGGGTTTAGTAGATGGTCCAGAATTAGTTCTCTTTAAAGGTCACCCACTATTCAACAATTATGAAACCAGTGGAGATCGTCTTCCCCTCAAGGATGTGCAGTTGATGCCGCCGGTTTTGCCAACCACCAAGATTCTTTGCATCGGCAAGAACTATGAAGACCACGCGATTGAGATGGGTCTTGGCATTCCAACCGAGCCGCTGATTTTCTTTAAGCCAACCAGCGCTTTAATCGGACCTGAAGAATCCATCGTGATTCCGTCGAAGATAACCACCGATGTTGACCCTGAGGGTGAACTGGTTATCGTTATCGGCCAGCTCGCTAAAGACGTTTCCGAAGCAGAAGCCATGGATTACGTTTGGGGCTTCACCATCGGCAACGATGTTTCCGCGCGTGACATTCAAGACCGCGACGGCCAGTGGGCGAGAGCCAAGGGCTTCGACACCTTCTGCCCGCTAGGCCCATGGATTGAAACCGAATTTGTTCCTGAAGGTCAGGTTCTGGAAACACGCGTCGACGGCGAAATTCGTCAGCGTTCGGCCACCGACAAGATGATGTTCGACATTCCTCGGATCATCGCTCACGTCACTGCCGCAATGACCCTGCTTCCTGGCGATGTAATTTTCACTGGCACGCCAGCTGGCGTTGGCCGGATTGAACCTGGCCAGGTAGTGGAGATCGAAATCGAAGGCATTGGAGTTCTTCGCAACCCTGTAATGTAAAAGAAATTGAAAACGATCTTGGGGGTCCGTTGAAAATAGTCAAAGGTATTGCGATCGCAGTCTTCGCCATGATATTCACGGTTTCTGGGGCGAAAATTGTTTGGCTGCATGAGGACGTCAAGCCACAAAGCGTTCGAAGTGAGTCGCTGGAGGTTACTAGGTCTTTTAGTAATGTCACAATCAAGAATTTGAGTAGTTCATTTCAAAACCTTGCGATTTATGCAGGCCCTGTGGCTTCGAGACTGGGCATACATTCCGGTGAAACGATTGAACTGGCGACCAACCTAGATTCATCTGGGGATTTACTAATCGAGTCGACCTCAGTGAGTACCTATTCAGAAATGTCTGAATCGCCTGTAGCCACGCATCTCTTGGCCGTTTCAGAAGAATCTCCCGAGTTGGTAAAACACACCACGATAATTTACATACCAGGAGATTCAGTAGATGCTTGGCAGGGGGAACCCGCAAATGCTGCATCAGTGACTTCCACAGTGCTCAGATATCAAACATTCATTCCCGAAGATTATGTGTATGGGTTCCCGCCCTGTGCTTCTGGCGTCCTTACTTACTTCTCGGGCGATAACAGGAGTTTCAATCCGGTTTCTGGTTTTTATAAGACGCGTTTTGATGTTTCAATCGATTGGCTGAATAGTGGAGCTATTTCCACAAGTAGAACTGTAAAACCGTCGAAGTTATACCTATTGCTAGGTGGATCATATGTCTATCAAGAAAGTAAAACAGCTTCAACTGCTTCGATGAAATACCGAACTTTCTCCCGAGATGCCAATCAGTCTTATTTTGAATTTTGGCAGAATGTAGTTAACCCGTTTTGCCCAGATCTAATTAATGCTGGAATCACATTTTCATATAAAGTTCAGGTTTATAAATCAGGGGCCTATTGGATGGACGGTGACTCGGTAGCCGTTCCAAACCATGAGGTGTACATCAAGGATTCTGACATGCTGTCTTGGAAAACGATTTTCCGTCATACTCATGTGGATTTCACTTGTCTTTCTGGTTATGTTGTGGACCCAAATTACTGCATCAATTACTCTGATTACGCTGGCGTGAGATGAAGCGTAACCTGCAAGTGTTGACAGTTTTCTCAGCCAGGGCTCTGTTCTCACTTCTGGTTTTATTGGTTGTTTATGTAGGTCTCGGAGTTGCGTCAGTGCCCACATTTGTCTGCACGACAGCGATTTCGCTATTTTTGTGGGTCTCTTTAATGCTTTCAATTGTGTTTTTGTGGGTCCTAATCTCCTACGGAGATGAATCCAAATGGGCCCCAAGATGGCTTTCAAAAATTAAAATTAGACACGTTTACTGTACGGTCATCTTGGCTGTGGCTTTAGAGATCACTGCCTTTGTTGCTGGTGATTACAAAGTTTCGTCAATACTCCCAGCCGGTGACCCACTCCGTGGAACTCACTATCTGGAAATTGCAACAGCCATTTGGTTTTACTCAAGGTCAGCCCCTGGGGAAACCAAGCCGGTTAGTAAGTAACTTGTGAGCGCTCGTAGACTTGAAGCATTATGACTTCAGGTATTACCGCACCTTTCACAACCGCAACCGGCTCAGACGTTGTAGTTCGTTTCTGCCCTTCGCCAACCGGTCTTCCGCACGTTGGTTTGGTGCGCACCGCACTTTTTAACTGGGCATACGCTCGCCACACCGGCGGCAAGTTTGTTTTCCGTATCGAAGATACCGACGCCGAGCGAGACAGTGAAGAGTCGTTCGACATGATCGTCGACGCCCTAGGTTGGTTGGGTTTGAACTGGGATGAGGGCGTGAACGTTGGCGGACCGAATGAGCCTTACCGCCAGTCTGAGCGCGGAGAGATTTACCAAGACGCTATTGCGAAGCTGAAGGCTTCTGGGCACATCTACGAATCTTGGATGAACGCCGAAGACATCGATGCGCGTAATGAAGCCGAAGGGCGCCCAAAGCAGCAGGGCTACGGCAACTGGGAGCGCGACGACGCAACTCGTGAGAAGTATCGCAAGAGCGATGTGGCGCCGGCACTTCGTCTTCGTGTTCCAGACGTTGACATTAAGTTTGACGACCTGGTTCGTGGCGAGATTGTTTTCCCAGCCGGTTCGTTTCCCGACTTTGTTGTGGTTCGCCCGAACGGTCAGCCGCTTTACACTTTGGTGAATCCGGTTGATGACGCACTTATGGGCGTTACTCACGTGCTTCGCGGAGAAGACCTATTGTCTTCAACACCTCGTCAGATTGCGCTTTATAACGCGATGGTTGAAGCGGGAATCACAACTTTCATTCCTCGTTTCGGTCACCTTCCCTACGTAATGGGCGAGGGCACCAAGAAGCTTTCTAAGCGCGACCCTGAGGCAAATCTCTTCCACCACCGCGACCGCGGTTTCATTCCAGAGGGTTTGCTCAATTACCTTTCGCTGCTCGGTTGGGGTTTATCCGCCGACCAAGACGTTTTCACCATGGAAGAGTTTGTTGCCGCATTCGATGTGGAGAACGTGAACCCGAACCCGGCCAGATTTGATCAGAAGAAAGCCGATGCAATTAATGCGGCCCACATTCGTTTGCTTGCGCCTGAAGATTTCAAGGCTCGAGTGATTCCTTACCTGCAGTCGGCAGGAGTGCTAGGTGCTTCGGTTTCGGCCTTCGAAGATGCGGTTTTGACAGCCGCTTGCCCGCTGATTCAGGAGCGAATCACGGTTCTATCGGAGGCTGGACCAATGCTCGGATTCTTGTTCACGGATGACATCGTGGTGGCCGAAGATGCCAAGGCAGGTCTGCCGACAAATGCCAAAGAAATAGTTGAGGCTGCGATTTCAGCTCTTGAAGCTTTGGGCAGTTGGGAAACTTCAGCTATTCAAGAATTGCTCAATAGCACTCTCATTGAGACCATGGGGCTGAAGCCTCGCGACGCTTTTGGCCCGCTTCGAACCGGTATTTCTGGTCGTCGCATTTCGCCACCGCTTTTCGAATCAATGGAGATCTTAGGTAAAGAGCGCTCTCTAGACCGACTTCGAGTGTTTGCTTCAACCCTGTAAACGCCTGTAATATAAAGCGGTTACGCACTTTGGGATATGGTGTAATTGGCAACACGAAGGTTTCTGGTTCCTTTGTTCTAGGTTCGAGTCCTGGTATCCCAGCAAGGCAGTCGAGAAATCGGCTGCTTTTTTGCTTTAACCTAGCCTCATGGAATCTGTTGATGAGTATTTGGCGGCCCAACCCGACGCCAACCGCAAAGCCCTCGATCGTATTCGCAAGATTGTCAAAAAGACTTTGCCGGGAAGCGAGGATGCCTATTCCTACGCCATCATTGGTTTTCGTTACAACAAGAAATTTGTGATTTACATTTCTGGTTGGCAAGACCACCTGAGCTTCCACGGATTTAGTGTTCCGCTCGGTAACGAACTGGTAGCCAAGTATCCGGCGTTTTTGAAACTCAAAGGGCGCACTCTTCACTTTCAACCAAAGCCAGACATTCCCGAACAGATGGTGAGGGAGTTGGTTCTCGCTCGAGTAGCCGAACTAGGGCTATAGCTCGAATGTTTCGCCAGGAACGTAGTAGTTGAAAGTGCCACCATTCTCTTCGGTCACAGCCTTGATTCTCCCGTTGTTCATTTGGTGACCTTGCTCGCTGAGGTGAATGTTGTGAGTTGGGAAAGAGTGCTCCGGCCTTACGGCCGCCACGAAATCCATGACGTCGCCGATTTTTAGCCAAGGTGCAGAAGCCGGGCAGGCGAGATATTTCACTTTGCGGTCCGGTTGCGTGTAGCTGTCGCCGGGGTAGTAAAGAGTGTTGTTGATCATGACTCCGCAGTTTTGAATTAGCGGGATGCTTCGGTGAATTTCGATGTGCAGATCGCCAAAGAACTCAGCGGTGAATGGTCCAAGTTCGTGAAAGTCTCCGTGATAAACGGGCTTTGCCCCAAAACTTGAAAGACGGTCGGCAACTTCTTTAGTGCCCAGAATTGCAACATCCGGGTTTTCCTTCACGATTCTGGTGATCTGATCTTCGTGCACGTGGTCGTCGTGGTTGTGGGTGATGACAATCGCCACCACGTTTTGGAAACCCTCCATCGGTCGGGTGTAAAAACCAGGGTCAACGACAAGTTTCTTGCCATCTTTTTCTAATACGAGAGTTGCGTGCTCGAGTTTGGTTACCTTCATAGAGTCCATCTTGCCAACCCTGCGTAGAATCTTGCATAGTTATGAAAAAGTCGGTTGGAATCTGGGTGGTGGCATTTATCCTGTCACTGCTGCCGTTGGGCTATGTCACGGCAGAGTTTTTCAAGCTTCCGCTGATTTGGGATCCGCTCTACGGCTATTTGAGTTTAGGGTTTGGTTTAGTTTGCACCTTGCCACTCTTGGGAGCGATTTGGGCGAGGGCGCTGAAGCGCACCAACAAGCAGGATGTTCTTGGAGCTATTGCACTATTTCTCTCTTACGGTTTTGCATTTTCAAGTGGTGACGCTGATTACTACTGGCAACCAACCGCAATAACCTCGTTACTGCTTTTAGGCGGCTGGGTTTTGCACGCTCAGCTAAATGTGATTCCCGCGCAAGTGAAAAGTCTGGCCGCGCTTTTGCCCGAGAAGGCCACCCTTGTCGAGGGCCGAGAGCTGGAGCACATTGCGGCTCGAGACCTTGAGATTGGTCAAATTGTTCTCGTGAGACCCGGTTCAACGATTCCGGCAGACGGCTATGTAATCCAAGGGCACTCGTTGGTTTCTCAACTTCAGATAACCGGAGAAACAGAATCGATCATGAAAAATCCCGGTGATTGGGTTCTAGCGGGAAGTGAAAACCTAGCGGGTAGGGCCGCGGCCAACGCCCCACTAACGATCCGGATTAGCGCAGTGGGAACTGACCTTTTGGTCCATGAAATGGATAGATCTCTTTCGGTGAAAGATGAAACCCCGCCGAAGTTCACCAGCCTCTCGGCGGTTTCATCAACCACGCTTACGATTTCAACAATTTCAGTTGCGTTGATCGCGGCCGGTTACCAATTTGTGGTGACTGCTTCGATGACGGCAGAGTTTTCAGTTGCCGTCGGCGTGCTTTTAGCTGGGCAGGTAACCCTAGTGAGCAGGAGTGTTGCTCTGGCAGCCGAGGCATCGGCAATCAAGGTCAAGAAGCTCGGCGTGATGGTTCGGTCTCGGCAGAGTTTTGAAATGCTTTCCAAAATAAACCACGTGGTTTTTAAGAAGACTGGAGTGCTAACTAAAGGGCACAGTTCGGTGGGGAAAATTCATATAGCCAGAAACACCTCGATAGGCAGCGAAAGCGAACTGCTCGCTCTCGCGGCTTCTGTGGAAATGGGCACCAGCAACGAGTTGGGTCACCTAATTATTCAGGAGGCTGCCAAGCGTGGGCTGGAACTTCCCAAGGTTACCGACTTCGCGCCAATCCCCGGCCTGGGTGTATCGGCAATTTTCGACGGCTCACTGGTTCAGGTTGGCAACTCTGGCATGGTGAATGTGACCGGAGTGAACATCAACCCATACGATTTGTTCCAAGTTTCAACGGCCTACAGCGAAGGTTCCAGCGTGGTTTTCGTGAGCATCGATGAACTATTAGTTGGTTACATTGAGTTTCCAGATGAACTTCGGGCGAACTCTGCGGAAGCGATAGTTGACCTGAGTGGCAAACAGGCCATCACAATTCTTTCCGGCGATGCCACATCGCTGGTCGAAAAAATTGCCCAAAAGCTCGGTCTTTCCGACTTCGCAGCCGAAGTACTCTCCACCAGACAGGCTGATTGGATCAAGGAACACCAATCAAGTGGATCAAAGGTTCTGTTGGTTGCGGATGCTCACTACGACTCGGCCGCTTTAGCGGAATCCGATGTTGGCTTGGCCTTCGGTGCCGGACCCAGCGTGCATTCGGATTCGGCAGATCTGGTATTGGTATCTCAAAATCCCTTGGTTGTGCCCAAGCTAATTGCCCTGTCCAAGCAGACGCAATCGCGCACGCTATGGAATTTGGTGCTTGGCTTGTCGATTTCAATCGGCTTGATGGCTTGTGGGTTCCTCGGTTTCTCCGCACCCGCGATCGCACTGGTTGGTTTAGTTAGTTCATGGTTGTTAATGAGTCGAATTGTGAGGCTGGTTAAGTGAGTACTTTTGGTGTGATTCTGAACCCCACCTCAGGGAAGGGCAAGGGTCTTGCCCTGGGCAATGCCTTTGTGAGCGAATTACAAAAACTTGGCGTTCAAGTAGTTGATCTTTCCGGAAGCGACTACGACGAAGCCAGTGAGAACGGGCGGAAGGCAATTGCCGACGGAACCATTGATGCCCTGGCGGTGGTCGGTGGCGATGGCATGGTTCACCTTGGTGTCAATCTCTGCGCGGAAACCCCGGTGCCGTTGGCGATCATGCCCTGCGGAACCGGAAACGATGCCGCGATGACGTTGGGTATTCCTATCGACGATGCGGCTGGGGCTGCCGAACTCGCAGTTTCTGCCCTTAGTAATCCAGTGGTTACCGACCTAGGACTTGGCGTAACTTCGTCGCGTCGTTTCTATTTCTTCAATTCGGCTTCGGCCGGTTTTGACGCCATCGTTAATAAGCGTGCTAATCGGTGGAAATATCCAAAAGGCCCTTCACGCTACACAATCGCCATGCTTTATGAACTAATCACTTTTAACTCACTAAAGTATCGTGCAAAAATTAACGGCGAAGACCGAGACATCGACGGCATGCTGTGTGCTATTGCCAATGGCCCTTCTTATGGAGGCGGAATGCTAGTGGCTCCGGAAGCCACCGTTGACGATGGTTTTCTTGACCTGTTCATCGTGCACAAGATCACAAAACTCGAGCTGATAAAAGTCTTCCCGAAGGTTTTTACCGGTCAGCACGTTAGCCATCCGGCGGTTGAAATCATCAGAGCCACTGAGGTGAAACTGGTCAGCGAAGGGGTTCCGGTCTATGCCGATGGGGAAGCGGCCGGGCAACTGCCGATGACCGTTTCCATTGCAGCGAACGCGCTTCGAGTATTAGCAAAGCCAACTCACTCTGTGGCATAATCGTAAGGTTCCACTAAACGGCCCCATCGTTTAGCGGCCTAGGACACCGCCCTCTCACGGCGGCAGCACGGGTTCAAATCCCGTTGGGGTCACCATTCTCCCTTTCGACGCTTCGTGCTCGGAAGGGAGTTTGATTTTAAGCTCCGTAATCAAAACGAAATGAAAAATTTACCTGTAAATGGTGCGTTATGGGCGGTTACTGATTATTACCCGAATAGGCTGTAATCACCATCGGTCGGCAACGGTTGTCGATCGTAAATCAGGAGGAAAAAAGTGAACAAGATTTCACGCAACACCTTCAAGGGTCTAGCACTGGCAGCAGTTGCCACCCTTGCACTATCTGGCTGTACCCCGGCCAAGGTTGTACCATCTCTCGACTACACCGCTTGCGCAGTTTCTGATGAGGGAAGCTGGAACGACAAGTCATTCAACGAGTCTGTTATGGATGGTCTAAAGAAGTCGAAGACTGAACTAGGCGTAAAGATCGCCGATGCAGAGTCGAACTCTTCAGAAGACTTCGCACCAAACCTACAGGCTATGGTCGACGCCAAGTGTGACGTAATCTTCGCAGTTGGATTCAACCTAGTTGGTCCAGTTAACGAGTCAGCAAAGGCCAACCCAGACATGAACTTCGTAACCATCGATGGATGGTCTGAAGGCAACGCAAACCTAAAGTCGGTTGGCTACGCAATGTCTGAGTCGAGCTACCTAGCTGGTTACCTAGCTGCCGCTTACTCGAAGACCCACGTGGTTGGTACCTACGGTGGAATGAAGATTCCAGCCGTTACCGCATTCATGGACGGCTTCTACTACGGAGCTAAGGCATTCGAAGCTGCATCGGGAACCGCAACCACTGTTGTTGGTTGGGATGCTGTGAAGCAAGAAGGTGACTTCATGGGTGACTTCACTCCAAACAGCGGAGTTTCGAAGACCATTGCTGCGAACCAGGTTCAGGCAGGCGCTGACGTAATCATGCCTGTTGCTGGAGACCAGTTCGGTGCTGTTTCGGAAGCCATCAAGGAAGCCGGAGTTGACGGCGTCATGATCGGTGTCGACAAGGACATCGCCAAGACCTCGCCACAGTACGCAGACATGGTTCTAACTTCGGTTGAGAAGCGCATGACCAACGCTGTTTACGACATCATCAATGCTGCTGCGGTAGAGAAGACGGCTTACGCCGACTACCTAGGAAACCTAAAGAACGGTGGAACCGCACTGTCGGCTTTCGGCTCGTTCGACATGAAGGTTTCTGACGAGACCAAGGCTGCATTGAAGAAGCTTGAAGCAGGAATTATCGACGGTTCGATCAACCCTCTTCAGTAATTCTGAAAACGAAAGCCGCCGGGATGGAAACATCTCGGCGGCTTTCGCCATTTTTGCTACAAAGTTTCGGCTAGATTTAGGGGTAGACGGTGCAAAGATTTGCCCCGCGAAGGAGTTATTGAGCAATGAAGCTTGAGTTGCGCGGTGTTACCAAACGCTTTGGTTCCCTGATCGCAAATGACAACATCAACCTCGTGGTTGAAGCGGGCGAAATTCGCAGTCTCCTGGGTGAAAACGGCGCCGGCAAATCAACTTTGATGAATGTGCTCTACGGGCTCTATCAAGCCGACGGCGGAGAAATTCTCTTAGACGGTAAGGTTCAAAACTTCAAAGGTCCAGGCGATGCCATGAACGCCGGTATCGGTATGGTTCACCAGCACTTCATGCTCATTCCTGTTTTCACCGTTGCCGAGAACGTGGTTTTGGGCAACGAACCGGTCAACGCAATTGGTGCTATGGATTTGGATACCGCCAGAGCTCGAGTCAAAGAAATTTCCGACCGCTTCGGTTTTAACGTTGACCCAGATGCACTGGTTCAAGACTTGCCGGTTGGTGTTCAGCAGCGTGTTGAAATCATCAAGGCACTAACTCGCAATGCCAAGGTTTTGGTGCTCGACGAGCCAACCGCGGTGCTTACGCCGCAGGAAACCGATGAGCTGATGGATATCATGCGCGATCTCGCTAAGTCGGGGACCTCGATCATCTTCATAACCCACAAACTTCGCGAGGTGCAGTCGGTTGCCGACAAAATCACGGTAATCAGACAGGGCAAAGTCGTTGGCGAAGCTAGCCCCAAGGATTCGGCATCAAAGTTGGCTTCGCTAATGGTTGGTCGCGAAGTCGATTTGAGTGTGGACAAGGAAAAGCAGAAGAGCGGGGAAGTGGTTCTCTCGGTTAGTGACATGTCGGTGTTAGACGACCGAGACCAGCGAGCCGTTGACGGGGTTAGTTTTGAAGTTCACTCCGGCGAGATTTTGGCAATTGCCGGGGTTCAGGGAAATGGACAGACCGAACTGGCCGAAGCGCTGCTAGGGCTTCGTCCAACCGTGAAAGGTAGCGGTTCAATTACTCTCGACGGCAAGTCGCTGAGCCACCTTTCAGTTCGCAAACATTTAGACGCCGGTATTGGCTATGTTCCGGAGGATCGCAAGAAAGATGGGCTGATCAGCCAGTTCAACATCGCCGAAAACTTTATGCTCAACGGTTCCTTCGGCAAGCCTTTTGCCAAGGGGGTCAATATTGACTTTGCTGAGCGCGACCGAATTGCCGAAAAGCTAATCAAGGATTTTGATGTGCGCACACCTTCAGCGTTCACGCCAGCCGGAAATCTGTCCGGAGGTAACCAGCAGAAAGTTGTGGTTGCCCGCGAATTAAGTCGCGATGTGAGGTTGCTGATTGCGGCGCAACCAACTCGCGGTGTGGATGTGGGATCGATCGAGTTTATTCACGAACGCATCGTTGCCGAACGAGACTCTGGCCGAGCGATCATTTTAGTTTCGACCGAGCTCGACGAGGTGCTTGCTTTGGCCGATCGAATTGCGGTTATGTATCGCGGTCGAATTATTGGGATCGTGGCGGCAACAACTTCTAGGGAAACCCTGGGCAAGATGATGGCGGGAATAGCAGCATGAGCAAGACCAATAAGCTCCTGAAGGAAATCATGTCGGCATCCCCGATGAGAGTAGCGCTTTCCGTGCTTCTGGGCTTTGCCATCGGCTCGGTCTTCATGGCGGTATTCAACGAAAATGTTGTTCTAACGTATGAAACTCTTTTCTCAAACCCAGGCCTGACTCTCTCAACGGCTGGTCAAACCATCATGGATGGTTATGGAGCGCTATTTAGAGGTTCCATCGTGAATCTCAATGCAGAAGACCCGGTTTCGATGTTTCGACCAATTACCGAAACTCTTCGACTCTCGGCCCCGCTAATCATGGCCGGTCTTGGAGTGGCACTCGGTTTCCGGGTTGGCTTGTTCAACGTTGGTGGAACCGGCCAGTTGGTGATGGGCCTTTTGGGTGCTACCTGGGTTTCTACCCGGTTAGAACTTCCTTGGGGTTTGCACATGGTGGTGGCGCTAATCGTCGCAGTTATTTTTGCGGGGGCCACCGGCGGCTTAGTGGGATTCCTTAAAGCTAAAACTGGTGCTCACGAGGTAATCGTGACCATCATGATGAACTATATCGCGCTCGATTTGTTCACCTGGTTCCTTAGAACGCCCGGTCTTCTGTTAGAGGCTTCTGGCGGTGGAAATCCAAAGTCGGATCCGCCAGCTCTCACGGCGCAGCTGCCTCGATTGCTCGGTGAAGACTTCAAGCTAAACATTGGAATACTTCTGGCCTTGGTTGCTGCCGGGGTTTACTGGTGGCTCATGGAACGTTCGACCATCGGCTACCGTTTTCGCATGGTTGGCTTCAACGCCAGTGCCGCCAAAGCTTCCGGAATCAGCGTTGAACGAACCTATGTTTGGGCGATGGCCGCATCGGCAGCCTTCATTGGCTTGGCAGCGGCCAACCAGGGCTTGGGTGAAGCTGGCGGACTAACCTCGAGCATCCACGCGAACATCGGCTTTGACGCCATCACGGTGGCCCTACTGGGTGGTTCACGCGCCGGAGGAGTAGTTATCGCTGGTTTAGTTTTCGGCGCCTTCAAGGCTGGCTCACCGGCCATGCAGATTGCTGGTATCTCCCCAGAAGTTATGGGAATCGTGCAGGCCTTGATCGTGCTGTTCGTGGCAGCACCGCCACTAATTCGTGCAATCTTCCACCTACCGAAGCCTGAGGTCAAATAATGGCAAAGACCGAAGTAACTCCAGGAATGTTTTCGCTAGCCGAATTCCGTCCAAGTTGGAAATCCCCACTAGTTTTGGGTTTCTTTGCCTTAGTGGTGATCGTGGGCTTTGGCTTCTTAGGTTCTTCCGCCGACGTCTCCTACAAGCTGAGCAATAAAGGCGACGCCTTCGCCGTTCCCAACCTGGTGGTCAGCGCATCGTTTGCAAACATTCTGCTCGGCAGTCTAATTTTCGTGATTGCTGGAGTATCCGCTTGGCTAACCTATAGTCGCAAAAAGACTCCGATGTGGCTCAACCTAATTGCTGGGTTACTTGGCGCTACCGGTTTGCTCGGTTGGTTAGCCGCTGGCAAAGAAGTTCCCGTTTCATTTATTCTCGGTTCGGCGATTGTTTTGGCAGTGCCGATCATATTGGGTGCGCTTGGCGGTCTAATGTCGGAGCGCGTTGGCTTGGTGAACATCGCTATCGAAGGTCAGTTGCTCACCGGTGCATTTATGGCTGCCGTGGTCGGTACCGTTACCCACAATCTTTGGTTCGGTCTGATTGCGGCGATGGTGGCTTCGGCTATTTTGTCGATGGCCCTGGCATCTCTAGCCATCAAATATCTGGTTGACCAAATCATCATCGGTGTTCTGATCAACGTTCTGGTTATCGGAATCACCAACTTTCTTTACTCGCAATGGTTGGCCAGCTCTGGTGAGGAAGCCAATTTCCCAGGAACCTTCGACATCATTTCGATTCCGTATCTGAGCAGCCTTCCGATTATCGGTCCGGCGCTCTTCGAAGCTCGAATCACGGTCTACCTCACCTTCTTGCTGGTGCCGCTGGTTTGGTTCATGCTGTTCCGCACCAAACTCGGCCTTCGGGCCAGAGCGGTTGGAGAACATCCAACGGCCGCCGACACGGTTGGTATCAACGTTGGTCGAACCCGCTTCTGGTGGGTAACTGCCGGCGGTGCAATTGCCGGACTTGGCGGAGCTGCGCTAACAATCGGAAACGTTGGTGCGTTCGGTCGCGAAATGTCTGGCGGTCTCGGATTCATCGCGCTAGCCGTGGTTATTCTCGGCCGCTGGCAACCGCTTTATGTTTCGGCTGCGGCACTGCTCTTCGGTTTCGCCATCATCCTGCGCGTTTGGGCTAATGGCGTGGCGCCCGGAATCCCAACCGACTTCATCACCATGGTTCCTTATCTGGTGACCCTGGTTGCCGTGGCTGGTTTCGCTGGAAAGGTGAAGGCTCCGGCCGCATCTGGCCAGCCCTACATCAAGGGCTAACTACTTCTTGAGCAGGTTGTAACCGCTCAGTAGTAGCACAATTGCAACTGGGATTAGCGTGACATAGTTCAAACCCTCGAACGCTATGGCGGCCAAAATGGTTCCCGCAATCGCACCACCAAATGCTCCCGAAAGTTGCATGCTCGAGTCGCTCAAACCTTGAACGTTGGTTTTCTGGTCGGCTGGCAGCGTGGAAGTTAGCAGAGCCGATCCGGCAACCGTGGTTGCACTCCAACCGAGGCCAAGCAGGAACAGCCCAAGCGTGACCTGATTGTTGTCGTGCCCGGCAGTAGCCGAGATAAACAAAGACGCGATGTAGATGACTTGACCGAACAGCACGGTTTGGATTGTGCCAATTTTGTCGGCCAGCCAGCCGAAAATCGGCGAAAACGCGTACATTCCGGCGATGTGAATTGAAATCACGAAACCCACAATCGCCAGCGTTGCGCCACCGTGCTTCATGTGAACCGGAGTCATCGACATCACGGCGACCATCACCAGGTGTCCAAGCGAAATCGCGGAAATCGCATAGCCGGCTTTCGGATAAGCCTTCAGCGTGGCAAAGGCGGTTTTGAGAGAAACCTTTGGCTTCGGCCCCGAGGTTGCCTTGGCCAGTGACTGCGCGGTCTTGAGAGGATCTGGTTTGAGGCCGAAGAAGAAAACCAGACTTGCTAGAAGTTGGGCGGCGATGGTGATCACAAACGGACCGGTCATGGTTGGAATCCCCAGAGCGTCGCCGATTATTTCGCCCGGACCAAACAGATTAGGTCCGATTACCGCACCCAGGGTGGTGGCCCAAACCACAATCGAAAGGTCACGTCCGGCTTTTCCCTTGTCTGGAAGATCGGTGGCGGCGAAACGGGCTTGCAGACCTACCGCTGAACCAGATCCCATAAGGAAAAGAGCAACCAGAAGCAGAGGGAAGAATCGAATGCTGGCCGCGGTGATAACCAGAATTGCTCCGGTAATCGCGACGGAAGCTCCA
>CAEZSN010000009.1_pt1 | contig 14335 bp, 2 predicted proteins | sample 7263961 | NCBI WGS metagenome assembly CAEZSN01 (sample SAMEA6813778, study PRJEB35770) | uncultured Rhodoluna sp. | biome: Freshwater; feature: Freshwater reservoir; material: water | place: Czech Republic | collected 2017-04-14 | depth 0.5m m
CCTCTCGCGCTGCGCGTGAGGATGGTGCGATGTTCATCCTGGTCACTTGAAACTGAAGGTCGGATTGGAGTTCGTTCAATGCCATCGCGAACTCTTGCATGCTGCCGAACCGCATGGATGGATCACGATACATCGACTTGTTGAGGAGCTCTTCTACGATTCTCGGAATACCGGCTCTAGGAATTGGAGTGTAGATTCCCCTGAGAATCCGTGCCTTCAACTTTTCATTGTCATTTTGTTTCGCATCACCAGACTCGAACGGAGTGCGGCCGGCTAGGAGCGAATAAAGTGTCGCGCCCAGCGAGAAAACATCAGATTCGATCGAACCAAGTGTTTGCATGCCAACCACTTCTGGAGCACTCCAAGGAAGCGACATAGCCACCTGATCGTTCGTGTCGGCTACAGTCGTGTCGCCGGCAATTCCGAAATCGGAAAGAACCGGGGTGCCAAAAGAATTGATCAAAATATTCGACGGTTTTATGTCGCGATGAATCAGATTGCTGCGGTGAACTGTTTCCAGTGCGCTGGCAATCTGCACCCCGATATCTAAAACAGTTTCCAAACCCATCGGGTTCACTCGCCAGTTTTTTCCTAGCGAAGTTGGGCAATACTCCATGGATATATAAGGATTGCCATTTCTTGAAATATTTGCTTCAAAGATGTTCACAATGTTCGGGTGTCCCCCGAGCTTGGCTAGGTTGTTGGCTTCCGCGATAAAGCTGATTGCCGAAGGAGATTTTGCTTCAAACTTCCTGAGAAAGATTTTCACCGCAACCTCGCGGCTTGGCACCGATTGGCGGTAAAGAAAAACATCGGCAAAGCCCCCACGTCCAAGCGGAGACAGATAACTCAGCCCTGAAATATCGGGCGGAACCAGCGGCAAGCGATTAGACATCAGCGACCCACTCCCAGTGGCCAGAATTTTTCCTGACCTTTGGTTAAGTCAACCAGAATCCAGCGACCTCCCACTCGAGTTAGGTGCTGATTGCCGTTGCATTCGAAAGTCCAAGCGGTTTGGAAATCTTCGTTGGCGATTCCTCTGGCACAAACGCGAACCTCATCAGATTTGTCTTCGCGGTTGTCTAGATTCACGCGCTTACCTGCTTCGGCGTTCTTGATGATTTTTTTGCGCGAAGGCTCATCTACCAAAACCGATATGGTTGCCGTTTCTCCGTCGACACGAACCGACCGACCGGCAATCCTGATTGGTTCTGATTCTTTCCCGTCAACTAGATTGAGCATCGAGAAATACTTTGACTCGGCGGAGTACTTCTTGTTTAGGTACAGCGAAACGTTGGTTACGGAGTTAATTCTCGAAATTTCAAACTGTGGCTTAGAAATCTTGGTGGTCCAGCTGAGTGTTCCGCTTTCTACTTCAACTAATGAGACGTCTCGGTTGTCCTTGCCATCCAACATAAACAGCTGACTTAGGTGAGCTCGATTGCGCGGTGTAGTAACGCTATCCTCATGGCTGATTGCATAACCGCTGCTTTCTAGAGTCCAGATAGTGTTTCCGAATTCATCAATCCTGTCGATGGTGATGTCGTGACCTTCGAAACCGCCCTGCGAAACCAGGTTGGTTGCTTTATCCTTCGTGCCATCACCAGAAATTTGAACGTAAACGTTGCCGATGCGATAGAGCTTTACCGCCGGCTTTCCGCTCCAATCACTGAGACGACCGTTATGGAGCAGGACCGACTTCGGAAGGTCATTCTTTTCGCGTCCAAGTATCAGACGACGGCCAACAATCGGATTTCCGCCCATCGGCTTTTGATCTGACTCGATGCTCCACTTGGCGCTACTGAGTCGTTTGGAGCGATATTTGGCGTATCGAAAGTCTTTCTTAGACCCGTTGGTCATCACCAAAATGCTTCTAAGGTCGCCTGGTAACGCTAAGACTTCAAGCACCGGCGCTTGGATGATGGGTTGATACTTGCTCTTAGCAATCACGGGATCGGTTATCAAACCATTTAGTCGGTTATACGGAACCAACGTTTTCATCTTGCGATTTTGGCTGTCATCAATAGACTTCTTATCGCCGGCCGCGTCACTGCCGTTAATGTCGGTGAACTTCACTAAGACTTCATTGAGACCGGGAATTTCTACCAACTGTTTTTGCCATTTTTCAGTCCAGTCGAGCTCACCCGCCAGATCGACTTGCCAAATCCGCAAACCGGTTTCAAGATTTACCAGAGCAAGGGTGCTCGGAGCCGGCGTTTCGCTTTCGCGGCAATCCTTAGAATCCAGATCGTTTTGGGTCAGGACCACTGCCTGATTCTGGTCAAGAGTCGCAAACTCGTAAAGCGTGCAAGATGGGTCACCGACCGTTTGGAGACTGTATTGCCAACTGGGAGAAGATTGTGGTTGATTCAGTGTCTCCATTGAAACTATGCCGAGAGGCGGTTGCGTGCGGTAAAGGTAGTCAACGCCAAGCCAGAGGGCCGAAATTGCTAGTGCCGGCACCAGTAAGACGCCAAACGTTCTGGCGAGTCTGCCTAGTTTGCGGCGCCCGCGAGTTCTAACCTTTTCAACGACCTGAATCTGCCTAATGGAAGATGAGTTGAGAGGCTTACTTTGAGTATCAACATTGAGGCTATTCGACACTCGAACCCGTTCGAGTTTGGCTTGCACAATCCATTTTCGAAGTTCCGGATAGATCGATGGGTTCGCCAGTAATTCATCCCAAACTTCCGGGTACCCGTTGGCCAACCGAGACATTACGCCGGTCGAAGTTTTTGGATCTTTAGCCAGCGCTCTAGCCTCCACCACCGACATTCCACGATTACTCGTCATCTGTCATACTTCCCGTCGAGTCGAAGACGGGTGAAAGTAATCAAAACAATCGCCGTACCAATCAAAATCGCCGCGGAAGTTCCCCAGGTGAAAAGGTTGTGTCTCCAGAACGGGTCTTCATCGAGGCTAGGAGAAATCATGGCCAGGTTGGCAGAGCTGGCCGACATGGCAAATCCCCAGCGAGAGATAACCAAAGTTGCCACCGCCGAGATGAACGAACCCTCACTTATAGGAAGCAAACCACCGTTCAAAACCAGTTGGGCCATTAGAAACACCACAAAAAGTGGCATAACCTGTTCGCTCGACTTCACCAGCGACGAAAGCAAAAGACCGGTAACCATCGCAGCTAGAGCCGTCAGCGTCAGCGCAGCAAAAAGCTCCAAAGCGGGCGAGTCAAAAAAGACCGATTGGATCGGCGGAACCTTGGCGAGAAGAGTTACGTAGGTCAACATTCCAGACATAAAGAGAGATAGCACTCCGAAGATAAACAGTTTCGATGCCAGATAAGCGGAAACCGGCAGGCCAACGGCGCGTTCACGCAAAAATACCGGTCGCTCCCCAACTAGATCTCGAATGGAAATCGAAGCTCCCATAAAAGCCGATCCGATAACTAACATCGCAATTAGCTGACTCGGTTCGGCCGGGGTGATGTTGGAAGCAGGTCCTAAGCCACCCAGACCCGGAACTACCAGCACCAGTAGACCAACAATTACCGGCAAAAACAGTAGGAAAAGGAGATAGCCAAAGTCGGCAAAAATTAGGCTGATCTGGCGGCGACAGAGAGTGAAGAACTGGCTAACCCAGGGGGTGCTAACTCTCTTTGAAACCCCCGCAGGTTGCGTGCGAACTTCGGGGATCTCAACTTGTTTGGGGTTGTGCGCCAAATATCGCTGATAAGCGGCCTCAGGATTCTCTTTAATCACCGCGAAGATATCTGCCCAGTCGGTTGAACCAAAGAAGTTGTTTATGCCTCTTGGCGGGCCATAGTAGGCGGGTATCCCACCAGGCGCCAACACCAGCACGTCATCGCAAATGTCAAGCTGTGCCACGGAGTGGGTTACCACCAAAACTCCGCGATCATCAACTGCCAACTCTCTCAACGTCTTCATGACCTGGCGATCCATGGCCGGATCCAAGCCACTGGTTGGTTCGTCAAGGATTAGCAATGATGGTTCGGTTAGCAGTTCCAGAGCCACCGACGCGCGCTTGCGTTGACCTCCCGAGAGATTTTTGATCACGGTTTCGCGATTCTTATCGAGTTCTAATCGATCGATGACCCGATTGACCTGCTGTTTGCGTTCTAATGAGCCACCATCAACATGCAGGCGCAAATTGGCGGCGTAGTTGAGCGCAGTTTTTAGTTTCAACGAGGTATGGAGAACATCGTCTTGAGGAACCATTCCGATTCGCGACGAAAGTAGGTCGAAGTTTTCGTAAACGCTGAAGCCATCGAATTGAACTGAGCCAGCTGTGGGCTTGTTAACTCCAGCAATCGATTTTAGAAAAGTCGATTTACCGGCGCCGGATGGGCCAATGACGGCCGTGAGTGTTCCCGGAGAAATGTGCACGTTGATACCGCGCAAAAGTCTTTTCCCGGTCGGCAGCGAAAACTCCAGGTCGTTAACATAAAGACCTCCGCTTTTTTCGGATTGGGCCCTTAGGTAATCGAGTTGGCCATTTCGAATGGTTAGGTCGTTGTTGCCAATGGTGATGACGTCACCCTCGCGAACGGGAGAGGTTCTAATGAGTCTTCCGTTGAGATAGGTGCCGTTGGTAGAACCAAAATCTTCGAGAATTAGGCTTTGCTCGAATCTAATTAGGCGGGCATGTCGGCGACTTACCAAAACGTCGGTCAAAATGAAATCTGCGTCGGCGGCCTTACCGATTATCACGTCGTTTCCAGCGCTGGCTGAAACCGCGCTAGTTAACTTCGCAGTCGAATCGGCTGGCGCAACAGACACAACGGCGGAAAGCGGGTCTTTACCCAGGTGAACATCAATCGGGATGGTCACGTGCGCTGAATCGACTTGAATCTTGTTTACCCAACAGCCATTGGCGCTCTGGTTGTCTTTGAGTACCCAGTTGCCGGCATTCGAATCGAACGCCAGTTGAAAATGGATTCTAGAAATTGATGGGTCGTTAATTTGAAAAGTGGCATCTAGTGAACGTCCAACCGTAACCACTTGATTCGAGCTAAAAACCTCGGTACGCCCGGCATAAGTTACCTGTAGCTGGATCATTGTAACCAGCCTAAACGGGCAGGACTGATTGTTGCGGCTGTAACCAGGTTTGTCGATATGGAGGTTTTTGAAGTCTTTCCACCGGCGTTCGTTGCCGAGACCGAAAGCAGAATGAACTTACTAACCGCGGAAGCTGGAACCACCAGATCTACAGAGTCAAAACCACTAATCAGCGAACAGTTCGGAGTGGGCGGTGCAACTTGGCTAGCGGTAACGGAAGTTGCACAGGCGTACCAAAGATAGCTGTAACTTATTGGCTTCGTGCCCGAAATCCAGGTGCCAAGATTTGCCCTCAATCTGGTGCCGGTAGCCGCGGTGTTTGAACTAATCGTTGGAGCTACCGTATTGGTTGCTGAAACATTTATCGGTCCGAAACCTGCGCTGTATCTTCTGGCTACTCCGGTGTTGGCTTTATTGGTCAGAGTGGTAACGGTTTCTCTTGCCACCAGGTATTTTCCGCCCCAGTCGCTGCTCAGTTTTATGCTCGAGAAGTTGGTAGTGGTTCCAGTTGGGCTGGCCAAGGTGCAAGAGGAATCCAAGCTATCTGAAGCCACAGTTAGCACCGTGCAGGCGTACCAGGTGTAGGCAAAGTTTCCGGCACCTGGTGCCGGGGAGCCACTCCAAGCACCCGGGGTTACGTTCACTGTGGCAGTGCTCGAAAAAACATTGGCGCCGGAGATTATCGGGTCTGATGCAATCGTAGGAGTGGCCGACACCACTAACGTCGACGCGGAAGACCGTGTCACCGAACCTTGGCCATTGGTTGCGGTTTGAACCACCACGACGCGCTTTCCAACCTGCTGCGCGCTAATTCGGAGTGAGGCGCCCTGGCTGCCACTGATGACAGCGCAAGAGGATGAGACATCCGCGGTTCCTGCGCTAATCACGTCGGTGCACTGCCACCAAATGTAAGTTGATTCGGCCGGTTCAAAACCGGTGGTTGGGGCGAGTGTGGCTGTGAGTATTTCGTCCAGATGCGCGACGCCGACGATAGCTGGATTGGTAGCGCCAAACTTCGGCTTGTTTCGAACCTTTCCAATGCTCGTCGTGTAAACGGAAGTTGCTCCAGCGCCAGGCTTATTGCTTTTCACCGATGCTGTGACCCGAGCAATCAGGTATTGACCAGCCATATCATCGGTCGGAGTAAGTGAACTTGCCGTGGCCCCGATCACTTGCAGACAATCGCCTGGAACGCTGGTTGGAGCAACCGACTTAGGCAAGGTGCAGGTAAACCAGGCGTAACTGTAATCTGCAATAGTGACCGCTGGAGTAGCACTCCAGCCACCGGCCCCAACAACCACCGAATTGCCAGTTGCCACGAGTGGATCACCAGACATTATTGGTGCCGCAGTGTTCACCGGAGTGCTAGTGACCATCACGTTTGCCGTTGAAGACCTAGTAGCCGTACCCAAGGTGTTGGTATTTGAAGCTATAAACCCAACGTAGGTGCCTGCTTCAGCGCTGGTTATGGTGAGTGGTGAGCTTGCCGAACGACCAATTGCACTGCAACCATTTGGAATCGAAGTCGAAACGGTGTTTACGGCGCCGGTGCATTTAAACCATTCGTAAGTGGTAGCAAAGATTGGGAATTCTTGAACCTCTGGCAAGTCGGCGGTAATTACTTCACCAACGTGGTGAACACCGAGGGTGGCAGGGTCGGCGGTGAAGAGCGGAGCCATCTGGATTGGGCCAACGGTTGCACTAACACTGAAAGCCTCACCGGCGTTTGGTTTGTTCACCACGCTAAGTGCCTTTTCAACAACCAGGATGTGCTTTCCACGCTCCATGGCGGTTGGACTGAATGACTTGGAAAGTCCACTTTGAACCTGTGAACAATCCTCTGGAACTGAGGCAGCAGCCGCTGCACGAGCCGAGTAACAGGAATACCAAACGTAGGTTTTGGCGGCTACCGGTGCGGTTTGCCAGACCCCGTCGATTGCTGTCAATTGTGAAGCAACCACCGGTGGCGAACCTCCGGAAACAGCCACCGGAGTGGTGCTGACCGGGGTCATTGTTACTCGCTTGGTTGTTGACAGTGCGTAAGTTGTTATTGCCTTGACGCTGTTGGTAAGTGTTACGCCAACGGTAATGAACTTCCCAGCTTGAGCCGCGGCGATCGTGAAAGTTTCTGCTGTGGCTCCAGATATCACCGAGCAATCATTGGTTGCAAGGGTGGCGGCTATCGTGACCGCTGAGTTGCAGGAATACCACTGATAAGCGGCGGAATCGAGATCAAATGCTGTCATCTTGGCAAATGATGACGTTAGTAGTTCACCAACATGAACAACCCCGCTGAAACTCGGGTTGGTACTGAACATCGGCGGGCTCTTTACCACCAGGGTTGATGCTGAATAGTGAGTAACCGAGGTGTTCGAGCCAAGGTTGTTTCGGATTTGAGTGGCGGTCTCGGCGAGTACCAGATACTTTCCAGCCATGTCTCGCGAAGGTAGAAGCGTGCCAGGCGTTGAGGTGGCAGCCTGAATTGGGTTTGCCGCGCAACCAGCTGGCTTACTCTTACCTGCGGTTAACACCTGTTCAGTGCACAGATACCAGGCGAAGCTGCCAGAGGAAACCGCAGGTTGCGCTGCCCAGGAGCCACGAACCGCGGTTAGAGACTCATTGCCGTCGGCTAGCGCGGTACCGGAAATCGTTGGCGCGGTTAAGTTAGTAGGTTCCTTGGTAACTGACGCCGTGAATACCGAGTTCCGCTTTGTTACCTTGGTTCGACTATACGACTCAGCAAAAACCGCAATGTATTTGCCAACCTGTGCGTCATCCAAAGTTAGGCGCGTTTGATTTTGAGAACCCAACTGGGTACAGGTAGACGGAACCGATTGCAGTGTTTGTGAGGAGCTGGTGGTGGTGCAGGAATACCAGTTCCAAGTCGTGGTGGGTTCCGGATAGCTGGTCACGTTTGGAATCGCCAAAGAGAGCGTTTGCCCAACGTGGGCTTTTTCTGAAATCTGAGGATCGGTGGAATCAAATTCCGGATCCATGTTGACTGGTCCGGCTCCCGCTGAATAATGCCTAACCGAGGCTGTGGAATTTGGAGTCGGGTTGATGAAATTTGTGACTTCCAAGCTGTACACGATGTACTTACCGCGATCTAGCGAGGTCGGCGTGTAATTCGAAGCATTAGGTATCGAAATAAGTGTGCAGCCGGGTTGCAAGTTGGCCGAAGCACTTACCGCCGTTGTGCAGGAATACCAACGGTAGGAATTTGGATCTGCCGAAGGTCCGGGAGTCCCGCCCCAGGTGCCAGGTTGACCCAACAATAGGCTCCCCTTGAGCACAACATCCGAGCCGTTTAGATTAACCATTGGTGGGGTGATGTTAAATGGTCTCTGAGTGATGGGAGCCGTGGTTGCGCTGTAGCTAACACCGGTTCCATAAGCGTTAAAGGTCGCAACTCGTCCCATGATTCGTTTACCAATCATCGCCTCGGTGAGCACCAGAGAGTTTTGGGTTTGACCGGCAATTGCAATGCAGTCGGCTGGGGCATCGGCATCGCGGATGACGCGGGTGCTGATGTTGCTGCAGGTGAACCAGCTGTAGGTGAATGAATTAGCCGCGACCGAAGGGGTGGCACTCCACTTTTCACTTCCGGAATCCATGCGCAAAGTTTCGCCCACATTAGCCGCCAGCGAGTTATTCTGACTTGAAGTTGATCCAGCAAGTAATGCAACGGGAAGAATTACGTCAGTTTTGGCAAAGGTTCCATTAGACCAGTAAGGCGCTTCATAGATCCGAGCGGACGAAACATAGCTCCTAGTTTCCCAAGGCCTTGAAAAATCAGTCAAAGTATCGCTGGATAGATATGGATAGTTCGTGCCAACCACACCGGCGATCATGTAGCGTTCTAGGTCACGGCCACCGAGCGTCTCTGCGGTAAATGAACGACCCGTATTTTTGTAGCTGAGGCAATTTCCAGCAATGAAAGTTGGGCTAGAGCAGAGATACCAGTTATAACCAAGGGTCGGTGCGGTTTCGCCAATCCAATCGCCTGGCGAGACTGTTGCCGATACCCCGGTTTCATAAACCTCGGTTAAGGTTGGCTCTGCTCCAGCCACATTGGTGGATCGTTGGGTTACGTGCCAAGTGCTCTTCGTCCATACAGTAGATGCACCGACCGAGTTGGTTGCGGTTACGAGAATGCTCAGATACGAGAGAGTGTCGGCTTGAACAGGAGAGTAACTGGCAGATGTTGCTCCGGAAATTTCGACACAGCCACTTGGGCGGGTTAGGGATATCGCCGTTTTTTGAGCGGCGCACCGGAACCACTGGTAGCTGAAAACACCGGTATCGGTGCCCACTCCACGCCAGGTGACTTTCTTCAGGGCTCGATCAGAGTAAGGATCGGTATCGACTTGCCAAGCACTGATTTGGGTGAGACTTACCGGAGTACCAACAATCGCTTGGGTTCCCACTTTGGGCTCCTGATAACCATCCCCTCCCGTGGTCGGGTGCAATTCGCTGGTGACTGAGGAATTCCAAAGAGTTGGGGCAATCTTGATCTGCCCGGTGGTTGCAGAGAGACGGAAAGTTTCGCGGTTCGCCGAGTTATCCACATTCAGTGGCGAGCCTGTTTTTTGCACGTACTCAACCGAACCGATGTAATAGCCAGCAAACGGTGTGGTCATGTCTAAAGTCAGTGGCCTGGTGTCTTCGTCGGCAACCAATCGACCGGCTCTGAGCGGGAACATCATCGCGCAAGTTGTGGGGAAACGCTGACCAACCGTTGCAACGGCACTGGTGCAGTAGACCCAGCGGTGAACCAAAACCGCGGAGCCGCCATCCGGCTTTGCCCAAACTCCAGGAGTAGCCGATATCGTAATCGAAGCGTTTGGCTTGATTTCAAGTGAGTTAGCCGAAACCGAGACCAGCGAGCTTGGTTCAAAACCGGCATACATTCGATCCTCGCTAGAGGCCGTGTAGTAGGTTGTGGCTCCGCTGTCATTGCTGGCTATTTCAGCGGCGAGTAGGTACCTGCCATCGTCGGCTCCGACAGCTTGGTAGGTGGCATCAATTGCCCCTGGGATTAGAACACAACCGGCAGCTGCGGCCAGGGTGTTGCTAGGTGATGCGACCGACTGATCACATCGGTACCACTTGTACGACTTAGTGGGAGTTGGTATTCCCTCCCATTCACCAGAAATTACTGTGAACAGGTTGCCGATCAAGAACGAGTCATAATCCAAGATCGGTTTGGCATTTCCAGACGGAATATTTGGTCCCAGTCGGGTGCCAATCGTGGAGGCAATCAAATAACCCGAGGTGGCTTTTCCGAATTTGCCGGTCACGAAAACAGTGACGTACTTACCGCCATCGAACTCTTGCGACTGGGTGTAGGTATTGCCAGTCTCGTCTCGCTGGGAGCAACTTGCCGGAATCTCCGAAACGGTTACCAGTACCGGTGCGTCACAGGCGTACCAGCGATAGGAGATAACACTCTCGGCTGGGGTCCAGGTACCTCTCGTGGCCGTGAGCACTTGGCCACCGTCGCGTTGGCCGCTCACAGTTGGTAAAGGATCTGCCACCGGTGGTTGATCCACTGGGTCGGCGCTCGATTTTGTGATGGACACCAGCGAACCAGCAGCATTGGTTCCGGTGACGACCGCCAAAAGATACTTACCCCGATCGGCAATTCGAATCGTGTAATTTGCGCTGGTGACCGCTGTTTGTGAACAGGTCGCTGGAATCGCGTCAACCGTTTCCGGAGCCTGCAAAACTTTGGCGCTGCAGGTGTACCAGCTAAAACTCTGAACCGGATATGGCTTTTTCCAACCGGCAGAAGCGCTCCAGACCGTTCCAACACTCGGTCGGTCGGCGGCACCGAAACCATCTGGCGGGTTCAAAACCGCGTCGGACAAAATTGTTGGGAAGTCGGCGACCGGGTCGGTTGACGCTGAAAAAGCCATAACTTTGGTTTCCGATGCGCCAACCTTGTTGGACTGTGCCACCGAATAAACCAGATACTTTCCGATGATGCTGGCGGCGTCGGGAATCATAAAATCTGTTTTGTTGGTGCGGGCCAGCGCTTTACAAGCGGCAGCTGGCTTGGCCGCCACTCTCGCTTGCTGCCTTGACGAACAGGCATACCAGGATCGTTTGATGCTTGGCGTCGGGCTAGGGAAGCCTCTCCAAATTCCGTCGGTGCTGGTGACCTTGGTCTCAACTTTGGGTAGGCCAACAATAGTTGGCGGCACTACGTTATTTACCTTTTCGGTTATCTGAATCGTAGATTTTGAATAGATAACGCTGGCCCCAATTACGTTGGCGCCTCTGACCGCGGCCACCAAGGATTTGCTCGGATCCTCGAGACCTAGTTCATAACTTGCGCTGTTGGCACCAGCGATAACTTCACACTCTTCGCCAAGTTCATCGTTTACCTGCAAAAGCTTGGGGCATCGATACCACTGGTAGGTGATGGCCGCATCGGCAGGGGCCCAGGTTCCCGAACCAACAGTTACCGTTGCGGTGCCGCCGATGACGAAGTTTGTGACTCCGGAAATGAATGGCGGAACCTTATTCACCGGTCCCGGTTTTATGGTGGCTGAGGTGGCTGAGTAGATGGTTGCGGTTCCCACCTCGTTGGTTACCACCAGACGAACTACCAGGCGCTGGTCTTGATTCCATGGCGAAGCGGGGATCTTGAAGTTGGCTTCCTTGGCGGCCGGGGCAATCAGTTCGCAGGTAGCTGGCAAGGTTTCCTGGGCGGTAATGGTTAGGTCGGAGCAGACATACCACTCGTATTTCTTTTCCACCGCCGGAAATGCCTTCCAGGTGTCGTACTTGGCCTTAGCTGTTAGCTCATTGAAGATTGTGCCAAAGACCTCAACCGGATGGTCTACAACCGGTGCCATCCAGACCGCGGTGGTGGTAGCGGAATACCAGTCAGCGGGGCCGTGCACGTTCACAGCTTGAACGTGAATCATCAGGAATTTTCCACGAACCGTTTCATCTGGAATCAGGGTCGATGAGTCAGCGCCCTCGATTACCGCGCACTTTTGAGCGGCGTCGGGAGCAACGTCGAGCCCTTCCGCGAGCGCAAGGTCACAGGCCAACCATTCGTAAGACTTGGTAGGTGTTGGAGTTCCCTGCCACTGACCACCATCCGTACCAATAGACAAGCCAACCACCGGGTTTTTCTTTCCGGCCGGGTAGGTGAATATTGGGTCGGCAATCTTCACCGGACCAGACACTACCGCTAGCGTGTGCTGCGACCAAGCAGAAGAAGCTCCGGCCGGGTTGGTTCCAGTAACTCTAAGAATTAGGTACTTGTCAAGCTGCGCAACAGTTGGTTTATAGGTTTCACCAGTGGCTTTTGCTATCGCTAAACAGTCTTGAGGCAGACCCAGAACCGGCAAATCAGAACTCGAATCGCAGGCGTACCACTGTCGAGTAAAGTCCGGAGCTGGCGATCCGTCCCAGCTACCAACGTCCGAAGAGACCGACAAGCCAACGAATGCTTTCCCGGTGAGCGTTGGTGCCACCAAGTTACTTGGTGGAAGATAAACCTCTGCGGTTGATGCGCTGTAGGCAACCCAGTCATGTCCGTTCGAGTAGGTGACGGCCGCGACGAGGAATTTTTTGGCATCAGCAACGACCGGCCGATAAGTTCTTTGGGAAGCGTTGAGCTCGATTAGCGAACATGAGGTATCTCGGAATTCAGACGCGATGCTCACCCTGTTGTCGCAACGGAACCAGCTGTACATGCTGAGCGCGGGAGTGGGGTCGCCAACCCATGATCCGTCGGTAACGGTTACATCGGTTAAAGTACTCGGATTGTTTGCGCCAGAAACTGAAACCACAGGCGACACCGTGTTCACCGGCCCAGTGCTTACCGGTTCGGTTGTCGATGCCGACCACACCGTGGTTTCCCCGGCGGCGTTACTTGAGGTAACCGCCTGGCTGAGATATTTGCCTTCCTCAGCCAATGTAAGTTTCCATTTGCCGGTGCTTTTTTCAAGGACCGTGCAGTCATCAGGTTTGACCGAGGTTGGTTGCATTACCTGAACGGTGCAAACCCACCAATTATGGGTTTGCTTTAGGGTAGGCGTGCCTCGCCATACTCCGTCGGTGGCGCTAAGAGTGGCCTGCACGTATGGGTATCTTGATTGAATAAGTGGAGGCGTAACGTTGACCGGTGGCTCAACCACAAATTTTGCAGTCGAGGCCGTGAACACCTCGTCGAGGTTTGAGTTTTCCGGGTCATCGGTTTCGGCATTAAATTTGTACGAACCACGGATGTGAACACCTAAGTACTTACCGGCTAGGTCGCTAGTGATTTTCAGAACTCGCGACGAGGCCGAACCGTCTTCGCGATAAATCTCTTCACACTTGGAATTCAGCTGGGTCACGCTTTGAGTAACCACTTTGGTACAAGCAAACCATTGGTAGGTATAGCCATTTGTGGCGGCACCGCGCCAACTTCCGAGTGTTGCTTCAACCGTGTAACCCACGCGAGGCGACCCGTCTTTGGCTGCCTGCCCAGTTCCGTAAATAGTTTTTGAACCCTTAAGGTACTTCGGCTTTACATAAACCCTGGCAGTGGTAGTGGAAAACCAAGTTCGGTTTTCGGTACCGTTGGCGACCGTTACTTTGTAACCCAAAAACTTGGTCTCGTCTTTGTAAGTCACGAGGTATTCAAAATCGGTTTCTTTTTTGATCAAACTGCAATCGGTTGGAACCACATCTTGAACGGCGGTATGTGGCGAGGTACAGATGTACCACTGGTAAGTGAATTTAAGGTCTTCTGGGGTTGCCTGCCACGAGCCTGGGCAGGTCCAAATACTTGCTCCAGCATCAACTTCTGAGTCGCTTTCAATTCCGCAAACCACAGGCAAACTATCGTCCACCAGTTTCGGTGGCGATCCGATTATTCCGGTGCTTCCGCTCGCTCGGGTTACCGGACCCACCGTGTTTCTAGCAGATATCTCGTAGTGAATGGTTTCGTTCACGTCGGCATCGGTGAGAGTGTAGCTGTCGGTGACGGCACCGAGAATGGGTAGTTCGCCGCGGAACCATTGAATCGACGGAGTGGCCGCGGGGAACGCGGTAAGCCCATAGTTGCCTGCCTGCAGGGTTTTACCAAGCCACTGATTTCCGCTAATGGTTAGGCTCCCGGTTACTTCAGGTAGCTGTAAAACCTGCAGGGTAGATGCGGTGTATCGGGTAACTGAACCGAGGCGGTTTTTTAGCGTCAACTCCAAAACGACAAACTTTGTTACATCGGCCTGAGATAGCACGTAGCCACCAAAGTTTGCCTGGGTGATAACGGAACATTTAGTGGGCGAGAATGC
>CAEZSN010000010.1_pt1 | contig 14038 bp, 8 predicted proteins | sample 7263961 | NCBI WGS metagenome assembly CAEZSN01 (sample SAMEA6813778, study PRJEB35770) | uncultured Rhodoluna sp. | biome: Freshwater; feature: Freshwater reservoir; material: water | place: Czech Republic | collected 2017-04-14 | depth 0.5m m
GAAGATTCCCGTGGTGCTCCTAACCGCTTTTAGCCAAAGAGAACTATTCGAACAGGCTGCCGAAGCCGGAGCAATGGCTTACGTCTTGAAGCCCTTCAATGCCAATGACTTGCTTCCGGCAATAGAGATAGCTCTGAGTCGCCATAGCGAGTTGCTCGCCCTTGAATCAGAAATATCAGACCTAGGTGAGCGTCTAGAAACTCGAAAATTGGTTGATCGTGCCAAAGGCTTGTTACTTGCCAAGAAGCTGGTTCCCGACGAGCCAGAAGCCTTTCGTTGGATTCAGAAGGCGTCGATGGATCGCAGGCTAACTATGAGTGATGTCTCAAAAACGATCATCGAGCAACTTTCCTAAAAACTACTGCTTGTCTCGAATCAGATTGGTGATACGCACCGTGCTAAGCCTCGCGCCAGATTCGTCGCTGCAGACGATTTCATGAACCGTGAGGGTCTTTCCCAGAGATATCGACGTGCAGACGGCCGTCACCGTTCCCTCGCGGCAAGATTTGGAATGGGAGGCGCTTATTTCGATGCCAACCGCCACCTTGTCGAAGCTTGAAGCCCAAACATTTGCCGAAATGCTCCCCAAAGTTTCTCCGAGAACTAAGTACGCACCGCCATTAACGAGCCCAAGTGGTTGGCGATTGCCTTCGGCAGGCATTGTTGCCACAGAGCGCTCAGCGCTCAATTCGGTAAGTTCAATTCCCATACGGGTTGCCAGCTCACCAAGACCCCTGGTCTCCATAAGCAACGCGGCAGATTCGGATAACTTGATTTCCGTCAACTTCAATTACCTTTCAGTGCAGGGAAGTAGGCTTACTTCATGACCGATAGTCCAAAGCCTACCCTGCTGCTTATTGACGGACACTCATTGGCTTTCCGTGCGTTTTATGCGCTAAGTCCAGATAGTTTCAGGGCCCCGTCTGGTCAGCACACCAATGCAGTGCACGGATTTATATCGATGCTTTTGAACATTCTAGGTGCCGAGAAACCAACGCACATTGCCGTTGCCTTCGACCTATCGCGCGAATCGTTTCGCACTGTTGAATATCCTGCTTACAAAGGCACCAGGGGAGAGACCCCTCCCGAGTTCAACGGTCAAACGGAGCTGTTACACGAAGCTATGGCCGCCATGAACATTCGCACTTTCACGCGCGAAAACTATGAAGCTGACGACGTCTTGGCCTCATTTGCAGATCAGGCTGCCGACAGTGGGTTCAAAGTTCTTGTGGTCTCGGGTGACCGCGATACTTTTCAGTTGATCCGCGATGACACCACAATCCTTTATCCGGTTAAAGGCGTGTTGAATCTTGCTCGAATGGACGATGCGGCCGTCTTTGCAAAATACGGGGTGCATGCGAAGCAATACCCAGATTTGGCGGCTCTGGTTGGCGAATCCAGCGACAATCTCATCGGAGTGCCTTCAGTTGGGCCAAAGACTGCTGCCAAGTGGATCACAGAGTATGGCAGCCTAGACGGAATTTTGGCAAGCGCCGAACTAATCGGTGGCAAGGTTGGCGAGCAGCTGCGCGAGCACAAGGAAAACGCTGTTCGCAACCGCAGACTTAATCACTTGGTTCGTGATCTTGACCTTGGCGTTGACTTCGAAGACCTCAAACTAACAGGAGTTGATGAGGTAAAGGTTCGCGAACTCTTCACGCGAATCGGTTTTAAATCACTAACCGAACGGGTTGTCAAGCTACGAGGAACCACGACCACCTCTGATAGCAAAAGCGACGAGTCCGAAGAATCTCTGGTGTTTGAAGACATTAGGATTCCTAATTCACGCTCGGTGACCCCAGAAGAACTCTCTACCTGGCTTAGTGCAGGACTCGGCCGACGATGGATGGGTTTAGTCGATGGAACATTCGGCGTAACCGACGGCTTGGAGATTCTTCAATGTTCAACGATTCCAAAGAATTGGATCGAATCTGGATCACCTAAAAGCGTGTTCAATTTGAAGGCGTTTGATTTGGTAACACTTGACTCTGGGTTTCAAGCGAGCGGCGTGTTTAGCGATCCGATGTTGAGTGAATATCTAATGGACCCATTGAAGCGAGACTATTCGGTGTTGGCAGTGGCCGCAGAAGTTCTTGGATACCAGGCACCAAACCCCAAGCAGGCTTCGCTTGAAGAAGTAGTTTGGCTTACCCACCTTCTTGACCTTGAGATTACTCCAAAGCTGGTTTCAACCGAACAAACCGCCATTTTGGAAAAAATCGAACTACCATCATCGGAAGTATTAGCAAGAATGGAACACCGCGGAATCTCCGTTGACAAACCACGGCTTGAGAAGCTTGCGGGGGAACTTGGCTTACGCATATCCGGTGTTGAGGCTGATGCTTTTGCGATCATCGGTCACGAAATCAATTTAAACTCTCCCAAGCAGCTACAAACGGTCCTATTCGAGGAATTGGGAATGACCGGAACCAAGTCGGTAAAAACTGGATTCTCGACAAATGCTGAATCGCTGATCACTCTCTTCGAACAAACAGCCCACCCTTTTCTAGAGAAACTTCTGGAACATCGCGAAGTCTCGAAGATGAAGCAGATGATTGAAACCATAATCCGCGCAATCGCATCAGACGGCAGGGTGCACACCAGTTACGTGCAGACCGGAACCTCAACCGGCCGGCTTTCCTCTGAGGATCCGAATCTTCAGAACATACCCATTAAGAACGACATCGGTAAGACCATTCGCGACTGCTTCAAGGCTGGTGAGGGTTTTGAAACACTGCTAACAGCCGACTACTCACAGATTGAAATGCGAATCATGGCCCACCTTTCTGGAGACGAGGGTCTCATCGATGCCTTTAAGCGGGGCGAAGACCTACACCGATTCGTAGGGGCACGCGTGTTTGGTGTCGAGCCAGATCAGGTCACTGCTGCAATGCGTTCAAAGGTCAAGGCAATGAGTTACGGGCTGGTTTACGGTCTGAGTGAGTATGGTCTCGCTAAGCAGTTGAAGATAAGTAATGGCGAAGCCAAACAGCTAATGAACGATTACTTCGATCGTTTTGGGGGAGTACGAACTTACTTGGCCTCAGTGGTAGATGGAGCAAAACTCAATGGTTACACGGTGACCACCTTTGGACGTCGTCGCCCTTTTGATGATCTTAAGTCGCCAATCTTCCAGCTCCGCGAAAACGCCAGGAGAGCGGCTCTCAATGCCCCAATCCAGGGAACCGCTGCCGACATCATGAAACTTGCGATGATCAACATCGATAAGGCCATGCGTGAGCGCAGCCTAAAGAGCCAAATGCTGTTGCAAGTCCACGACGAGCTAGTTTTTGAAGTAGCTCCTGGCGAACTCGATGATTTGAGGGACCTGGTTGTCAGCGCCATGGAGAACGTAGTGGAGCTCTCAGTACCTCTCGAAGTGCATCTGGGCGTCGGAAAAACATGGGAAACTGCCGGTCACTGACCTTGTCCTACACGCCATTTTGCAGGTAGGCTTATCAAGTGCCAATTGGCGCAAATCCGTATCCATCCGTTTGGGCAGATTTCTGTTCAAACCCGAGCATGTCCGTTGAGTAAAACAAAATATGACAAACACCCCAAAGGCCGCTAAGCAGGTCGCAGTAAACGACATTGGTTCTGCAGAAGATTTTCTAGCAGCTGTCGAAAAAACCCTAAAATTCTTTAACGATGGTGATCTCATTGCCGGAATCGTTGTAAAGATCGACCGCGACGAGGTTCTACTCGATGTCGGTTACAAGACCGAAGGTGTGATACCTTCCCGCGAACTTTCGATTCGCCACGACGCAGACCCAAGCGATATCGTTTCAGTCGGCGACTCAATTGAGGCTCTAGTTCTTCAAAAAGAAGACAAAGAAGGCCGACTAATCCTTTCCAAGAAGCGCGCTCAATACGAACGTGCGTGGGGCGATGTTGAGAAGGTTAAGAACGAAGACGGAACCGTTGAAGGTACTGTCATCGAAGTTGTTAAGGGTGGACTAATCGTAGACATCGGTCTTCGCGGATTCCTTCCAGCCTCCCTAATCGAATTGCGTCGCGTTCGCGACCTTGGTCCATACCTAGGGCAGAAGGTCGAAGCCAAGATTCTTGAACTAGACAAGAACCGCAACAACGTAGTTCTATCCCGTCGAGCTCTTCTAGAGGAGAGCCAGGCAGCAGGTCGCACCACGTTCCTAGCCGACTTGGCTAAGGGCCAGATTCGTACCGGTGTTGTCTCATCTATCGTCAACTTCGGTGCTTTCATCGATCTCGGCGGAGTAGACGGTCTGGTCCACGTTTCAGAACTTTCTTGGAAGCACATTGAGCACGCTTCAGAAGTTGTTGAAATTGGTCAGGAAGTAACCGTTGAAGTTCTTGAAGTTGACCAGGACCGTGAGCGTGTATCGCTTTCGCTAAAGGCAACCCAGGAAGATCCATGGCAGGTATTCGCACGCACCCACTCAATCGGTCAGTACGCGCCGGGTAAGGTCACCAAGCTGGTTCCTTTCGGCGCATTCGTTCGTGTAGCAGATGGCATTGAAGGCCTCGTTCACATTAGCGAGCTATCGGCCAAGCACATCGAATTGGCTGAACAGGTCGTTACCGTCAACCAAGACGTATTCGTCAAGGTAATCGACATCGATCTTGAGCGTCGACGTATCTCGCTATCGCTGAAGCAGGCGAACGATGAGGTTAACCCGGAGGGCACCGAATTCAATCCTGCGCTCTACGGTATGGCAGCCGACTACGACGAGAGCGGAACCTATAAGTACCCAGAAGGCTTTGATTCGGCTACTAGCGAATGGAAGCCTGGCTTTGAAGACGCACGTGGCACTTGGGAGAAGGAATACTCCGAAGCTCACGCACGCTGGGAAGAGCACAAGCGACAGGTCAAAGCAGCTAATGAACTTGCCGCCACGCTTCCAGACGCACCGGCAGCTGGCGACAGCAACGCCAGCTACTCAAGCGACGACAACGCAGAAGCCGGCACCTTGGCAGCTGACGAGTCTCTAGCAGCACTTCGCGACAAGTTAAAGAGCGCCGAGTAACCAAATTCACGAATTCGGGCCGATCCAGTTTGGATGGGCCCGAATTCTTTTAAGTAGGCTTTAGATATGTTTCTAGTTGGGCTAACAGGCGGAATTGCAGCCGGTAAAAGTAGTGTCGCCGAGACCTGGGAGCAACTTGGCGCCACAGTCATCGACGCCGACGACCTAGCTAGGGAAGTTGTGGAGCCCGGTTCTACCGGTCTTGAACGGGTAACTGAAGAATTTGGTTCAACTGTGCTAGCTGAAGACGGCACATTGAATCGCAAGGCCCTCGCCGAGGTCGTATTCACTGATCCTCCCAAACGAGCCGCACTAGAGGCGTTGCTACATCCGCTGATAAGAGCTCTAGCCCTAGACAAACTTGAGGCTGCGAAGACAAACATAGTTGTTTACGTGATTCCCCTCCTTGTTGAAACTAGGAGTGATTTACCTTTTGACTACATAGTGACCGTTGAGGCTCCCGAGGCCGATCAGGTTATGAGGATGGTTGAGAGTCGCTCCATGAGCAAGGAACAAGCTCTGTCTAGGATTCAGGCGCAGGCAAAACCGGCAGAGCGCGCTCAAATCGCCGATCGGATTCTAAGTTCAAACCAGTCACTCAAGCTGCTGCTGAAGGATGCAACCAGGTTGTTCGCCGAGCTAGAGAAATTGGCTCTGGCCAAGAGCGCCAAGAGTTGAACATGGAGCCTCAGCGCCAGGTTTTTCCATTCGAAGTCATTAGCGATTACATTCCATCTGGGGATCAGCCCACGGCCATTGCAGAGTTGACTTCCAGGATTAATGCCGGTGAAAAAGACATCGTGTTGCTCGGAGCAACGGGAACTGGAAAGTCTGCGACAACTGCCTGGTTGATCGAGAAACTCCAACGCCCGACATTGGTTTTGGCGCACAATAAAACCTTGGCCGCGCAGCTGGTTAACGAATTTAGGGAACTACTTCCCAACAATTCGGTCGAATACTTCGTGAGTTACTACGACTATTACCAACCGGAAGCCTACGTTCCACAAACAGACACCTTCATTGAAAAAGACTCGTCGATAAATGATGAAGTTGAGAGGCTTAGATACAAGGCCACCATGAGCCTGCTGTCGCGACGAGACGTAATCGTTGTGTCTACTGTTTCTTGCATTTACGGACTAGGTGCGCCGGCTGAATACCTTAATCAAGCGGTTTCCCTACAGGTAGGCGACAAGGTAGACCGAGACGACCTGATTCGCCGGTTCGTTGAACTTCAGTACAAAAGAAATGACTACGATTTCTCACGTGGGAATTTCAGAGTCAAAGGTGACACGGTGGAAATTATCCCCGTCTACGACGAAGTTGCCACGCGTATTGAATTCTTCGGCGACATTATCGAAGCGATTTATTCGCTATCTCCGCTAACCGGGGAAGTAATCTCGTCTTTACCCCACGCTGCCGTCTTCCCAGCAAGCTACTACGTTGCCCCTCCCGAGCAAATGGGTCGAGCCATTGAAGCTATCGAAGATGAACTGGCCATCAGGCTCCGAGATTTAGAGAGTCAGGGGAAACTGCTCGAGGCTCAAAGACTAAAAATGAGAACGTCATTTGATTTAGAAATGATTAGGGAGATTGGCTTTTGTTCGGGAATCGAAAATTACTCTCGGCACATTGATGGACGAGAACAAGGTAGTGCACCGAGCTGCCTGCTCGATTTCTTCCCAGAAGATTTCTTGACCGTAATCGATGAGTCACACGTGACCGTGCCACAGATTGGCGCTATGTATGAAGGAGATTCATCGCGAAAGCGAACTCTGGTGGAACACGGTTTTCGGCTTCCTTCTGCCCTGGATAACCGACCGCTTAAGTTCTCTGAATTCGAGGAGCGAATTGGCCAAACGGTGTATCTATCGGCAACACCTGGCAAGTACGAATTGGCAAGAGCCGACGGCTATGTTGAGCAAATCATTCGACCAACCGGACTAATCGACCCAGCTATCGTGGTAAAGCCCGTCAAGGGTCAGATAGACGACTTGCTGGAACAGATTCGACTACGCACCGCCAAAAATGAACGCGTCCTTGTTACCACCTTGACTAAGAAGATGGCAGAGGACCTAAACGAGTTCCTAAACGAATCTGGCATCAAAGTGCGCTATTTGCACAGCGACGTTGACACCCTGCGACGAGTGGAGTTACTGACCGAACTGCGAGCCGGGGTCTACGACGTTCTGGTCGGCATCAATCTATTGCGAGAAGGTCTAGATTTACCAGAGGTCTCTTTGGTGTCGATCCTGGATGCGGATAAGCAGGGCTTCCTTCGCTCGGCAACATCACTAATACAAACGATTGGCCGCGCCGCTCGAAATGTTAATGGCGAAGTGCATATGTATGCCGACAAAATGACGCCGGCAATGGAAAAGGCAATCGACGAGACGGATCGTAGACGAGCGAAACAGGTTGCCTACAACAAGAAACATGGCATTGATCCAAAGCCGCTTAGAAAGAAGATCGCCGATCTAACCGATCAGATTCAACGTGAGGAAGTTGATACCGCGCAACTTGTTGAATCGCTCAAGGCAGGTAAGTCTAAGGTTCGCAGTAGGTCGGCTAGCTCCACAAACGTTGACGAACTAGTAGCCACAATCCTCGAGCTCGAGAGTGAAATGCGGCTAGCAGCCGGAGAGCTTAAATTCGAACTGGCAGCGAGGCTGCGAGATGAAATCTCAGACATGAAGCGTTCGCTTAGAGACATCCAACGGCACGCCTGAGATTTAGACTAGATAGGTGAGTCGACTAAATCCAGAGAATAAGCTGCACGTAAAAGGTGCCAGAGTTCATAATCTCAAAAACATTGATCTAGAGATTCCGAGGGACGCGCTAGTTGTTTTCACCGGTCTTTCTGGCTCCGGAAAGTCATCACTTGCGTTCGACACAATCTTCGCTGAGGGTCAACGACGTTACGTGGAGTCACTATCGGCTTATGCGAGGCAGTTCCTCGGTCAGGTTGATCGTCCCGACGTTGACTTTATCGAGGGTCTTTCTCCAGCCGTGTCGATTGACCAGAAATCAACCAACCGCAACCCGCGCTCAACAGTTGGCACCATAACCGAGATTCACGACTATCTGCGCTTGCTGTGGGCCCGTATCGGAATTCCACATTGTGCCGAATGTGGCGAAAGAATCATCAAACAGACGCCTCAACAAATTGTCGATCAAATTCTCGAGTTGCCCTCTGGCACCAAGTTTCAAATCTTGGCTCCCTTGGTAGTTCAGAAAAAGGGCGAGTTTGTTGACCTGTTCGCTTCGCTAACAGCCCAGGGATTCTCGCGAGTAACAGTCGACGGTGAATTGGTTCAGCTGAGCGAGGCTAAACCACTGAAGAAGACCTTCAAACACGACATCTCGGTGGTGGTTGACCGGTTGGTCTCCAAGGCAGACATTGTTCAAAGACTGACCGACTCCGTAGAAACGGCTTTGAAGTTGGCTTCTGGCCGGCTGATATTGGATTTGGTTGACTCTCCGAAGGATGCCTCCAAGCGCACTTTTAGTGAAAAGATGTCTTGTCCAAACGAGCATGAACTTACCCTTACTGAAATTGAGCCACGGACCTTCTCCTTCAACGCACCGTTTGGGGCCTGCGCTGCCTGCAGCGGCCTAGGAACGAAGATGGCGGTGGAACCAGCTCTAGTGATTGGCGATCCTGGCGCGAGTATTAACGGGGGAGTTCTCCTACCCTGGTCGACTCCAGGTAAAGGTCTCTACGGGTTCTTTACTCGCGTTCTCGAATCATTATCGGCCGAACTCGGGTTCTCCTTGGACACTCCTTGGAAAGACCTCAATGAAGACATTCAGGAAGCAGTTCTCTTCGGAAACAACTTCGACGTAAAGGTTAAATGGAAGAACAAGTACGGTCGCGAACTTCGCTACACCTCTGGTTTTGAGGGGGTGCTCACCTACATTGAAAGAAAATGGCTGGAGAGCGACAACGACTTTCAGCGTGGCCGTTGGGCAGGGTATCTGAGGGAAATTGACTGTGCGGAATGCGGCGGAACGAGACTTAAGGCGGAGGTTCTAGCCGTCAAGGTTCACGGACAATCTATTGCCAATGTGGCACATTTGAGCCTGCGCGAGTGCAACTCTTTCTTCCAAAATCTAAAACTCGACGAGCGTGACGCCAAAATTGCAGCTCAGGTACTGCGTGAAATTCAAGCTCGTCTCGTCTTCTTGCTCGACGTTGGGTTGGATTACCTCTCACTTGAGCGAGCCGCAGGAACTCTTTCTGGTGGAGAGGCACAACGGATCAGACTGGCAACGCAAATCGGCTCAGGTTTAACCGGGGTTCTCTACGTGCTTGACGAACCGAGCATCGGCTTGCATCAGCGCGATAACCTCAGGCTCATCGAGACGCTTATGAAGTTGCGTGACCTAGGAAACACCCTGGTTGTGGTTGAACACGACGAGGACACCATCAAGTCTTCAGACTGGATTGTTGACATTGGACCCGGCGCTGGCGTTCACGGCGGAGAAGTGGTGCATTCAGGCACCTATGAAGATCTACTGAAGAATCCGAGATCTATCACTGGAAGCTTTTTGAGTGGCCGAGAAAAGATTGCGACTCCAGATAAACGCAGATCGATCGACTGGAAACGCAAGGTTACTGTGGTTGGTGCCAAAGAAAACAACCTTAAGGATGTAACGGCAGAGTTTCCACTCGGAGTCCTAACCGCCGTTACCGGGGTAAGTGGTTCTGGTAAGTCTTCACTCGTTAATGACATTCTCTATCAGGTACTAGCCAACGGGCTCAATGGCGCCAAGGGAGTTCCTGGCAGACACACCAGAGTGGAAGGTCTTGAATTACTCGACAAAGTTGTGCACGTTGATCAAAATCCGATTGGTCGCACACCTAGGTCGAACCCAGCAACTTACACCGGTGTTTTTGATCACATCAGAAAACTTTTCGCGGAAACAACCGAGGCTAAGGTTCGGGGCTACCAGCAGGGACGCTTTTCGTTCAATGTAAAGGGTGGACGTTGCGAGGCTTGTAGCGGAGACGGAACTCTGCGAATTGAAATGAACTTTCTTCCAGATGTTTACGTCTTGTGTGAGGTGTGCCACGGTCAGCGCTACAACCGTGAGACGCTTCAGGTTCACTACAAAGGCAAGAACATTTCCGAGGTTTTAGATTTGCCCATCGCTGATGCTGCTGAATTCTTTGCTCCGGTCTCTGCTATCGCCAGATACCTAGACACATTGGTGTCGGTTGGACTTGGCTACGTGAGGCTCGGTCAATCCGCGACCACTCTCTCCGGCGGCGAGGCCCAAAGAGTCAAACTTGCCACTGAGTTGCAAAAGCGAAGCAACGGTCGGTCGGTTTACGTCTTAGATGAACCAACCACAGGTTTGCACTTCGAGGACACACGCAAATTACTCCAGGTCCTGGGGAGTCTGGTAGATAAGGGCAACTCGGTTATCGTCATAGAGCACAACCTCGACGTAATCAAATGCGCCGATTGGGTCATCGACATGGGACCCGAGGGTGGCGCCGGCGGGGGCGAAGTTATTGCAGTCGGTACTCCTGAAGAGATTGCGAAGTCGGATGCGAGCTTCACCGGCAAATTCCTAGGTAGATTGCTCTAATACCCATGAGCGCGCGCAAATCTTGGTTTCCCGAGACAGCAACCATCCCAATCAATCCAGGGGTATACCGCTGGTTCGACGCTCAGGATCGAGTGCTTTACGTTGGGAAGGCAAAGAATCTCCGAGCCAGACTAACCAGCTATTTTGCGAAGCCGGAAACCCTGCATGAACGCACCCGCCGGATGGTTGAGTCGGCAACGCGTATCGACTGGACGCTGGTTAATACCGAGTTTGAGGCATTGCAACTTGAATTCACTTGGATTAAGGAGTTCCACCCGCCATTCAACGTTCAGTTCCGAGATGATAAGAGTTACCCGTATCTAGCAATTTCTTTGGGCGAAGAGTTTCCACGAGTGTTCACAGCTAGAACCCGCGTCAAAGGCAAAACCAAATACTTTGGCCCCTACACCCAGGCCTGGGCGATCAGGGAAACCATCGACGGTCTGCTAAAAGTGTTCCCAATTAGAAGTTGTTCGGATTCCCAATTCAGCGGGGCCAGGGCAACCAATCGTGCCTGCCTACTCGCCGACATCGGAAAATGCTCAGCCCCGTGCATCTCAAAAATCAGTGCCGACGACCATCGATTGCTCGTCAATCAGTTCGCCGGTTTCGTTAACGGCACGGACACCTCGCATCTAAAGACTCTCAAAGAGAAGATGCTCCAGGCATCAAATGATGAGAATTTCGAAATGGCTGCGCGCTACCGCGATCAACAGGGTGCACTTGAAGCCGTTGCGGCCAAAAGCGCGGTCGTACTCGACGACTCAGCAAACGCGGATGTCTTCGCACTGGAACTAGACGGTTATAGCGCAGCGGTAAGTATGTTTAATGTTCGCAAAGGGCGAATTAGGGGAGCCCGAGGGTGGGTCGTAGATCTTGAACTGGAGAGAACTGCCGAAGAGGTTATGGAATACACACTTCATAATATTTATGTTCTTGAAGGAGCAGAGGTTCCCAAGGAAGTCATTGTCACGGTAGCTCCGGCCGACGCACCACTTCTAGTGGAACTACTTTCATCACTTCGGGGAACTGCGGTTCGAATTCGAGTACCGGAGCGAGGCGACAAGAAGTCGTTGGCGGATACTGCCCAGATCAATGCCGCAAACTCGTTGGCCCAATTCAAGCTCAAGCGTGCCACCGACTTCACGGCACGATCGGTGGCTCTGGCCAACCTGCAAAAGTCGCTCGGTATGACGAGACTCCCGTTGGTAATTGAATGTTTTGACGTGTCACATCTTGCCGGCACCAATATTGTTGCTTCGAAGGTGGTATTCGTCGACGGTAAGCCCAAGAAGGACCTTTACCGGCGCTACAACATTGCCGCAGCAAGCGATGACACCGACGCCATGAACCAGGTTCTCAAGAGGAGATTAGCCCTAGCGGTTCAAGAAGGAGACCTTCCAGATTTGATTCTGGTCGACGGCGCTAAGCCTCAGGTGAGCGCCGCGGTAGCTGCCGCCAAGTCGGTAGGGATCGTGGGTTTGCCGATTGTTGGGATTGCGAAACGCCTCGAGGAAATTTGGATACCGGGTGATTCTTTTCCAGTGCTATTACCAAGAGCGAGCGAGGAACTTTTTCTCATTCAGCACCTCCGCGATGAGTCGCATCGGTTCGCCATTGCGCACCAGCGACTAAAACGATCAGCAAGTATTTCGACGCAGCTTGAGGAAGTCGCTGGGCTTGGTCAAAAGCGTGCTCGAATTCTCTTGAAAACATTTGGATCGGCTAAACGGGTGAAGCTTGCAACAGAGCAAGAATTGGGTGATGTACCGGGAATTGGGCCGGCACTGGCGAAAGCTATTTACGTAACGTTACGAAAATAGATTCAATTTAATCATCGGCGTGTCGCCCAAAGTCATAGACTCTTTTTCAGGAGAGAGAATGCCGAATTCCAATCATGAGTTGCTGGTAGTTACTGGCATGTCCGGCGCCGGCCGTTCAACGGTTGGGAACGCTCTTGAGGATAGCGGCTGGTACGTTGTCGATAATCTTCCTCCGCAAATGCTGGGGGCGATTTCCGATCTATTTTCAGTCGCAAAGACCCCGTTGCCGAAATCAGCCGTGGTGATTGACGTTAGAGGAAGAGAATTCTTTCCTGACCTCTTGCAGAGTCTCTCTGAGCTTCGTGCTCGTTCAGTTAATCTCAGACTCATTTTCCTGGAAGCAACTGACGCGGCTTTGGTTAAGCGCTTTGAGAACGTGCGACGACCTCACCCACTCCAAGGTAGCGGGACTCTTCTTGATGGCATTCACGCCGAGAGGGAGCAACTGCTTTCGGTGCGTGAGAGTGCCGATGTTGTTATCGACACTTCAGATCTAAACATTCACCAGCTGACCACGAGTATTGCCGAACATTTCTCGTTAGATATTTCTACGAAGTTGCACGTTGTGGTGCAGTCGTTTGGCTTTAAGTACGGCACTCCGGCAGACGCCGATTTGATCGCCGACGCCAGATTTTTACCTAACCCCTTCTGGACCGAGGATTTGAGGCCATTTACCGGGGAGGATGCTGCCGTGAGTGACTTCGTTCTGAACGCCACCGGAGCTCAGGAGTTTATCGACAATTACATAGCTGCCCTAAGGCCTGTTCTGCGCGGTTATACAACCGAGAACAAGAGGTACGCCACGATTGCGATCGGTTGTACAGGTGGAAAGCACCGCTCGGTTTCGGTTGCCAGTGAGATTGCCAAACTACTGGGTGAGCTGCCAGAAATATCAGTAACGTTGAAACATCGAGACTTGGGAAGGGAGTAGAGATGGCACTTACCGCGGATCTAAAGTACGAACTCATCAAGTTGCGGCCCAGCAAAGGCGAACTAAGACTCGCTGAGCTGTCAGTCATTCTTCGCTTCACAGCCTCTGTTCACGTAATAAACGCCACTATGGTTTTGGAGGCGGAGTTTGAGTCGTCACAGTTAGCTGGGAGGGTGAAATCCGAAATCAAGGAACTCTTTGGTATCGAATCGCGCGTGGACATTCTTCACGCCTCAGGCGTTCGTAAATCGTCGCGTCACAATCTTCGAGTTGTGAAGCAAGCCGACTTACTGGTTCGGCAAACCGGGCTTTATTACCCGACCGGAAAACCTGTTCGGGGAATCCATTCACGTTTCGTTTCAGACTCGGTTGATGTTGCAGCATCGGTGTGGAGAGGAGCCCTGCTAGCTCAAGGTTCTCTCACCGATCCAGGAAGAACCGCTTCGCTAGAGATTTCCTGTCCGAGTAACGAAGCCGCTTCATCGCTAGTGGGTCTCGCCAAAAGGCTTGGGGTTGCCGGTGCGAAATCCCGCGAGGTTCGAGGCGTACACCGAGTGGTGATTCGAGAGGGAGACGACATCTCAAAACTCCTCGAACTGGTTGGTGCTGCAGGTATCCAAAGTCGCTGGGACCAACTGCGCGCCAAGCGTGAGGTGAGAACCACCGCTAATCGTTTAGCCAAC
>CAEZSN010000011.1_pt1 | contig 13717 bp, 10 predicted proteins | sample 7263961 | NCBI WGS metagenome assembly CAEZSN01 (sample SAMEA6813778, study PRJEB35770) | uncultured Rhodoluna sp. | biome: Freshwater; feature: Freshwater reservoir; material: water | place: Czech Republic | collected 2017-04-14 | depth 0.5m m
GGAACCATCACCCAGTCGGTGGCATCGATGAACTGCTCGCGCATCCAATCGAGGAACTCTTGCGGGTTCACCCCGGTAGTCAAGGCAAGGTTGCTAAGAACCATAAGCCTGGGGATGTGATGAGTCCAGGATCTCTGCTCAACATCTTGAACCACAGACTTCACGCAGTTCATCTTCGTCTTGCTTGAGTCTCTAAATAGAGGAAGCAGTTTGCGAGTGGCACCGAGCTGGTTCTCCTTTCGGTAATCCTCACCCAAGAACCAATACATTCCATTGATGTATTCACGCCAGCCAATAATCTGACGAACAAACGCCTCCACCGAGCCAATTGGTGCTCCCTGGGTTTCGAATGCCGAGACGGCAGCTGCCACAACTTCCTCGGCATGCAGCAAACCGTTGTTTAGATAAGGGCTAAGAAGCGAGTGGTGAAGTGCCCAGTTCTCTTTGGTGATGGCATCCTCGTAGGGTCCGAAACCAGACAAGTGCGTTGATACAAAAAACTCAAGTTGGCGAAGTGCGCCCTCACGAGTAGTTGCCCAGGTGTTGGTGGGTTGAAATCCCAACTGCTCGGCAACCTTTTGGTCGATGGCGTCGCGCTCGTGATCTAGGTAAGCCGGCCAGGTGTAGTTCTTTGGCGGCGGAAGCCGGTTGTCGGCGTCGAAGTTCCAGCGACCACCAACTGGATCTGCTCCCTGCATCAAAATATTTAGTCGAACCCGCTGCGCTCGATAGAAGTTCTCCATCACGTAAGACTTCTGTTTCTCGGCCCACTGCATAAAAAGAGGTCTTGGCGTGAGAAAGAAGTCGTTTTGGTGAAACACCAGGCCAGCTTCTTTCAACTGGGCAAACTGCCGATGACTCGAAGGCTCAGCGCAGTGAATCGGTAGGTCACCCACTAGGTTTCTCGCCTGAGCCAGGCCGTCTAGGGTTGTTGGTGCCTGAATGTAGTGGGTCGTAAACCCGGCTTCTTGCAGTTCACGAGCGAAGTGGCGAGCCGATGAAAGCAGGAAGAACAAACGCTCTTTATGCCACTGCCTTCCGGTCACCATTCTTTGGCTTTCAACAAAAACAACGGTATCGAGCTCTGGATCGGCATCTTTGAGAACTCCAAAGGCCCGATTCAAATGATCATGAGGAATGTAAAGAATGCGCTGTTTACCCACGTTTACACCTTTCGGAGCAGTACCGAACGTTTTCCCAATCCTTGGCCCACTTCTTGCGCCACTCAAACTTCAAGCCACAACGCGCGCAAACTCTCGGCTCAAAACCGTTCTTGCGCTTGGGCGAGGGTGTCATGGAAAGAGTTTACCTTTACCAATTTGTTACCAAAAATGTCGATTCTTCACAGCAAATTAACAGAATAATTTACTTGTAAGCCCGATTTAGTGGGAATGTTCTGTGTGAACTAGATATTCGCTCGGAGCAACGACCTTCATGACTTACAAAGAAGTATTCATCTATGAAAGGTATAACAAATGAACATAGTTCAGCACGGTGCTGTCTACAACATGCTGTCATTAGGTATTGCCAGCATGCTTTTCACAAGCATTTTCCTATGGTTTGCGCGTGACCGCGTACTTCCAAAGTTCCGCATGGCAGTAATGGTTTCGGCAACAGTAACCTCAATTGCCGCTTATCACTACTTCCGCATGTTCGACTCATTCAACGAGGCTTACAAAGTTGGTGGAACCGAAGTTCAGGGTTTCGAAGGCTACAACGTTGGTTACCGTTACGTTGACTGGTTCCTAACCGTTCCACTACTACTAGTTGAGCTTGTTGCTGTTATGGGTCTAGCCCGTGCAATTCAGTCTTCACTGCTAAAGCGTCTGGTTCCAGCCGCTGCTGCGATGATCGTACTGGGTTACCCTGGCGACATGCACAGCAACTTGTTTGGTCTTTCAAACAGCATGTGGGGTCTACTATCGACCATCCCATTCCTATACATCCTTTACGTATTGTTCATCGAAATCGGCAAGAGCCTTTCGAGCCAATCAGCTAAGGTTCAGGGACTACTCAAGGGTGCGCGTTTGCTACTAATCGCCACCTGGGGTGTCTACCCAATCACGTTCATCCTTGCGATGAACGACACCGGAGCACCTAGCTTCGATGCAGTGGTAAGCCGTGAAATTGGTTACAGCATCGCCGACATCTTGGCGAAGTGTGTATTCGGTCTAATCATCTTCACCATCGCACGCGTAAAGTCTGCAGAAGAAAGCAAAGAATTCGCTGCCAGCGAATACAAGAGCTAACCTCTAAAGCAAAAGCGGCCCCGGGACGAAAGTCTCGGGGCCGCTTTCTTTTGTTAGATCTCTAGTTGCGCCAGTTGGGAAGTTTCCAGCCGAGACGAATGGCGATGATGCGGGTGATGATGATGGATAGGGCGCCGACCAGTGTGGCTACGGTGTCGTCGACGTTTAGATACTGCAGCAGCCAGATGAAGAGGCCGCCAACGAAGGCAAGGCTGGCGTAGAGCTGGTGATCGTTTACCAGGCCTGGGATTTCAGCGACCAACACGTCGCGGATAAGCCCTCCGAAGGCTGCGGTGATTACGCCCATGATGCTGGCTATAAGGGCCGAGTGACCCATACTGAGAGCGATCTGGGTGCCAGATGCCGCGAATACGCCAAGACCGATGGCGTCGGGCCAATCGATGGCTCTGGCAGATAGTTCAACGTTTCTGGCTTTGACCAGGAACTGGGTGGCAATGGCCAGGGCTGCCAGCACCCAGATCCAGATTTCGTTTTGCATCCAGAAGAATGGGTGTCGGTCGAGCAAAATGTCTCTCAACGTTCCGCCGCCGAATGCGGTTACTAGCACTAAAAGAACCACGCCAACCATGTCGAGCTTTTTTCTGGCTGCGGCGATTAGGCCGGATGCTCCGAAAGCTACCGTTCCGATGATCTCGAGAATCTGCAGGGTTTGGTTAGCGAAATCGTTTTGCATTATTTGCTAGCTGAGTCGACTACGTTTTTTACGAGCATGGCCCGGGTCATCGGGCCAACTCCGCGAGGGTTTGGTGAAAGGTAGCCGGCTATGTGTTCAACGTCGGGGTGAACATCACCGAGCAGTTGGCTGGTTCCGTCTTCGTTTAGATGACGGGTGATGCCAACGTCGAGAACGGCAGCTCCCGGCTTGATCCATTCTGGTCTCACGAAGTGAGCCACACCAACGGCAGCAACCACGATGTCGGCGCGCTTGATGATGTGCTCGGGGTCTTTGGTGGCCGAATGAACGATGGTCACGGTTGAGTCGATGCCTTTGCGGGTCATCAGTAGGCCGAGTGGTCGGCCAACGGTGATGCCGCGACCGATGATGGCCACTTCGGCACCCTTGGTGGGAATGTCGTAGCGCCTGAGCAGTTCAACGATTCCGGCCGGGGTGCAGGGAAGCGGGGAGGTTAGCTCCTGGTTCACTCCGAGCACGAGGCGACCGAGGTTGATTGGGTGAAGGCCATCGGCATCTTTTTCAGGATCGATCAGTTCCAGCATTTCGTTGGTGTCGATGCCGAAAGGCAGAGGCAGTTGGATGATGTAGCCGGTTACATCCTTGGCATCGTTTAGGTCTTTGATGGCGGCTCTGATGTCGTTTTTGCTAGACGTTGCCGGAAGGTCGATACGGATTGAGTTAACGCCAATTTCGGCGCAGTCGCGGTGTTTGCCGCCAACGTATTGATGGCTGCCGGGGTCGTCGCCAACAAGAAGAGTTCCAAGGCCTGGGTGTATGTCGTGTTGCTTTAGTTTGATAACGCGCTCAGCCAGTTCGGCTTTGATGACCTTCGCGGTTGCGAGACCATCGAGCCGAATTGCGGTCAAGGGTTTACCAGTTCTCTAGGTCTGGGTATAGCGGGAAGGCGTCGGCTAGCTTCTGCACTCTTGCTTTTAGCTGCTCGATGTCTGGGTTTGGCTTTAGAACCGCTGCAATAACTTCGGCAACCTCGGTGAATTCTGTTTTTCCGAAGCCGCGGGTGGCAAGTGCTGGGGTTCCGATGCGAACACCGCTGGTAACCATTGGGGGACGCGGGTCGTTCGGTACCGAGTTGCGGTTCACGGTGATCTGAATGTCGTGAAGCAGGTTCTCGGCGGTCTGACCGTCGATAACCGCGTCTCTTAGGTCAACTAGAACCAGGTGCACTTCGGTTCCGCCGGTTAGAACCTGAACGCCCTCGGCCTTGAGGTCGTCTTGGTTTAGACGGTTGGCGATGATGGCTGCGCCCTCTAGGGTTCGAGCTTGACGTTCCTTGAATTCATCAGACATGGCTGCTTTGAACGCAACCGCCTTGGCAGCAATCACGTGCATCAGCGGGCCACCCTGCTGGCCCGGGAAAACGGCCGAGTCAATTTTCTTGGCGTATTCCGCCTTGCAGAGAATTAGACCTGAGCGAGGCCCGGCCAAAGTCTTGTGAACGGTGGTGGAAATCACGTCGGCGTAAGGAACCGGGCTTGGGTGAAGACCGGCGGCTACCATGCCCGCGAAGTGAGCCATGTCGACCCAGAGTTTGGCACCAACTTCGTCGGCAATCTTGCGGAATTCGGCGAAATCTAGGTGACGGGCGTAGGCCGACCAACCCGCGATAAGAACCGCAGGCTTCACTTCGTGGGCTCGCGCACGCACGATGTCCATATCGATTAGGAAAGTCTCTGGGTTGAGTTCGTAAGCATGGGCTTCATACATCTTTCCCGAGAAGTTGAGGCGCATACCGTGGGTTAGGTGACCACCGTGAGCCAGCTCGAGACCGAGGATGCGATCGCCGGGGTTGGCTAATGCCATGAGCACTGCCGCGTTAGCGCTGGCACCGGAGTGCGGCTGAACGTTGGCGTGCTCGGCGCCGAAGAGTTCTTTGGCACGGTTGCGGGCAAGTTCTTCAGCCACGTCTACTACTTCACAACCGCCGTAGTAACGCTTGCCTGGGTAACCTTCGGCGTATTTGTTGGTAAGCACCGAGCCTTGCGCTTCTAGCACTCCTCGCGAAACAAAGTTTTCGGAGGCAATCATCTCGAGGAAGTTGCGCTGGCGATTTAGCTCGCCCTGAAGGACGGCCGCGATCTCTGGGTCGGTTTCGCTTAAAGGCTTGGTGAAAGAAGTTGGGAGCATGGCTCAATTCTAGCAATTCAGCGGGCCCGACACGCTCTCGGCACATGCCCGTGGCAAAACCTAACACTGTCAAAATGTTCGTTATTATGAACTATCAAACTTAGATTTTAAAGTGCTAGAACTACCTGAATTGGGGACTCATGTTACCGCTACCAGTGCTGATCGGGGTTTCGCTAATCGCGCTCGGTTTTGGTCTCGGCATCTACATCATCGTGGCTAGCATTCGTGATCGTCAGCAAGTTCGTCCGATTAACGACCACGAGATTCAGAAACCCTAGTTTAAGATTGGCTCTATGACCGAAAAGGCGAGCCACTGGGTATTAACCCTCATCTGCGAAGACCAACCGGGAATCGTGCACGCGATTTCGGGAGCCGTGGTCACCGCCCGCGGAAACATCACCGAGTCTTCGCAGTTCTCATCTGACACCTCGGATCGTTTCTTCATGCGCCTGCAGATTGAAGCGAACATCACTCGAGCCGAGTTTGAGGCAGAGCTAAAGCCAATCATCGCCAAATACAACATGACCTGGGAACTCGACGAAGTTGGTCGCGCTCTCAAGACTCTGGTTCTGGTTTCGAAAAGTGCACACTGTCTCAACGACATTCTGTTCCGTCAGCGCTCGGGTCAGCTACCGGTTGAGATTCCCGCCGTCTTCGGAAACCATTCCGATCTGGCGTCTTTGGCCGAGTTCTATTCGATTCCATTTGAGGCTCACCAGATTGTGGACGCCGGAACCAAAGCTGCTTTCGAGCACATGCTTCGCGACTACATCAAGAGTGCGGGAATCGAACTGATCGTCTTGGCTAGATTCATGCAAATCCTCTCGCCGGAATTCGTTGCCGAATTTGAAGGACGAATCATTAACATTCATCACTCGTTCCTTCCTGGTTTCAAGGGGGCGAACCCTTACGGTCAGGCTCACGCCAGAGGTGTGAAGCTAATCGGTGCTACCGCTCACTTCGTGACCGCCGATCTAGACGAGGGTCCGATCATCGAACAAAACGTGATCCGGGTGACTCACACTCACTCGAAAGAGACTCTGGTGGCAATGGGCCAAGACGTTGAGTCGAAGACTCTCACTCAGGCCATTCGCTGGTTTGCCGAACACCGCGTGCTGCTCGACGGCGACCGCACGGTTATCTTCGAATAGCTCTTCTGCCCCTAGAGCGTTTCGAAATAAGTAGCGCAACCCCGGCTACTAGCAGCGCAACCCATGACTCCGGTGCCAAACCTTCCGACCTTGCTAATTCGATTGGTGATGCCACGGTGTTTTGGTTGGGCGGATTCTGTGGTTTAACTCTGTTGGGCGCCACAGCTTCCGCCGGGTTCTGATCGAAGGGATCCAGATTCGAGCGAGTCACAGTGCTCACGGGTACTACCTTTTCAGAAATTCTCGCCATCGGGGAATCGGTTTGAGTTGGTGGCCCCTGATTCCCATGAGAATCGCTGACACTGCCTGGCAGTAGCGAAATCCTTAGGCTTCCGGCCGAACAGAATGAACTGTCGATGCGGTAAACGGTGCCTGAGGTGACCTCGGAAACACTGAACTCGCAGTTTTTGGCCGTGCCGCTCTTGGAAAGGGCGTCGATTTGGAAATCGGTTACCACTTCATCGAATCGCAGTTCGAAACTCGGGCTAATTGATTTGTCGGTTCGAACAAGCTCGGTAATCAGTGCGGTAGGCGCTATTTTGTCATTGTTGCCCGTGCCATTCTGAGCAACTGTTGGGCCTAGGTTCCCTGCGGCATCTATAGCTTGAAGTGTTTTCAGGGTCAGCGAAGCGTTTGACTGACATCCGGTAAGCCAAACCTGGTATTCGCTTTTTTCTCCGTCGAGTTTGCTCAGGTTGCACCCTGCGCTCGTTTCAAATGATTGCAGAGTGAGACCAGTGACCGATTCACTGAAGACCACTTCAAACTCATTTAGGTCAGCAGTGATGCCAACCAGTTGATTTCGAATTACGGTCGGTGGTTCGCGATCTACCAAAATATCTAGGCTCTGGATTGGCTCGGATGGTCCGGTGTTTCCGGCTAAGTCTGAAATTTGATTTGCCAAAACTTTGAGTTTCACATTGGCTGCGCTCTGGCAGCCAATTACGTTGATGGCTGCGGTCGAAGAGTTCGTCATCGTGATACTGCCGAGTTGGCAACCACTTCCAATAACTTCGAATGCAGATGCATTTGGTTTAGAAAACTCTTCGACCGACTTGAGTTGAAAACTCAAAGTCTCCGCCTTGGTTGGAGAAGCCGGTGCCTCGAGTGTGAATAACGGTGCCTGGCTATCCACGGTAGCCGTACCAACTGCATAGCTTTCAGTTGATGGGCCGGAAGATGCGCCGATGACTGCAAATGGGCGAAGCGATAGGTTTAGTGTGCCGCTGGAACAACCAGTTACTTCAATCTGAAACCGATAACCATCGCCAGTTGGATTTGCAACAGCGCAACCAGAAGCCGTGCCGGTGGTTTTGAAGTCGAAGGCATCAAGGTCGTAGACGAGTTGATCGAAAACAATTTGGAAGCTGGCTTTGCCGTTAGTCGAATTTGGCGAGCTGATGATAGCGAATGACGCAACGGTAGGCGCAAACGTGTAGCGGAGAACTACCTGCCCGTTACCAGAGCGAACCCCCGCCTGATGGACCACAGAACTGGTTAGGGCGAGTGTGGCGAATGATGAGCCGCCACCACCACCGGCACCATCGCTTCCCCCGGTAACGCTGTCGGCACCGCCACCGCCACCGCCGTAGAAACCTCCACCGCCACCGCCACCGCCGGCGATTCCTCCATTGCCACCGATGCCACCGACACCCAATGCACCCGCGGTGCCGTTACCCGAGGTTGCTCCTAAGCCTGCGGTTCCGCCGACAGCCTGAGTGCCTCCCCCACCAGCGGTACCCGACGGTGAGCCTTTGACGCCAGCCGAAGCAATGGTCAGACCGCCAGGACCTCCCGCACCTCCAATCCAACCTCCGGTTCCACCGCCGCCACCAGCAACCACCACGCGGTCGCTCAGATTTTGAGATATGCGCAGATCGGACGCCCCACCGCCGGAACCCTGATCACCGTGACCGTTGCCTGAAGCACCACCGCCATTGAAGCCACCGGGTGCGCCATTACTGCTCGAACCCATTCCACCAACGTAAACATAAAGCGACGACGGAATTACGGCGAAGTCTCCCGAGACGGAACCACCCTTTCCACCGAGGCGACCACCCTGGGCTCCGAGCACATCGAAGTGAAGTGAGTTGATTTTGTTTGGCGGAGTCCAAACGAATGAGTCTCCCGTGTAGTCGAAGGTTACCCAGCAGGTTCCTTCGGTGCAGTATGGAGTTGGGTTGGGGCTAACCGCCTGCGATGGAACGGTTATGGCGAAACCGGCTAGCGCCGCGAGCGCTACGGTTGCAGAAACAAGTTTGAGCCAACGGCTAGATTTCTTTGAATGCATGCCGCCAAATGTAAAACTCCCGCCGAATCAACGACGGGAGTTTTCCACAGGTTTTTGTTGCTTAGCCCAAACGAGCCTTCAGGTTGGTAGCAATCGACGCCATGAATTCGTCGGTGCTCTGGTAGGCCTGCTGCTTGCCGACTAGCGCGGCCAAGTCTTTGGTCATGTGACCAGACTCAACAGTCTTCACGATTACGTCTTCAAGGGTTTCCGCGAAAGCGCGAACCTCCGGGGTGCCATCGATCTCGGCTCGAGCAATCAGCGCGCGAGTCCAGGCGAAGATGGATGCAATCGGGTTGGTCGAGGTTGACCTGCCAGCCTGCCATTCGCGGTAGTGACGAGTCACGGTGCCGTGAGCAGCCTCTGCCAACGTGGTCTTGCCATCTGGGGTGGTTAGCACCGAAGTCATTAGGCCAAGGCTTCCGAACCCCTGAGCCACGGTGTCAGACTGAACGTCGCCGTCGTAGTTCTTACAGGCCCAAACGTAGCCACCCTCCCACTTGAGAGCTGCAGCCACCATGTCGTCGATTAGACGGTGTTCGTAGGTGATGCCAGCGGCTTTGAAGCGGTCGGCGTATTCGGCGTCGAAGACTTCCTGGAAGGCGTCCTTAAAGGCACCGTCGTAAGCCTTCAAAATGGTGTTCTTGGTGGAAAGGTAAACCGGGTAGTTGCGGTTTAGACCGTAGTTGAAGCTGGCCCTGGCAAAGTCGCGGATCGAATCCATGTAGTTATACATACCCATGGCAACACCGCCGTGTTCCGGATAGTCGGCAACGGTGTGAGTTACCACTTCGCCGCCATCGGCAGGGGTCCAGGTCATGGTTACTCGGCCAGCGCCGGGCACCTTGAAGTCGGTTGCCTTGTACTGGTCTCCGTGAGCGTGACGACCGATGATAATCGGCTTGGTCCAGCCTGGAACCAAACGAGGAACGTTGGAGATGATGATCGGCTCTCGGAAGACCACGCCGTCCAAGATGTTACGGATGGTGCCGTTCGGGCTTTTCCACATCTTCTTCAGTTTGAACTCTTCAACGCGCGCTTCGTCTGGGGTGATGGTGGCGCACTTCACGCCAACGCCGTGCTTTCTGATGGCATGCGCCGAATCAATGGTTACCTGATCGTCGGTGGCGTCGCGGTTTTCAATGGAAAGATCGTAGTACTCCAGATCCACGTCGAGAAACGGCAAGATCAAATTATCTTTGATGTTTTGCCAAATAATACGGGTCATTTCGTCGCCGTCTAGCTCGACAACTGTTCCTACTACTTTGATTTTTGTCATGATTCCTACCCTAATTGTTTAGTGAAAAAAGTGTCGTTCGCCGGTGAAGTACATGGTGATGCCGGCCTCATTAGCGGCATCGATTACTTCTTGGTCGCGCATGGAACCACCCGGTTGAACGATGGCTCGAACTCCGCCCTCGATCAAAAGCTCCACTCCGTCTTTGAACGGGAAGAACGCATCGGATGCTGCCACCGAATCCTTGGCTCGGTGACCAGCCCGGTCGATGGCCAAACGACAGCTGTCAACGCGGTTGACCTGGCCCATGCCGACACCAACCGACGCTCCGTCTTTGGCGAGCAAAATTCCATTTGACTTCACCGCACGGCAAGCGCGCCAAGCGAAAGCCAAATCGTTGAGAGTTGCCGCGTCGGCTTTGGTGCCAGCAACAAGTTTCCAGTTAGAAACGTTTAGCGCGGTGAATTCGTCGGGGCTTTGCACCAGAAGGCCTCCGGAGATTTGCTTAACTTCAAAAGCCTCGCGCGAGTAGTTTGCCGGTAGTTCCAGTAGTCGCAGATTCTTCTTGGTCAACAGCACTTCGAGGGCACCCAGTTCGAAACCTGGAGCCACGATGACTTCGGTGAAAATGTCTCCGATCTGGCGAGCCATGACTTCGGTGATCGGGCGATTGGCGGCGATTACACCACCGTAGGCAGACATCGGGTCGCACAGGTGCGCTTTGGCATGTGCGTCGGCGATCGGGTCGGCTTCGCTGGCCGAGCCCACGGCAATTCCGCAAGGGTTGGCGTGCTTGATGATTGCTACCGCTGGTTCGGTGTGATCGAAGGCGCTTCGAACCGCAGCATCGGCGTCGACGTAATTGTTGTAGCTCATCTCTTTGCCGTTAAGCAATTTTGCCTGAGCGATACCCGAAACCGCGCCTTCGCCGGTGGCTCGATAGATGGCAGCCGCCTGGTGAGCATTCTCGCCGTAGCGCAGAATGTTGGAAAGTTCACCCTCAACCGAAATTTGGGCCGGAAATCCTGGGTTCTTACTCTCGTTGTCGTTGGTTTGACCAGCCTGATGTTTCCACTGCGCGGAAAGTTCGCTGGCAAACCAGTCGGCCACTGCCGAGTCGTAGCGAGCGGTGTGAGCGAATGCTGTTGCTGCCAACTGGCGACGCTGCAAGAGGTTCGTTCCGCCCTCAGCGAGTGACTCAATGATCTCCTGGTAGCGGCTTGGGTCAACCACGATGGCAACGTTGGCGTGGTTCTTTGCCGAGGCGCGCACCATGGCTGGCCCGCCAATGTCGATCTGGTCGACCACTGCCTCGCCTTTGGCGCCTGATGCAACAGTTTGCATAAACGGGTAAAGGTTCACCACTACCAGTTGGAACGCTTCGATACCGAGTTCGGCAAGCTGGTTTTCGTGATCCTGAAGACGCACATCAGCTAGCAACCCGCCGTGAATATTTGGGTGAAGGGTCTTCACTCGGCCATCGAGTGATTCCGGAAATCCGGTAACCTGAGAAACTTCGGTAACAGCGAAACCAGCATCGGCGATGGTCTTGGCGGTTGAACCGGTTGATACCAAAACAACTCCAGCTTCGGAAAGAGCCTTAGCCAGTTCCAATAGCCCGGTCTTATCGGACACCGAAAGTAGGGCGCGCTTAATTTCGATGCGGTCGCGGTGGCGATAGTCGGTTGGCTGGTGCGGATTTTGGGCTGCCATGGTGTTCCTCGATTACTTTGCGGTGTCTAGTTGAAGCCGGTTTTCGGCGAAGTCCCGAACCACTTTTACCAGCAGCTTGCGCTCAATAACCTTGATGCGCTCGTGCAGTTCGTGTTCGGTTTCATCGGCCAAAACTGCAAGACGCTCCTGCGCCAGCATTGGTCCGGTATCGACACCTTCGTCGACGATGTGGATGGTCACGCCAGTTTCTGTTGCCCCGGCGGCCAAAGCATCACGCACTGCGTGTGCGCCAGGGAACAGCGGCAGCAGTGAGGGGTGAGTGTTGATCAGGTTCGGCGAAAGCGCCCGCACAAAGTTGGCAGGTAGCACCCGCATGAATCCCGCCAAAACCGTTAGGTCTGGCTCGAAGTAGTTCACGTTTTCCAGCAGCATCTCGGCCCATGCTTCACGGGTTTCAAAGTTGCCAGGGCTCACCACAAAGGTTGGGATTCCGAAGAGTTCGGCGTGCTCAAGCCCGCTGCAAGGGTTGTCGGAGCCGACCGCTAAAACGCGCATCGGAAAAGTTGGGTTGAGTGTGGCATCTAGTAGCGCTCGAAGGTTCGAACCACTCCCGGATATGAGAACTACAACACCAATCACTTCTAAAGTTTACCGCTTCAGGTGCTCTGGGATGGGGCTGGCCGCGCTTGGTCTGGCCGCGTAGAACGAAGCCAGAAAAGCAATCGGGGCAACCTCTAGGAAAATCCAAACGAAGACCCAAATCGGGTCGGCACCGATATTCTGCATTCGACCGGGACCGATGGAAAGGTGAGTGAGAAGTGCCAGCAGCGTCATCTCGATGGCGGCCACGAAACCAATCGATAATCCCATGGCAATCGAGGCGCTCAGTGGCGTGGCAAAGTTATGTCTGGCTTCACCGGTGTGATTTTTAACGGCGACGGTTGCAATCAGCGCAACCAATACCGGAACGATGAGAATGATCATTCCGATGGATGAGTCGCCAACGGGAATGGCACCGAAAACCGGCACTGTGGGAATCGGTCCGAGCGCTGTGCCGAGTGGGCTAACGCTGGATCCAGTGCCGATGGCAAAACCCACCCCGGCAATCCAGGTGCTGGCGAAGAAAATTAGGTTTGGCAGGAATGCCAGCTGCAGCAGGGTTGACCCTAAACCGCCAAATACTCCACCCTGCAACTGTTCATAAAGCTGAATCACATTCAGCCAGTTGAGACCCAAGAGAATCGCCACAGCCGTTGCCGAAATGGCTTGCATGGCAACCACAAAGCCGGTTCCGGCTCTAAGCGCTGGCGACGCTAGCGAGCGCAAAACCCAGTTCACTTTGCCGCTCAAGCCCAGAAGCCACTCTCTCCCCGCAATTCGCTCGGTGGCCAGGGATAGTTTCACAGCGCTGTGCGGAGTTGATCCAAACAGCGACCCACAGACCACACCGCCAACGTAAACCAGGGTTGGGAGGAAGTAGGCTGCCACCGGATCTGGGCTAAGTTCCTTGGTTGCGGCGAGCGGAAGCATCAGTGCCGAAATTCCGCCGTAAACGAGAGTTGCGGTGAGCCAAGCCGGCCAAAGTTCCGCCGAGCCATAGAGGCGAATTCCACCGCGCCAGCCCAAGCCAAAAATCAAGAGGACTGCGCCAAGGGGAAAGCTGCTAATTACGAAGGCTGGAACCTGAAGCGTGCCAAACGTGCCGGCGGCGAAGTTGATCCCCACTCCATGCATCGCGAACCAAATATCGACCGCGTTTCGAAATGACGAAACCCAGGAATCAGTTAGTCCCGAGTCGAGCCACCAGCTGAGAGTGGTTCCCGCAACTAAAATCGCGATAACGCCAGCCGCCACTACCAGGGCATCAAACCCGCCAATCAGCAGTGCTACTGATCGAGTTCCAGGCTCAGCCGATTTAGCCAAGGTCTTAGAGGCTTGCTATCACGTTGCGCATCAGGGCGGCAGTTTCGCTAGGCGTCTTGCCAACCTTCACGCCAACTGCTTCGAAGGCTTCTTTTTTCGCTTGAGCTGTTCCAGCGGAACCGGAAACTATGGCACCGGCGTGACCCATGGTCTTACCTTCTGGCGCCGTGAATCCAGCAACGTAGGCCACAACCGGCTTGGTCACGTTGTCTTTGATGTAAGCAGCAGCTTTCTCTTCCGAGTCGCCACCGATCTCACCAATTAGAACAATGGCCTTGGTTTCTGGGTCGGCTTCAAATGCGGCCAACGCGTCGATGTGGGTGGTTCCGATAACCGGGTCTCCGCCGATAC
>CAEZSN010000012.1_pt1 | contig 13530 bp, 13 predicted proteins | sample 7263961 | NCBI WGS metagenome assembly CAEZSN01 (sample SAMEA6813778, study PRJEB35770) | uncultured Rhodoluna sp. | biome: Freshwater; feature: Freshwater reservoir; material: water | place: Czech Republic | collected 2017-04-14 | depth 0.5m m
CAGGTTTTAGCCTTAGCGATAGAACAGGCAGAAGCGATGATGGCAAAAAATGAGTAACTCGAAATGAGTAACCAGCTTTAACGGCCTGCCCTGCCTGGGTTGGCCCAGACAGGAGAAAAAGTGGCGGCACTACCGCGCGTATACGACATAGCTAAAGAACTTGGTATCGATACCAATGACGCTTTGGCAAAACTTAAGGAGCTTGGCGAGTACGTCAAGGGTGGATCATCTACCGTAACTCCGCCGGTTGCGAAGAAACTTCGCGACGCATTCCCAAATGCAAAACCAAAGCCTGAGGTAAAAAAGGCTGCACCTAAAGCTGCTCCAGCTGCTCCGGTAGCTCAGGCTCCGGAAGTTGCAGAGGCGCCGGCTGCGCCAGCACCGCCAAAAGCGGCTGAAGCTCCGGTTGCACCTCCAGCACCATCCGCCGCTCCTAGTGGCATCCCGCGCCCAGGAAACAATCCTTTTGCGGCCAGCCAGGGCATCCCACGCCCAATGGCTCGTCCAGTTGGCAATAACCCATTCTCTACCGGTGCACGTCCAGGCGCGCGTCCGGGTGGCCCACGTCCCGCTGGTGCCGGTGGCCCAGGTGCACGTCCGGGCGGTCCAGGTCGTCCCGCTGGTGCCGGTGGCGCTTCGCGTCCAGGTTTCGGTGGCGGAGCCGCTGGTGGCGCTTCGCGTCCAGGTTTTGCAGGCGGTGCCCCAGGTGCCGGTGGCGGAGCTCCAGGTTTTGGTGGCCCTCGTCCATCCGGTGGTCCGGGTGCTCGTGGCCGGGGTAACGGTGGTGGAACCGCCGGTGCGTTCGGTAAGGGCGGAAGCCGCGGTGCCTCAAAGGCTCGCAAGTCGAAGCGCGCGAAACGTGAAGAGTTCGAGCAGAGAATGGCTCCAAGCCTCGGTGGCGCAGTTGTGCCACGTGGCGATGGCACCACGGTTCTGCGTCTGCGTCGCGGATCAAGCATCCAAGACTTTGCCGACAAGATTGAAACCACTCCGGCTCAGCTGATCACCGTGCTCTTTGCACTCGGTCAGATGGCTACCGCAACCGCTTCGCTAGACGAAGAGACGTTCCAGATTCTTGGAGAAGAGCTTGGTTACAAGGTGGAACTGGTTTCACCTGAGGACGAAGAGCGCGAGCTATTCGATAGCTTCGGTCTCGACCTTGAATACGAAGACGACGAAGAAGATCTACTTCCTAGGCCTCCGGTGGTTACCGTTATGGGTCACGTTGACCACGGTAAGACTCGTCTTCTCGACAGCATCCGTAACTCAAACGTCATTGCCGACGAACACGGTGGAATCACGCAGCACATTGGTGCTTACCAGATTCACACCACTCACGAAGGCCTTGACCGCGCGATTACGTTCATCGACACCCCTGGTCACGAGGCGTTTACCGCTATGCGTGCCCGAGGTGCTCAGGTTACCGACATCGCAATCCTCGTGGTTGCCGCCGACGACGGCGTTATGCCTCAGACGATTGAAGCGTTGAACCACGCTCAGTCGGCTGGCGTTCCAATCGTGGTCGCGGTGAACAAGGTTGATAAGGAAGGCGCTAACCCAGACAAGATCCGTCAGCAGCTAACCGAGTTCAACCTGGTTGCCGAAGAATACGGTGGCGACGTTATGTTCGTCAACGTTTCAGCGCTAACCGGCATGGGTGTTCCTGAGCTTCTCGACGCGGTGCTACTAACCGCCGACGCTTCTCTAGACATGCGTGCCAACCCGAACAAGGATGCCCGCGGTATTGCCATCGAAGCGAACCTCGACAAGGGTCGCGGTTCGGTTGCTACCGTGCTAATTCAGCAGGGAACTCTAAACGTTGGTGACTCGATTGTGGCGGGTGCGGCTCACGGCCGTGTTCGTGCCATGTTCGACGAAAACGGCGAGCCGGTACTGTCGGCCACCCCAAGCCGTCCGGTTCAGGTACTTGGTCTTCAGTCGGTACCTCGTGCCGGCGATACCTTCGTGGTTACCGAAGACGAGCGCCAGGCCCGTCAGATCGCTGAAAAGCGTGAAGCAGCCGACCGCAATGCGCTTCTGGCGAAGACTCGCAAGCGCGTATCGCTTGAAGACTTCACCAAGGCTCTCGAAGATGGCAAGGTTGAGTCTCTCAACCTCATCATCAAGGGTGACGTTTCCGGTGCTGTTGAAGCTCTGGAAGACTCGCTACTCAAGATCGAAGTGGACGACAGCGTGAACTTGCGCATCATCCACCGCGGTGTTGGAGCGGTTACCGAGTCAGACGTGAACCTAGCCACCGTCGACAGCGCAATCATAATTGGATTCAACGTTCGCCCAGACAACAAGGCGAAGGAACGTGCCGACCGTGAGGGTGTCGACATCCGTCACTACACGGTTATCTATCAGGCGCTCGACGACATCGAGGCAGCGCTCAAGGGCATGCTCAAGCCAGAGTACGAAGAGGCACAGCTCGGTACCGCAGAGGTTCGCGAACTGTTCAAATCGTCGAAGGTTGGAACCATCGCCGGTTCAATCGTTCGCTCGGGAAGCATCAAGCGCAACAGCTTGGCTCGTGTTATCCGCGGCGGCGTGACCATTGCCGACAACCTAAAGGTTGAGTCGCTAAAGCGCTTCAAGGACGACGCCACCGAAGTCAAGACCGACTTCGAATGTGGTATCGGCCTCGCTGGTTTCAACGAGCTAGAGCTTGAAGACATCATCGAGACCTTCGAAATGCGCGAAAAGCCTCGAGTCTAGGAGTCGTAAATGGTTGACGTTGCGAGAGCACGAAAGCTAGCCGAACGCATCAAGGTTTTGGTTGCCGAAGCACTAGAACGGGCCGTAAAGGATCCCGATCTAGGTTTCGTGACCATTACCGATGTGCGAGTTACTCCGGACCTTCAGGGCGCTTCTATTTTCTTTACCGTTTTTGGTTCTGCCGAGGAAAAGAAACAGAGCGCAGAGATCATCGAAAAGAACCGTGGACTGATTCGTCGCGAGGTAGGGCGCGGTCTTTCGATTCGCCTCACCCCAACCATCGAATTCATCCCAGATGAAGTTCCTGAGATTGCCGCTCACCTAAACGACCTTTTGGCTGAGGCCAAGGCTCGCGACGCCGAAGTTCAGGCACTGGCAAAAGAAGCCAAGTTTGCCGGTGATGAGAATCCTTACAAGGAACCTCACACCGAAGACGAGAAGTAATCTTGCCGGCGGGTCTCGTTCTTCTGGATAAGCCCGAGGGGTGGACCAGCCACGACGTTGTCGCCAGATTGCGGAGGGTTGCCAACACCAAGCGCGTTGGCCACGCCGGAACTCTTGACCCCATGGCTACCGGGCTTTTGGTACTCGGCGTTGAATCGGCCACGAAACTGCTCACCTTCATCGTTGGCGACGATAAAACCTATGAGGCAACCATTCGACTGGGAGCTTCAACCATCACCGACGACCGCGAGAGCGAGTTTTTGTCTCAGGCCTCGGCGGCTGAGATCTCGGCGGTTACCGATTCTGCAATTTTGCTCGAAATCAAAAACCTAACCGGTGCAATCGAGCAAGTTCCTTCATCGGTTTCGGCGATTAAGGTTGATGGAGTTCGCGCCTATGCCAAGGTTCGCGGGGGAGACGAAGTGAAACTAAAGGCTCGCCCGGTAACCGTTTCTAGATTCGAAGTTTTAGGTGAACCTCGCCGGGTCGACGGTTTCATCGATGTCGAAGTAATCATCGATTGCTCCTCTGGTACCTACATACGCGCTCTGGCGAGAGACTTGGGCGCGGCTCTCGGCATCGGAGGCCACCTCACCAAACTTCGCCGCACTCGAGTGGGCGGATTTACCATCGATCAGTCGAGCGCGCTTCCAGAACCTGGTGACGAGCTAAAACTCATCTCTTCATTTGAAGCTTCAAAAGCTTTTCCCACGCTGGAACTTACCGACCAAGAGGTTGTCGACCTCCGCCACGGAAAACGCATTGCCAACCGATTGGATTTTTCTGGAGACATCGCCGCGGTTCATGGAGAGCAGTTGATTGCCATGTTGGTTCCGGTTGGAAAGCAGTTGAAATCGTCGGTGGTTTTCAATGATTGATTGGGTTTATCAGGGTGCCGAGGTAGTGGCGGTGGTTGGCGGAATCGTCGCTCTGTTTTTGGGACTTATCGGCAGACTTCCCTCGCTGGTTAGCCTTAGCCCGCTAGTAATCACGGCACTGCTACTCATTGTGCAGGCGATCATTGCCATCGCGATTCTGGTTAAGGGTGGCACTGCTAAGGGCGACCCAATCGAATGGTTCGGTTATCTACTTACCGCGCTGTTGGTCGCGGTAGCCGCGGGATTCTGGGCTTTGGCCGAGAGAACCAAGTTTTCAACCATGATTATTGGCGCCGCCAATCTCACGGTTGCCATCATGTTGCTGCGAATGTGGCAAATCTGGTTTAGGTAGGAATTAACGTTCCGTTAACCTTGTAGCCATAAACCCTTAAGGCGTTCCAATCAGCATTTAGATATGCCCAAAACCGCCGGTCAGCAAGATCTTGCTCAACCACGTCGAGTACTGGGTAAAGGCGTACTCAACCGAGGCGATCGCCTATTTTTCGGAATCACATCGGCCGCCGCCTACTTTGCCTTCATTCTCGTTGGTCTCATTTTGGTGTTCTTGGTAGCTCAGGCTTGGCCGGCGCTTCAGGAACAGGGTCTTGCATTCGTTTACGGCGATAAGTGGGAAGTAACCGAAGAGAAAACCATTCTGCAAATCGGGCCGATGCTTTACGGTTCGATCCTCATCGCTCTGCTCGGGGTGCTAATTGCAACACCCATGGCAATTGCCACCGCCTATATGATCGTCTTTATCCTCAAAGGCGGTTGGGCCAAACTTGCCACCAACCTAATCGACCTTTTGGCGGCTCTGCCCTCGGTCATCATAGGCCTCTGGGGTGTTCTGGTGTTCACTCCAATCGCCCAGGGTTGGGCGGAGTTTCTGCACCAGTACCTTGGCTGGATTCCGCTCTTTGCCACCGACAAGGGAACCACCTCGCTCAACAGTTCTCCATTTATCGCCGGTTGGATTGTTGCGGTAATGATCGTTCCCATCATCACGTCGGTAACCCGCGAAATCTTCAGCCAGTTCGACCGCGAGCTTGTTAACGGTGCCCTAGCTCTGGGAGCAACACGCTGGACGGTTTTCCGCCGAGTCATTTTGCCAACCACTTCCGGCGGTATCACCGGTGGTGTGCTGCTCGGGCTCGGGCGCGCCATTGGTGAAACCGTTGCTATCTACTACGTGTTGCAGCTCTCGATGAACATCAACCTGTTTCAGATTTTGGAACCTCGCGGCGGTGCAATCGCGTCTTGGATTCTTTCCCGATTCGGTGAAGCCACCGATAAAGAATTCCACGGGCTAATGGCTGCCGGTTTAGTTATCTTCATCACCACGTTGATCATCAACCTGATCGCCAACGTTATCGTGAACAAGGCTCAACCATGGAGAAAGTAATGTCGGATCCTCGCCCGGCCAAGCAGCCGTGGAATAAGTCTTCGAAACTCGCTTCGTTCAAGGGGCTTCGCGGCTTCTCAGATGCCACTTTGGTGTTCGGCTCACTTCTCCTCGCCGCTGCAGTATTTAGCCTGCTCCTCTCCGTGCTCTGGTCGGTCATTAGTGCCGGATCGGGTGCCATGTCGGCCGAGTTCATTTACCAAAACAATCGATACATCTCGACCACAACCTCGCTCGACTACGGTGGCGTTGGGCACGCCATCCTCGGAACACTGGAATTGGTGCTTCTGGCCACGGCGGTTGCCCTGCCGCTCGGTTTGGCTATCGCGGTTTACCTAACCCAGTCACAGTCGAAGCTTCGCAACATGGTTCGCGCCATTACTCAGGCGCTGGCAGGTCTGCCATCGGTGGTTTCCGGTTTGTTCGTGCTCTCGATCATTTCTTTTCTTGACGCCCAGAAGAGCGGCATTTTTGGCGCAGTGGCCCTATTCCCACTGATGCTACCTACCGTGGCTCGAGTTGCCGAAGAAGCACTCCGACTGGTTCCTCAAGACCTAAGGCTCGCGGCTCTAGGTCTTGGTGCACCAAACTACCGAGCCTTCTTCCAGGTAATCCTTCCTGCCGCCAAAACAGGAATCATCACGGCACTGCTACTGGGCCTAGCCCGTGTGGTTGGCGAGACCGCTCCGCTTATTCTTACCATTCAGGCAAACGAAGGCACCAATCTAAACCCACTCGAAGGTGGTGTGGCAACGCTACCCACCTACATCTATGGATTCATTAGTGCCGGCTACGCCTCGTCGATCACTCGCGCCTGGGGAGCCTCACTGGTCCTTTTGATCATCGTTGGAATTTTGTTCGTAACCGCTCGTCTACTAACCGGCGACAAAAAGAAGAAAAAGAGTAAGGGAAGCAAATGATGACCATTACCCCCGTTGCTGCAGAGCTTCAAGCCCAAGACGTTAGCGTCTGGTTCGGCGAACGTCAGGTCTTGAAAGACGTGAACCTAACCTTCCGCGCTAACCGCGTGACCGCACTGATTGGGCCATCCGGTTGCGGCAAGTCAACTTTCATTCGCACCCTTAACCGCATGCACGAACTCATTCCATCGGCGGGACTCGCGGGGTCGATCTTGCTAGACGGAAAAGACATCTACGATCCATCGGTGAACCCGGTTGACGTTCGCATGGAAATCGGAATGGTGTTCCAGAAGCCAAACCCATTCCCAACCATGTCGATTCAAAACAACGTGCTTTCCGGTTTGAAACTCTCTGGAATGCATTCCGACAACAAGGATGAACTTCTAGAAACTTCTTTGAAGCGAGCTTCCATGTGGAACGAGGTCAAGGATCGTCTCGACGAACCAGCCACTTCGCTTTCCGGAGGACAGCAGCAGCGTCTCTGCATCGCTCGCTCGCTAGCCATGAACCCAAAGGTTCTGCTCATGGATGAGCCATGTTCAGCACTCGACCCAGGATCAACGCGTCGCATCGAAGCCACCATCGAAGAGCTTTCGGAATCGATGACCATCGTGATTGTGACCCACAACATGCAGCAAGCTCAGCGCGTTTCTCACGAAACCGCCTTCTTCCTAGCCGACGACAACGTTCCCGGAGGAGTGGTTGAGTTCGGTTCAACCGAGCAGGTATTCGGCCAGCCGATCGACTCCCGCACCAACGACTATGTAAACGGTCACTTCGGTTAATCCACTGTTCACCTTAACTTGAAGTGGCTGTTACCAAAACATATCTAATCGTTTCCAAAGGTTTTGGAAACTAAACAGGTCAACCAGACAAGTTCAATAATTCAAGGAGAAAAATGAACAAGAAGTTTGCAAAGACCCTTGCTGGTCTAGCCGCAACCGCAGCACTAATCGCGCCGGCAGCAAGCGCTAACGCAACCGCAATCGCCGGTTCGGGATCGTCATTCGCTTACAACGGCATCTACAAGTGTTCATCACTTTACGAGACTCACGCAGTAACCTACACCTCAACCGGTTCTGGAACTGGCCGTACCAACTTCCGCACCAATAAGGCTTCTTACCCATTCGCCGTTTCCGACGGTCTTTACACCGCCGGTACCGAGCCAACCGGTTACACCATGGTTCCACTGTTCGGTGGCCCAGTTGTATTTGCTTACAACAAGAAGAGCGGCATCCCAGCCGGTCTAAAGCTTGACTCAGCGGCAGTATCGGGAATCCTAAAGGGAACCATCACCAAGTGGAACGCAACCGCGATCAAGAAGCTAAACCCAGGAAAGACTCTTCCAAACTTAGCGATCAAGGTGTTCTACCGCTCTGGAACCTCGGGTACCAACGAAAACCTAAGCGAGTACCTACGTCAGACTGGCAACGCCGGTTGGGTCAAGAACCAGACCCTACTAACCGCTGCTACCGCTCTGGCAACCGGTGCAATTGCTAAGGCAACCTCATCGCTTCTTGCCGATGCAGTTGAGAGCAGCTCAAACAAGGGTGCTTTCGGTTACTTCGACCTGTCAGATGCCAAGACCGCAGACGTTGCTCTAGTGTCGCTAAAGAACAAGCACGGCGAGTTCGTGGCTCCTAGCGCAGCAGCCGGTGCATTGATGCTGGGCGCTCAGACCACCGACAACTCGGGAGCTGACCGCGTTCAGGGAACTGCAACTGCTGCTCTTTCAGTAGCTCTAGGTGGAACCGTAAACGGTGCCATTGACTTCACCAAGAGCGTGAAGAATGCCTACCAGCTAACCATCCTCACCTACGGAATTGGTTCGAAGAACGGAACTGACGCAGCAGACACCGCAGTTGAGGATTACTTCAAGTTCGTAATCAACACCTGCATGCCTGCCCAGGCTTCGCGTTTAGGTTATGTTGCTCTAACCGGCACCATGAAGACCAAGGCGCTAGCTCAGGCTGCACTAATCGCACAGTAATAAAAGTTGTGAATGTTTGGTGGCTCGGTTTTCCGAGCCACCAAATACTCGCTTAAATAGGTAAGGATATAGATATGATGAAAAACCCTAGACGTTTGATCGCAGTATTGGCTCTAGCCATTTCGGGTTCAACTCTCCTTACCGCCTGTGACCCACCGATGCCGCCGGAAATGGTGGCGCAACTTGCTGAGCTGAGTTATACCTGCGTCGAGGGCAATGTAAACGTGGCAGCCGATCCTTCCAACTCGGCGGTTGTTGACACCCTGGCCGAATCTTTGGCAGGCGCCTGCATCGATCCGCTGCCGGCGATGACCATCACAAACTCAGGCGATTTTGCATCGGCTGACATTGTTATTTCCACCGGGGCTGCTGCCGACTGCAAGCCTTTTGCTTCTGTTCCCTACGGCTTTGATGCCGGAGTGGTTACTTACAACGTTGCCGGAACCGACTCACTGAACCTTGGCTACAAAACTCTTGCTGCGGTTCTAAATGGAGAAATTTCCAACTGGAATGATCCTGCTATTGCAAAGGACAACCCAGACCTAACTCTTCCAGACGCACCAATACTGGTTCGCGCTGACGCCGAGAAAAACTCACTGGGTGCATTGGTTACCGCTCTTGGCTATCAGGGTGCCAAGCTGGACCCATCAAAGTTCACTGAGATTTCGTTATTCGACGGTTCGGTTCCTGAGCCTTTGGTCGACGGCGAGTTAGCTATCATTCCGAACTCGGTGGCCGTATTCAACGGACTAGTAACCCTTGGCCTCAACACTGGAAAGAAAGACGCTGAAACCGGCGAAAAACTCTTTGCCACAGCAAGCGAAGTTAGTCTTTATGCCGCTGGTTCTCAGTTGGTTGGAAAAAGCAAAGGCTCAACTCTAACTATGTCGGTCGATTCAAAGATCGAACCACAGCCAATGTTTGAGGGAGAGGCCGCCGGCGTTCCATACCAGGCGATTTTCCCGCTGACCATGAGTCTTTGTGGCGAAGATACCTTGCTCAAGCGAGCAGCGGCCGCCTTCATGCTCCGCCTAGACAGCCAGGGTGCACTCGGCTACCTAAACATCAGCCAGCTTCCTGAAACCGTGCGCTACACTGCGGTTGGCCTGGTTCGAAAAGGTCTTCCAACACCGAAACCACCCAAAGAGAGTAAGTAAACTTCAGTAGTCTTGAATCTATGGCTTCACTCAAGACTTCTAACGGACCGGGACGTTTGATAATTGCGATTTACGCAATTTTTGCACTGGCGGCAACCGCTCGGGCGGGCTATCAACTTCTTACCAAATTCTCTGATGCCCCATTGGCTTACTCCCTGAGTGCACTTTCGGCTCTGGTTTACATTGTTGCCACCATTGCCTTGGCGAGAAATTTGCGGAAAATTGCCACTGTTTCGCTCGTCTTTGAGCTGGTCGGCGTTCTGCTGGTTGGAACCCTTTCAATCGTGCTGCCGGCAGACTTCCAGCACGCCACAGTGTGGTCGCTCTATGGCGTGGGATACGCCTGCGTGCCACTTATCCTTCCGGTGGTTGGCCTCTGGTGGCTAAGAAAGAGTAATCGTGCTTAGTTGGTCTTCACTGCTTGAGGTTCCAGCCGATTTCGCCCAGACCGCTGTGACCATCGGCAAGTTCGACGCAGTTCATCTTGGGCATCAGGCCTTGTTGCATAGAGCTGTGAACGTAGCGGAAGAACATCTCCTGTCATCGGTAGTTCTCACTTTTGATCGCCACCCCGATGCCTTATTGAACCCAGACGATTACCGACTGCCAATTCTGGGTCCCACTCAAAAACGCCAGCTTTTGTCTGAGACCGGCGTCGATGCCACTTTGACTCTCGAGTTTGACCGCGCACTCGCTCAGATGTCTCCGGCCGAATTCGTGGAAGCAATTCTGGTAAACACTCTTCGTGCCAAAGCCGTTGTGGTGGGAGAGGGTTTCCGTTTCGGAACCAAGGGGTCGGGAAATGTTGCCACACTTCGCGAACTAGGCCAACGGTTTGGCTTCAGCGTTATCGAGCTGCCAAAGGTTTCAATCGGCGGGGTAGTGGTTTCGACCACCAAGATTCGAAACCTTCTCGATGAGGGCAAGGTGGTTGCCGCAGCTGCTTTACTCGGACGAGATCACACCACTCTCGGCGTAATCGAGCATGGGCTAAAAATCGGACGCACCATTGGTTTCCCAACTGCCAACATGGCTCGCGACTGCGAAGGCTATTTGCCGCTCGACGGCGTTTATGCCGGCTGGCTTCACGACGACGGAATTAGGTATCCGGCAGCCCACTCGGTTGGCATCAACGAGACTTTCCAAGCGGTACCTCGTCTGGTGGAATCCTTTGTTTTAGACCGAACCGACTTAGATCTCTACGACAAAACGGTTACTCTCGAATACGTTGAATTCATTCGTCCTTCAGCCAAGTTTGATGGCGTCGAATCACTTGTGGCGGAGATTAACCGCGACATTGCAAAAATCAGAATCGCATTAGGAATCGAGTAACCAATGACTTTCGGAAGTGCAATCAAATCCGGTTTTACCAACGCTCTCAAGTTTCGGGGTGTAGCCAGCCGCAGCGAATTCTGGTGGTTCGCACTGTTCAGCTTCATCGTTGGAATTGCGGCGTCTATTATCGATACCGCTTTTGGGCTTGATCAGTTTGGCGGCTTGGTCGGAGTGATTGTGTCTGTGATTCTGGTAGTCCCAAGGTTCACCATGCTGATCCGTAGGTTCCGGGACACCGGAGTTAGTCCGCTCTGGATCATCACAGCACTAATTCCGCTATCCGGTCTGGTTTCTTGGTTGGTCAACAATTACGAGCGTCTAAGTGCCTTCGGCACTGTGGCTCCAACTCTTTCTGAAGCCGAATTGACTAGCCTGGTGCAGCAGTGGGCCCAAGACCCAGCATTTGTGAGTGCGCTGATGCAATTGCTGGCAATTTTGGCTTTGGCAGTTCTATATGCCATATTCGAATTGGTGATTACGTTGCTTCCAACCAAGCGGGTAGCGCAACCGGTGGTTGCAAGCACCGACTACTAGCGGGTAGGCTTGACAGGTTGCCGTGTAACGGCCGCGGATAAAGAGAGTTCGAAACATCCAGTTTCTTACGCCGCGCAGCGAATCAAAGGAGAACCACTATGGCTCTAGACCCACAGGTAAAGCAGACCATCATTGCTGAGTACGCAACCCACCCAGGTGACACCGGTTCACCCGAGGTTCAGGTAGCTGTGCTTTCGCGTCGCATCAAAGACCTAACCGAGCACTTCAAGGAGCACAAGCACGACCACCACTCGCGTCGTGGCCTGCTTCTTCTAGTTGGACAGCGCAAGCGTCTACTTGGCTACCTACAGAAGGTTGACATCAAGCGCTACCGTGACTTGATCGAGCGTCTAGGTCTTCGTCGCTAATCTGACTTTACAAATAACGGCCCCGGGTACACTCGGGGCCGTTATTTTGTTCTAGGCAATGTCGCTTGCCTCTGTTACCCTTATAGAAGAGCTATGCGGCTACGTTTGCTGGTCTTCGGTGGTGGGTCTTGGATAGAATTCCAAGGTTCTTTACTGCAGATCAGGGCAGCCCTCAATCGGAGGGCAGTTACCGCGCCTCTTAGCTCTAGCGCGACTTACACAAACTGTGTGAATTCCTCGCGCGTCATGAAACAAGAGGAGAGACCATGATCGGTCCAGATAACTACGAGCCTATGGATGGCTCAGAACACGAATATGCAATCATCGACAACGGCAAGCACGGTAAGCGTGTCATCCGTTTCGAATCAGGCCGCCTAGCCCAGCAGGCTCAGGGCGCCGCAGCCGTCTACATCGACGGCGAAACCATGCTGTTCTCGGCAACCACTGCTTCAAAGCAGGCCAAAGACCAGTTCGACTTCTTCCCACTAACCATTGATGTTGAAGAGAAGATGTACGCCGCCGGAAAGATTCCTGGCAGCTTCTTCCGTCGCGAAGGTCGTCCATCGACCGAGGCGATCCTTACCTGTCGTCTAATCGACCGTCCACTGCGCCCATCATTCGTTGAAGGTCTTCGTAACGAAGTTCAGGTAGTGGTAACCGTTATGGCGATTCACCCAGACGAAATGTACGACGTAGTGGCTATCAACGCTGCATCGATGTCGACCCAGCTTGCTGGCCTTCCTTTCTCGGGTCCAATCGGTGGAGTGCGTGTTGCACTTATCGACGACCAGTGGGTTGCCTTCCCTAAGCACTCTCAGCTAGAGCGCGCAGTATTCGACATGGTCGTTGCTGGTCGCGTGGTTGTTGAGAATGGCGTAGAAGACGTTGCCATCATGATGGTTGAAGCGGAAGCTACCGAAAACACTTGGGATCTAGTGACCAACCAGGGTGCAACCGCTCCAAACGAAGCCGTTGTTGCCGCCGGACTAGAGGCTTCAAAGCCTTTCATCAAGGAATTGGTTGCGGCCCAGTCGCGTCTAGCCGCGAAGTCGGCTAAGCCACTAACCGAATACCCGGTGTTCCCTCCTTACGCAGACGAAACCTACGACCACGTAGCCAAGCTTGCCGAGGAAGAACTAGGACGCATTTACCTAATCGCCGACAAGCAGGAGCGTCAGGATGCTGACGACGCGCTGAAGGCTTCGGTTAAGGAAAAGCTTTCAACCGTTCTTTCGGAAGAGCACCAGAACCAGATTTCTGCCGCCTACAAGTCGGTTACCAAGAAGGTTGTTCGTACCCGCGTTCTAAAAGAAGGCGTTCGTATCGACGGCCGTGGTCTTCGCAACATCCGTGTCCTAGACGCAGAAGTTGACGTAATCCCACGCGTTCACGGTTCGGCTATCTTCCAGCGCGGTGAAACCCAGATCCTTGGTATCACCACTCTGAACATGCTGAAGATGGAACAGACCATCGACGCACTGAGCCCAGAAACCACCAAGCGCTACATGCACAACTACAACTTCCCTCCATACTCAACCGGAGAAGTGGGTCGTGTTGGCACTCCAAAGCGTCGTGAAATTGGTCACGGTGCATTGGCTGAGCGTGCGTTGGTTCCAGTTCTTCCTGGCCGCACCGAATTCCCTTACGCAATTCGTCAGGTTTCGGAAGCACTAGGTTCGAACGGTTCCACCTCAATGGGTTCGGTTTGTGCTTCAACCCTTTCGCTACTAGCAGCGGGTGTGCCTCTAAAGGCTCCGGTTGCCGGTATCGCAATGGGTCTGATC
>CAEZSN010000014.1_pt1 | contig 13232 bp, 14 predicted proteins | sample 7263961 | NCBI WGS metagenome assembly CAEZSN01 (sample SAMEA6813778, study PRJEB35770) | uncultured Rhodoluna sp. | biome: Freshwater; feature: Freshwater reservoir; material: water | place: Czech Republic | collected 2017-04-14 | depth 0.5m m
GCCTTACGTGGTTCTAGTGGTTGGCGTCAACGGAGTTGGCAAGACCACCACCATTGGCAAGCTGGCCAAGTATTTGGGTGAAGCCGGATCACGCGTGGTGATTGCCGCCGCCGACACCTTCCGCGCCGCCGCCGTAGAACAGATTGCCACCTGGGCGGAACGAGCCGGTGCCACACTGGTTCGCCCAAAGACCGAAGGTCAAGACCCAGCGTCGGTTGCCTTTGAAGGAACCGAGGTTGCCTTGGCTCAGCAGGCCGACGTTCTGATCATCGACACCGCAGGTCGCCTGCAGAACAAAACCGACCTGATGAACGAACTTGAAAAGATTCGTCGCGTGGTTGAAAAGAACTGTGTCATCGCCGAAGTTTTGTTAGTAATCGATGCCACCACCGGCCAAAACGGAATGGTTCAGGCGAAAGCTTTTGCCGAAGTTGCCAAGGTGACCGGAGTTGCCCTCACCAAACTCGATGGCACTGCTAAGGGTGGAATTGTTTACTCAATCCAACGCGAACTAGGCATCCCTGTAAAACTTGTAGGTGTTGGCGAGGGAATTGCCGACTTTGCGTTTTTTGAGGCTAGCGAGTTCGCTCGCGGATTGGTGAGCTAGAAGTGGCTTTGTTCGGCAACCTCTCAGACCGCTTGGTCGAAACTTTCAAAAACCTTCGCGCGAAGGGCAAGCTGAGCGCTGCCGACATCGATGCCACCCTGCGCGAAATTCGCAGAGCACTGCTAGAGGCCGATGTTGCTCTCGAGGTCGTAAAAGCTTTTATCAACGCCATCCGCGACCGCGCACTCGGCGACGAAGTAAACAAAGCATTGAACCCGGCTCAGCAGGTAGTTCAGATTGTTAACGAAGAGCTGGTCAACATCCTCGGTGGTCAGCAGCGCAAGCTGACTTTCGCCAAAACCGGTCCAACCGTGATAATGCTGGCTGGTCTTCAGGGATCTGGTAAAACCACTCTGGCTGGAAAACTCGCCAAATGGCTAAAAGACCAGGGCCAAACCCCGATGCTTGTAGCCGCCGACCTCCAGCGCCCGAATGCCGTGAACCAGCTGCAGGTGGTTGGTGAGCGAGCTGGCGTTGAGGTCTTTGCACCAGAACCTGGCAATGGCAAGGGTGACCCGGTCAAGGTTGCCAAGGATTCGATCAAGCACGCGGCTAAGAAACAGTTCTCGGTGGTTATCGTCGACACCGCCGGCCGACTTGGCATCGACGAAGAGTTGATGAAACAGGCCCGTGATATTCGAAAGGCCGTTGACCCCGACGAAGTGCTGTTCGTCATCGACGCGATGATTGGTCAAGACGCGGTCAACGTGGCCAAGGCATTCGAAGACGGCGTTGGAATCACCGGTGTCGTTCTCACCAAGCTCGATGGCGATGCTCGCGGTGGTGCGGCCCTTTCGGTTTCTTCGGTAACCGGCAAGCCAATCATATTCGCTTCAACCGGTGAAGGGTTAGATGCCTTCGAGCCGTTCTACCCAGACCGCATGGCGAGTCGAATTCTCGACATGGGTGACGTTCTTACCCTGATCGAGCAGGCTCAGAAGCAGTTCGACGAAGTTGAATCGGCCAAGCTAGCCGAAAAGATCGCCAAATCCGAGTTCACCCTCGAAGACTTCCTAGAACAAATGCAGCAGCTCAAGAAGATGGGTTCCATGAAGGAACTTCTCGCCAAGTTGCCAGGCGCCGGACAGATGAAGAATCAGTTGGAAAACTTCGACGAAAAAGAAATCGACCGCACCGAGGCAATTATTCGTTCGATGACTCCAAGCGAACGTCACCAACCGAAGGTTTTGAACGGTTCCCGTCGGCTCCGAATCGCTAAAGGTTCCGGAACCACCGTTACCGAAGTGAATTCATTGGTGAACCGGTTCGAGCAGGCTGCGAAAATGATGAAGACGATGGCCAAAGGTGCCATGCCACAGCTGGGCGGGGGAATGCCCGGCATGCCTCAGGTTGGCGGTGGCTACATCGGCGGTAAGTCAAAGAAGAATGACAAGAAAAAGGGTTCGAAATCTGGTAATCCAGCTAAGCGTGCCGCCGAAAACAGCGGAAATCCTTACGGTGGAAACAGCTCAGGTTCATCTTTCGGGCTCTAGGGCTTTGAATTACGAAATAAAACCCCTAAAATAGACAGGTTGCCAAGAGTTTGACCCTCTACCCAAACTTATTGGCTACCCATAGAGCTTCTCTACCGAGTGTGCACCCCACGCTCACGGTGGAACGTTCGCCCCAATACAAATAACAGGAGCATTGTGGCTGTAAAAATCCGCCTAAAGCGTCTCGGGAAAACCCGTGCGCCTCACTACCGTATCGTCGTTGCCGACTCGCGCACCAAGCGCGATGGCCGTGCCATCGAAGAAATTGGTCGTTACGTACCAACCGAACACCCATCGATCATTGAAGTTAACTCTGAGCGTGCCCAGTACTGGCTAAGCGTTGGCGCACAGCCAACCGAGCAGGTAATGGCACTTCTAAAGCTCACCGGTGACTACCAGGCATCAAAGGGTGAGAAGTCGGAAAACAAGGTTTTGCTCAAAGAGGCAAAGGTTGAATTCGTAATCGACACCAAGAAGAAGCCAGTTCTCCTTCCAAAGGAAGAGAAGAAGGCTAAGGCTGAAGTTGTTGCAGAAACCGCACCGGTTTCGGAAGACGCTCCAGCGGCAGTTGAAGAAATCGCTGTTGCGGAAACCGTAGAGGTTGCAGTTTCGGAAGAAGCTGAAGCTGTTGCTGATGAAGTAGCTGTTGAAGAAGTTGCTGTTGAAGAAGCAGTGGTTGAAGAAGTTGCTGTTGAAGAAGTAGTCGCTGAAGAAGCACCTGCTGCTGAAGCTGAAACTCCAGCAGAAGAGGCTTAAGTAAAGTGTTAGCTGCTGCGCTCGAACACCTAGTCAAGGGAATCGTCGACCACCCGGAAGACGCCACCGTAACTGCACGTAAAACCAACCGTGGCGAAGAGCTACTGGAGATTAACGTGCACCCGGAGGACCTTGGCCGAGTAATCGGGCGCGGCGGTCGCACTGCTAAGTCACTGCGTACCGTGGTAAAGGCTCTAGCCGACGGCAAAAAGATCCGCGTCGACGTGGTGGATACAGATTTCTAATAAAACTCAACTCCGAGTTGGCCGCCTACTGAAAGCGCATGGCCTAAAAGGAGCAATCAAACTCGAACTATATACCGACAGCCCAAATGAACGGTTTGTTCCTGGTGCAGTTTTAGAACTTCAGGTTCCTGAAGAATCACCCTGGTTTGGTAAGTCACTAACCGTGACCGAGCTTCGTTGGTATAACAAGGCTCCGGTAATTTTTCTCGAAGGCATCGACGATCGCGACAAGGCCGAATCGCTAATCAAAGCAATTCTTTTGGTACATGCCGACACCACGATACTTCCGAACGAATCCGATGCCTGGTACGACCACCAGTTGGTAGGTCTGAAGGTTTATCGAGATGGTAAAGAGGCGGGCGAAGTAATTCGCGTCGACCACATGCCTTCCCAAGACATGCTGATTGTGAAATCGGGTGAAACCGAGATTCTGGTTCCTTTTGTGAAAGCAATTGTTCCTGAAGTCGACATCAAAGCCGGCAAGGTGATTGTTACACCGCCGCTTGGTTTGTTTGAAGAGATTGAAGAGTAGCCATGCGGATTGACGCGATCACTATTTTTCCCGAGTACTTCGACGCACTTAACCTTTCGCTGCTTGGTAAAGCGCGTGACAATAACCTAATTCAATTCGAGGCTCACGATCTTCGAACCTACACCTCCGACAAACACAAAACTGTTGACGATTCGCCATACGGTGGCGGTGCCGGAATGCTCATGAAGCCTGAGCCTTGGGGTTTGGCTTTCGATGATCTTTTAGCTGCCGATGGTGAAACTGTAATTGTGTTCACGAATCCAGCCGGCGAAGTTTTCAAGCAGGCCACAGCTCATGAATTAGCCGCCGTCAAGCACATCGTTTTTGCTTGCGGTCGCTATGAAGGCATTGACCAACGCGTAGTCGACTATGCGGCCACTAAGGGCAAAGTTCGGCTCATCAGTATTGGCGACTACATTCTCAACGGTGGGGAAGTGGCCGCCATCGCGATGATTGAGTCAATTGCGCGACTAATTCCCGGGGTGATCGGTAACGCCGAATCTCTTGTTGAAGAATCTCACACTGAGTCTGGTCTTCTCGAATACCCGAGTTACACGAAGCCAGCCTCCTGGCGCGGTTTTGATGTACCAGAAGTTCTAACTAGTGGCAATCACGCGGCCATCGCAGCCTGGCGCCACGCGCAGCAGGTTGAACGAACCAAAGCCGTGCGACCCGATCTACTTAGCGACTAGCGCTTAAGGCCGCTCGTGTGGCAGAATAGACAGGTTGCTTACCTCTTGTAGTCTCTGCCGCAGGGGAGCAGGTGAGCTTTTCTACAAACCACATTCGTTTTTGACCTGCGTGCGAAAACAGAGAGCGATTTACAAATGCATATTCTCGATGGCGTTGACGCGCCAAACCTACGTTCCGATATTCCGGACTTCCGCGTTGGTGACACCGTAAAGGTAAACGTAAACATCACCGAAGGTAACCGCAGCCGTGTTCAGGCTTTCCAGGGTTACGCAATCCGTCGTTCCGGCCACGGCATCCGCGAAACCTTCACCGTTCGTAAAGACTCGGGTGGCTTTGGAGTAGAGCGTACCTTCCCACTTCACTCACCAGTAATCGAATCAATCGAAGTTGTTCAGCGTGGCGATGTTCGTCGTGCGAAGCTTTATTACATGCGCGATCTTCGTGGCAAAAAGGCAAAGATCCGCGAAAAGCGCGGCAACGTGCCTGGCAAGAACTAAGTTTTATGACCAAAGAACGTCCCGAGCCGAAAACGGCTTTGGGGCGTTTTTTGCGCCGTTCTCAGAAGAACGTTTTCGTAGCCTTTTTCATCGACGTCCTCTCGGTGGTTGGAGCGGCTCTGATTCTCAGCCTGCTGATCAAAACTTTTCTTTTGCGTTCATTCTTCATCCCGTCTGGCTCGATGCTGGAGACACTCCAAATCAATGACCGGATTTTTGTAAACGAACTGGTTCCCAATGTGATTGCTCCCGAGCGCGGAGATGTGGTTGTGTTCAGGGACCCCGGCGGTTGGTTAGGTTCTCTGGAACCGGCAAAAGCAAAGCCAATTGTTGAGCAGGGCGTTGAATTTTTCCTATCAGCCTTTGGTTTAATCGCACCAGACTCCTCTCAGCACCTGGTTAAGCGCATCATCGGTAAGCCGGGAGACCACGTTGTCTGTTGTTCACTGAGTGAAAAGCTAACCATCAACGGCGTTGAGATAACCGAGCCTTATCTTTCTCCAGGCTCTAAGCCATCCACGAAGCAGTTCGACGTAATCATTCCTGCCGATTCCTACTGGATGATGGGAGATAACCGCGGTAATTCCGAAGACTCGCGTTTTCACGGTGATCTCCCGAACAAGGGTTTCGTAAACAAGAAATTTATCGTCGGGCGGGCCTTTGTGGTCAGTTGGCCACAGACGCACTGGAAATGGTTAGACAATTACCCCGATGTTTTCAAGTCAGTTCCCAACAACTGACGTTGAGCGAAGCCTCTCACCGGCTCGCTACATCATCGGTATCGACGAAGTTGGTCGCGGAGCTATTGCCGGACCGGTTGCCGTTGGTGCCTTCGTTCTAGATTTGCAAACCCTCGACGAATCCAAAGTCCCAGCAAAATTACAAGATTCCAAGCTAATGACTGAACGCAACCGCGAGGCGGTTTTCTCCGAGCTATCGACCTGGCAGCCGGGTTACGCGGTTGGTTTTATCGAAGCTGAGCAAATCGATCTAAACGGAATAGTTTGGTGCCTTGCCCAAGCCGCAGTGAAGGCACTTGAACAACTAAACGAAAATCCCACCATTCGCCAAGCAATTGCCGACGGACAGGTTCACCTGCTCTTGGACGGTACCCACAACTGGCTTGATTCCGTGGTTTCGCGAATTCCAGTAACGGTACGGGCGAAAGCCGACCGTGACTGCGTGGCTGTGGCCGCGGCAGCCTGTCTAGCCAAGGTAACCAGAGATCGTCACATGGTTCACTTAGCGGAGAGTTACCCTGAATATCTCCTCGAAGGGCACAAAGGCTACGCTTCGGCGGCTCACATCGAGGCGGTGCGACGTTTAGGTCCGAGTGAAGTTCATCGCGTGTCGTGGCTCACAAAAATCCTCAGCGGTGAATAGTAGTAGTTATCACGGAATAGAATCAGGGCCATGGACGAGAACGACTTCGAAGACTACGAGCGAAATGCCGAGTTGGCGCTTTACCGCGAATACCGCGATTTGGTTGACACTTTCAAATTTGTGATTGAGACCGAGCGTCGCTTTTATCTGGCGAACGAAGTCACACTGAACCGTGTTGATGCTGGAAACGATTTCTACTTCGAGCTAGAGATGAAAGATGTTTGGGTGTGGGATATTTACCGCACCGACCGTTTTGTGTCATCGGTTCGGGTTCTCACCTTCAAGGACGTGAACGTGGAAGAGCTAAGCGGTAAGGCTTACGAGATTCCAAAGGAACTCGCAGTAGGCGAATAGTTTTCCACAGAAACGATTCAGTTCGTTTCGAACATAAGTTTTGTCGCATTGTTATCCAATGCCGTCACCACCAAATCGCAAACACGTTCTCGGCCTTTATGGCGAGCGAGTTGCCGGGCAGTATTTGCAATCACTCGGCTACGAATTCATTGAACGCAATTGGCGTTGCCCCATCGGCGAAATTGATCTCATCATGCGAGACGACTCTCGCTACGTGTTTGTTGAGGTGAAAACCCGAAATGGGCTGGGATTTGGTAGCCCGCTTGAAGCGATTACCGAAATCAAACTTGGGAGACTACGGAAACTGGTCAACGCTTGGTGTGCTTCTAGGCAGCTAACCGGAATCGATGTACGTATCGATGCGGTGTCGGTTTTGGTAAGCCGAGGAAAAGTTGAGCTGGAACACTTGAAACAGGTGTTTTAGAGAATGCTCGCTAAAGCTCTTTCCGTCAGCCTGTTTGGTCTCGCCGGTCGAATCATCGAGGTTGAAACCGACATTTCAAGTAACCTTCCAGCCTTTGTGTTGGTTGGGCTTCCAGACGCTTCCATTAACGAGGCAGCCGCCAGAGTTAGAGCAGCTGCAACCAATTCGAAACTGCCGCTTCCTGGTCGCCGCATAACGGTGAATCTTTCACCAGCCTCGGTTCCCAAACAGGGTTCAAGTTTTGATCTTTCAATTGCGGTTTCAGTGCTCGCCGCTTCGGGATACTTCGCTAGTTCTCGCGTTGAGGGAACGGTGTTTTTTGGCGAGCTAGCACTCGACGGTCGTATCAAACCAGTGTTAGGTGTTTTGGCGGCCGTGGTAGCCGCCAAACAACTGGGAATCTCGAAAGTGGTAATTCCGGCAGCAAACCTCGGCGAGGTGCATCGCATTTCGGGGGTCACGGTAGTTGGTTACGACCACCTAACCCAGCTGGTTGCCGACCTGGGGGTGGAAGTTCCAGTAATCGCAGCAGAGCAGAGAAGTTTTGAGGCAGAGATTGCCAAAAATGAAATTGGCTGCTTCTCAGAGGTGGTTGGTCAAGAAGATGCGGTTTCAGCCATGAAGTTGGCTGCGGTTGGAGGCCATCATGTCTTAATGGTTGGACCACCGGGAGCCGGCAAAACCATGCTGGCTTCTCGATTGCCTGGGATTCTGCCAAGGCTCAGCGAAGACCAAGCAATCGAAGTGGGTGCAATACGTTCTCTATCAAAGCAAAATCCTTTCGAATACTCAGAACTACCGCCAATTCAATCGCCCCATCACACCGCGTCTCTGGCTTCCATGGTTGGCGGCGGCTCAGCCCAACCAAAACCCGGACTCATCTCGCTAGCGCATCGTGGAGTGCTATTTCTCGACGAGGCTCCCGAATTCCAATCTCCGGTTTTAGAAGCATTGCGACAGCCACTTGAGTCGGGTCAAATAACTATTAGCCGGGCTAGCGGTCAGGCGGTATTTCCGGCTAAGTTCCAGTTGGTGTTGGCGGCCAATCCATGCCCATGCGGATTCGCCGTTGGCAGCGGCAAGGATTGCACCTGCAGTTCCAGTTCGAGGATGCGGTATCTGGCCAAAATCTCGGGACCGCTTAGCGATCGGATTGACCTTCGTATTCAACTAAATCCGGTGAATGCCGCTTTGGTTACCGCCCAACATCCAAGCGCTGGAGAAAGATCTTCCGACCTACAACTGCAAGTGACCCAGGCTCGCGCGGCTTCCTCAGAACGCTTAAAGGGCACCCCGTGGTTGTTGAACTCGGAAGTTGCTGGTTCGTATCTCCGCAGAGAACTGAGGCTTTCAAAATCAATTACCAAGCAGCTCGACTACGCACTTGACCAAAGGCTCATCTCAATGCGTGGTTATGACCGATGCCTAAAGCTCGCTTGGAGCATTGCCGACCTAACGGGCAGAAACACCCCAAACCTCGAAGATATTTCGTTGGCCGCCTTCTATCGGGGTTCGGAACTTTGAACGCCACCGGAATTCGCAGTTGCTTTGCCGAAACCGACGACGAAGTCTTGAATGCAACTCTGGTCTGGAACGCGCTGGTTGAGCCAGGGGACCGCATTTCTGGCATTCTTAGGGCCGAGCTGGGCATCGTGGGATCCCTTGAGAAAGTGCTTACCAAGAATCTAAAAGCTGAAGCCGGCCTAACCAGTGCCGAATTGGCTGCCGCTTACGAAAGGTGGTTGCCAAGATACTCGCCCGCATTGCCGGCTGATCTGAGGGGCACGGCTCTGAGAAGTGATGCCCAACTACTGCTACCGACCGATAACCTTTGGCCAAAGGCTCTAACGGCTCTTGGTGACCACGCTCCAATCGCCCTTTGGTTTCGCGGAAATCCCAAAAACTTCGCAAGTTTCAATCGTGCCGTTGCGATTGTTGGTTCACGAACCTGCACCAGCTATGGGCAGAGGGTCACCGCCGATACCGTCAACGGATTGGTAAAGGAAGGCGGTGCGATTATTTCCGGGGGTGCACTCGGAGTTGATGCAGTGGCTCATCGGGTAACCCTCAGCCAAGGAGCTGTAACCGTTGCGGTTATGGCTGGTTCACTCGATAACCTTTACCCTTCGGGTAATTGGCAGTTATTTGACGAAATTTCTCACACCGGGTTACTGCTGAGCGAAATGGCGCCCGGTTCTAAACCAACACGTTGGAGGTTTTTGCAACGAAATCGATTGATTGCAGCCCTTTCCGAAGCCGTTGTGGTTACCGAAGCCGGTTGGCGCTCTGGCTCAATCAACACTGCCAGCCACGCGAATGTTTTGAATCGAAGGGTTTTCGCTGTTCCAGGGCCGATTAATAGCCCGTCTTCTGCTGGCTGCAATCGGCTGATTAGAGATCAACTGGCCGAACTGCTTCTAGATGCGGCAGATTTGCCGCTGGAACTTGGCTGGAGAGAGCCATCAATCCCTGACCAAAGCAGTCTCGGATCACTTGAACTTCGAGCTCTAGACGCCTTAACAACCCGCGAACAGTCATTTGAAACGATAGCCATTGCCTCGGGTCTCTCTCGAGCCGAACTCACTTTGGCCCTGGGAGGCTTACAAATAGCCCAATTGGCGCTTCGTGGCGAGGGAAATGGTTGGCTGAGAACTCACTAATTAGGCAGAATCATCTTTTACCAATTCGTTACCTAGTAACCAACTTTCCGACTACATTGAAAGCCCTTACAGACTAGATTAGGGGAGTGTTTAGCAAAGAAGCCGAACAGAAGTTACAAGGGCACAGCCCGCGTGAACTGTCATGGCGCAGATTTAAGAGCAACAAGGTAGCTATACCTTCGCTGGTCGTTGCGCTACTCGCGATTTTTCTAGTAGTCCTTTCCCCAGTCATTTACTCACTTCTCGGCATAGACCCAAACGCCCGCGACGAAGATGCTCTTGATAACCGAGGTGAAGTCCCTGGCGACTGGAACGGCATTAGCGCCAAACACCCGCTCGGAGTAATTCCCGGTATCGGCTACGATCTTCTAGCCAGAATGCTTTTTGGTGCCCGCGTATCTTTCCTAATTGCTTTGGCATCCACACTGATTACGGTAGTTCTAGGTTTGTTCATGGGAATTGTCGGAGGTTACTTCCGTGGTCGTATCGATGGAGTGATTGGCCGCTTCACCGACTTCCTGCTTGCTTTCCCAACGTTCTTCATGATCATCGCACTGAGTGCACCAACCATTGAGCGCATGGAAAAATCCGGGCTAATTCGAGGCAACGAGGCCCGCATTCTCTACCTAATTCTGATTTTCGCAATTTTCGGCTGGCCTTATTTGAGCCGAATCATTCGTTCACAGGTTATTTCGATTCGCGAGCGCGACTTCGTTCTATCGGCCCAGGCACTTGGCGCATCCGACTTCCGCATTTTGGTTAAAGAGGTCTTGCCAAACGTTTGGACGCCAATCATCATCTATGTTTCGTTAGCGCTTCCCGGATACCTGAGCGCAGAAGCCGTGTTCTCTTATCTCGGTATCGGTGTGCAACCTCCAATGCCTACTCTGGGAACGATCATCGCCGACTCAACCAAGTACATGATGAATAACACGGTTTACTTCTTTATCCCCGCTCTGGCGCTGATTCTATTGGTGCTGACCTTCAACTTACTCGGTGATGCATTGAGAGATGCGTTAGATCCAAAGAGTGAGACATAAGACTTACTCCACCCGGAGTAATAAAAAGAAAACATCAACCTAGGAGGGTGAAATGTTGAAAAGCAAGAAAAGCTTGAAGTTGGCGTTAGCTACACTTTCGGCTGCGGCTCTAGCCGGAGGACTGCTAACTGGCTGTGCTCCAGCAAATGCCGGAGGTACTATCACGTACCTCACTCAGGCTGAAGCCTGGACCCACGCTGATCCACAGCGTAACTACACCGGAATGCACATTGCTTGGTTTGGTTCGTACCTTCAGCGCACGCTGACTGCCTACGACCGCGCCAAAGGTGCTGATGGTTCTGCAATTGTTCCAGACCTAGCTACCGACTTGGGTACTGCTTCGAACGGAAACAAAAAGTGGGAATTCACCCTACGCGATGGTTCAACCTTCGAAGACGGTAGCCCAATCACCTGTGAAGATATCAAGTACGGTGTGTCTCGCACCTTCGCTACCGACATCATCACCGATGGTCCTACCTATGCAATCAGCATGCTAGACGTGCCTTCTGCAGAAGATGGTTCTTCGGCATACAAGGGCCCTTACTCAACCGATGCAGCAAACGACACCGCATCGTTCGATAAGGCCGTTACTTGTTCAGCCGACCACAAGACCATTACCTTCAACCTGAAGCGTCCAGTTGGTGACTTCAACTACACCGTTACCTACCTGTCTTTCAGCCCAGTGCCAAAGGCCAAGGATGACGGAGACCAGTACGACATGCACCCAGTGTCGACCGGTCCTTACAAGATCAAGTCATACAAGATCAACGGCTCGATGGTTCTAGTTCGCAACGAAAAGTGGAGTGCGTCTTCTGACCCACTACGCGCAAACCGTGCGAACCCAGACAAGATTGTTGTGAAGTTTGGTCAGTCTCCTGAAGTTACGGACCAGATCATGCTTGCCGACAAGGACAAGGTCGCTGTTTCACTTGACGCACTATTGCCAACCAACCTATCGAAAGTATTCGACGACAAGGGTAACGTTCTCGCTAAGTACGAGGGACGCGCTCTAAACGTTTACGATCCATATGTTCGTTACGCAGCTGTCAACGTGAAGAAGCTGAACTGTCTACCAGTTCGTCAGGCAATCTACTACGCAAAGAACTTCGATTCTTTGATCACCCTTTCCGGTGGTCAGGCGTTCAATGGTGACCCTGCCGACGGTGTTATCAAGCCTCTAATGGGTCTTGACTACGCTCCAACTGGTTGGGCTGCAGGCGACCCTGACTGGAAGCCAGAAGGTAACATCGAGAAGGCCAAGTCCCTAATGGACCAGGCAAAGACCGAATGTCCTGATCTTTACGCCCGTGCAACTGACCCTAACCAGGGAATTTTCTACGACGTAGCAGACACTCCAACCAGCAAGAGTGCTTCGGCAATCTGGATCGAGTCAATGGCTGCAATTGGTGTAACGATGAAGTTCAACTTCATCGAACCAGGTAAGTACTACTCGATTGTTCTAGACGCAACCAAGCAGGGCGACCTATCTGCCGGTGGTTGGGCTCCAGACTGGGCCAACGCTTCAACCGTTGTACCTGAGTTGTTCACTGCCGAGGGTGGTTTCCCAATGTCACAGAACTGGGACGACCCAGCCTATGCAGAGTTCAAGAAGCGTTCAGACGCAAACTTGAGCGAAACTGACCGTGTTAAGCAGGGTAAGGAATGGGCTGCTCTAAACAAGTACGCAATGGACCAAATGTGGGTTATCCCTGGTGTCTTCTCGAAGACTCAGGAAATCTGGGGTTCAAAGATCGGTGGTGCCTTCTTCTGGGAGCCACAGGGTTCACTATCATTCGGTGACCTTTACATCAAGAAGTAACAAATAGTTGATTGTTCCGTGGTGTTGGGGCTTGCCCCAACACCACGGGCATTCACAAAACAATCGCAAGTTTTGAAAGGAAATGATGAACGGTCTTTTGGCCTACATCTCACGCAGGCTCGGAGTTACCATACTGATCCTCCTTGCGGTTAGCTTTACCGTCTTTGTAATTTTTGCTCTACTGCCCTTCGACCCAGCCACGTTGACCTGCGGTAAAAACTGTAACGACCCGGGAATCATTGAGGCGAACCGTCATCGTTTGGGCTATGACAAATCGTTCCTCGAACAGTATTGGGTCTTTATCGTTGGTCTTTTCGCCGGACGTGACTTTGGCGAGGGCGCTGCATTTATTCACTGCGCCGCCCCATCTTTTGGATATTCGGTGCAATCGCACGCCTGCGTTACCGACCTTATGTTCGAAGCGCTTCCAGTAACACTTTCACTTGCCATCGGTTCACTAATCCTGTGGTTAATTGTCGGCGTTGGACTTGGCATTATTGCTGCCAAATTCCGCGGCAAAATTTGGGATACCCTTTCCACCGCATTCGTGCTGGTTGGAACTTCCCTTCCAACTTTCCTAACTGGCCTAATGCTGATTGTTTTCTTGGTAATCAAGCTTGATTGGTCTCCTTTCCCTGCCGGCGGTTACACCCCGCCGGAAGAAGACATCGTGGCTTGGTTCCTGAGCATGTTCTTACCTTGGGTAACCTTGGCCTTTGCGTATGCCGC
>CAEZSN010000015.1_pt1 | contig 13081 bp, 13 predicted proteins | sample 7263961 | NCBI WGS metagenome assembly CAEZSN01 (sample SAMEA6813778, study PRJEB35770) | uncultured Rhodoluna sp. | biome: Freshwater; feature: Freshwater reservoir; material: water | place: Czech Republic | collected 2017-04-14 | depth 0.5m m
ACAACGTGAAGCTGATGGAACAATACCCTGATCGAATCGGCTATTTGCACTTAAAGCAGGTTCACCCAGATATCTTGGCCGAAACTCTCAAGAACGATCTGCCGTTTGTTGAAGCAGTTGCCAAAGGCGTGATGACCGAGCCGGGCGGCGCAGGGATTCCAGAATTTGCTCCCATTCTTGAGTTGGCTGCCAAGATTAATGCCGACATGTTCGCCATCGTGGAGCAAGACATGTACGGCTGCGATGTTGATTTCCCAGGCCCAATTGCCAAGCGCACCCGAGACCACATTGCTTCATGCACCCACGCTGCACGATTCATTTAGAAAGTAAAAACAAATGTCAGAACTAAGAATCGCCGTAGTTGGCGCAGGCCTCATGGGCGCCGACCACATCATCCGCATTCAAAAGCGCATAGTTGGTGCCGAAGTAACCGCAGTAGTTGAGCCAGACGAAGGTCGTGCCAAAGCGGCTCTTGAAAACGCTCCTGCTGCTAAGTGGTTTCCAAACATTGAAGCCGCTATTGCCGCCAAGGCTATGGATGCAGTGCTAATCGCAACCCCTGGTCAGTTCCACGAACCGGTACTGGTACCAGCCATTGAAGCCGGGCTACCAATCCTTTGCGAGAAGCCTCTGACTCCAGATGCCGTTTCGTCGCGGGCCATCGTTGATCTTGAAGTTTCAAAGGGCAAGCAGCTAATCCAGGTGGGTTTCATGCGCCGATTCGACCAGGGCTACATTAACCTTCGCGAACTAATCGCATCGGGCAAGCAGGGGGAGTTGCTCGGATTGCACTGCGCTCACCGCAACCCTGCCGTTCCCGATACCTACCATAACGACATGTTGATTTTTGACTCGGTCGTTCATGAAATTGACATAGTTCGCTTCCTTACCGACTCACCAATCAAGTCGATTGAAGTGAAGCACATGCGGCGCAACAAGCTCTCACCTGAGAAACTGGACGAACCTATTCTTGCTCTGCTAGAAACCGAGGACGGCGTACTGGCGACAGTAGAAATGAATGTCTCGGTGCAGTTCGGTTACCAGGTAAAGACCGAAGCCGTTTTCCAGAAGGGTATTGCCGAAATCGGTCGCACCGCTGGAATGAACACTTTCTTCGACGGCCAGATTGCCACCGAAGAACACATGTCGTTCAAGACTCGTTTCGCCGCAGCTTACGACACTCAAATTCAACGCTGGGTTGATGCCACCAAGCTAGGAAAGATCGACGGTCCAAGCGCTTGGGATGGCTACCTTGCCGCCGCTGCCGTTGAGGCCGGCGTCGAGGCACTTCGCTCCGGCAACAAGGTACAGGTTGTCTACACTGTTAAGCCTTCGCTCTACAACTCATAGGAAGAGGAAAACATGGTCAAGATTGCACTAGACCCAACCCCGTTTCACTCGACTCACGGGCTCCTAGAGTTCCCCAAAGTTGCAGCCGATCTTGGCTATGAGTATCTGCAACTAACCCCTCACCCCGACTTCATCCCGTTCTTCAACCATCCGAAGGCTGATGATCAGTTGGTTAAGGATTTGAAGAAGGCTGTGAAGGATGCCGGAATCAAAATCGCTTCAACCCTTCCAGTGATTCGCTGGGCCAGCCCAGAACCGGATGCCAGGGAGGCTGCGGTTCGAAACTTCAGGCGGGTTTTGCAACTAACCGTAGAACTCGGAGTAGACACCATCGGAACAGAATTCTCGGGTCGCCCCGAGAAGGCAGAAGAGTCTGAGCGCGCGTTCTACCGATCTATGGAAGAACTGGTTCCCCTAGTTGAAAAAGAAGGGGTCAAAGTATTTATTGATCCACACCCAGACGACTTCGTGGAAAATGGATTAGCCGCCTGGAGAGTGATTCGCGGAATCAATTCCCCAAACTTTGGAATGGTCTACGTGGCCTCGCACTCTTTTCACATGGGCAACCAACCGGAGGCGATTCTTGAAGCTGCTGAGGGGCGAGTGGGCATCATTCACATGTCTGACACCATGGATCACAATGCGTCGAACGGGCTTCGCTATATAACCAACCCACCAGGGAACGCGGTTCGCGTGCACCAGCACCTGGCTATCGGCGATGGCGACGTAGATTTTGAGCGCCTGTTCAAGGCACTAAAGATAAATGGTTTTATCGACAATCCAAACAGCATCATTTGTTCGAGCGTCTTCGCAGAAAATGAGCGGGCTAATGAGGTTTCAAAGTTCCAACTGGAAAAGATTCAAGAATTTGTGACATCAGTTAATTAGACCTTTCCTCCTAGGTAGTTTGAAAGCCCCGCGATTGCTCCCGGGGCTTTCAAGCTTTTTAGATGTCTTGATTACTTACCTTTTCGTACCGATTCAATTTCGGTGGTAAGAAGCTCAAGATCTTTTCCTCCGGCCATAGCCTTGGTTAGCTCTTCGATATTCGCGGTTGAGCGCTCCATGCTCTGGATCAGTTTTCCGCGGTTTAGTAGGTAGAAGCGGTCGCCAACTAGGAACGCGTGGTTTGGGTTGTGGGTAATGAAGATAACCGCAATGCCGCGTTCCTTGGCTGCTAGAACATACTTCAACACGATTCCAGACTGGCGCACACCGAGTGCAGAAGTTGGCTCGTCGAGAATAAGTACTTTGGCACCGAAGTGAACGGCTCGAGCGATGGCAACAGCCTGACGCTCACCACCGGACAGTGTTCCGATTGGCTGGTTAGAATCGCGAAGGTCGATACCCATGGCAAGAAGCTCTTGCTTGGTGATGTCCTTCATCTTTTTAACGTCTAGCCACTTGAAAGGACCGAATCCCTTTTCCAGCTCGTTGCCGATGAAGAAGTTTCTCCAGATCGACATGAGTGGGATGGTGGCTAGGTCCTGGAACACGGTAGCGATACCAGCGTCTAGGGCATCGCGAGGGGAGTTGAAGTTGACTTCAACGCCTTCAACTAGGTACTTGCCCTTGGTTGGCTTGTGAACACCGGAAAGGATCTTGATTAGGGTCGACTTTCCAGCTCCGTTGTCGCCCAAAATGCAGGTGACTGTTGAGGAGTCAACTTTTACGTTAATTCCGGAGTTGGCAATAACGCTGCCAAAGCTCTTTTCAACGTCGACTAATTCGAGTGTCGTGTTTGCCATTAGCGCTTACCTCCAGCTGCTTTGCGACCAATGTAGGTATTGATCATTACCGCCGAGAACAGGATTACGCCTAGGAAGGTTGAGGTCCAGTCTGAGTTCCAAAGGGAGAACGGAATTCCGATGTAGGCCATTCCCATGATGATTGCGCCGATTGAGGCGCCGATAGCCGAACCGGCACCACCGGTGAGTAGGGTTCCACCCACTGCAGCAGCGATGATGTAGTAGAACTCCTGGCCAACGCCTTGACCGGCTTGCATTCCTTGAAGTCGAAGTACGAAGATGATTCCCACCAGGGCCGAAGCCATCGAGGTAAGCATAAACAAAGCAATTTTGGTGCGATTGACCGGTACACCAGCGTTGCGAGCCGCGTTGGCATCGCCGCCGGAAGCGAAAGTCCAGTTACCAAACTTGGTTCTGGTGAGCATGAAAGTTGCAACTATGGTGAACAATAGCCACCACAGTAGCGAAATTTGGAAGTTTTGGTCGCCGACTTTGAACGTGCTGGCGAAAACTGCTTTGGCACCGGCGTAGCCGTCGGCTTTCTCAACGCCGGTAACACGAACCGACCCGGTGATGATCATGGTTAGGGCAAAGTTGGCACCCTTAAGGATGAAGAATGTGGCCAAGGTAATGATGAACGATGGGAGCTTTGTTTTTACCACCAGATAGCCGTTCACAAAGCCAACGCAGGCAGCGAATAATAGGCCGATCAGGATTGCGACCCAGATGTTGAGCCCAAGTTTAGAAACGAGCACGCCCACGAATAGTCCTGTGGTTCCAACCATCACGCCAGAAGAAAGATCAAACTCGCCGGCAATCATCAGAAGTGCCACGGCGATAGCAACGATGCCAATCGGGGCTGCGATGTCGGTCCAGCCGGCGATACCTGGCAACTTAGCGAAGTTACCGGTGGTGTCGGTAGAGGTGAAAAGTATAAAGATGGCGATGGCACCGAGAAGTGCACCCACCTCGGTGCGGCGAAGTGCCTTAGTTAGTAAAGAAGCCTTTTTGACTCTCTCGTCGGTTGTCGCAGTTGTCGACATTGAACTTCCTTTCAAATTTTGTTGCACTTTAGTTTAAAGAGATTTGGGGGTGGGCCGAGAAACAACCCACCCCCAAACCTTGGAACTAGTTTTAGCGGGTTCCCGCTGCTACTAGGTCCTGTACGTTTGCTACGTTGTCAGCAGTTACGAAACCTGGGCCCGAGTAGATTGGCTGTCCGCCACCTAGTTCGTGTCCGTTGGTTAGGTTTAGGTACAACAAGACAACCGATAGGTAACCCTGAGCGTACTGCTGCTGGTCGATGGCAAATTCCATCTTTCCGTCAGCGATAGCCTGTAGGGCCTCTGGGGACATGTCTACGGTACCGATCTTTAGTGACAGACCTAGTTCTTCAGCTGCAGGAAGAACAGCCTTGGCAGCGATGTCAGCGTTCAAAGCGAACACTGCGTCGATGCTGCTGTCTGCCTGAAGAGCAGCCTTGATCTTGGCGCTGGCAGCGGTTAGGTCTGCTAGTCCACCATCAAGGTTGAAGTTAGTTGCCTTACCGGTAAAGGTCTGTGCTAGACCCTTGCAACGGTCAGCAAGACCAGAGTTACCGGCTTCCTGAATTGGGCAAAGAACGTGCTTTACTCCCATTGCGTTGAACTTTAGGCCAGCCTGCTGACCAGCGATGATTTCATCCTGACCAACGTGGGTGAATGCACCTAGTTCAGCGAAAACCGAAGAACCTGAGTTCATGGTTACGGTTGGGATGCCTGCATCGTGAGCCTTTAGCATTGCGTCCTTGATGGCGCCTGCGTCTGGTGCTGATGCTGCGATTCCCTGGCAACCAGCTGCAATACCGGCTTCAATGGTCGAAGCCTGCTTTGCTGAATCGTTGTTTGATCCCTGGTAGTCAAGTGTTACGCCTAGGTCCTTAGCAGCTGCTTCGGCACCCTTCTGAGCTACGGTCCAGAATGAACCGCCGTCTCCGTGGGTGTAAACGCAGATCTTTAGATCCTTGGTGTCATCTGCAGGTGCAGCAGCCGAGCAACCCGAAAGCGCAATGGCAGCAACTGCAGCGAGGGCCAGAGCCTTCATCTTTAGCGACATTTGTTTCCTCTCATCATTTAGCTGGACAGCTTTGCCCAACAACGCCAGTATGTCTTAACAAAAACGGAACGTTCCACGAAACTTCGGGTCGTTACCAATTCGCAACGAATGGGTGACTTAGTCAAACTTTGTTAGTTATAGGCGGTAAAACCGACAACTGATAGGCGTTATTGGTAGTTTTCCAATTGTTATAACAATACACTCAAATTGATACAATTAGGAACGTTCCAATTCTCGAGAGGATTCAAATGCAGTACGACAAAATCGCTGGCGCACCAATTTCTTGGGGTGTCTGCGAGGTCTCCGGCTGGGGCCACCAGATGAGCCCAGAACGGGTGCTGCGCGAGATGGCAAGCCTAGGTTTGAAGGCAACCGAATTTGGTCCTCTAGGATTTCTTCCGATCGAGGCCGAAGCCAGAGCGAAGGTTCTTCAAGAACTGAAAATGCACGCCACCGGCGGATTTTTCCCCGTGTTATTGCACGATGCCAGTCATGATCCACTTCATGCTGTGCAGACCGAACTCGAGAGTTATGTAGCTACCGGAGCGACCACTCTAGTACTCGCTGCCGATAGCGGCAAAGTCGGCTACGACGAAAAACGCGACGAACTCAGCGAAGACCAGTGGGCCACCGTATTCAAGAACCTAAACGCGATCTCGGCTCTGGCGAGCTCGGTTGGAGTCACAGCTGTGCTCCACCCGCACGTGGGCACCATCATCGAAACCAACGACGACATCGTGAGAGTGGTAAATGGTAGCGATGTGGCATTCTGCCTCGACACCGGTCACATGGTCATCGGCGGAGCCGACCCGGTTTGGTTTTCAGAAGCCCACTCCAAGCGTGTGGCTCACTCACATCTAAAAGACGTAGACCTGGTCTGGGCCAAGAAGGTTCAAGACGGTGAAATTACCTATTACGACGCAGTGGTTCAGGGAATGTACCGCCCACTCGGCAAAGGTGACGTAGACATTCGTGCCATCGTTCGCAACCTGCTGTTAGCCGGTTACCAGGGTTGGTTTGTGCTTGAACAAGATAACGTGATCGATTCCGAACCAGAGGAAGGTTCCGGGCCCTTTGAAGACGCCAAGACCAGCGTGGAATTCCTTCGATCGGTAATCGCAGAACTTTAGAGCGAAACCGACCTGCCGGTTTTGGCCGACTCTAGTGCGGCATCAGCCAGAATTAGCGCTTGGCGTCCGTCTTCGTAAGTTGGGTTAGTGCTCTTGCCGTTTTTGATTCCGGCGATGAAGTCGGCTAGCTCCTGGCGGTAGGCCACAGCGTAACGCTCAAGGAAGAAATTCAGATAAGGGTCGGCAACCTCGGTTTGGGTAGCGGTGAAGGCTCGAACTGTGGTCGGTAGCTGGTTGCTGGCGGTGAGCATACCCAGGCTTCCGAAGGCTTCGATGCGCTGGTCGTATCCGTATGACGCGTGACGCGAATTCACGATGGTAATCAGCTCATTATTCTTTCCACGCATCACCACGTTCACCGAGTCAAAGTCGCCAACCTCGGCAATGTAGTCGCTGAAGCTGTTGGCCCCGCGCGCGGTGACTTCGACGATTTCAGGCACGAAGAAGCGTGCCATATCGAAGTCGTGGATGGTCATGTCGCGGAAGATCCCTCCAGAAACTTCGATGTACTCCTTTGGGGCCGGCGCTGGGTCACGGCTGATGATGATCAACTGTTCCAGATTGCCGATTTCGCCAGCCTTTACCCGGCTGTTGATCGAGGCAAAGTTTGGGTCAAAGCGGCGGTTGAAGCCGAGCGAGATTTGAGTTTTGGCGGCTTTCACCTTTTCAACCAGTGCGTTCACTCGGTTGATATCTAGGTCGATTGGCTTTTCGCACATCACGTGCACTCCGGCGTCAATTGCTGCCGAAATTAGGTCAACGTGGGTTGAGGTGGGGGAGCACACGATCACGGCGTCAACGTCTTCGGCGTTGATAAGTTCTAGCGGGTCCGTGGTGACCTTGGTGCCGTATCGGTCGGCTAGTTTCTGAGCTCCGTCGATGAATACATCGGCGATGTAGGTGAAATCAACATCGTGATTTTCGGCGATGCTGGCTGCGTGCACCTGGCCAATGCGTCCGGCACCAATTAGGCCAACTCGAATTTTGCCTGACATTTTTCCTCCAAGGGTTATCCGTCCAATGTTAGAACAAAGTTTCTTGGAACGTTCCTAAAAAAGCCGATTCGTTACTTTTCGACCAGAGTAATTTCGAATGAGTAAAGATCCGGGCGGTAGCAGTGGTGACCCCACTCAACGGCTTTACCGTTCGAGTCGAAAGCAGTGCGCTCCATGGTTAGCAGTGCGGAACCCTTTTCCACCATGAGCAAATCACTCTCACTCTGGTTAGCTTTGCGAGCGCCAATTCGCTGCTTGGCAACCTTCATGGTCACACCGCGCGCCTTGAGCAGTTGGTAAAGACCGTGAGTCGAGAAGTTCTCTTCCGCCAGATCAACGTAGCCTTCTGGCAGCCAGTTTTCCAGGATGGAAACCGGCACGTTCTCGGCGAAACGAAGACGACGAATCAGGAGCACCGGGGAACCGATGCGAACGCCAAGGTGTCCGGCAATGGTCTTATCGGCAGTGGTTCGGCGAACTTCAAGCACCTTTGAGGTTGGCGTTTGACCAGAGTTCACCAAATCGTCGAACAGCGAGGTTAGTTCAACCTTGCGATTGATCTGGCCATGAACCACCTGAGTGCCGATACCGCGGCGGCGAACCAGAAGACCCTTGTCGACCAGCTCTTGAATGGCTCGGCGAACGGTTGGACGGCTTAGTCCAAGGCGCTCGCCAAGAGAAACTTCGTTTTCGAGTCGCGAACCGGCCGATAGGCGATTCTCGCTGATTGCCTTCTCGATTCGCTGAGAAAGCTGAAAGTAAAGGGGAATTGGACCGGATCGGTCTAGTTCGATGAAGTCGCTCAGCGGTAGAACGGTCTCTTCTTGATTCACGGAAAAACTCCAGGTGCGCTTACACAGTCAAAGGTTTGATTGTTTGTTAAGACAATAGCACCGCATTGACTTAAAGCCACTATGTTAGGTAGCTTTTCACCGTTTCATGTAATTTGCCATTGGTAGCCAAAACACTGGAAGTTTCCTCGTTTAACGGCCCGTCAATCGCCGTGAATTGCCCGCCGGCCTGCTCCACGATTGGAACCAGTGCGGCAATGTCGTAGAGCTTCAAGTCGTGCTCGGCCACCACATCGACCGAACCTTCCGCCAACAGCATGTAGCTGTAGAAATCGCCATATGCCCGGGTTCGCCAAACCTTTCGGCTCAGTGCAATCAAGCGATCCAGGAATCCATGGGTATCCCAAAGTTGCAAATTGTTGTAACTCAGGCTGGCATTCTCAAGACTGCTAATCGCACTAACCTTTAGGTCTCGAACCGAGCCATTGATATCGCAAGTTTTTGACAAACCGGGAGCGGCCCACCAGCGACGACCGAGCGCCGGGGCCGAAACCACCGAAACCACCGCCTTGCCATCAACCGAAAGTGCAATCAACGTGGCCCAAACCGGAACCCCACGCAGGTAATTTGCGGTGCCATCTATTGGGTCGATGATCCACTTACGACTACTGGAACCGGAGTTACCGAATTCTTCGCCAACGATTCCGTCATCGGCTCGCTTAGCGGAGAGCACTTCCTTGATGGCAAGTTCCACAGCCCTATCGGCATCGGTGACCGGGCTGCGGTCTGGCTTGGTTTCAACGTGCAGGTCTAAAGCCCGAAATCTCGCCAGCGAAATGGAGTCGGCGATGTCGGCAAGTTCCAGTGCCAGAGCTAAGTCTTCTGAATAAGTCACGAGACCAGATTAACCCGCCAAAGACGCAATTAGCCGACGAAGTGAGTCAACTCGGCTCGCGCTGAGAGTCCCATCGGCCACCGCAACGTCTAAATCGCAATCGGGGGAGTCGGCTTCGTGGCTGCAATCGCGAGGGCAGCCTTGCGCTACCTCCCAGAGGTCGGAAAAGCTTTTCACCAGGTTGTCGGGGTCGATGTGACCCAGGCCAAACGAGCGAACGCCAGGGGTGTCAATAATCCAGCCGTTGCCAAGAGAGATTGCCCGCGCCGAAGACGACGTGTGCCGACCGCGGCCGGTAACCTCGTTGACCACGCCGGTGGCTCGATCGGCATGCGGTGCCAGTTCGTTCACCAAAGTTGACTTCCCAACTCCGGAGTGCCCCACCGTAACCGTCACATGCCCGGCCAGCAATTTGTGTAATTCGTCGAGCTTCGGCGAATCAGACCTGGTTTCGATTACCGGAATGTTGAGTGATTCAAAGTTCGCCAAAAACTCGGCCGGATCTTGCAAGTCGGTTTTGGTGATTACCAAAATCGGCGACAACCCCGCATCGTAAGCAGCAGCCAGATAGCGATCCACCAAGCGCGTGCGCGGTTCCGGGTTAGCAGCCGAAATAACGATCGCCATTTGATCGGCATTGGCAACAATCACTCGTTCAACCACATCGGTATCGTCGGCACTTCTCCGAAGCAGTGTCTTTCGTTCTTCAACTCGCACGATGCGAGCAAGCGCTCCTGCGGTTTCCGAAGTATCGCCGCTTAGAGCCACGCGATCGCCAACCACTGCGCCGAGTTTGCGAATCTCTTTACCCATTGTGGCCATCACAATTCGCTGATCGGTATCTAAAAGAACGTGATAACGACTCTTGTCAACGCCGGTCACCATGCCGATCGGAGCGTTTTTATACTCCGGACGATTTTTGGTGCGAGGTTTGTTTCCCTTCGGATTCGGCCGAATGCGAACATCGCTCTCGTCGAGGTCATTTTCGCCCGATTCAGGCTCGTAGAGCCAACTCAAGCGTCTGCTCCGAGCATGTTCAACCACAGCTTGGCAAAATTCGGCATGGTCTTCGAAGTGGTTTCGATGTTCTCAACCAACATGTCAGGCACACGTAGCCCGATGATCGCTCCGGCTGTTGCCATTCGGTGATCCTCGTAGGTGTGCCAAAGTTCGCCGTGCAAGGCATTGGTGGGGGTGATAACCCAGCCGTCTTCGATTTCTCGGCAGTCTCCACCGATCCGGTTGATTTCGGCAGACATGGCCGCCAAACGGTCGGTCTCGTGGCCTCGAATGTGCGCAATGCCAGTAATCCGGCTCGGTCCATCGGCCAAAACCGCTAGTGCCGCCACCACCTGGGCTAACTCACCACCAATCGAAAGGTCGATGTCTATTCCGCGAATCACGCCAGTGCCACTCAAGGTTAGTCCGCGTTCATCGCGAACCACCTCGGCTCCCATTTTCTGCAGAATCCAAACAAATTCGTTTCCAACCTGGGTGGTAACCGCTGGCCAATCCGGGATGGTCACCGAACCTCCGGCTACCATGGCGGCAGCCAAAAACGGACCCGCATTGGATAGATCCGGCTCAATCTGTTTTATGCCTCCGGCAACCGGTCCTGGCTCTACGCGCCAAACCGTTGGTTCTGGGTGGCTCACCGCAACGCCGCGCTCGCGCAGGCACTGCAAGGTCATTTCGATGTGCGGCAAGCTCGGAAGTTGTTCACCAACATGACGCAGAGTCAGCCCGTTTTTGAAACGAGGGGCAACCAGCAGTAGTCCAGAAACAAACTGCGACGACGACGACGCATCGATGGTGATTTCACCACCGGCTACAAGACCATTACCGACAACGGTGAAAGGAAGCGAAGGTTGTTCAGCCTCGACTTCAACACCGAGATCGCGAATCGAAGCAACTGTGGTGTCCATTGGGCGTGTGCGAGCACCGGCATCGCCGTCGAATGTGATCCGACCGCGGTTTAGCATGGCAAGTGGCGGAACGAACCTCATCACGGTTCCTGCCAACCCGCAATCAATCGCTGCGGTTGAGTTTAGAGTTGCCGGAGTAACCGAAGGTGTCTCCGAATTGGCATTCTCAACAATCGCACCGAGCGCTCTCAGAGCCTCAATCATGAGCGAGCTATCACGCGATACTAAAGCGCCGACAAATTCGGTGGGTTCGTTAGCAATTGCCGCTAAAACCAGTTCACGATTGGTCAGTGATTTAGAGCCGGGAAGTCTAACCGTGGCGCGAAGCGCGTGACTGGCAAGAGGCGCAGGCCACTGAGAATTATTCGCTTGAGTCATCTGCTACTAAGTTACCACCGCACGCATTTGACCGTCTAAACTTATGGGTAATGACCCCCAAATCGCAGGCCGAAAAAGCCGAAGCGCTGAAGCTCATCCAATTCGAGCAGCAAGCAATTCCGCTCATGCCGAAGCTGATGCGCAAGGCCATGGAGTTCACCTTCAACAACCGGGCCGACGCCGAAGATCTGATGCAAGAAACCTATGCCAAGGCCTATCGCTACTGGGAAAGCTTCGAACAGGGCACCAATATCTATGGTTGGTTGAAAACCATCCTGAAGCACACCTCAATCAATCGCAGCGCAAAAGAATCAAAACACCAGCAAGTAGGCGTGCTCGATGGCATGGCAGATTACAAACTGGGCGATGAAGCCCACTCGGTAACGGTGCGTGCCACCAAATCGGCCGAATCTGAGGTTCTCGACAATCTCGCTTCAAACGACGTTCAAGACGCCGTGGATAATTTGAAACCGGAATTCCGTGCGGTGGTTCAGATGGCCATCGTCGACGGCTATTCCTACCAGGAAATCGCCGACATCCTGGAAATCAAAATTGGTACCGTGATGTCTCGATTACATCGCGGGAAGAAAACCCTGCGCGAAGTGCTTTATAACTACGCACAAGAAGAGGGTTACAACGTGGAAGCAGCCGCCAAAGAATCGGTGGTTCGCGAAGCAAAGAAAGGTTCCAAAAAGTGAGCATCGAACCAATGGATTGCGCTGATTGCCAAGAGCAGGTTCACGAATACCTGCAACGCGAGGTAAACGAAGACTTAGCCGCCGCTATCACCGCTCACATCGCCAACTGCGACCACTGCGAAGACCTTTACGCAACCGAAGACCAACTAAACAAGGTAATTCGCGAATCCTGCGAAACTCAAACTCCTGAGCAAGTGATTGAGAAGATCCGCCAGCACATCGCTGAGCTTGGCTAAGCCAGGTAGTTCAGCGCGTTGGAGATTATTTCTCCACGCTTATTCTCTCCCAGAGAAATGTGGCCCTCACCGGGCACAAAATTCAGTTTTGCGGTCGGTATTTTCGACTCCAGCCAGTAACCGTGGGCATGAGGCACCATAAAATCGTCGTTGCCTTGCCAAAGTTCAACCGGCACGTTTATTTGTGAAATATCGAAACCCCACGGTTCAACAAAAGCGAGGTCGTCGTCCATCCAGCCGTAATAGCCTTCGACTAAAGCCTGGCGGTAGCTCTTGGCAGTGCCTTCGGCGGCTCCTTCGTTCAGAGCCGTTTTGTCGGCCTCTCCGATTAACCCACCGAACGCTTCAACGATTTGTTCTGAGGTCACCACGGCAATCGGTGGAGAGTTCTCAATCATCCAGTTTTCAATTGCCGCCGAGCCCTTCGTGGCTGCGCCAAACTCAACGTGGTTTTCTTCACCCATGCCGTCGAGGAAGTTGAGGTCGCTCGCGCCGAACTCTCCAACACCGGCGATGCTGATGACCGCTACCGAGTGCTCGAGCGTGGTGTCGGCGAGGCAGTGGGGGCCACCACCAGACCAACCGATCGACACAATCTTTTGCACACCAAAGTGTTGAAGCACTTCGGCGATGTCCGAGGCGTTATCGACCACGGTTCGTCCAAGGTGCCGACTGCTGGTTCCATAACCAGGTCTGGAGTAGGCGATGGCAAAGCCGCCTTGAGCTTCAACAACCTTTAGCCATTCATCCCAGGTGCTGGTGGCCCCTGGTGTTCCGTGGTGAAAAACAACCGCCTTAGAGCCGGGAGTTCCAGCGGTGGTTATCTCGAGTTTGCGGCCGT
>CAEZSN010000016.1_pt1 | contig 12960 bp, 11 predicted proteins | sample 7263961 | NCBI WGS metagenome assembly CAEZSN01 (sample SAMEA6813778, study PRJEB35770) | uncultured Rhodoluna sp. | biome: Freshwater; feature: Freshwater reservoir; material: water | place: Czech Republic | collected 2017-04-14 | depth 0.5m m
AAATGATGATCGCCATGTCTCAGATTCGAGACATACCCCCGGCTCTTCCAGAAGATATCGACCCTGCGGTTAGCGAACTGATCATGGGCTGTCTTGCCAAGAAGGCATCGATGCGACCCGCGACGGCCCTAGAGCTCGCTCAGAGAGCCGAGAAACTAAGCGGAAAATCCCCGGTTGGGCAGTTCAACACCAGAATGATTGAAACGGTCAAACCGCTACCCCAGACCACCACGATTATCGACACTGTCGAGAACAAGGTTGAAAAACAGTCGGCCGTTTGGCCTTGGGTGTCGGTCATTGCAGTGGTCGTGCTAACCACGGTTGGTGTGCTAATTGCCATCCTGACCCAGCCGAACCCAACGCCAACGCCTACCCCTACCGAAACGCCAACGGTCACACCAACGCCTACCCCTACCGAAACGCCAACCACGCCATCAACGGCAACGGTTTTTGCCTCCGACGTAATGGAGCAAAATGTCGACGTGGTTGAAACGCTTTTGGTTGGTAAAGGCTTGATTGTTTCAAGAGTCGAAGGGACTCCGCTGCCAACGGGAGATCCTCGAATCAACACCGTTTACGAGGCAACCCCGCTTGGCTCGCTACCGGTCGGCACCACAGTAATTGTCACCTATTACGTTGAAGACACCACACAAACCGCCCCTAGTAACTAGCCTAAAAACTAGACTTGGGCTAGTAGAACAAATGGAGAAAAAGCTTGTCTGAAGAAAAGCGAATGATTGCAGACCGCTACGAAGTTGGCGCGTTGATTGGTCGCGGTGGCATGGCCGATGTCTATGAGGGTATTGACACTCGCCTCGGACGCAAGATTGCCATCAAGATTTTGAAAGCAGACTTGGTTGCCGACCCATCGTTCGAAGCGAAGTTCCGTCAGGAAGCTCAGAACTCGGCGCGAATGACCCACCCAACCATCGTTCGCGTGTATGACTCTGGTGAAGAGCAGAGCGTTGACAGCAATGGAAACACTAGGCGCACGCCATATATCGTCATGGAATTTGTCAGTGGAACCGTGCTCCGCGATCTCATGCACGCTCGCAAACTAACCAGTGCAGAGTCAATCGGATTCGCCGAAGGTATTCTCACGGCACTCGAGTTCTCGCACCGAGCCGGAATCATTCACCGCGACATCAAGTCGGCCAACATCATGATCACCGACGGTGGTGTTGTGAAGGTGATGGACTTCGGTATCGCCCGGGCCATGAGTGACTCTTCGGCAACTCAGAGCCACACTCAGGGCATCGTTGGCACCGCTCAATACTTCTCGCCAGAGCAGGCCAGGGGCGAAAGCGTTGACGCTCGCACCGACCTCTACTCGACCGGCGTCTTGCTCTACGAAATGCTTGCCGGACGTCCGCCGTTTGTTGGGGAGTCGGCAGTTTCTGTGGCCTACCAGCACGTTAGCGAATCGGTAACTCCGCCATCGGCTCACAATTCAGAGATCTCGGCTGCAATCGACGAGGTGGTGATGCACTCGTTGGCTAAGGACCGAAATGACCGCTATCAGAGTGCCGAGCAATTCCGTGAACACCTCCTCAGTGCCGCTCTAGCTCCAGCGGCTGGTCAGCCGGCGGCGCCCGTTGCTTTCACTGAGCCGCTAGAGGGTGTTGAAACTACCAAGATCGACGCCTTCGATGAGCTGCTGGGTGGTCTCTCTACCGAATCGGCGGTTACCGCCGAAGTGGAACCGGTAACCACTGCCAACACCAACCCGTTTGAGACTCTCGGTGTTGAATTTGAACCAGAAATCGTAGACACCCGGGTCAAGGTTGAGCAAACCGAAAAGAGTAAGAAACTAGCCGGTCTGGCCTGGGGGGTTGGTTCCGGACTGGTCGTTTTCGTGATCGGAATGGTTATTTTCGTTCTGGCTTTCGGAACGCTAAATGTGAATCTTCCAACCAACAAAAACATTGAAGTGGTTGATGTGGTTGGCCAAACCTTCGAAGATGGCGCGGCCAAACTAACCGAACTTGGTCTGAGCGTTGTCGAGAAAGGTGTGCCTAGCGACACCGTTCCAGCCGATGAAATTATCAGCACCGACCCACCAGCTGGAGCATCGGTGCCAAAAGAGACCGAAATCACGGTGACCTATTCAACCGGTGCCGCCGAGGTGGCGGTTCCATCGCTTCTTGGTAAGAGCGAGCAGGAAGCTAAAGACGCGCTAACTTCCGTTGGTCTGATCCTGGGCACAATTACCCAGGGCACCAGCCCTTCGGCCGCTCTCGGCAAAGTAATTCAAAGCAGCCCGGAGACTGGAACCTACACCACCAGTGGTTCAGCCGTAGATTTGATCATCTCAAACGGCAAGGTTGAGGTGCCCAACGTGACCAGCATGAGCGTGAGCGATGCCACTAACCAGCTTCAGGGAGCGAGCGTAGGTTTGACGGTGAAACTAGGCACTCAAGAAGTTGGTTGCGCTAACCCTGTTCCACAGGGTCAGTTAGTTCTTGGGCAGTCGATCGCACCTGGGCCAGCCAATCAGCACTCGACCATCACTCTTTACGTGGCCTGTAACGGCTAGGAGATTAGCGGGCTGAGCGACTTTGCGCGCTCAGCGGCACCGGCGAGACCAATTGACTCAAGCCAGTTGCCGAGCATACGGTAACCACCCTCGGTCAACACACTCTCCGGGTGAAACTGAACTCCAAAAATAGGTTTCGACGCGTGACGAACGCCCATGATTACTCCACCGGCACTGGTTTCACTGAAAACTGTCTCGGCGGTAATCAACAGGTCGGCCGGTATGGTTTCTCTCACAATCGCCAGCGAGTGATAGCGGGTGGCGATAAATGGGTGTTTCAAGCCCTCAAAAATCAGGGAGTCGTCGTGGTCAACCAGGGAAGTTTTTCCGTGCATCAGCTCATCGGCTTGGCGAACAGTGGCTCCCATTGCCTCGCCGATCGCCTGGTGGCCTAGGCAAACACCAAATACTGGCAAGTCATGCTCTAGCGCATACTTCACCACCGGAATCGAAAGTCCGGCCTCGGCTGGGGTTCCAGGGCCTGGCGAAAGCAAAACCGCGTCGAAACCGGCCAAAAGAGCAGGAAGCTCAACTTGGCTTACCACGTCATTACGAAGCACCTCGGTCTCGGCGCCGAGTTGCTGCAGATAGCCGTTCAACGTGTAAACGAAGCTGTCGTAGTTGTCTAAAACCAAGATTTTTGTCATTTGAACTTAAGCCTACTTCTGCCAATAGAATTGACGCATGTCTGAAAAGAACGAAGCACCGGCTAAAGCTAAAAAGGTTCGCGCACCAAAGCCTGCGAAAGTGAACCGCGAAGATCTCCCAAACCCAACCTGGTTCAAGGTTGTGATGTTTGGATTCATGATTCTCGGCCTCGTTTGGATCTTGACCTTCTATATCTCAAACCAGTACCTGCCACTGGGAAGCATCTTTGCAACTTCGTTGCCTGCTCTGAACCTTGGTAGTTGGAACCTGCTCATCGGGTTCGGCCTAGCCATGATTGGCTTTGGCATGTCAACTCGCTGGAAGTAATTACCGCTTACGCACTGTGTAGTACCAGGCGATTGCCGCACCCGCGATCAGACCACCGATGTGAGCCGAAATGGCGATACCTGGACTGGTGAATCCCAAAAACACGTTGATACCAATCAACACCAGCATTTGCGATGACCGGAATCCGAGCGCCCGAATGATGATGAAGTAAGCGCCCATCAATCCAAAAATTCCACCCGAGGCTCCGACCACCCAGCCTCCGTCATCAACGAAAATATATGCCAGTGAACCGCCCACGATTGACAAAAGGTAAAGCCATAAAAAGCGCTTTGGTCCGATGAACTCTTCAATTGCCTCACCGAAGATCCACAGCGAATACATGTTCAAAAGGATGTGCAGCCAGCCGCTGTGCGCGAAGCCAGATGTGATGATCGTCCATGGTTCGGAGAAAACTGAATCCGGCTTCAGGGCCAAAAGCATCGTGACGTTGTTGTTCGAAGCTAGCTGGGCCAGAAAAACCAGAAGGTTGATACCAATCAGGGTCTTGGTTACGCGACCTCGACCCATGAATGAATTCATCTAAATTAGACGGCTTCGATGTCGACCGAGACGATTTCTACATCGTCGTTCGGGCGATCGTCGCGGTCGGTGGCAACCTGAGCAATTGCGTCGACAACCTTCTTGCTAACGTCGTCGGCAACTTCACCAAAAACGGTGTGCTTGCCCCAAAGGAACTCGGTAGGAACCACGGTGATGAAGAACTGCGAACCGTTGGTGCCGGAACCGTCGAACTTCTTACCGGCATTAGCCATGGCTAGCTTGTATGGGGTGTGGAAGTGAAGGTCGTCGTGCGGCTCGTCGTTGAAGTCGTAGCCCGGGCCACCGCGGCCGGTGCCGGTTGGGTCGCCGCCCTGAATCATGAAACCGTCGATGATGCGGTGGAAGATTACTCCGTTGTAGAACGGCTTACCGGTCTTGGTGCCGTTGGCTAGATCAACGAAGTTGGCCACAGTAACTGGGGCTTCGTTGCCGAAAAGGTTGAGCTTGATGGCTCCGTGGTTGGTGTGTAGGGTCGCTATGTGTGTGTGTTGAGTCATGCTTCTATTCTCGCAGAAACCGCCAAGGTTCCGGCGGTAGGCTGGAAAGATGCACATAGCTTTGTTCTTGGACCAACATCCAAGGTCGCTCGGGGGTATCCAAACTTCGGCGATGCTGCAGCGAAAGTACCTGGAAAAGCAGGGCCATAAGGTAACTTTCGTAAGCCCTGCTTCAGGTAAACGGCTGATCGAACGCGGTTTCTTCACCCTTCCCTCTTGGCCACTCACCTACAACTGGGAGTTTTGGTTTGTGGCCAATGCCCGCAGGTCGCGTAAACGTCTTGACCGAAGCCAAAGGCGACGCCAAGACAAGTTCGACTTGGTCCACGTTCAGGCCGACATGTGGGGGGCGATCATCGGTATCGGATTTGCCCAGAGGAACAAACTGCCGATTGTGATGACTAGCCACTTCAACCTAGCCAAGGGAACCCAAGAGGTAATCGGAAAGTATCCGTCAAAGTTTTTGTTCTGGCTGCTAAGCCGTGAGTTTTTGAAACATCTGCGGCTTCCACTCCAAGACACCACCACCGACGCCTGGAAATACATTCAGCTGATCACAAATCAGGTAGACGTGGTTTTGGTGCCTTCCGAGCACTTCGGCAGAGATCTAAAGGCAAATGGCGTTAGCTCCGAACTGCGGGTGATGCACAATGGCGTCGATGACGAGCGAATCGAATCCACCCTCGCCGGCATCAAAGACGAGCCTCATCACAACGACAAAAAGATTCACCTGGTGTGGGCCGGTCGCTTCCAGCGTGAGAAACGCCTAATTGAATTCATCGAAGCAGTGCATCTTGCCAAGTTAGACAATGTGGTCATCGACGTCTATGGCCGCGGCCCACTATGGAGAAAGGCTGTGGCCCTAGTTGACACCTACGGGCTCAATCACCAGGTGCTTTTACACGGTCGCGCCGCTCACGCGAGAATGCTCACCTACTTTGCCAAAGCAGACGCCCTGGTTCAAACCTCGGTTGGGTTCGAAACTCAGGGAATGACCGTTTACGAGGCGGCTGCGGTTGGCACACCCAGCATTCTGTGTGACCGCAATATCGCTGAAGAGTTCGCAGCGGGTGCCCACTGGGTTGTGGAAGACGAGTCGGTGGAATCTCTGGCCAGAACTCTTGCCAAGGCTGTAGCAGATCTTCGAAAAGGCGATCGTCGAGGAGACAAATTGATTGGTGATGAGCTTTTGCTTCAGAGCGGTCTCACCAAAAGAGCGATTGGGATCTACGAAGAGCTACTTGCCAAGGGCGGCAAGTACACCAATTAGAGCTTCACAGCTAATTCAGCAGTGAGGCGAACTTGATTTTTTTCCTGAGCTAAGTTCCAGCCCAAACATATTTCGTTTAGCATCTCCGAACCAATCCCGAAATCTATTTCGTTTGCTAATTCCCTGCCATTGTTCGTGACCTCAATCGACAAACTGTCGTCTGCCGTCCTATCTATAACCACGGTCGCTTGAGTTGCATCGCCGTGACGAACCGCATTCGAGACTGCCTCTTTCACGATTTCATTGACACAGAAACTGGAGTCTGTGCTTCTTTCAATAGCTCGCGTTGCTCTTGATGAAACCTGCACTTTCAAATCACAAATTCCATCCCAAACCTCACGCAGTTCCCTCAGGCCGGAATCCAAATCGATGACCTCTTTCAGGTCGGTATTCACGGCCAATTCAGCCCGGTTTAGATCCTGTTTAACCAGCTGCAGAACAACCGGGGTAACTTCTTCGTTTGATTGAAGTCGAGCGAGGGCCGCAGTTAGTGCACTCTGAACACTGCCATGCAGGACTAAGAGCCATCTCTTTTTAAATACCCAAACTTTTTGAGCGAACAGTGAGTTTTCTTTCGCTAAAGACAAGAGGTCAGCGGAAATTTGGGTTTCGATTTCATTTCTGCGTTCTACTCTCACAGCAAGTAGCATCAAAATAATTGGACTAATCACTCCGCTTAGCATTGCAAATCCGGCGAACATGATCGACCGTCCAGGATCGAAGCCAAGGACTAGGTAAATGTAGATGACATTTGATGAAGAAGCGGTGAGAGAGGCAAAAAGGGTGTATGCGATCGCATTAAATCTGGGAAGTTTCCTTCGACCTGAAATCGAGTATTTGAAAATTAACAAGACCACTAGATAAATTGTGAAAAGCGCAAGGTTATCCAGTAATCCATTTGGTGATTTATAGACCCAGAGCCAAATCGAAACGCCGAGAGTCTCCAAAAATGACGACCAGCCAAGGTCTATCTTGTCTCGCAGAGTGAAGCGTTCAGGTAGAGAAGACTTTATCGATTTGAATCTCTTAAGATTCTGAATCTCAAACGGTTTTGGTTGACTGGAAGCGATTTCCGACATCATCGGTCGAATTTGGTTACTCAGCGTGAACTTCAACTTTTCGAGAACTGCGCCAACGTTACCGGCATCACCAAGAAGTTCTCTAATGGATTGAATCTGTGGAAAAATGGCCAGTCGGGTTCGTTCTTGCAAACCCTCGTTAAGTTCCGTTAACTGTTCTGGTATCTCTAGGCGAGCAGCGGCCAGTCTGGTTTGTATTTTTGAAAGTCTTTCTAGCGAATTTAGGTACTCCAATTTTGAGCCGTTCACTAGAGCCCAGAGAACGTAAAGCGCTATCCCCATGAACGCGCCACCGCCCACTCGGAATTGCCAGAGTGAGTTGACGTCTATTCCCGCCCACAGGGCAAAAAATCCTACAGAAACATTTCGAGAGGCTCCCGCTAGGGCGGCGACCAGGAGATTTAGGAGAAATCTAGTTTTGGCTTTGCGACGATTCAAAAAGAGTGATTTGTAAAGCATTCCGATGATTAGCGGCGGAGCAAATGCAGCTCCTGATACGGCAAACCAGGTGGGTGTGAAATTGTTTTGACTAACCGCATCCGTGAGAAAAGAAATCGCCGAGAGAATCAACGTAAAGAACACGAAAAGCCCAAAAGACCAGGTCGATGGTGAGCCGATATAGGTAATTGTTCGCTTAAACCCCTGTTTCCGAGGTCTAGTAATCTGCTCACGAGTCTGCATACTTCACTATGGCATAAGGCGGTAAATTTGACCTGATGCACATTCTCTTTTTCGCCGACCACCACCCCGACTCTTTAGGAGGGGTGCAGACCAGTTTCATGCTTCAGAAGAAGTTTTTGGAGCGAGCTGGGCACACCGTGACTTTGGTGGTTAGTCGCCGCTACCGTCGGAGCCGCAGGCTCGAGGGAATGATCGAAGTTCCAGCGCTTCCGGTTCCACCAACCGGCGCCTACTCGATTGAGCCGTCACTCAAATTGGCTTACCGAACCGTGCAGCGCAAGTTGGCCAAAATGGCCTTGCCGGTCGACATCGTTCACATCCAAGCCGATATGTGGGGAGCGATTCTCGGAGCGGCCTGGGCCAAGGACCACGGTCTGCCACTGGTTCAAACAGTTCACACCAACCTTGAAGTTGGAATCTCCCATACGTTCGGCAAAATGCTCACTCGGCGAGCAGCTCAGGTGATGAACGCCTGGGCGGCATCAATGCTCGACCATGACGCGCCCCGAAATTCAAAGGACATCTGGGCGTTCAAGGAGCAGATCAGTCGCCATGCCAACTTTGTGACTGCGCCTTCTACCCATTTTGCTAAGGAACTTGAAAAACACAAGGTGGTGGAAAAAGCGATAGTGCTTCCGAACGGCGTAGACGACGACGTGGTGGAGGGAATCCATCCGGTGGTTCACGAAAACGTTGAACGGACTCTCGATTTCGTTTGGGCTGGCAGATTGAGCAGTGAGAAGCGGATCACCGAGTTTCTGGGAGCATTCCACACTGCCAATATCCCAAACGCGAAGCTAAGCATCTACGGTTCTGGGCAGTTAGAGGCGAAGGTTCGCATTATCTTGGTGCAACTCGGACTTTCGCACGTGGCCACTTTCTACGGACGCCTTCCGCACCGAGATTTGGTCACTCGCTTTGCCGCCGCCGATCTCGTTGCTCAAAGTTCCGTTGCCTTCGAAACGCAGGGAATGACCGTCTACGAAGCGATTGCGGTTGGCACCCCCGTGCTGGTTGCCGACCCGAAGATAGCCGCCGAACTTCCTGCCGAATTTGTTTGGCTTTCAAAAACCCCGAGCGTAGACGACATGGCTCGCGCTCTAACCCGAGCCGCCAAGGACATTCGATCGGGCAACACCAAGCGCGCCCTAGACACCGGCGAATGGTCGGTTTTGCAGAGCCAACTAACCGCCAAGATGATTGACCTTTACAAGAAGGCGATCAAAGAAGGTCCGAAGCATTGACTACTTTGGCCACCGTGAACCTGCGCGCTTGGCACCGAACAATCCTGATTTACTTCACCGTGATGGGCGTGGTGGGTGCGTCACTGATGGTGCGCCTTCCTCTGGTTCGTGAAGTACTGCAGGTGAGTGTTGGCGAACTTGGTTTACTACTCGTGGCTGGTTCGATTGGTGCGATGTCTGGCCTGCTAATCGTCGGCAAGTTGGTGGCCCAGCGAGGAACCCGAGCCGTGGCCGTTCTTGGCATGACCACCTGGACTATAGGTTCGGTTGGCTACATCTTTTCTCTGGGATTCCAGAGTCCCCTGATTTTTGCGTTGGCTGGTTTGATTAGTGGTTTTGGTGCCGGCATGACCGATGTTGCGGTAAACGTGGATGGTTCGGCAATAGAGCAAAAACTTGGACGAGCCGCCATGCCAAAAATGCACGCGGCCTTTTCGATTGGTGCGCTTACCGGAGCTGGTGTTGGAACTCTTGCTGCTGCGGTGCATTTTGATATCCTTTGGCAACTGGGGATTCTGATCGCAATCGCTTACGCGTTGCCCATGCTTAACACTCGCCACATGCCAAAAGACAGCGGACTTCACACCGAAGAAGAAAAGGCTGGAAAGTCGGGACCAATTTTCAGCAAAGTTGTGGTGTTGCTCGGTCTCGGTATCTTTGGCATGACTTTAGGCGAAGGCGCCTCAAACGACTGGCTCACTCTCGGTTTGGTCGACGACTACGGTCAGGATCACGCAACGGCAGGTGTTGCTTACGCAATTCTGATTGGAGCCATGACCATTGTGCGTTTCTTCGGTGGTGGCTTGGTAGACCGATTTGGTAAGGCGCTAACACTTCGAGTTACCGGCATCATTGGTCTGATTGGTCTGCTAATTCTGGTGGCAAAGATTAGTGTGCCAATGGCTTGGTTTGGCTCGGCGCTTTGGGGAATCGGTGTTGCCCTGGCCTTTCCACTATTTCTTTCGGCAGCCGGGGAACAGCCGAACCCGGCCCGCAAGGTAGCAACCGTGAGCACGTTCGGATACGCGTCGTTTCTGGTTGGACCACCGCTGTTGGGATTTGTGGCCCAAGGTCTCGGCTCAATCGTCAACATGTACTGGTTGATTTTGTTCTTCATCGGCCTATCGGTGGTGGTGGCCGGTGCTGCCGGCAATACCCGCGGATCAGGAAAATCGGTAGAACGCAAGTAGCCCAGCGATTGTCACCATCACGGCGGCAATTACCAGATCGAGCACTTTCCAAAACTTTGGATTAGACATGATGCCGGAGGCCGCTTTGGCTCCGAAGCCGAGACCAAAGAACCAGAGAACGCTTCCGGCCATCGCTCCGAGACCAAAGAACCAGGCATTCGCCTTGAAGGTATTGGCAATGCTTCCAACCAGGATCACGGTGTCTAGATAAACGTGCGGGTTGAGCCAGGTTATGGCCAAGACCGAAAGCAGCACCTGCTTGCGCGTGCCAGAGTGCTCACCCTCGGTCTTTAGTGCGTCATTTTTAAATGCAGATTTCACGGAGCCGTAGGCGAACCAAACCAGGTAGGCAACCCCGAACCATCGAAGTACTTCTAAGAGCCAGCTCACCTGGAGAATTAGCACTCCGAGACCGGCAACACCGGCAGCCATTAGCACTATGTCTGAAACGAGACAGACCAACACCGTCATCAGCACGTATTTGCGAGTTAGTCCCTGGCGAATCACAAAAGCATTCTGAGCCCCAATCGCGATGATTAGCGAAAGTCCGGTGAGGAGTCCGGGAAGGAAGGCGAGCATCCTAGAAGTTTACATAGCGCAAGACTTCTTCGGCGAGCGCTAACTCAGGAGCAAGGAATCGATCTTGTCCAACGCCAGGCACTCCCGCCGCACGAAGCTTGGTGATTAGTTCACCGGTAACCTTCGCCGGTTTCAGCGGGGCTCGCATTTCAACGGCTCGGGCAGCGGTCACCAGTTCAATCGCCAGGATGCGTCGCAGGTTATCGACGATCTTGCGAAGTTTAATTCCAGCGTGCCAACCCATCGAAACGTGGTCTTCCTGCATCGCCGATGACGGAATGCTGTCGACACTGGCCGGGTTAGCCAAACGTTTGTTCTCGCTCACCAGCGCGGCCTGCGTGTACTGAGCAATCATTAGACCAGAGTCAACGCCGGCATCGTGAGCCAGGAATGGCTCTAACCCGGAGTTGCGAGCTTTGTCGAGTGCGCGGTCGGTTCGTCGTTCGCTCATCGAACCTAGGTCGGTGGCAGGAATCGCCAAAAAGTCGAGCACATAGGCAACCGGCGCTCCGTGGAAATTTCCGTTCGAAGTTACTTCGCCGTTTTCGAGCACCACCGGGTTGTCGATGGTTGCTGCCAATTCTCGCTCGGCGACCACAGTTGCGTAGGAAATAGTGTCGCGAAGACCACCGGAAACCTGAGGAGCGCAGCGAAGCGAGTAGGCATCCTGCACTTTCGAATCACCATGACGGTGCGAGGCAACGATTTCACTGCCCTTTAGTGCGGCAAACATATTCTTGGCAGCCTCGGTTTGGCCAGGGTGTGGGCGAAGCGGTTCGTGTAATTCCGGGCGGAAGACTTGATCGGTTCCCATTTGCCCTTCAACGCTCATGGCCGCAATTACGTCAACGTGGTTTGCCAGTTTCTCAAGGTCGTGAATAGCCAAAATCAGCATGCCCAACATTCCGTCGGTGCCATTGATTAGCGCCAAACCTTCTTTTTCTTGTAATTCGATTGGGGTGATGCCAGCCTCGGCCAGTAACTCGGCAACCGGACGTTCAACTCCATTGGCATCGGTGGCTCGGCCTTCGCCCATTAGTACCAGCGCGCAATGGGCGAGCGGAGCTAGATCTCCAGAGCAGCCGAGGGATCCGTATTCGTGCACGACCGGCGTGATGCCGGCGTTAAGCAGAGCCGCCATGGTTTCGGCAACGACCGGGCGAACCCCGGTGCGACCAGAACACAGGGTCTTGAGGCGGTTCAGCATTAGAGCGCGAACTACTTCGGTTTCTACAGCCGGACCCATGCCAGCAGCGTGCGAACGAATCAGCGACTTCTGTAACTGAACTCGATCTTTCTGAGCAATGTGACGATTTGCCAGAGCACCAAATCCGGTAGAGATTCCATAAACCGGAGTTTCTCCCTTGGCTAGCGCTTCGATGTGGGCGCGAGTCTTTGCCATTGCCATCAGGGCGTCTGGTCCAATTTCCAACTGAGCTCCATTGCGAGCCACATCAACTAACTCGGCTCTGGTCAAACCGGAGGTGTGAATGGTTACTTTGCTCATTGGTTTCCTCTTACTTGAAATCTTCGGACTGATAGGTGTTGTTGATTAGGTTCACGCCTGGTCGGTAGGCGAGGTGAATCGCGCTCGGTGCATTCAATTCAACGAGGTCGGCACGCATGCCAACTTTTATGGCCCCAACATCGTGACGGCGCAGAGCCTTGGCTCCGCCTTTTGTTGCTGACCAAATGGCCTGCTCCACGGTGAAATTCATATCGCGCACCGCAACGGCTATGCAAAATGCCATCGACGTGGTGTAACTAGAGCCTGGGTTGCAGTCGGTGGCGATGGCAACCTTCACTCCGGCGTCCCAAAGCTTGCGAGCGTCGGGGTATTTGGCGCGGGTGGAAAACTCGGCACCGGGAAGCAGCGTTGCCACCGTTTTTGACCCGGCCAAGGCATCGATGTCGTTGCGGTCGAAATGAGTGCAGTGATCTGCAGAGGCACAGTCAAGTTCCACTGCTAGCTGGATGCCGCCGCCCTGCTCGAGTTGGTTGGCGTGAATCCGCGGCTGCAAACCCATCGCCTTTCCCGCCAAGAGAATCTCACGGGCTTGGTCAACGCTGAAAGCGCCGCGATCACAAAAGACGTCAATCCACTTGGCGCTGTCGGCCACCTGATTCAGCATTTCTCCAGTGACCAGAGCCACATAGTCGTCGGGGCGACGTTCAAATTCAGCAGGAACCACGTGAGCGCCGAGGAAGGTGGTTTCTGGTGTGTGCTTTACTGCGATTCGGAGCGCCCGAGCTTCGTCGGCAACACTTAGCCCGTATCCGCTTTTGGTTTCAAAGGTGGTAATTCCAGAAGCCCTGAGCTCCGAGGTTAACCGAAGCAAATTGGCTTC
>CAEZSN010000017.1_pt1 | contig 12787 bp, 14 predicted proteins | sample 7263961 | NCBI WGS metagenome assembly CAEZSN01 (sample SAMEA6813778, study PRJEB35770) | uncultured Rhodoluna sp. | biome: Freshwater; feature: Freshwater reservoir; material: water | place: Czech Republic | collected 2017-04-14 | depth 0.5m m
TGGTTACATTCCGCAAAATGTCCAAATGTAAAGACATACCCCTACCTAATGTTTATTCCGTAACTCAAAGATAAACTCGCGCTGTGAGGTTCAACCCACTGACCCTCAGATCGAGAAAGCGGAAGACACATTTGAGCAGTGCAGTAACCACGGCGGATCTTGTCATCGTGGGCCTTGAGGCCACCGACAAAGTCCACGCAACCAGGCAGCTGGCCGAACGGCTAGTCGCAGCTGGTCGAGTAACCAATATCGAAACTTACCTAGACGCCGTAGCTAAGCGCGAAGAACATTTCCCAACCGGTATCGAGGGCGGCATTGCCATCCCTCACGCACAGAGCGATTCCGTGACGATGCCATCGGTGGCAATCGCCACCAGCAAAACCGGAGTTGACTTCGGCGCCGAAGACGGAAATTCAAACCTAATCTTCCTAATTGCGGCTCCTGCCTCAGGCGGATCTGAACACCTGGAAATCCTCGGAACTATTGCCTACAAGGTCATGGACGAAGACTTTCGTAACGAACTATTAGCTGAAACCGATCCTGCGGTAATCGCAGCCACACTGACTCGAGAGGTTCAGAAATAATGAAGTTTGTTGGAGTAACCGCTTGTATTACAGGAATCGCCCACACCTACATGGCCCAGGCTGCCCTTGAGCAGGCTGCCAAGAAGCTTGGTCATGAGATAACGGTTGAGACTCAAGGATCGGCCGGCATCAATCCCATGAAGCAGGAACTCATCGATGCAGCCGACGGGGTAATCTTCGCAGTTGACCTTTCGGTAAAAGGTCGTGAACGTTTTGCTGGCAAACCTTACATTGAGCTTGGAGTTTCCAAGGTTATCGGTGGCGACAAAGGCGTAAATGTAATGACCGAATTCATAGCGGCGATCGCAGCGGGAACCGCGGCCAAGGTTGAGGGAAACAAACCTGAACCGCAAGCGCCGGCTGCACCTAAGGCTGAAAAGCCAGAGGGTGACAAGAAGAAGGGATTCTTCGGAGGTTTGTTCGGGTAAGTTCCGAACGAAAAACTTGAGCCACACCCCCGTGACTCAGGACAACAAAAAGGCCTATAGGAGGCTCAAAGATGAGTACAAACACAGGAGTGGGAACCCGCATCAGAACATGGCTGATGACCGGTGTTTCCTACATGATTCCATTCGTTGCTGCAGGCGGTATTTTGATCGCCCTAGGCTTCTTGCTAGGTTCGGCTTACGCAGGTACCGACGGCATCCACGCGTATGACGCAGCAAAGATGGGTATTACCGACCCAGCTAACCCAAACTACCTTTCAGTTGGTACCTGGGCATTCATCATTTTCTGGCTAGGTAAGGCTGCATTCGCATTCTTCGTACCAGTTCTTGCTGGTTACATTGCCTATGCAATCGCCGACCGTCCAGGTCTAGCTCCTGGTTTCGTTGCTGGTGCACTTGCTACTGGTCTAGACGGAAACCCACTAGGCACTGGTACCGGATTCCTTGGAGCAATCCTTGGTGGTGCACTTGCTGGTGGTTTGGCTCTATGGATCAGCCGTTGGTCGGTTCCAAGCTGGGTTCGTCCTTTGATGCCAGTAGTGATCATTCCGCTACTAGCTTCGATTGGTACCGGTTTAGCAATGGTTCTATTGCTAAAGGCTCCAGTTAGCTGGCTAATCGGCGCTCTCAACGACGGCCTAACCGGACTAACCACTGCTGGTCTAGTAGTACTAGGTCTAGTTCTTGGTCTAATGATGGCCTTCGACATGGGTGGCCCAGTTAACAAGGTTGCTTACACCTTCGCAACCACTGGTCTAGCTGCTGGTCTAGAACTTGCTGCTGCTGGAACCCCAGTAGGCGAAGTTGGCCAGTTCAAGATCATGGCAATTGTTATGGCTGCCGGTATGGTTCCACCAATCGGTATGGCTCTAGCAACCGTTCTAAACAAGAAGCTATACGATGACGCAGAACGCGAAAACGGTAAGGCTGGCTGGCTACTAGGTGCATCATTCATCTCTGAAGGTGCAATCCCATTCGCTGCTGCTGACCCAACCCGCGTAATCCCATCGATCATGGTTGGTTCTGCTGTTACCGGTGGCCTTGTAGGTCTATTCGGCAACGCAATCCCTGCCCCACACGGTGGTATCTTCGTGTTCCCTCTAGTAACCAACGTATTCGCGTACATTGCAGCAATCCTTATTGGTGCCGCAGTTACCGCCTTCATGGTTAACTTCCTAAAGGGTATGAACAAGTAACAATCGCTTGACGATTAGTAAGGGCTCGGGAGAAATCCCGAGCCCTTTCGCTATGCTCAAAATATGCAAACCTCAAACACCGAACTCGAACTCTTCATCCAAATCTGCGCTGGCCTGATTGTGCTTTGCATTGGCATGATCGGCTTGACCGCATGGAAAAAGCGGGCAGCCAAGAAAGAAAAGAAGTAAGGCGCTTACGCCACTTCTTGAGTTAGTCGCTCTACCAACTCGGCATACTTGCCTTGAGTTTGAGCCACGATTTCGGCAGGGAGTGCTGGCGGTTCTCCGGACTGATCCCAGTTGTCGGCAAGCCAGTTGCGAACAATCTGCTTATCGAATGAGTCTTTGCGTTCGCCGCGTTCCCAGGCTGCCTTCGACCAGAATCTCGAAGAGTCGGGGGTAAGCACTTCGTCTCCCAGAACAATGCGCCCGGTGGCAGGGTCAATACCGAACTCAAACTTGGTGTCGGCCAGGATTAGGCCGGCCTGCTCAGCGAGCTCGGACGCCTTGGCGAAGATTTCAAGGGAAAGCGCACGAAGTCTTTCGGCGTTGTTTAGTCCGATGATTTCGACAACTTTTTCGAAACTGATGTTTTCGTCGTGGTCGCCGAGTTCGGCTTTGAAAGCAGGGGTGAAGATGGGCTGCGGAAGCTTGCCTCCAAAGGTTAGGCCTTCTGGAAGTTCAACTCCGCAGATCTCGCCCTTCGCTTGGTATTCCTTCCAGCCCGAGCCAGAAATGTAACCACGCACCACGCACTCGATTGGGAACATTGCCAATTTCTTAGCCACCGTGGCGCGTCCTTGCACTTCTGTTGGCACAGGCACTTCGAGAGTTACGTGATTCTCAACCGGCAGGCGGTCGAACCACCAGTTGGTGAGCGTGGTGAGGTGCTTACCCTTGTTGGGGATGGTTGGCTCGAGAACGTGGTCAAAAGCGCTCACGCGGTCGGAGGCGACCACCAGGATGAGGTGGCTAAGGCTTGAGTCATTGCTCTCGTAGAGGTCGCGTACCTTGCCTGAGTAAACGTGGTGCCAGCCCGAGATTTGGTTAGTCATTGGCTACCTTTGCTGCGATGTCGGTGCGGAAGTGCGAACCATCCAACTTGATGTGCGCCACCGCATCATAGGCGTGCTTTCTGGCATGTTTAAAGTCTTTACCGAGAGCCACCACGCTGAGCACACGACCACCGTTGGCAAACAGTTTGCCATCAACCTCTTTGGCCGCTGCCACGCAAACCTCAACGCCTTCAACGCTTTCTGCTTCGCTGATTCCGCTGAGTTCGCGATCCGGTGCGCTGGTGTCTGGGTAGCCTTCGCTGGCAACCACTACCGCCACGGCAACATCGTTACTGAACTCTGGCTCGGGAGCTGCTTCTAGGTGACCGGCAGCTGCCTTGTGAAGCAAACTCTCTAACGGGGTGAGTAGTCGGCGAAGCACAACCTGGGTTTCTGGGTCTCCGAAGCGAGCGTTGAATTCGATGACGCGAATGCCAGCCTTGGTAACTATGAGACCGCAGTAGAGCAGCCCAACGAAAGGCGCTCCGATGTTGGCGAGCTCTCTAATGGTTGGAATCGCGATGGTGTCGCGAACTTCGTCGACGAAGCCCTTTGGAAGCCAGGGCAGTGGAGTATAAGAACCCATGCCACCGGTGTTCGGGCCCTCATCGTTGTCGAACGCACGTTTGAAGTCTTGAGCCGGAGTTAGCGCGAGAACATTTTTGCCGTCGGACAAGAAAAACAGCGAAACCTCTTCGCCATCGAGAAACTCTTCAACCAAAATTCCAAGGTGAAGAAACTTCTTGGCGTGCTTGAGCGCTTCGTCGCGATCGCTGGTTACGATGACGCCTTTGCCGGCAGCAAGTCCATCGGCTTTGACCACGTATGGTGCTCCGAAGTCATCGATTGCCGATTCAACCTGTTCCATGGTGGTGCACTCGTGGGCCCGACCGGTTGGCACTCCGGCGGCAGCCATAACCTGTTTAGCGAAAGCCTTTGAGCCTTCAAGTTGAGCGGCAAGTTTGCTCGGACCAAAGACGTCGATACCGGCTTCTCGCAGTGGGTCGGCAACTCCTTCGATAAGCGGAGCCTCCGGTCCAATAATCACCAGTTTGAAACCCTGGTTCTTCGCGTACTCGGTCACCGCGCCTGGGTCCATCATGTTCAAACCCGCATCGCAGGACACGTCGTTGGCGATACCAGCGTTGCCCGGGGCAACCACAATTTGGTCGGCGTTCGTGCCAGTTCGAACCAACGCTTTAACGATGGCGTGCTCGCGAGCGCCTCCACCGAGAACCAGGATTTTCATAAGTCAAGTTTAAGCCAGTTGGCTAGGCTGGTGGCATGCCCCTGAGAAGAATCAAGCCACTCGAAGGAATTATCGCGGTTCGGGCCGTCTTGGCCGATCCAACTAAGCGGGTTGAAACCGATGACGAATTCAAAACTGCAGTTCGCTACCTGTTGGAAGAACTAATGGTTCTTCGTCCCGGTCGTTCGGTAGAAGTGCGAGTTCCCCCGCTTGGCGCCATCCAATGCATCGACGGTCTAACCCATCGCCGAGGAACACCGCCCAACACGGTTGAGCTTGGCCCGCTGGAATGGTTTGCGCTCGCGGTGGGAGAAGTGTCTTGGGAGTCACTGGTTGCCTCAGGAAAGATTTTGGCTTCCGGCACGCGTGCCGACATTTCCGATGCACTGCCGATCTGGCGTTGATGGTTCAATAGAGATATGCCAAAAGAAACAGTTCGCATTCGTCGTGCACCAAAATACCTGCCGTTCCTGTTGCTGTTTGCAACTTTCGGATTAATCACCGCCGTCGTGGTTTATCTCAACATCGACGAAGCCTCAAAAGGAAATGCGTCGATCTTTGGTTTGTTGGTGACTTTTTTGTCGGCTTCCGGTGCCGCCATCGGATTGGGAGTAGCACTGATCGTCGATGGTGTTTCCAGGTTGCGTTCCAAGACGGTTGTGGCCGAGCGTAGCCGCTAAACTTGTAGAAGGATTCCCCCCAACTTTTTGAATCGAGGGTAATAATGCTTCGTGGCGACGGCTTGCTGAATCACGATCTGCTACCCGACGAAACCCTACCTCAAGACCAGTGCGGTGTTTTTGGTGTTTGGGCTCCAGGCGAAGAAGTTGCCAAGCTAACGTTCTTCGGTCTTTACTCGCTTCAGCACCGCGGCCAAGAATCGGCCGGTATTGCAACTTCCGATGGCAAAAAGATTTTGGTTTACAAAGACATGGGTTTGGTTTCCCAGGTCTTTTCTGAGTCGTCACTCGAGAGCCTGGTTGGACACATCGCGGTTGGTCACAACCGTTACTCAACTACCGGTGCTTCATCTTGGCGTAACGCGCAACCAACTCTGGGTCGCACGTCAGCGGGAACCGTGGCTCTCGCCCACAACGGAAATCTAACCAACACTTCGGATTTACTTGAGCTCTTGAAAGAACGCTACCCAGACCAGGAGAGCAACGAAATCACCGGTGGTAACACCACCGACACCGCGGTTCTTACCGCGCTAATGGCAGGCGACCTCGACCACACGCTCGAGGCTACCGCGCTCGAACTTTTGCCAAAGGTGAAGGGCGCCTTTTGTCTAGTTTTCATGGACGAAACCACACTTTATGCCGCTCGTGATCCTCAGGGCGTTCGTCCGTTGGTTTTGGGTCGCCTGGAGCGCGGTTGGGTGGTTGCTTCGGAAACCGCTGCTCTCGACATCGTTGGTGCCTCGCTGGTTCGGGAAGTTGAACCAGGAGAACTAATCGCCATAGACGAGAACGGTTTGCGTTCCACTCGTTTTGCCGAAACTAAGCGTGCTGGCTGTGTTTTCGAATACGTTTATCTAGCCCGCCCAGACACCAGCATCAACGGCAAAAACGTTTACGACGCTCGCGTAGAGATGGGTCGCCAGTTGGCTCGGGAATACCCGGTTGAAGCCGACCTGGTTATCCCAACCCCTGAATCAGGCACTCCGGCAGCGATTGGTTTCTCGCAAGAATCGGGAATTCCGTTCGGTCACGGTCTGGTGAAAAACGCCTATGTTGGCCGAACTTTCATACAACCCTCGCAAACCATTCGTCAGCGCGGAATCCGTTTGAAGTTAAACCCGCTGAAAGAAGTTATTCGCGGCAAGCGCATCATCGTGGTTGATGATTCGATTGTGCGAGGAAATACTCAGCGCGCACTGGTTCAAATGCTTCGCGAGGCCGGTGCTGCCGAGATTCACATTCGCATTTCCAGCCCACCAATCACCTGGCCCTGTTTCTACGGAATCGACTTCGCCACCCGTGCCGAGCTAATTGCCACCGGGCTTGGGGTCGAAGATGTTCGCAAGTCGATTGGAGCCGACAGCTTGGGCTACCTTTCGAAAGACGGAATGATTGCCTCAACCGGCCAACAAGAGCGTGAACTTTGCACCGCCTGCTTCACCGGTAGCTATCCGATTGAACTGCCAACTTTGGATCGTTTGGGCAAAAACCTACTTGAGCGCGAAGAAGCATCAGCCTGTGAACCGGGTCCAGATTCAGAGCTAAACGCTTTGGTCACCGATGCCGAGAAAAACGTATGACCGAAAACGCTTACGCAAAATCGGGAGTCGACACCGAGGCTGGCGATCTCGCGGTTGAGCTAATGAAGCGTTCGGTTGCTGCCACCCACAACGAATTGGTGTTTGGCGGGCTCGGCGGATTTGCCGGGATGATGGACGTTTCTTTCATTAAGAACTACCAGCAACCACTTTTGGCCACGTCAACCGACGGGGTCGGCACCAAAGTCGCCATCGCGCAGGCAATCGATAAGCACGACACCATTGGCCAAGACCTGGTTGGCATGGTGGTCGACGACATCGTGGTGGTTGGCGCCAAGAGTCTGTTCATGACCGACTACATTGCGTGCGGCAAGGTGGTTCCAACCCGGATCGCCGACATCGTTCGAGGAATTGCCGAAGCCTGCTCTCAGGTTGGGGTTGCCTTGGTTGGCGGGGAGACCGCCGAGCACCCAGGGTTACTCGGTCCAGACGACTACGACGTGGCGGGGGCCGCGGTTGGCGTGGTTGAGGCGTCGAAGCTGCTCGGACCGCAAAAGGTTTCGGTCGGCGATGTGGTTCTGGGAATCGAGGCATCCGGTCTTCACTCGAACGGCTACTCGCTGGTTCGCAAGGTCGTTGCCGACAAGGGTTTCAAATACACCGATCACGTCGACGAATTTTCGGGTTCACTCGGGGAAGCGCTGCTTACCCCGACCCGTCTCTACACCGGCGTATTAAACGAACTACTGGAAAGTGAACTTGGCTCAGCGGTTCACGCCATGAGCCACATCACCGGTGGCGGTATTGCCGCCAACTTGTCGCGAGTGCTTCCGCAAGGGGTTTCGCTTGATGTTGATCGTTCAACCTGGTCGCCGCTCGAAGTCTTTAGAATTCTCAGTCGGTGGGGTGGGTTCTCACTCGAGTCAGTAGAGGGAACCTGGAACCTAGGGTTGGGTCAGGCGCTGGTGGTTTCGGCGGCGGATGCCGAAGCAATTGCCAAGCAGCTCAACGCTAAGGGATACCACACCTGGACGCTTGGCTCGATTGAAGCCGCTGGCACCGATTTGAGCGGGTACCTTCAGGGCGCTAAGGGTGTTGACGGTGGTGCGGTTCGCCTAGTCGGCAACTACGCAAACTAACTACTTCGACTCTTCTTCGGTAGTTTCTTCGGTTTCGTCGTCGGCATAAAGGTCGGCCCATTTGTCGACCAGTTCATTTCCGTCGGTCTCCGGGGCAAGTTCTTTCTCCAGCGCAGACAAATCGGTGTTTGGGCTGAAATACTTTAGATCGCGAGCAACCTTAGTGTGCTTAGCTTTTTGACGGCCACGCCCCATGGCGAGCCCCCTAACTGGAAATCAACGGGATAAGAAACCTGAGAAAAGTTTATCAGCGGTTACAGGCAAAGCATTACTAGTGCAACGGCTGTGGAAGGAACCACCAGGTTGAGGAAAACATTTAAAAACGAAGCCAACTTGCGCCCGTCGATGATTAGTTTCCACGTCTGCTGTACGAAGGTTGAGAAGGTTGAGAGACCACCGGCCAGACCGGCCACCAGAATCAGTTGAAGCTGCGGTGAGGCAACCAGCGCCCAAGCGGCAATTGCCGTGGCAATCGTGTTTGCCGCCAAAATACCCCAAGGCAGATAGCCGTTGAACTTTGACAGTAGCCCGCGAGCAAGAGCACCAACGCCACCGAAGGCAGCAACGATTAGGAATTCGACCATGGGCGTTCACCGCCCAAAATTCGTCCGAGCCAATAAACCATGATCCCGATAAGAATCTGCACGGCGGCGTAATAAAAGTTGGGGTCGTTGCCTAGGGTGACAAAAGTAATCAAACCGCTAAGAGTCGTGAAGCCACCGGCAACGCCGGTTCCCCAGAAGCTTTGCGAGGTTTCCTTGGAGAATCGTTGGTTGACGTGGATGAATCCAAGGAAAGCGGCGCCTAGTAGGTTCACCAGCGAGAGCCAAATCACCTGATCAAGACCTAGTGTGGCAGCGTAACGAAGAGCACTACCAATGGCTCCGCCCCAGAAAGTGAGTAGAAGCAGCCTTGCTTTCAAGGGCTAATCGTCTTTTTCGTCTTGTTCGTCGGCAGTAATCGTAATTACGTCGTTACGAGCCAACTTGTGGTGACGGCGCTGAACTGGACGAACCGCTTGGCCACGACGAGCGTCACCCGGCAGTGGGTTACGAAGGAATGGGTTGAACTTCTCAGCCGACTCCAAACGCCAAGGAACGAGTGTCACCATAACACCGCGAACGTAGAGCAGGCGCGAGCGCAGACGGTTGGCGCGGTGGTTGTGGAAGAGGTGCTCCCACCAGTGACCCACGATGAACTTTGGAAGGTATACCGAGATCCGCTCGCGACCGTGACGACCGCGGTGAGCTTCTAGGAATTCGATCAGCGGTGCGCTGAATTCGCGGTATGGAGATTCGATGATCTTTAGCGGAACCTTGATTCCATAGGCCTTCCACTCGAGGCGAAACGCTTCGGCGCGCTCTGGGTCAACGGCCACGTGCACCGCGTCTAGGCGGTCGTGCTTGCTGGAAAGTGCGTAGTCGAGCGCTTTCAGTTGAGGCTTGTTGAGCTTGTCCATTAGCACTACCGCGTAGTCACCCTTGCTACCAAACTCGGTGCTTTCATCAAGGGCGATTTCGGCCTCAATGGTCTTGTAGTAGCGGTTGGTGTTTAGCATCACCCAGTAGAGCGGAATGGCAATCACAAAGACAATCCAAGCGCCTTCGAGGAACTTGGTAACGGTAACGATGATAAGAACGATTCCGGTCATGAACGCACCGATACCGTTGATGATTCGTCCGCTGAGAGCTTCGCGCTTACTGACTGACCCGTCTTTAACTCCGCGCTTCCAGTGAATCAACATACCGATCTGGCCCACGGTGAAGGACGTGAATACGCCCAAAACGTAAAGCTGAATCAGCTTGGTAACATCGGCCTCGAAAAGCAAAACCATAACTAGGGCGGCCGCAGTTAGCGAAAGCATTCCATTCGAGTAGACCAGTCGGTCGCCTCGAGTTAGCAGCGCCTTAGGGGCGTACTTGTCTTTCGCTAGAACCGAAGACAGCAGCGGGAAACCGTTGAAGGCGGTGTTCGCCGCGAGAAGCAAAATGGCTGCGGTTGCACTCTGAAGAACGAAGAACATGATTGAACCGTTACCGAAGATGGCAACACCCAACTGGGCGATTACCGACTGCTGCGGACCGGATTCAAAGGCTAGAAGATCTGCGCCCTCGAGTTGCTTGGTACCGTTTTCGATGTATCGAACACCGGTTGCCAGCGCAAAGAAAATGATTCCAGAAAACATCGTGATAGCGGTGATACCCATCCAGCTAAGTGTTATCTGTGAGTTTTTTACCTTCGGTTCGCGGAAAGCCGGAACACCATTCGCGATTGCCTCAACCCCGGTAAGAGCAGCCGAACCGGAGGCAAACGAACGCAGTAGCAGGAATGCCAGAAGAAATGGCGTGGCTTGCAATTGATGTTCCACAAGCACGTTGTAGTTAGAAGACGGAGCCGATAAGTCTTCTCCCAATACGAACATTCGGTAAAGACCGGTTGCAAACATCGCCATGACGCTGGCGATGAAGAGGTAGGTGGGAACCGCAAAGGCAAAACCGGATTCGCGAACTCCGCGAAGGTTGATGGCCATAAGGAAGACGATGAAACCAACCGCGATTTCGATACGGAACGGGTCGAGACCGGGGAAGGCCGAGATCAGGTTATCGGTGCCGGCCGAGATCGATACCGCAACTGTCATCACGTAGTCGATTAGCAGGGCGCTAGCCACCACCAAAGCAGCTTTTTCACCGAGGTTTTTCTGGGCCACCTCATAGTCGCCACCGCCTGAAGGATAGGCCTTGATTACCTTGCGGTAACTGAGAATGATGACTGCGAGAAGCATCACCACGACACTGGCGATGATTGGGGTGAACGAAAGGGTGGAAACTCCGCCAACTGCTCCCAGGGTGAGGATCATTAGCAGTTCCTGCGGACCGTAGGCAACCGAAGAAAGCGGGTCGCTGGAGAAGATCGGAAGTGCGATGGTCTTCGGAAGAAGTTCGCCTTCTAATTTCTTAGTGGAAAGCTTCTTACCTAGGAAAAGTCTCTTTGTGCGAGGTTCTTTTGGAGTTTCATTCACAAGGAAATACTTTACTCCTTGCGCTTACGACTTCCGAGACGGAAAGTCGAAAGGAAACCCAAACCGAGGAAACCAGCTGCGGCCCAGGCCGAGAACTTGGTGCCTTCGGTGAAACCATCTCCGGCAGCGGCCACAATCTTGTCTGCCATAGCCGCAGGAACTTGCTGTGCCACTAGCTGATCTTTTAGGAATGGAATAGCCGAACCGGCGCTATCCACCACAATCTGAGAAATTTGGGTTGCCTGCTCGGATGGCACCTTCAGTTCCGCTAGTCGGCTGTCAATGGAGCCCTGAGTGCCGGTGAAAAGCATGGTTCCCAAAACCGCGATACCTAGAGCCGAACCAACCTGGCGCGCGGTGCTCTGCGTTCCTGATCCCTGACCAGACATTGCTGGCGGAACATCCACCATGATTACTCCGGTCAACTGAGCAGTTGCCATACCAACACCGATTCCGTAAATGAACAGGCTTGGTGCGATTGAGATCCAGCCGACTTCGGCGTTGGCAAACAGAGCCACGGTTCCCACGGCAACAAGTTCAAGTAGCACACCAATTCGCACCACGGTAGCCGCAGCGACTTTGCCGCTAAGTGCTCCCGCAGCTCCGGAAGCCAAGAAAGCTCCACCGGCTAGGAACAGAAGCACCAAACCAGAGTCGATTGGCGAAAGCCCGAGTACGTTTTGCAACCAAAGTGGAATCGCAAACAACAGACCGAATTCACCCATCGAGATTATTAGTGCGGCAATTGAACCATTGCGGAAACTGGCTATTTTGAACAGGTTCAAATCGAGAAGAACATTCTTGTGCGCCTTTTCTCGGGCACGTTCCCATAGGTAGAAAGTCACAAAGGCAACAACTGAAATACCGAGTGAAACCGGAATGATCGAGACGCCATCGGTTCCCCACTTGAAGTCACCGATTTGGAACTGGGTCGAGGTCTGATCCCACCAACCGTAGATGCGACCCTCGATAAGACCAAAGACCAGAGTGAGGAACATGATGGTTGAGATAACCGCACCAACCACGTCGATTCCGCCTTCTCGCTGAGCCTGCTTGGATTCAGCAACCCAGTAAAGAAGTCCGGCGATCACAATTAGGCCCAGTGGAAGGTTGATGTTAAATGCCAACCGCCAACCTTCATCGCCAAATGATGTTGCCAACCAACCACCTAGAACTGGACCGATGGCAACCATTCCACCGATGGTGGCGCCCCAAACAGCGAAAGCGATGCCGCGTTCTTTGCCCTGGAAGTTTGCGTTGACTAGCGAAAGGGTGGTTGGTAGAACCATCGAACCACCGATTCCTTGCACCACGCGCGCAGCAATCATGCTGGCGGCGTCGGTTGAGTAACCAGCCCAAACAGAACTGGCCACAAAGATCGCGATACCCATTACCAACACAAATTTGCGTCCGATGCGGTCGGCGAGCGAACCCCAAACTAGGAGCAACGAGGCGAAGACCAGAACGTAGCTCTCCTGAACCCATTGAACTTCCGTAGAGCTGAGGTCAAGTGCCTCAATTACCTTAGGGAAAATTGTGTTCACGATGGTGCCATCGATGATGACGAGGGAGATGCTCATGGCGATGAAAACTAAACCGATCCAACGGTTGCGAGTCTTGGTCATTTCTTCCTAACAGTTTGCTGTGAAATCTCTTGCGAGTCTAACCTGCGGGCGTATGCTCAAAGCAGAAGAAGGAGGCGCGAAATGACTAATCTCCAAGATGGCTGCAACTGCGGCGGCTGCAACTGCGGCAAGTAAGTCTTAAACAAAATCAGTCCCGATCTTGCGATCGGGACTTTTTTTGTGGCTCCGACCGGCATCGATCCGGTGACCTAACGATTTTCAGTCGTTCGCTCTACCAACTGAGCTACAGAGCCAA
>CAEZSN010000018.1_pt1 | contig 12612 bp, 12 predicted proteins | sample 7263961 | NCBI WGS metagenome assembly CAEZSN01 (sample SAMEA6813778, study PRJEB35770) | uncultured Rhodoluna sp. | biome: Freshwater; feature: Freshwater reservoir; material: water | place: Czech Republic | collected 2017-04-14 | depth 0.5m m
AGATGCGCCGGAAGAGAAACTTCGATGCGCTTTCCGTTCACTTCTACCACCACATTGTTTCTGGCAGTAACTTCGCCCGGAGCATCACCAATCCCGTTCCAGGCTGGGATATCGTTCACAAATTCGGTTTCAATCCAGCGTGTGTAAATACCGAATTTACCCTTTGAACCAATGAATGCAGGGTCATTAACAATTTTCTGGTGGAACGGAAGAACTGTTGGCAGACCGTGTACTTCCATCTCGGCCAGAGCGCGACGTGAACGGGCCAGAGCCTCGTCGCGGTTCTTGCCGGTAACAATCAGCTTGGCAATCATTGAGTCGAATGAACCCGAGATGACATCGCCAGACTCAACACCGGTGTCAACGCGAACACCAGGACCACCGGGGGCTTTGAATACGTGAACTGGACCTGGTGCCGGCATAAAGTTTCTGCCAGCGTCTTCGCCGTTGATGCGGAATTCGAATGAGTGTCCGCGAACTTCTGGGTCGGCGTAGTCGAGCTTGCCACCCTCAGCTATGCGGAACTGCTCGCGAACCAGGTCTAGCCCAGATACCTCTTCGGAAACCGGGTGTTCAACCTGAAGTCGCGTGTTTACCTCGAGGAACGAAATGGTGCCGTCTTGAGCAACCAGGAACTCGCAGGTTCCGGCGCCAACGTAGCCAACCTCTTTCAAGATCGCTTTCGATGAGTCGTAGAGGCGCTTCACCTGGTCGTCGGTTAGGAAAGGAGCCGGAGCTTCTTCAACCAATTTCTGATGACGGCGCTGAAGCGAGCAATCGCGAGTGGAAACCACAACAACGTTGCCATACTGGTCGGCAAGACACTGGGTCTCAACGTGACGAGGCTTCTCAAGGAATTTCTCAACAAAGCACTCGCCGCGACCGAATGCGGCAATTGCTTCGCGAGTAGCCGACTCAAAAAGTTCGGCAATCTCGTCTTCTTTATAAACAACCTTGATGCCGCGACCTCCGCCACCGAATGCGGCTTTGATGGCAACCGGAAGACCGTGTTGCTTCACGAATTCGATGACCTCGCTGGCACCTTCAACCGGGTTGATGGTTCCAGGTGCTAGTGGCGCGCCAACTTTCTCGGCAACGTGACGAGCCGAAACCTTGTCGCCGAGGCGCTCAATTGCTTCAGGGGTTGGTCCGATCCAAATAATTCCAGCCTTGATAACCGCCCTGGCAAAGTCGGCGTTCTCGGCTAGGAATCCGTAGCCGGGGTGAATGGCGTTGGCGCCAGACTCTTTGGCAATTTTCAAAATCTTGTCGATGACTAGGTAGGTCTCAGCGGAAGAAGTGCCGTTTAGCGCGTAGGCCTCGTCGGCAACTTTTACATGCAGTGCATCACGGTCTTGGTCGGCGTAAACCGCGACCGAACCGATTCCCGCATCCCTTGCAGCTCTCGCAATTCTTACAGCAATCTCGCCACGGTTGGCAATTAGGACCTTAGAAATCTTGGCGTTTGTCATGAAAACAAGCCTATTCGTTTGTAGTTGGTTTTACCTGTTCCAGTAACTCGTATATTGAACGCCGAGCACCTGACTTAGCTCACGAAGCGTAGGCAGCGATAAGCCGATCACGGTGTGGGTGTCACCTTCGATTTTGGAAAGGAAAGCACCTCCGAGACCGTCGATGGTGAAAGCCCCAGCAACCTGAAGTGGTTCACCAGTGGCAACGTAGGAATCGATTTCGTCATCCGAGATGTCGGCGAAGTGCACATTGGTTGAAGATGTTCTCCCGGTAGCTGGAGGCATGGCGACACCGGTTCGATTATCGATCAGCCAGTGGCCGGAGTGGAGAATGCCAACATTGCCGCGAAGTTCTCTCCAGCGAGCCTTGGCAACTTCCGGTTGATGAGGCTTGCCCAGAGTTTTGCCGCCGAATTCCAGAGCTGAATCGCAGCCGATGATGATGGCGTTTTGTGCATCAGGGTGGTAGACCACGGCTTCTGCCTTGGCTTTAGCCAGAAGCAGCACCAGGTCTTTCGAAGAACCGATAAGCCCCATTGATTCGGCTCTGGTAGCAACCGCCTCTTCATCCACACCGGGTGCAATCGTGATTGGTTCGATGCCTCCGGCACGAAGCAGAGAAAGCCGTGCTGGAGAGGTGGATGCAAGAACGAGGCGAGTCACGCCTAGATTCTGGCACACTTGAGAGGTGAATAAGACTGAATCTTGGGTAGGCCGCTCGTTTGAAGTGGCAATTGAAAAGGTGGCGCACGGCGGCATCTTTGTGGCGCGTCATGAAGGCCGTGTGGTGTTCGTGTCTCACGTGCTGCCAGGTGAGCAGGTCAAGGTTCGAGTCTTTGAAGACGCTGGCAAAGGTTTTTGTCGGGCCGAACCAATCGAAATTCTAAAAGCTTCACCAGATCGGGTGACCCACTTTTGGAAAGAAGCGGGAGTCGGAGGTGCCGGAGGCGCCGAATTTGGTCACATCAAACTTTCCCGCCAACGTGAACTCAAAGCCGATGTTCTCGAAGAGGCCCTAGAACGTTTTGCCGGTTTGAAAAAGCGCATCGAGGTTGAGGCTGCTCCCGGTGATGATGAGAACAATGGTCTGGGTTACCGCGCCCGTATTCAGCTGCATGTTGACGAGCAAGGCTTCGTTGGCCCATACCGCGAACGCAGCCACGAGGTTGTTCGCACCAAGACTCTGCCGCTCGCCACTGAAGATATCCAAGAAATGGAGTTCCATCACAAGAACTACCAGAGCGTGGAAAAGATTGAAGTTATGGCTTCCAGCACCGGTCAGGTGCAGTGGCTGATTGATAAAAAACTTCAGGGAGACGAACGTCTCATTGAACGCGCTGGCGGACGCACTTTCCGAATCACCGGTGGTGGTTTTTGGCAGGTTCACCGCAAAGGCCCAGAGGTTCTAACAGCGGCCGTGAATGACTTCATTGAGCAGGCTGGCGTTTTAAAACTCGACGCCGATAACTTGGATCTTTACGGTGGTGTGGGTTTGTTCACTGGAACCATTGCCGCCAAATTTGGTGAAACGCTTCGCATGACCACTGTTGAATCATTCCGACAAGCCACCACCGATGCCACCTTGAACCTAAAGGATCTGCCAAACGTGAAAGCGGTTTGCGAACCGGTTGAGCGTTTTCTGGCGCCTCACAAGGATGAGACCGGGCAGGCCACGGTGGTTCTCGATCCGCCTCGCTCTGGCGCTGGTGGTAAAGTCGTTGGCCAGCTGATCAAGCTCGCCCCAAAGCACATAGTTTATGTGGCGTGCGACCCGGTGGCTTTGGCTCGCGACCTGAAGAGTTTCCTGGAGCACTACGACCTGGTTGGAATCCGGGCCTTCGACCTCTTCCCTCACACTCATCACTTGGAAACGATTGCGAGTCTCGTTCGAAAATGACCCAGACCCCGGTCTTGTTTGAAGACACCGTTACCGTGAGCATCGTTGATGACCATGATGCGATTCGGTTCGGTTTTGAGGCCATTTGCCAAAAGTTTAATTTCGAACTTTTGGCCCACGCACCAACCGTGGCTGAGTGTTTAAGCGCTCTTGATGAACGGGTTCCACAGGTCGCCGTGCTCGACTTGTCGCTGGCCGATGGTTCCAACGTTTACGACAACGTGAAAGCCTTTGTCGACCGCGATATCCAGGTCCTGGTTTTTTCGATTGGTGACAAGGCGAAAAGAAATCAGGACGCCCTACTAGCGGGTGCGGCCGCACTGGTAACCAAGTCGGCAGGCTTAGAAAAGCTTGCGCAGACAATTTATTACGTGGCTCACGGTGTGCTTATCAATAACCTGCAAACCACTGCCGCTATCGACTCTGACATTGATTTTAAGGACGCAAAGATTTCACCGAGAGAACGAGAAGTCCTCTCGCTTTATGCATCCGGGTACACCCAGAAGCAAATCGCTTACCAGCTTGGCATCGCCCAAAGCACGGTTAAGGAACACATCGACCGGGTGCGCATGAAATATGCCGACGTTGGCCGGATTGTCACCGACAAAACAGATTTTTTGAAACGAGCCATTGAAGATGGGCTAGTCGACGACAGTGAATAGCAAGCGCAGCCCGTCAACCTACGCGAAGACTCGGATCGACCGAGTCATTGGTCGAGTGTTTTCGTTGGCAGCCACCGGAATGTCACTGGTTCAATTGTTTCTGGTAGCCATTCCCCATCTACAATTTGGGCACCCTGGCTATCTGATGGTGACTCTCGGTCTTATTTTGGCAGCACAGTTGGCTGCTGTATACACTTTCTGGTTCGGTTCGGCAAACAAGCGAGTGTATTTACTGCACGGCTTTGCCTACACAGTGGCATTTTTTGCCTACCCCTTTTCGATGGCGGGAGTCGAAACTCTTCCGGCCGATTACCGGTCCTGGATTTGGTGGTGGACGGGAACCGCCACGATTGCCATGACCATGTTCTTGCCCAGGTGGTGGTCTTTTGTCTTCTTAGGTTTCGTACCGGTGAGTTATTTCTGTCTCCGACTCAGTTTCATTGGCGGGGGAGAAGATGTTGGTTCGGCAACCCTGGATGGAACATATATTTTGCTCTATGCAATGGCCGTTCAAGCCCTGGTTGGAATGCTCAGAACGGCCGCGGCCGAAGTTGATGTAAACAACGACCTGGTTGCTGAAAGTTCTGCCCGCAGAGTCGAACTGGATGCCACGGAAATGGAACGCCACAAACTCGACGAGTTGGTTCACGACCAGGTTCTAACGACACTGATCCTGGCCGCCAATGCCGAAACCGCAGAACGCCAGGCCATGGCCGCCGAGAGTGCGTCCGTTGCCATTGAGCGGCTTCAAGCCGCCGCGAATGACAAAAATACTGAGCTCAAAGAAGTCTCGATAAATACCTTCATCGACTCGTTGCAGGCAAGTGTGCATCGGGGGGACCCTCTCGCCTCGATCAATGCGACCAAGGTGTTGGATTTCTCAATCCCAATAGACGTTGGCAGTGCTCTATCCGATGCCACCTTGCAAGCGTTAACCAATTCGCTGCAGCACGCCGGCGAGAAAGCCACCAGGCAAATACGTATCAAAGCCGACCATCACGGTTTGAAAATTGTGATCAAAGACGATGGCCGAGGTTTTTGGGAATCGAAGATACCAAAGAATCGTTTCGGGATTGCTAATTCAATCAGGCGCCGCGCCAACGCGGTTGGTGCCGAGGTGAGAATTGCATCGCAGCCTCGAAAAGGCGCCACCGTGATTTTGAAATGGAGCCCAGATGCTTAACGCTCCAAGGTGGCTGCTGGCCCTAGTGTCAATTCTGTTTGGTCTCTATCACGCCATTCTCGGTGCGTCCGCCTGGCGAGGCTACGTTAATATCCTGTCACTCGCACTTTCGATAGCAATCTACATGGCGACAATGGTGATTTCGGTTGTGGCCAGCAAAGGACTGACCATCAGTCGGGGGTTCGGTTCGCTAGTGGCGATTGGCGCCGTGGCAACCGTCATTGTTGCCAATTCGGGAATCCAACCAGGTCATTCCGACCCCTATTCCACTTGGTATGTTGGCGGTATGTCGGCACTGCTGGGTGTGTTGGCTGCCCGAGGTCAGAGTGCGATGGCTTGGATAAGCGCAGCTTTAGTGTCTTTTCTAGTTGTTGTGGAAGATGGGCTGGAAGGTCTCGGTGAGGTTGGAATTGAGGGCATGGCGATTTTGATCGCTGCAGCTTCAGCCACCGCCTTTGCTCTAAAGCGTGCCGATCGCGAAGTTGTGGAATTGCAGAATGCTGAAATGGCTGCAGAAGCGGCAATCATTGGATCGGAAGCTGCTGGAGAAGAGCGGAAAGTTCGATTGCAAAATGTTTTAGAAAGATCGTTAAATGCGTTAGGCCAAATCTCGGTAAACCGCGGTGCGGTGACCAAACGAGAAAAAGAGGAATTTCTTCAACTCGAATCAAGCCTGCGAGACGACATACGCGGTCGAGCTCTTTTGAACCCCACTGTTAGGAAAGCCGCGTCCGAGGCTAGAGCCAGGGGTATAGATGTTTTGATTCTCGATGAGGGTGGCCTTAGCCTACTTCCGGTTTCTCAGCTGGAGCATATCTTGGAAAAAGTTGCCGGTGCTATCAACTCGGTGGTTGCCGGCAAAGTGGTGGTTCGTTCGCCTCGGGGAGAGAAGTGGGTGGTCACCGTGATGGCCACTAGGCCCGGCACTGAGGCACCAGATCTCTGGTTGAAGTTTTAAAGCAAAAACCGATGAATTTCTTCATCGGCTTTACTCCCCCGAACCTGTAAACAGGCCCTCCCCAGAATCAAAGGCCCCTGACCTTGTTTGACTCCTTGGCATAAGTATGACGGTGGAAGATAGCGAGCACCTAACAAATAGATGTCCACTCTTTGGGGGATAGTGACTAATCGAGTCCTGGTCGCGTACTCGCCGACCACTGACCGAAGCCAGGGGTGAGGCTGCCACGAAGAATGGCGGTGTTCCGACCCCAGGTTGAGCGATACTGCTTCGGCGCCCTAGCCTTGGCGGACTCGGCATCGTTGATGGCCGAGTTCAAGACCGCAATCACCATGGCCAGTTCGCCGTCGGTTGGGTTTCCCCGCACCACCGAAAGCGCCTGTTGAACCTCTTCTTGATCGCTCATTACAGCGGAATGTTTCCGTGCTTTTTCGGCGGAATACTGGCTCGTTTGGTGCGAAGGGCGCGAAGCGACTTGATTACCTCGATGCGAGTGGCAGCTGGTTCGATGATGCCATCGAGCTCACCTCGCTCGGCGGCCAAGAACGGGCTGGCCACGTTGTAGGTGTATTCGGCAGCCAGCTTGGCTCGAACCATCGCAACGTCTTGTCCCGCCTCTTCGGCAGCCTTGATCTCGTTTCGGAACAAAATGTTCACGGCACCCTGCCCACCCATTACAGCGATCTCGGCGGTAGGCCAAGCCAGGTTGATGTCGGCACCGAGCTGCTTTGAACCCATGACGATGTAGGCGCCGCCGTAAGCCTTGCGGGTGATAACGGTTACCAGCGGAACAGTGGCTTCGGCATATGCGTAGAGTAGCTTGGCGCCACGACGAATAACCCCGGCCCACTCCTGGTCCGTTCCAGGTAAGTAGCCCGGTACGTCGACGAGCGTCAAGATAGGAATTGAGAAAGCATCGCAGAATCGAACAAAACGAGCGGCCTTTTCTCCAGCTTCAATGTTTAGGGTTCCAGCCATCTGTGACGGCTGGTTGGCAACAATTCCAACACTGCGCCCATCGACTCTGGCGAAACCGATCAGGATGTTCGGTGCAAAAAGTGGCTGAACTTCCAAGAACTCATTTCCGTCGACAATCGCCTCGATTAGTTCGAGCATGTCGTATGGCTGGTTAGGTGAGTCGGGAATGAGCACATCGAGCGCACGATCGGCCTCGGTGATTTCCAGCTCGCCAGCGCCGTCGTAGGCAATGGTTTCGCTGAGATTGTTTTCTGGCAGGTAGCTGAGCAGGTTCCGACAGTAATCGATTGCGTCGTCTTCGTCGGAGGCCAGATAGTGGGCAACCCCGGAAGTCTTGTTGTGGGTCAGAGCACCGCCAAGTTCTTCCATACCAACGTCTTCGCCGGTCACGGTCTTGATGACGTCGGGGCCGGTCACGAACATATTTGATGTTTTATCAACCATGATCACGAAGTCGGTTAGTGCAGGTGAGTAAACAGCGCCACCAGCGGCCGGACCCATGATTAGCGAAATCTGGGGGATTACTCCAGAGGCCATGGTGTTGCGCTTGAAAATCTCTCCGTATTTACCGAGAGCGATAACACCCTCCTGGATGCGCGCTCCGCCCGAGTCAAGAATTCCAATAAGTGGAACGCCGGTGGCAAGGGCAAGGTCCATCACTTTGATGATTTTGTTTCCCGCGGCTTCACCGAGCGATCCACCAAAGATTGTGAAGTCTTGCGAGAAGAGAGCAACCTGTCGACCGTTGATAGTTCCAACACCGGTTACCACCGAGTCGCCGTAAGGCCGGTTCTTTTCCATTCCAAACGCGGTGGAGCGGTGACGAACAAACTCGTCGAGCTCAACGAATGAACCTGGGTCTAGCAAGAGTTCGATGCGCTCTCGGGCGGTTTTCTTACCCTTGGCGTGCTGCTTCTCAATTGCGGCTTCACCACTGGCGTGAACCGCCTGGTGGTAGCGCTCACGAAGATCGGCTAGTTTTCCCGCAGTTGTTGAATAGTCTGGCTTGTCGGCAGTCATGAAGCAACGATACAACCTGCCGGGCTGATTACGATTGTTAGCAATGGACTTTTTCAAGAGTGAACAGTTAGCAGCCCGCTTTCAATATCTGCCCCAAACCGGTTCAACCAACACCGATTTGGTGGCGTTGGCCGTGGCTAAGCCAATGGATTTCCCGCACCTGAGCATTTTGGTTGCGGGAGAACAAACTGCCGGACGCGGCAGAACCGGCCGAGTTTGGGTTTCGCCGCCCGAGAAATCTCTCGCGATTTCGATTTTGGTTCGACCAGAAAATTGGACCAGAGAGAACTTCGGATGGCTACCGCTAGTCGCAGGCGTTGCCATGAGTCGAGCCGTAAAACAAGCTTTGGCAGGAAGCTCGGTTGGGCTGAAGTGGCCAAATGATGTTCAGGTTTCTGGGAAAAAAGTTTCGGGAATCTTGAGCGAACTCTTACCGGATGCCAGCGGGGTAGTAATTGGAGCCGGAATCAATCTCACGCTAACCCTGGCGGAACTTCCAATTCCAGAAAGCACCTCGCTTCAATTAGAGGGTTGGTCTGGCTCCGTCGATGATTTCCTGAGCAGTTATATAGAGCAACTAAGCAGCCTCTTAAACGATTTTGAAGCAGCCACATCGATAGTTCGTGCCGAGTGCAGCACGATTGGCATGACGGTTAGGGCAATTTTCCCCAACGAAAGCGAAGTGATTGGGTTGGCCACCGGACTCGACGACGGCGGACGCCTACTGATCAGCGTGCCCGGCGACAATCAACTATTGGCTGTGTCTGCCGCCGACATTCAGCACCTGCGTCACAATTAACCGATGACCAACATAGCTCGCCTGCGACCACGCCTAACCCGGCTTACATTGCCGCTGGTTTGGTTGGCCCTGATCAGTGCTGCCACCAGCTTTTTGTCGGTTTACGATTTGCCCGATTGGCAGCGTTACGCGATCTGGGCAGCAGCCGCTGTTTTAGCCATCATTTTGTGGTTCGTTCCATCGCTAAAGTTTTCAGGCACTTTTGTAGACGTGAAATCGTCAGGGTTGTTAATTTGCACCGGTTTAGGGTCTAGTCGTCGCCGTGAATTAAGTTGGGCCGAAATAGCTTCCATAAGTTATTCGCCGATGCGTGGAATTTTGATTGCCGTAAAAGACGAGCCGGAACTAATTCTTCGCGGTTATTCGAACCAGAAAGCAATTGTTGCTGAACTGCAGTTGCTGCTTAAGGGAAAATAGTCATATGACTTTTCGAGTAGGCGTAATCGGCGGCGGTCAACTGGCGCGAATGATGACACCACCTGCACTAGCTCTAGGCATCGAATTACAGGTTTTTTCGGAAACCGAGAATTCATCGGCGAGACTCGCCACCACTCGGGTTGGCGACTACACCAAGGTGGAGCAGGTTCGCGAGTTTGCCAAAAACTTTGATGTGATTACCTTCGATCACGAGCATGTGCCACTTTCGGTTTTAGAAACTCTAGAAGCAGAAGGCTTTATCATTCAGCCCTCGCCAAAAGCCCTGAAGTTTGCTCAAAACAAGTTGCACATGCGTCAGCGTCTTTCCGAGCTTGGACTTCCGATGCCGGTCTGGGCCGAAATCAAAACCGCCTTGGAGTTGGACCAGTTCATTTCCGAAAATGGCGGAGTGGCGATTTTGAAAACCCCGATCGGTGGTTACGACGGCAAGGGGGTGGCAGTAGTTCGAACCTCTGCCGACGCATCTGAATGGCTGGAAAAGATTGATGAATTTGGCGGGTCGCTGTTAGCAGAGCAAAAAGTTAACTTTGTGCGGGAGCTAGCGCAGCTGGTGGCACGTCGACCCAGCGGGGAGCTAGCCACCTGGGGCTTGGTTCAAACCGTTCAGCGCAATGGCGTCTGCGCCGAAGTACTTTCACCTGCCCCGAACTCAGCCAACACCGAATCCGCCGCCAAGATTGCCGAAACCGTGGCCATCGAACTCGGCGTTACCGGCGTGCTGGCCGTGGAAATGTTTGAAACCGAAACCGGTGAGCTCTACATAAACGAACTGGCAATGCGCCCGCACAATTCTGGTCACTTCACAATTGAGGGTTCAATCACAAGTCAGTTCGAGCAGCATCTTCGTGCGGTGCTCGACTTACCGCTGGGCTCAACGACCCCAACGGCAGCGCACAGTGTGATGATTAACCTGCTCGGCGTGAACAACACCAATGACTTCGTTTCCTTATATCCGGAAGCAATGAAGGCTCACCCAACTGCTAAGTTTCACACCTACGGAAAAGCGGCTCGTGAGGGTCGAAAAATGGGTCACGTCACGGTAGTTGGCAACAATGCCGAAACCGTTTTGGCTGAGGCTCGCGCCGCGGCTAGCGTGTGCCTAAAAGGCTAAAAAGGCATCACCCGCCTAAAATTGAGTCTTATGAGCACACCTGTGGTTGGCGTAGTTATGGGATCAGATTCCGACTGGAACGTGATGTCCGACGCCGTGGAAGCACTGAAAGAATTCGGCATCGAGTACGAGGTTGAGGTTCTTTCCGCACACCGCACCCCAGAACGGATGATCGAGTGGGGTAAAGCCGCTGCCGACCGAGGCATCAAGGTAATTATCGCTGGGGCTGGAGGCGCCGCCCACCTGCCAGGGATGTTGGCATCCGTTACCACTTTGCCGGTGGTTGGAGTGCCAGTGCCACTGGCGGCACTCGACGGACTCGACTCACTGCTATCGATCGTGCAGATGCCCGCGGGAATACCGGTTGCCACCGTCTCCATCGGGGGTGCCCGTAACGCCGGAATCTTGGCTGTTCGGATTCTCGGTGCATTCGATGAAAAGTTGTCGGCCAAACTGCAGGCCTTCACCGAAACACTAAAAACTTCTGTGGCCGAAAAGAACGAGACCCTAAAATCTCAAATTTAGGTCAGCGCCGCAGCCCGTTCCGCGATGTTGAACGAGCCGACAGTAATCAGTTGCGCAAACGTGCCTGGTGGCTTCTCATCCTCGGCGGATTTTTCCCCGGCACCGCTCAAATTCTTGGCGGCAATCGCAGACTGGGACGTTTCGCCATTCGCTTCACGCTTATCAATGTGGGTCTAGTGGCATTGGCCACCCTAGTATTTTTCATCAACAGGAGCTGGTTGGTTTCGCTGGTAACGGTGCCGTTCATCACCACAGTCCTCGGTTGGTACCTGTGGTTCTTTGGTGCACTTTTTGCTTTGGTGATGCTAGACGCCCTTCGACTGGCTCAGCTAGGGAGAATCGTTGGCAGGTCTCGCTGGTATCTGCTCGGTTCCTTTTTGGTCGTCGGTGTCTTGGGCACGAGTTCGATTGTGTATGCCGGAAACATTTCTACAGCGAGCGCGTCTGCCATTGGCTCTATTTTCAACCAGGGTGGTGGCACCCAACCAATCGACGGACGATACAACATTTTGGTGCTGGGCTCCGATGCCGGTAGCGACCGGTTTGGGGTTCGACCAGACAGCATCTCGATTTTCAGCATCAGTGCCACTACCGGAAAAGTCGCCGTTATTGGAATTCCTCGCGGCCTCGAAAAGGTTCCCTTTAGTGCCGACTCCCCGTTATGGAAGGTCTATCCAAACGGCTGGAATTGTCTGAATGAGTGTTTGATCAACGCTCTATACAAAAACGTGATGGACAACCACCAAGAGCTCTATCCCGACGCGACCAAGCGAGGTTCCACCGCAGGTGTTGAAGCCACCAAAGACGCGGTTGAAGGGGTAACCGGGCTCAAAATATCCAGCTACGTGATGGTTGAAATGAATGCCGTCACCAAACTGGTTGATGCTCTTGGCGGGGTTCGACTAAACGTGAAGGTGCGCTTGCCGATCGGAGGTCAAGCCGATGACGGTTCAGACGCCAGAGAGTGGATCGAAGTGGGGGACAACCAACATATGGACGGCTATCACGCTCTTTGGTATGCGCGTTCTCGCCACACCACTTCCGACTTCGATCGCATGCGCCGACAAAAAGAAGTTCAGGCGGCCATTTTGAAGCAGGTTAGCCCGGAGGTTATCTTTACTAACTTCCAGAAGCTCGCCGAGGTAGGAAAGTCACTGGTTACCACCGACATTCCTAAGGGCATGATTCCGACCTATTTGGAGTTAGCCAACAAAGCAAAAAAACGCGGTCTTAAGGTGCTCGATCTTGTCCCAGATAAGGGATACCACCCGGGTAACCCAGACTACGTAGCAATTCGAACCGCGGTCACGAAAATCGTTTCTGAAAATAAGTAACAACTAAACTTCTTTGAGAACATACCTGAACGAGCGGAGAGTCGAAAATGAGTAGCGAACAATACGCACTTTCGCATGGCTTAAAGAAGGTCGGGGCTCGTCCGACACTTTTCAAATACATTCGAGAAGCATTCTCACGAATTGATTTCGCCTACACGCTAGCAAGTTACGGAAATGAAGCTACCAACGCAAAAAGCCGCTTGGGTAGTTGGTGGAATATTTTGCTCCCAACTAT
>CAEZSN010000020.1_pt1 | contig 11958 bp, 9 predicted proteins | sample 7263961 | NCBI WGS metagenome assembly CAEZSN01 (sample SAMEA6813778, study PRJEB35770) | uncultured Rhodoluna sp. | biome: Freshwater; feature: Freshwater reservoir; material: water | place: Czech Republic | collected 2017-04-14 | depth 0.5m m
AAGGCTCGCAAAAAGGCTCAGGAAACTTTAGAGATCTATGCACCTTTGGCTCACCGGCTAGGGATCAGCGCCATAAAGAATGAGTTGGAAGATCTTTCCTTCGCGGTTCTTTATCCAAAGGTCTATGAAGAAATCATAAATCTCGTGAAACAGCGCACCCCAAAGCGTGCCGAATTCATCGACGGGGTGCTCGATTCAATTCAGCAGGACCTCAAGGAAAACAAGATCAAGGCCAAAGTTGATGGCCGGCCGAAACAGTATTACAGCATCTATCAGAAGATGGTCGTTCGAGGTCGAGAGTTCGATGACATCTATGACTTGGTTGGAATTCGTATCTTGGTCGACAGCGTTCGTGATTGCTACGGAGCGCTGGGCGCCATTCACTCGCGCTGGAATCCCGTTCCCGGTCGTTTCAAAGATTACATAGCAATGCCAAAGTTCAACCTTTATCAATCTCTTCACACCACTGTGATAGGTCCGAACGGTCGCCCGGTTGAGATTCAAATCAGAACTCACGAGATGCACCAACGGGCCGAGTACGGTGTTGCTGCTCACTGGAAGTACAAAGAGCAGGCTGGTGACACATCGGTCGCAGGCGAAGAGGACATGGTTTGGCTGAAACATCTTTCCGACTGGCAATCAGAAACTCAGGATCCTGCTGAATTCCTCGACTCGCTTCGTTTTGAAATTGGTGCAAAGGATGTTTACGTATTCACACCTAAGGGCAAGGTAGTTGGTCTTCCTAGCGGAGCCACACCGGTTGATTTTGCTTACACGATTCACACCGATGTAGGGCATCGGACCATGGGCGCTAAGGTCAACGGTCGTCTGGTGCCACTGGAATCGCAACTGCACTCGGGTGATGTAGTTGAGATATTTACTTCCAAGTCAGTAGACGCTGCTCCTAGCCAAGACTGGCTTAATTTCGTGGCGTCTTCAAGGGCCAGGGCAAAGATCAAGCAGTGGTTCTCCAACGAGCGTCGTGATGGCGCTGTGGAGTCCGGTAAAGAGCTAATTGTTAAGGCCATGCGTAAGCAAAACCTGCCGCTACAAAAGCTTCTCGCCGCCGATGGAATTGTGAAGCTTGCCCACGACCTTCGCTACGGAGACGTTGAGTCACTTTATGCAGCCGTGGGGGAGAACCACATCTCGGCGCAGTCGGTTGTTGAAAAGCTCACCGCCGCAATCATCGATGAAGATGACAGCTCTGAGCCATTTGAACTGATGACTAAAAACATCAGTGCCGATCGTAAACGAAGCGGTAATTCAGGTGTCTTGGTGCGCGGCGATGACGATGTTTTGGTCAAGCTGGCCAGATGTTGCACCCCCGTTCCTGGTGACCAGATTGTTGGTTTTGTGACCAGGGGGTCGGGAGTTTCGGTACACCGGAGCGACTGTAAGAATGTATCCGACTTAGAGCAGCAACCGGAGCGACTCATGGATGTGAGTTGGGCCGAGAACACCAAGAGTCTGTTCCTGGTGAATATTCAGATCGAGGCTCTCGATCGTGGCGGGCTTCTTTCCGATGTCACGCGAGTTCTAGCCGAACATCACGTCAACATTTTGTCGGCATCGGTTTCAACCAGAACCGACCGAGTTGCTCTAAGCCGTTTCGTCTTTGAAATGGGTGACCCGGCGGTACTCGATCACCTGCTTAATGCGGTTCGTCGCATCGACGCGGTCTACGACGTTTATCGAGTGAACAACAGTTAGTTACCTCGGCTAATCGCGTCTCTTTACAACAATCGGGGGTTAGTCTTTAGCCATGAGACTTGTCGCGAAGATATTTGCAATTCTATTTAGCGCTCTCACACTATTTTCAGCACAGGCTGCCTCCGCAGACGTAAATGATTTCAGTTTTGAGTCTTTCGACGCCGTTTACGACCTGTCGGTAAACGCCGAAGCCGATAACAGACCTGAAATGAGAGTTACGGAAACATTAGTGGCAATATTTCCTGACACCGATCAGAACCTTGGAATCAAACGAAGCATCCCCTCAAAAAGTTATGGAATCAACCCGGGTTTAATTCAAGTTGAGTCGGTTGTCGATGAGTCTGGGAAACCGCGAGATTTCGAGGTTGTTCAGGAGGACGGATTCACAAACATCGTCATAAAGGATAGTGACGACTCATTTGTTCACGGAAGACAGGTTTACGTAATCAGCTACGTTCAATCCTGGATAATTCGCGGTTTTGAATCAACGTCGGCGAATGACGAGTTCTACTGGGACATCAATGGAACAGGCTGGCAACAGAGTTTCGGCCGAGTGTCGGCCACCATCACCATGAGCTCGCAATTCCGTGAAAATCTACTTTTGGATAACGTTTCCTGTTACCAAGGCCTGGCTGGCTCCACCCAGAGTTGCTCTGAAAAGCAGTTGAGTCAAGATCAGATGTCTTTTGCAGCCATGAATCTTGCGCCCGGCGAAAATCTGACCGTTGCTATTCCCTTTCGTTCGGGTGCGCTAAACACCGTTGGGCCAAGAGTCGAGGGAACAGTGGCGATGTTCCTTTACCAAGTTGCGGCCGGGGCACTCGTTCTGGTTTTGGCTTGGGCAATATATTTTCGAATCTTTGGCAACAGAACTTCAAAATCGACTATCGTCCCGGAGTACCAACCAGCTAAGAGCCCATCACTCATAGAAACTGGAATCATTGCTTCTAAGACATCACATCTAACACAAGCCATGATCGTTGAGTTGGCTATAAAGAAACTTATTGAGATTCAACCTGGTGATCGCGCCGGTAATGATTTTCTGCTTCGCAGAATTGGAGGTGGCGTCGAAGAATCCGCAAATCTTGCTGCCTTAGGTTTTACTCAAGTCGGATCGACTATTAGGATTGGCAGCTTTGCATCTGATGACGAGAATGCGGCTTTCGCAAAAGCCGTCGCCGAAGTTATTTCCAGCAACAGTAAAAAAGTCAATGCGGGCGGCTATTTCCAGAAACGGGCACTTGGACTTCCTGCGCTGGTTTTCATGTTTGCCCTAGGGGTATTTGCTTGCTGGATTACAGCAGCCTTGCAATTGGATCAAATTACCGATGCCGGTTATGTTGCGGCGCCGATTTTGAGTTTTCTAATCTTCAGTGTGTCTTACTGGTTGCTTGTTGCCAAACCCAGATTTTCTTCTAAAGGCATCGCGGTGAACACCCACCTCAAGGGTCTGGAAATGTACATCGAATTAGCCGAAAAGGACCGACTGGAGTTTTTGCAATCGCCTAAAGGTGCTCTTCTCACCACCTCAGAGATTGCTGGAAATCAAGTTCTAAAACTCTATGAGGAGGTCTTACCCTGGGCAATCATGTTGGGATTGCAAGAGCAATGGGGAAAGGTTTTGATTGCGAAATACGAGCAACAGGCTGTGCCTGCATTCATCCTCGGATCATCATCAATTTCAAACAGTTTGTCAAACCTGAGTCAGTCTCTTAACGCTTCTCTAGCAACTAGTTCTACCAGCGGATCTTCTGGTGGAGGATCATCCGGCGGTGGCGGCGGCGGTGGCGGCGGCAGCGGTGTTTAGAGCTACTTAGCTCCAGCTCGGACAACTTCTAGCCAAGACTTGCGAGCTGCAACGGCTTCAGAAATCTCAGCGATCTTCTTTTTGTCGGTGGCTCCGGCCAGTTCGCGTTCAAGCTTGGCAATCGCCTCTTCTAGTTTTATGGTCACGTCGTCCTTGCGAGCCTTGGCAACAGGATCAGTGGACTTCCAGTGGTCGCGCTCGGCGTTTTTCACAGCGGTTTCGATGGCGCGAAGTTTGTCTTCAGTTTTGGCAAGGTCATTCTTTGAAACGCGACCGGCCTTTTCCCAGCGGTCTTGGATAGCAGCCAGTAGTCGCTTGGCGGCAGCCAGGTCCTTGTTTGTGTCGATTGCTTTGGCTTCTTCGAGCAGTGCCAATTTCGCGGTCAGCGCTTCAGACTGTGAAGCCGAAACCACGGCCATTTTTTCACTCTTAGCGGCGTAGATTGCGTCTCCCGCAGCTTTGAACTTTACCCAAAGGGCGTCGTCATTCTTAGTTCTCCCGGCGGCTTTCCATTCGTCCAGAAGTTTGCGATACTCAACAACTGCGTCAGAGCCCTTGGCTACCAGATCCTCGGCTCTTTTAACGATTGAATCCTTATTTGCCTTGGCGGCCTTTGCCTTGGTTCCGGCTTCGGCAAAGAATGCTCGTTTTGCACTTTCAACCTTGTTGCGCGCAGTCTGGAAGCGTTTCCAGATGGCATCCGCCTCCGACTTAGGAACTCGTGGTCCATTCTTCTGAGCAGCCTGCCACTCTTCGAATAGCGCAGTTAGGGTAGCGGATAAATCTTTCCAGATAACCTTTGAAAGGTCACGGGCAGCAATCTCCTCCGCTTTAGCGGCGATGGCCTCTCTGGAAGCAAGAGCTGCGGCAATTGCCTCTTGGTTCTCCGCTTTTTTCGAGTTCAAAAGGTCTTGAATTCTCGGCGCTAGAGTTAGCACTCGTTCGCGGAGAGCTTGAAGGTTACCAACCACATTTGGCTCAATTAGGTCGATGGTAAGTTTCGCAGCGGCCTTACTGATTGAATCGGCATCGGCCTTTTTATTAACCCGCTGCTCGAGTAGTTTTACTGCACCTTCCAGCGCTTCATACTTCTGCGTGAAGTGAGCCAATGCTTCTTCGGCAGTTACATTAGGGTACTGACCAACTTTTCTTTCGCCATTCGGCTCGATTACGTAGACATTGTTCTCGCTGTCGACGCGACCGAATTCGGTGGTGGTCATGTTTTACCTAACTTGTTTTGGGGACTTGCCTATTTTACAGAAATTGCAGTGAGAAGTACTTTGTCTTTGGGTGCTCCGTCGGATTTACCGTCGGCGGTGCCGAGTGCTGCGATCTCTTTGATGCTAGAAATTTTCGAAGTGACCTTTCCGAAAACTGTGTAACCACCGGCACTGTCGGAAGGAATAATGCTTTCGTCGTAAACGATAAAGAATTGGGAGCCCATGCTGGTGCCCTTGTTTCCTTGGCGGGCCATTGCGAGAACACCCGTTGCGTATTTGTTATCGGCGGGTGCGTTTTCAACCGGACCGAATGTGTAGCCTGGTCCGCCAGCTCCCGTTCCGGCTGGGTCTCCACACTGGAGCACGAAAATTCCTGCAGTAACTAGTCGGTGGCAACTGATGTTTTCAAAGAAACCCTTGTTGGTTAGGTCGACAAAATTTGCTACTGCCTTTGGTGCCTTGTCTCCGTAAAGTTCAAACTTAATTGGCTTACCGGCAACACTCATGCCTCCGGTCCAAAGGCGATTTTCCGCTATTGATTCATCTGGAGCGGCAACCGGTGTCTCTTTTGGAATTGGCTTAGGAATTCCTGGCCCGTAGTGAAAGTAGGTGAGTTGGGCTGCGACGGCAACCAAAATTGATGCGGCTACAATAGCAATCGCCACCACGTTGTCCTTTTTGCGAGTCGCCGAGCGACCACCAACCAGAGTTGACTTTGCCTGGTAATTGGCAATTCGTGCCTCCGCCGCCTTCGACAGTTTCACTTTTTTCTTGGTCAAGCTTCCTCCAACTTTCTCGCATTAGTTTACTTGAGTTCTGCTCAACGATTGGTGTCGTAGCCTAGAGAGATGCGATTGCAGAGCGTGTTTGAACTTAGTGAGCCTTTGGCTTCGCGCATGCGACCGACACGGGTTGAGGATCTAGTTGGGCAGCAAGATATCCTGAAGTCTGGCTCGCCACTCTTTCGTCTATTGAAGGCTGAAACCAGGGGAGCGCAGTCGCTGTTGATGTGGGGTCCTCCGGGAACAGGGAAGACGTCAATCACCAATGTGCTGGTTTCCGCCAGCGGCCGCAAGTTGGTGCAATTGAGTGCCATTTCGGCCGGCGTAAAGGAAGTTCGCGAAGTTATTGAACGAGCCAAAACCGATGCTGAGCTTTACAACATCGAGACTGTTCTGTTTCTTGACGAGATTCATAGGTTTTCTAAGGCTCAGCAAGATTCGCTTTTGCCTGCGGTTGAAGCCGGCTGGGTCACTTTGGTTGCTGCAACCACTGAGAACCCCTCCTTTTCGGTCATTTCTCCGCTGATATCCAGATCTCTGGTCGTTCAACTGAAAGCGCTAAGCGATGAGGATCTCACACAGGTTGTGAAACGGGCACTGGCAGATGAATCGGGTTTTGCCGGATTGGTTTCGATAGATACCGACGCCGAGGCTGAATTAGTTCGCCTGGCACAGGGTGATGCTAGAAGAGCGCTTACCTTCCTTGAGGCTTTGGCGTTTGCAGCTTGGGAGCGAGAGGCGCGTGCTGAGCAGGCTGTAATCAACCTGGATGACTTTGCTACGGCACTTACTGATACTCCGGTTCGCTATGACCGCGATGGTGATAGCCATTACGACATCATCAGCGCATTCATAAAGTCGGTTAGAGGTTCCGATGTAGACGCGTCGGTTTATTGGCTAGCCAGAATGATTCAAGGGGGAGAAGACCCTCGGTTTATAGCCAGGCGACTGATGATTTTGGCCGCCGAAGACATTGGTCTAGCTGATCCTCAAGCCCTTGTAATAGCTACTGCAGCCGCGCAATCAGTGGCATTAATCGGCATGCCAGAAGGTCGGATAGCCCTGTCTGAGGTAACAATTTATTTAGCGCTGGCGCCTAAGAGTAACTCCGCCTACAACGCGATCAACCGAGCCTTGGAGGATGTTGCTGCCGGACTAGTGGTAGACGTGCCACCTGCGCTGAGATCATCAAATTACGCTGGAGCAGCTAGCTACGGCAATGGCAAAGGTTACAAGTACCCGCACGACGAGCCTGGCGCCATTGTTAGTCAGACCTATGTTGACGCGGCAATCGCCAGTCGAAACTATTACCAACCCAAAAACTTTGGAGTTGAAAGCGACAAAGCATCGCTCTGGGAGAGACTCAAAAAGATTATTCGTAGCAAATAGCATAATTTCTTGCTAATCTTGAGAAGTTGCCATTTTCCTCAATCTCTCTGGCTGCGAGTCGAGGAAAATGATGTTCATTAGCCGAACATTTTTGGGCAGTACTAACTGTTAACGAATCTTCCGAAAGGATCACGTGTCTAAGACTTCACGTACCCGCAGCAAAACCCGCCTATCGCGCGCGCTAGGCCTAGCCCTTACCCCTAAAGCAGCCAAGTACCTTGAGAAGCGTCCATACGCTCCAGGACAGCACGGCCGCACCAAACGCAAGACCGACAGCGACTTCGCCGTTCGTCTTCGCGAGAAACAGCGTCTACGCGCTCAGTACGGTATTCGCGAAGCCCAGCTTCGTAACACCTTCGTTGAAGCCAAGCGCACCGAAGGTCTAACCGGTGAAAACCTGGTTGAGCTACTAGAGATGCGTCTTGACGCGCTAGTTCTTCGCGCCGGCTTCGCACGAACCATTTCCCAATCGCGTCAGATGGTTGTTCACCGCCACATCTTGGTGAACGGTGCACGAGTAGACCGTCCTAGCTTCCGCGTGAAGCCAGGCCAGACCATTCACGTTCACGAGAAGAGCGAGCGTACCGAACCTTTCCAGGTTGCAGCCGCCGGAGGACACGTTGATGTTCTTCCTCCTGTTCCTGGTTACCTCGATGTTCAGCTAGATAAGCTTCAGGCAACTCTTACCCGCCGCCCAAAGCGTGCGGAAGTTCCAGTAACCTGTGAAGTTCAGCTCGTGGTGGAGTACTACGCAGCTCGCTAGTAACCAAACGTTAGGAACCCGATGAGTGGTGGCGAAATCGCAGCACTAATTGCTGCAGGCGCACTGGCATTGTTCGTTCTCTTCTTGGCGATTCCATTGGTTAAATTGGGTAGATTGCTCGATGAAACCACTGTGACCGTTAAAGAAATAAACGACAGCCTTCCGCCGCTACTCTCGGGCCTTAGCGAAACTGTTGATCAAACCAATAAGCAATTGGCCAAGATCGACGTAATCACCGACAACGTTGCCGATATCAGCAACAACTTCCAATCGTTGGTAGCGGTTTTCTCGGCTTCGGTCGGTTCTCCATTGTTGAAACTTGCTGGTTACCTAAAGGGTTTCACGAGTTTCCTGGGTAAAAAGAAGTAGGTTTAGGTATGAAAAGATTCTTCTGGCTAGCAACTGGTATCACCGTTGGTTTGATTGCGGCAAAGGAAATTGAAAAAAATCCTAGGGCAAAGGCAGCCTACGACGAGGCAACTGAGAAGCTCAAGAACCTCATTAGCGCTTTCACCGAAGGCTATGACGAGGAGATCAAGGCCTCAAAGCCCGCAGCGAAGCCTGCCGCAAAGCGACCGACTCAACCCAAGACTGCCAAGTAAAGCATGAAAACCGCTGAAATCAGGCGGCGTTGGCTCGATTTTTTCGCAAGCAAAGAGCACACCGTAGTTCCTTCCGCGTCGCTGATTAGCGAAGACCCGTCGCTTCTATTCACCGTTGCCGGCATGGTGCCATTTATCCCGTACATGTCCGGCCTAGTGCCTTCTCCTTATCTACGCGCGACCAGCGTGCAGAAGTGCATCCGAACCCTAGACATCGAAGAGGTTGGCAAAACCACCCGTCACGGCACGTTCTTCCAGATGAATGGAAACTTCTCGTTCGGTGACTACTTCAAACGAGAAGCAATTGGTTTCGCCTGGGAGTTCCTCACCGGCTCGCTCGACTCCGGTTGTCTAGCTTTGGATCCCGAGAAGCTATGGGTAACCGTTTACAAAGATGACGACGAGGCAATTGAGCTTTGGCGCGAAATTGCCGATGTGCCGATGGAACGAATCCAGCGTCTTGGCATGAAGGATAATTTTTGGTCCACCGGTCAACCCGGTCCTTCAGGGCCTTGCAGCGAGATTTACTATGACCGAGGACCGGCATACGGTATTGAGGGCGGCCCGGCTGCCGACGATAACCGCTACATCGAAATCTGGAATCTTGTGTTCATGCAGTACGAACGCGGTAAAGGAATCGGCAAGGACGATTTTGAGATCCTCGGCGAACTGCCTAAGAAGAACATCGACACCGGTATGGGTTTGGAGCGAGTTGCTTTCCTAATGCAAGGCGTTGAGAATCTCTACGAGATTGACGAGGTTCGCCCGGTGCTCGACTTGGCCGCTCAAATCTCTGGAAAAAGTTACGGCTCAAACAACGAGGATGACGTGCGCCTGCGCGTTGTTGCTGATCACATTCGTAGCGCGCTGATGCTTATCGGCGATGGGGTTACCCCCGGTAACGACGGCCGTGGTTATGTTTTGAGACGCTTGCTTCGCCGGTCGATCCGCGCCATGCGGCTGATGGGTGTCTCAACTCCGGTAATTGCGGAGCTCTTTACGGCCTCCAAGAACGCCATGAAAGAGTCATACCCAGAACTGGAAGCCGACTATAAGAGAATTTCCACGACCGCGGTAGCGGAAGAGGAAGCATTTTTGCGAACTCTCACCAGTGGATCTTTGGTGCTAGATCAGGCGATCGCCGACGTAAAAACTGCCATGGGCACCAGTCTTCATGGTGATACCGCCTTCCTATTGCACGACACCTACGGCTTCCCAATTGATTTGACTATGGAAATTGCCGAAGAGGCTGGCATAACCGTTGATCGTGATGGTTTCACCAGCCTGATGCTGGAGCAGCGTGACCGAGCCAAAGCTGACGCTCGAGAAAAGAAGTTAGGCGGAACCGACCTCTCGGTCTATTCAGACTTCCGGGCTAAGGGTGTTACCAAATTCACCGGCTATGACGAGCTCGTTACCGACGGCAGGGTTCTTGGTCTGATTCTCGATGGTTCCGCGGTGCGTGAACTGAACACCGGCGTCGTTGGCGAGGTCATTCTTGATGCAACCAGTCTCTACGCCGAATCTGGAGGACAAGCTGCCGATTCTGGTCTCATATCTGGCGATGGCTTCGAACTCGAAGTACTTGACGTTCAGAAACCGATCAAGGGCCTGGTTTCTCACAAGGTAATCGTTCGCTCCGGAACTGTAGGGCTGGATGCGAAAGCAACCAGTCGCGTTGATGAAGAATGGCGTTTGGGGGCCTGTCAGGCTCACTCTGGAACTCACGTTCTGCACGCGGCACTTCGACAGGTCTTAGGCCCGTCAGCACTGCAATCTGGTTCATATAACAAACCCGGATACCTACGACTCGACTTCGCTTGGAATCAAGCGCTTTCATCTGACACCAAGAGCGAACTAGAAGAGGTGAGCAACTTGGCAATCCGTCGCGATTTGGCGGTTAGTGCGGAATTGATGAGTCTTCCAGCTGCCAAAGATTTTGGAGCGGTTGCCTTGTTTGGGGAAACCTACGACGAGTTGGTACGTGTTGTTCAGATTGGTGGCCCATGGTCACGTGAACTCTGCGGTGGTACGCATGTGAGTCGTTCGAGTCAAATTGGCTTGCTTGCTCTCGGCGCTGAATCGTCGGTGGGATCTGGTTCAAGAAGAATTGAAGCATTTGTTGGTATCGAAGCGTTCCGCTCGTTAGCGCTGGAGCGCTCGCTAGTGTCGCGATTAACTGATCTCGCTAAAGTTCCTGTTGCCAACCTCGAAGAGAAACTGGCAAGCACGTTTGAAGAATTGCGTTCGTTGCAAAAGCGTCTAAGCGCATCCGAGCAGCAGTCTCTGTCCGAAAATATTCCAGTTTGGATTAAGGCTGCCAAATCAATCGGCGGCAATCGCGTGGTCACGGCAGATTTGGGTTCGCTCGATTCGGTTGAACCGCTAAGAACCATTGCTTCACAGATTCGAGCTGAGATTGGAGCCGAGGCGGTAGTGATCGCTCACGCAAACGTCTCTGACAAGCCAGCAATTCTTATTGCCACAGGAGAAGCTGCTAGAGGTCGCGGGGTAAAAGCCGGAGCGCTGGTCAAACTTGCCTCAGGAATCCTCGGCGGTGGCGGTGGCGGCAAAGACGACATGGCCCAGGGTGGTGGAACCGATTTCAATGCAGTTCCTTCGGCCCTAGAAGCAATCGAGAAAGAACTTGCCTGAGTTTCGACTAGGTAGACGAATCGCTGTTGACTTCGGCGTTGCGAGAATCGGAATCGCCATTTCTAGTGTCGATGGTTTGATTTGTAGTCCGTTAGCTACCGTGGTGAACGACGCGCAAGCTTTCGAAAATATTTTGCGGCTAATTGCAGAGAACCATGCCTTTGAGGTTTATGTTGGACTGCCACTAAATCTGCAGGGGGAGCGAACCCGCTCAACCGAATTATCAATTGAGTTTGCAAAGGAACTGGCTTCGCTAGTTAGTGTGCCGATTCGGCTTATCGACGAACGAATGAGCACTCGAGCCGCCCAAGGGCAGTTGTTGGCATCTGGCAAAAACACGAAGCAGTCGAAGGGCATCATCGATGCCGCCGCTGCTAGCCTGATTCTAGAGAGCGCTTTGGCTTTCGAGAAGGCAACCGGCAAAACGCCCGGCCACGATGTTACGGAGTACTGATGAGTAGACGGAAGATAGTTGTTATCGTTCTCGCCATTGTGCTCGTCGTGACCGGGGTTACCGGATATACCTTTCGCGGCCAAATCAGAGCAGCCATAGATACCATCTCTGGAGTCGACTACAAAGGCAGTGGCACTGGTTCGGTGAACCTAGTGATCGTTTCTGGTGATACTGGCGAGAAGGTCGCTCAAAAGCTGGTTGATTTGGGTATCACTAAAGACTTCAGTTACACCTATAAACGGATTATTGCCGAGAACCCGAGTTTCATCCCGGGAACATTCAGTTTGCGTCTGCAGATGTCGGCGAACGAGGCAATTGCCATGATTTTGGATCCAGTCAACCGTTTGATAAATCGAGTCACCATCAAAGAAGGTTTGAGGATTGGAACAGTATTCAAGGTCCTTTCAGAAGAAACCGGCATTCCTGGATCAAACTTCGAAGATGCCGCCAAAAATCCTGAATTTTACGGTCTTCCAAAGTCACTGACCAATCTCGATGGGTATCTTTTCCCCGCAACCTATGAAGTGGAACCGGGGAGCTCTGCAGAGTCGGTTATTCGCATGATGGTGAATC
>CAEZSN010000021.1_pt1 | contig 11198 bp, 8 predicted proteins | sample 7263961 | NCBI WGS metagenome assembly CAEZSN01 (sample SAMEA6813778, study PRJEB35770) | uncultured Rhodoluna sp. | biome: Freshwater; feature: Freshwater reservoir; material: water | place: Czech Republic | collected 2017-04-14 | depth 0.5m m
AAGTACAAGGTGATTTCAGGAAAACTAAAGCCAATTCGGTCGGCAGCCGAGTACACCGCTTTGCTCGGAAATCAAACCCCGGCGGCTCTGGTTTCAACCGAGCTGATTGCTTCGATGACGAAACTTAACCCAACCAGCTACGTCGTTGTTGCCAAGGACACCCTCTACAAGGTAGCGATAAAGTTCAAGACCACCAGAGCAAAGTTGCGCACACTCAACAACCTAAGCACCGATATTTTGCAGCGCGGGCAGGTTTTGATTCTGCCTTAGCGTTTAGCCAAACGCTTGAGCCTCGAAAGTTTCACCGTTTTTCCGAGCGGTTCTAGGCTTTCCGACGGCTCGGTAACTTTAACCGCGAACAGCACCAGGATCACCCAACCGATTTCAACCAGTATGCGACTCTCGGTGAGGTTCTGCGTCACAATGCCCACGAATACCAAAATTGGCCAAAGATAAAGCGGGCTGGTATGGCGAACCGCAAGTCGCCAAAGGCGAACGAAGGTCAGGCCAATCAAAAGTAGGAATAGACCTAAGCCCACGACTCCTAGTTGTAGCCAGACGTCGAGAAAGGCGTTGTGTGCCTGGAAATAGGGAACGTGATTTATCACCACTAGACCCTGATAAGGCTCAACCCACGGCACCCAGTATGAGGTCCATCCCCATCCCTGCAGTGGGCGTTCATCGATCAACTGCAGCACGACTTTCCAAATCTTGGTTCGCCCGGTCATGTCTGGTGACTTACCAATGAGGCTAAATATCTGGGCGCGGTAAGTGAGCACTAGAAGTGCTCCAACCCCAATTACGGCCCAGGCGATTCGGTAGTAGCGGTGTCGAATGTCTCTGGTTTTTCCTTCGGCAGCAATTGAAACTATGGCTGCGGCCATTACTGCTACCAGGGCGAATCCGATACTTGCCGATCGCGACAGTAGCAACATCGGAATAGCGGCTAAGAAACTGAAAACCGAAACCCAACGTCCGGTGGTGTTGGCTGCACGTTCAATGGCGAAAACCACCAGCGCAATCATGCACATGTAGGCCAACATGTTGGAATTGCCAACGATTCCCTGGATGCGGTCGTCGGTGAAAAGATTTCCCTGAGTCCAGTAGAAGGCAACAGCGGGAGGGTGGTCTCCCTCATAGTTCGGGAAGAATGGTTCGATCGGGCTGCGCGTAACCAGCGCGGCAAATAGTTCGAAAACTACCGAACTATAAATAATTACTCTGAGGGTGTTGCCAAACAGCCTCAGGATCTCGCGCCAGTCGAAAGCGGTAGCGAGATAGACGGCAAAGACCGAAGTTGCCATTTGAACACTCGCGGCTCCGGCGCTGATCCAAGAATAATTTGACCAGAGCGACCCGATTAGCATCAAAGCAAGCAGTGCTGTTAGCGGCCATGGAACTCGCTTGAAGGCGGCTTTCCAATCCAACCTGAACAATCCGACCAGGGTAGCCACGAGCAGCACGCCCAGAACTATGCCCCAACCTAGCCAGCCAATGGCATATCGAACAGCGTCACCACCCATCAGCACAAAAAGCGCCAAATAGGCGATAGCGAATCGGGCTCGATAACCGGCACTGCTGCGGTCGATCACCACTCGAATATTTGTTGTTATCGGCTCCATTTAGAGGCTCTGAGCTTTCCACACCGAAGAAATGATGTCGTGCAGATCATGTTTGGCACTCCAGCCGAAGACCTTCTTGATTCGATTCACGTTGGCATTTAATGACGCTGGGTCGCCTGGCCGTCTCGGCTCGATTACAGGAACAATCTCGGTTCCGCTAACCGATGAAATTTCGCGAATTACGTCGAGCACACTCGAGCCAACTCCGGTTCCAACATTAAAGACGTCGTAGGGGCGCTCGTCGCGATCCAAGTAGTCGATCGCTGCTAGATGGGCTTCGGCCAGGTCGAGCACGTGAACATAGTCGCGAACGCAGGTTCCATCCTCGGTAGGGAAGTCATTGCCGAAAACCCTTGGGGAAACGTTTTTGGCAAGGCTCTGAAAAACAATCGGAACCAGGTTCGCCGCCTGAGTGTCCATTAGCTCTGGCCAGCCGGTTCCGGCAACGTTGAAGTAACGCAAACTAACTTCCCGTAAGCCCCAGTCTTTGGCTGCGGCCTGGGCTAGGTGTTCGCCATCAAGTTTGGTCTGTCCGTATGGGTTAATCGGTTTGCAATCGAAATCTTCATCAACCTGATCCACATCTGGCACGCCGTAGGTGGCGGCCGACGAAGAGAAAACCAAACGGTTCACCCCGGAAAGTTTCATCGCGGCTAGCAAATTTTTCATGCCGCCGACATTTTGCTCTTCATACCATTCGGGACGTTCAACCGATTCCCCCACCTTTTTGCGAGCGGCCAGGTGCACTACCGAAGTTACCTGGTGGGTTTTGAACGTTTCACATAGAAGCGATACCGCCTCTTTACTCGACAGGTCAACTTGCACCAGCTCGGCATCGCCGATTCGACTGCTGATACCTTCCGACAGGTCGTCGACAACCACGACTTTTTCCCCGCGGTTTTGCAGCAATCGAGTTACGTGTGAGCCAATGTATCCAGCACCGCCGGTGAGTAAAACAGTCATACCTTTTAGACTACCAAAGCCATAAAAACAGGCTTCAACACAGGGTTTAGAGTTCGATTTCGCATTTTCAGCATTTGGTAATAACATCAATGTAATTACAACGCGGTTACTTCAATCGCTGGCACGGAAATGGGTGATGATGCGAGACGAAAATGGAATACCAGCAAACTGGTTTGTTGATCCACAGTTTCTTGGTGTCGCGGGGGCCTACGCCACCGATGACGACAACCCACTAGCGTGGCAAGCCGAAGCGGTTTGCGCCGAAACCGACCCAGAACTTTTCTTTCCTGAAAAAGGTGGCTCGACTCGAGAGGCCAAGCGTATCTGCGCCGGATGCGACGTGAAGGCACAGTGTCTCGAATACGCACTGGCCAACGACGAACGATTTGGCATTTGGGGCGGGCTTTCCGAGCGCGAACGTCGCAAACTGAAGAAGCGCGCCTAAAAACTCTTAGGAGTTAGCCCGTGGCTAAACAGGTAACCGCAATTCTCGTTGTTCACGACGAGTCGGTTTTGGCACTGCGGGCCCTTGCCGCCATTCAATCCCAGACCGTTTCACCCGACCGGTTGGTGGTGATTGACACTTCAAAAATCCCGACTGACTTCCCTGTTCCCACACTGTCTCTTTCCGCCAGCGCCAAGCTTGGCCAAATTGTGGCAACTGCCGTATCCGATTTAGAAAAAGCGGCCGAACACTGGTACTGGTTGGTGCACGACGACAGTGAACCACGACCAGATGCACTCGCCGAGTTACTGGCTGCCGTGGCAACCTCAGAGAAGATCGCTCAGGTTGGTTCGATGCAACTTTCAGCAAAAAACCCCCGAGTCATTTCCCAACTAGGGCTTACGCTGTCTCCATTTGGTGAATTGATCAGTCCAATTAGTGGCCAGCTTGATCAGTCGCAACACGATCAGGTTTCTGACTCTTTAGCAGTTAGCACATCGACCATGCTGGTGCGCAGCGACGTTTATGAATTAGTTGGCGGCTTCGATGATCGAGCACCGGCAATGGCCGCCGACATTGACCTTTCGATGAGAATTCGACGTCACGGCTTCCGGGTTGTGGTTGCTCCAAGAGCAAAGGTCGTTCACGCGGCCCTCAGTCTGGCCGGTAAACGTTCCAACGGCTGGCTTCAGGGGAGCCCGAAAACGGCGATGCGAAAAGCCGTGATGCACCTGCACCTGGTTCATGATTCGCTACCCCTGGCTTTGCTCTACTGGCTGGTATTGCCGCTGCTAACTGCGTATCGGGTGTTGTGGCGTTTAACCCAAAAGCGTCCAGGCCAGATTTGGCCGGAGTTGCGAGCAGGCTTTTGGGGAACGTTCACCCTCCCTAAACGATTAGCATCAAGGGCTCAAACCGGGTCGAGTAGCGTTCGGGTGTTGCAACCCCTGCGAGCCAGTTGGTCGGTGGTTTCTGCCCACAAGCGAGCCGACCTAGAGGCTGAAGAGTCGGCAAACTCACTCGCCGCTTTTGAGCGCGGCGACCACGAGGCCTTGACCGAAGAGCGGGCGAAGAAGTTCAGCCAGTCGGCCGGGTGGCTCTTCGTTTTTCTACTTCTTATAACCACATGGCGATTGTTCCCGATGTCGGTTGCCTTGCAGGGCGGCTCCGCTTTGCCGGTGAGCCAAAACTGGTTTGAACTTTTCGCCAGGGCCGGAGCCAGTTGGCAACCTATAGGACAGGGTTTCTTTGGTCCTTCCGACCCATTCAACTGGGTGTTACTAACCTTAGGTTCGCTGACTTTTTGGTCTCCAAACTTGTCGCTGGTTTTGCTGCTTTGGATTGCGCCAGCTTTGGCTTTCATCACCGCTTGGAAAGCTTTATCGCTGCTAAGCGCAAAAGCCTGGCAGAGAAATCTGGGAGCTCTGACCTACTCCCTGCTTCCAGCCTTTGGACTGGCAATCAACTCGGGCGAGTACCCGGCCGTAATCGCCACCATCACTCTGCCCTGGTTGGTTTACTCGATAGCGCGGGCGGCCGGAATTGGTCGCCGGGGCACGGCACGATCCGATGCCAGAACCTGGTCTTGGATTGGGCTTTCCGGAGTGCTTCTGGCAATTATTGGAGCTTCTTCGCCGACCTTAGGAATTTTGGCTCTGGTTGGCTTAGCTTTGGCGGCCTTCACGAAAATCCGACGATTTGGTTACCTGTTCTGGATTCCACTGCCACTCGCCGCGATTTATCTGCCACTCGCCGTCTATCAAATTTTCGTGGTTGGAAACCCGCTCGCGCTTTTAGCAGAGCCAACCCTAGGCATTGCCAAGAGTGCCACGGCGCTGGCAGCGATTGCCGATTTTAGCCTCTGGACAAGCTGGTCTCTGGCCATAATCACTGTTATGGCAGCGGCATCGCTGTTGATCCGACGCTGGGTGGTGAGCCTAGTAGTAGCCAGCTTTGGAATTCTCACTTTTGCGGTTCTCGAGTTTTCGAACTCGATCAGTTTCCCGGCCGACCTACTGTCGGTTAGGGCGGGCTTAGATCGTGTCAACTCTAGCGGCCACTCGTTGGCAGCCCTCCTTGGTCTAACTGCAGTTGCCTTGGCGGTTCATTTCTTGGCAAGCCTTAATCGGAAACTCGTGCTCGGTAGCCTCGCCGCTTTAATGTCGCTGGCAACTCTTTCACTTGCTTGGGCCGGCTTAACTTCAACGCCAAAAGTCTCCGCCAGCGACGGTAGCGTGGTGCCATTACTTTTGCAAAAGCAATCCGAACTTGGAACCGACCTCCAACTTTTAACAATCAGAAAAGCCGGGGACCGCTATCAGGCTGAGCTATCTGAAATTTCAGGCTCCAACCTTGAGGATTCCAACCTCGCCTACCGTTTTTCTTCGAAACAAACGGAAGTCTCGAATGCCTACGTTGAACTTTCCGGGGCGGTCGGTGATTTGGTTTCAGGAAACGGAGCCGCCAATGCCGAAGTTTTGAAAGCCAATTTGATCGGCTATATTTTGGTTCCTAATTCCCCTCAAAATGCTGAATTAGTATCGGCTCTAGAATCTTCAACACTTTTAGAGGGTGCGGGTTTAACCCCTTACGGTGATCTATGGAGGGTCCTGGGCACTTCGGCGGAAGAGAACCCGGCCACTAATCAAAACCCTTGGTCAATCACGAAGGCGATTCAGCTGCTGGCGTTACTTGGTTTCATTCTGTTGGCTGTTCCATCGCGTGCGAAAGTGCGGCGGGCAAAAGACACCGCAATTTTTATCGATCAGAGTGAGAGCGAGTTAGATGTATAAGCGCTTTCTCGCATTGTTAGTAGTCGCCGCCTTAGGCTCCTCGGTTGCGCTCTTTGTGGCATTCCCCAAGTTTTCGGTTGGGCTGTCAAATTCTGCAACCGACATCGCGGTTGAGGCTAAAGAACCCCAATTAGTATGCCCTGGGCCGGTTTATGTGAATGGCGGCGCCACCGGGCTCAAATTGGGTAAATTCTCGCAGTCAGGTTCTGTGAACATCCAGGGTAAAGATAGCGAAAACCAATTTTCTATTTCGTCGACCGGGGTAAAGACCATCTCAGGATCCTCGGCGGCATCGAAAGATTTCCACGCCATTCAATCCCAAGTGGCTGCGCTGAACCTGGCCGCCGGCCTGGCGGTTACCAATTGCCTGCCAGGTCTAAATGAAGCCTGGTTCGTTGCTGGGGATAACAGCGTTGGTCGCGAAGCGTTGCTCATCCTGGTAAACCCGAGTTTGGTAGACGCCACGGTTAGCCTGCAAATTATTGGACCAAATGGTCAAATCCAAGGAGCTGGGCTCAGTGGCATTTCTGCGCCGGCGGGCAAAGTAACGGCATTACCTTTGGCGGCATTTGCCCCAAAGGCTTCAACCTTTGCCTTGCAGGTTTCCAGCAGAGGCGCAGCACTTGGAATGTGGCTTCAGCAAAAAACCATCCGTGGGCTTACCCCGGGTGGGCTCGACTATGTGGGGCCCACCGCAATTGCCAGCAAGACCTTGGAAATTCCAGGGTTCTTTATTCGAAGCTCGTCGAAGTTGGCAGCCCTGTCGGCTAAGGACCAAGATTTTCTAGACACCAGGCCATTGCTGAGAGTTTTTGCCCCGGGCGACAGTGAAACCACTTTTACAGCGCAGGTGCAGGGTGCCAACGGAGCCAGCTTTGGCACTGTAATTCAAGGCACGGTTTCCGCCGGAAGCGTCGCTGACTTTGATTTGGGCGAACTAGCTGATGGCGATTACATCGTTCACATCGAAGCCAATCACGAAATCATGGCTTCTGCTATTTTCAATCGGGTCGGTTTGGCACAACCAGATTTGGCCTGGTCAACTGCCGTTACCCCAACCCTGCTAGATGCCGGCTTTACTGCCGTAAGCGGAGCAATCAGTAAGCTGTCGATCGTCAACTCTTCAGAAAAATCGGGCGAAATCACTCTGAACGGTCTAATCATCGATCTGCCGGCTCGGTCAAATATCGTAATTGTTCTGGTGGGCGGAACCAGCTACCGTCTCTCATCAACCGTTCCTGCTGCAGCCAGCCAGGTGGTAGACGTGTCATTTGGGGTCGCTGTGGTGCCGGTGCTCGATTACCGTTCGGTGGCTGGCCGGCTGAAGATACTGGTTCGCTAGCGCTTGAACTGATCCGGGATTAGGTCTTCTGGGCCGCGGTTTATCAGTTCGGCAGCTGCCTGAAAAACAAACTTTTCAATGTGAAATCGCTCGTCTAGTCGGTCGGTTCGACGGTGGTGAGTCATACGTTCAATGGGAATGCGATATAGGGTGATCCGGAAGGTTTTAGCGTTGGAGCTGTATCGAGGAACCTCGGCTTCAGGTGGGAGTCCAATCGGCGCATCGGCCACCCGATAATCAAGTTTTGACAACTCATCTGGCCAGGCCGAGCGCAAAAACTCAACGGTTTGTGAGACCACGGTTTCGAAGAAACTTAGCGGATTTTTGGAACCGAGATGAGCGAGAATCGACCCTCTAACCGCGCGACCATGACGCTCCCGACGTGCCCGAATTCTTGCCATATTGGTGAGTTTAGTGCGAGTAAACTTGAACCATGCAGAAGACCGATTTAGAGTACCGAGTCGCCGATCTATCCCTAGCCGAAGCTGGACGACACCAGATTCGTCTAGCTGAAAACGAGATGCCTGGCTTGATGAGCCTGCGCAGCGAATTTTCGGCAACCAAGCCGCTGGCCGGCGCTCGAATTGCCGGTTCACTGCACATGACTGTGCAGACCGCTGTGCTTATTGAAACCTTGATCGAGTTAGGTGCCAAAGTTCGCTGGGCTTCGTGCAATATTTTCTCCACTCAGGATGAAGCGGCAGCAGCCGTGGTGGTTGGTGCTGGCTCTGAGAGCGCACCGGCTGGTGTGCCCGTTTTTGCCTGGAAAGGTGAAACCCTAGAAGAGTACTGGTGGTGCACGGACCGCATTTTCGACTGGTCGTCTGAGGCAACCTCGGAAGGCGCAAACTACATCGGGCCGAACCTAATTCTCGACGACGGCGGCGACGCCACACTTCTCGTTCACAAGGGTCGCGAGTATGAACTCGCCGGTTCGGTTCCGGCCAGTGGCGCCGACGACTCGCAAGAGTTCTCGGTTATTCTCAACCTCCTTCGCTCATCGCTTTCGGTGAGTTCCGACCGGTTCACCAGAATCGCGTCCGAGCTGATTGGTGTTACCGAAGAAACCACAACCGGAGTTCACCGCCTATACGAGCTTTTCCAGAATGGCGAACTGTTGTTCCCAGGAATCAACGTGAACGACTCGGTTACCAAATCCAAGTTCGACAACAAATACGGCATCCGTCACTCGCTTCCAGACGGCATCAACCGGGCAACCGACGTGCTCATCGGTGGCAAGACCGTTTTCATCGCTGGTTACGGTGATGTGGGTAAGGGCGCAGCCGAGGCCATGTCGGGCCAGGGCGCTCGCGTGATAATCAGTGAAGTAGACCCGATTTGCGCCCTTCAGGCGGCCATGGATGGCTATCAGGTGGCAACACTTGAATCAGTTGTCGACAAGGCAGACATCTTCATTTCAGCAACTGGAAACCACGCGGTGATTCGCACCGAACACATTGAGCGCATGAAGCACCTGGCCATCATCGCCAACATCGGGCACTTCGACAATGAGATCGACATGGAAGGCTTGAGCAAGCTAAAGGGTGTTCAGAAGATTGAAATCAAGCCACAGGTGCACGAGTGGCGGCTGAGCTCTGGCCGATCGGTGCTAGTGCTTTCCGAGGGGCGTTTGATGAACCTAGGGAATGCCACCGGGCACCCAAGCTTCGTTATGAGTAACTCTTTCACCAACCAGGTTTTGGCCCAACTGGAGCTTTTCACCAAGCCTGAAAACTATCCGGTCGGCGTTTACGTGCTCCCTAAAGAACTTGACGAAAAAGTTGCCCGTTTACATCTAGACGCACTTGGTGTGGAATTGACTAAGTTGACTCCTTCACAGGCGCGCTATATCGGTGTTGACGTTTCTGGACCATACAAGGTAGACCACTACCGCTACTAAAGGCACAATTTACATATGATTCAAAAAGTACTAGTCGTTGAAGATGAGTTACTGCTAAATCAGCAGCTAACCGACCTACTCGAAAATGCCGGTTACGAAGCAGTTGGAGTAACCGACGGCAACAGTGCTTTTGCCGCCTTCCAAGACTTCAACCCAGATTTGATTCTGCTCGACGTGATGCTTCCAGGTAAAACCGGAATTGAAGTCTGTCGGGAAATTCGAGCCGTCAGCGGCGTTCCAATCATCATGCTTACCGCGAAAACCGAGGATGAGCACGTTGTCGAAGGGTTGGAAGCCGGAGCCGACGACTACATTTTGAAGCCAATGCCATCGTTCAAGGTCTTGCAGGCACGAATCGAGGCGCGTCTTCGCCCGATGAGGCAATCGGAAGTGAGTGAACTGATTCTCGGGCCGCTGGTGATTGATGTTCTTGGGCACGAGGTTCGCCGCGACGGGGTGCGAGTTCCACTGACACCGCTCGAGTTCAACCTGTTGCAAACCCTCGCCGAATCTCCCAAGCAGGTTTTCAAGCGCGAGGATCTATTGAAAAAAGTTTGGGGCTATCACTACGACGCCGACACGCGTTTGGTGAATGTGCACGTTCAGCGTTTGCGTTCGAAGATCGAGGACGACCCGGACAACCCCAAGATTGTGGTTACCGAGCGCGGGGTCGGTTACAAAGCCGGCCAGTTCTAGCCGATAAGTGTTCACTAAATTCGTAGCTGGAATTTTCGACGTTTTTCGTCGATCCATTCAAGTGCGTTATGTAACCATCACAGTTGCTTTGAGCGTCGCCGCACTGGTGGCCGTTGGAGGATTCCTCTCCATATCGATTGGTAATGGTTTATTCCAGACTCGAGTAGACCAAATCCTTCAAGAATCGAAACTGGCAACCTCTGAGGTGCAAAAAACCTTTTCGGCCACTGGAAACACCGATGTGGTTTCGCTGCAAACCTTGGTGAATGAAGTCATTCCAAACTTGGAACAAAATATTGCCAATGGTTCTCGAAAAGTGGCACTGCTTCGAAGCCCGAACCAGGCAACCAATCAGTTTTTACAGTCACCGATCTCTGGCGAACTGGAAATTTCAGACATACCGGTTACCCTGCGAGTCAAAGTAGCCGAAACCTCGAACAGGCTGGTTTATCGATCGATCACGATAATCAGTCAAGGAGTTTCGCACCCATCAATTGTGGTTGGCTCCAAAGTGGTAATCCCGGTGGCCGGCGACTATGAACTTTACCTCGTTTACGACATCTCGGACTCTCAGGCAACGCTTGATTTCATGCAGTCAACGCTGGCGCTCGGTGGCCTGGCGATGATTCTGCTTTTGGGTATAGTCGCCTACTACGTGACTAGGAGAATCGTCGCGCCGGTAGAGCGAGCCGCAATGGCAGCGGAGCTCTTGGCTCAGGGAGCGCTCGACCAGCGGCTCCCAGAGCGCGGGGAAGACGTGGTGGCCACCCTGGCACGCTCATTCAATCGAATGGCTCAAAGTTTGGAAACCCAAATTGGTGAGTTGAGCAAACTTAGCAAAATGCAGCAGCGCTTCGTTTCCGATGTTTCTCACGAGTTGAGAACCCCGCTCACCACTATCAAGCTAGCCACCGAAATGCTCGAGTCGAAAACCGATGAACTCGATGAAAAGGCACAGCGTTCGCTTAACACTCTGGTATCCCAGGTGGCTCGCTTCGAATCCTTGCTTTCAGATCTGCTCGAGATTTCTCGATATGACGCCGGTGCGGTGGTGGCCGAGATCGAACCGAACAACCTTGGCGATGTTGCTCAAATGGTTGCCACGGGGCTAGAGCCACTGGCGGAGACCCTGGGTTGCGAGTTGATCGTGAAGCTACCCTCGAAAACAGCCGATGCCGATTTTGACCGACGGAGAATCGAGCGAGTACTTCGAAACCTTATTTCCAACGCCATCGAGCACGGAGCTGGAAAGCCGGTTGAGATTCAAGTTGGTGTCTCCAAGAGTGCCGTTGCGGTATCAATCAAAGATTTTGGTAACGGGATGAGTCGCTCGCAAATGGATCGGGTTTTCGACCGCTTTTGGCGCGGCGACCCGGCACGTAAGCGCACTACCGGCGGCACCGGTCTCGGATTGGCAATTTCTTTGGAAGACACCCAT
>CAEZSN010000022.1_pt1 | contig 10911 bp, 12 predicted proteins | sample 7263961 | NCBI WGS metagenome assembly CAEZSN01 (sample SAMEA6813778, study PRJEB35770) | uncultured Rhodoluna sp. | biome: Freshwater; feature: Freshwater reservoir; material: water | place: Czech Republic | collected 2017-04-14 | depth 0.5m m
AACCGAGCTGGCCAAGGCTTTGGCAGCGTTCCTATTCGATGACGAAAACGCCATGATTGCTCTCGACATGAGCGAATACTCAGAGAAGCACACCGTTTCTCGTTTGTTCGGTGCTCCTCCAGGATTCGTTGGCTTCGAAGAGGGTGGGCAGCTAACCGAGAAGGTTCGCCGCAAGCCCTTCTCCGTGGTGCTGTTCGACGAAATCGAAAAAGCTCACCCAGACATCTTCAACTCGCTGCTTCAGATTCTTGAAGAGGGACGTTTGACCGATGGCCAGGGACGCATGGTCGACTTCAAGAACACCGTGATCATCATGACCACCAACCTTGGAACTCGCGACATCGCTCGCGGTGCCATGGGCTTCAACCTTGAAGGCGACGACGCCGGCGACTACGACCGCATGAAGGGCAAGGTTACCGAGGAGCTAAAGAAGCACTTCAAGCCGGAGTTCCTAAACCGCGTTGACGAAACCATCATCTTCCCGCAGCTCACTCCAAACGAGTTGCTGCAGATCGTGGACCTCTTCATTGCCAAACTCGGACGCCGCTTAGAAGAGCGCGAAATGACCATCGAGGTTACCGACGCGGCCAAGCAGCACTTGATCAAGATTGGATTCGACCCAGCACTCGGGGCCAGACCAGTGCGTCGAGCCGTGCAGCGCGACATCGAAGACAAGCTGAGCGAGCAGATTATGCGCGGTGAACTTTCGAATGGTTCACACATTGTGGTTGACGTGACCGATGGCGAGTTCGTCTTCGACACCAAACAGAATGTTCCCGCTAGCATTTAGAGGTGACTTCCTCTAACTTCCACGTACGTCCGGCCAGAGCGCTGGACGTTCGTGCTATCGCGGCCATGCGTTTACCTAACGAAGGTTCCGGCCGTAAACTCCTGAAACTCGAACTGGTTTCGCTGTTTGAAAAGGTGCCAGAGTTTTTGGTTGCGGTGAACGAAGCCGGAGAAGTAGTTGGCGCCGGAGCGCTTCACGTGATGTGGGAAGACCTTGCCGAAGTGCGATCGTTGATTGTTCGCGATGACCTGCGCGGTCAAGGTGTGGGGCATCTTTTAGTTTCAGAGCTCCTCAAACGAGCCAAAAGCCTGGATGTGAATCGCGTTTTTTGCCTGACCTTTGAAACCGAATTCTTTGCCAAGCACGGGTTCCAAGAAATTTCTGATGTTCCGGTTGATGCTGAGACGTTCGAGGAGTTGGTTCGTTCCAGTGACGACGGCGTGGCCGAGTTCTTGGATTTGGCTCGCGTTAAAGAGAACACCCTCGGCAATACCAGAATGCTGGTTCAACTCTAAAAATGAGTCGTCGTCCGCCACCGCACATTCTTCGCCGCAGGCGCGTTGCGGGGCTAATCGTTTTGGCAATCTTGGTGAGTTTGATTTGGTGGGGAGTTTCGGCGCTGCTGGCGCTTTTCTCGTCGATGGGAGAAGACGGCAAGGTAGCGAAGATAACCGACTGCGCAGCTGGGGCTGTTACCGTTGAGGCTTTTGCCGGCGATGGCGTAAATCGAGCTTCTGACTACGATCTACAAACGAATCCTCAGTTGTGGTTCACGGTTACCAATAATGGCAAGGTAGCTTGCAACTTCAACGCTGGTCCCAAGGCTCAGATTTACACAATCAAGTTCGGCCAGGAAGTGATCTGGACCAACGAGCAGTGTGACCGCACCGGTTTGAATGACGCCACGATTACGCTGCAGCCTGGCAAGCCGGAAAGAGCGAAACCAAGCCCTTGGCTCAAGGTTTACTCAACTGCTGAGGGTTGCGGAGAGGGTCAGGCTGCGGCCTATCCGGGGGTTTACAGTTTCTCGGTGAAGGTTAACAACGTTGAATCAATAAACTCGGAGAATTTCACTCTGCAGTAACTACCAGTTGAGGGCGAGGGCCAGAGCAGCCTTGACCGACTGCACGCCAGAATCAACGGTTCTCACAAAACCCAAACGTGCTGCTTCGTTTTCTCGAAGCTTTCCGTTGCTGACTTTGCGAACTTCGCCGGCCAAACTGATTTCGCCGAACGCGGCTAGGTTGTGGGCAATTGGTTTGTCTTGCACGGCCGAAGCGATTGCGAGCGCGATTGCTAGGTCGGCGGCAGGTTCGGTGAGTTTTACTCCGCCAACGGTTGAAACGTAAACATCCATTTCCCCAACTCGCAGCCCAGCTCGGCGCTCTAACACCGCTAGCAACATGGCCACTCTCGACGAGTCGACGCCGTTGGTTACTCGGCGAGGGTTAGGCGACGAAGACTTCACCACTAGAGCCTGCACCTCGGCGATGAGGGCTCGCTTACCCTCAACGGTTACCGTTACACAGGTTCCGGAAACCGGGGTTTCTGGTCTGGAAAGAAAGAGACCGGAAGGATCTGGCACCTCATTGATTCCTTCGCCGGTCATCTCGAAGCAACCAACCTCATCGGTTGGGCCAAAGCGGTTCTTTTGGCTTCTCACAAAACGCAGTGCGGTTTGGCGGTCGCCCTCAAAGTGACAAACCACGTCGACTAGGTGTTCGAGAGCTCGAGGCCCGGCAATACTGCCATCTTTGGTTACGTGACCCACCAGGATGATTGGCAGGTTGTTCTCTTTGGCTACCCGAATCAGGTTGCTGGCAACTTCACGTATTTGGCTCGGCATTCCGGCGGCGCCATCGATATCGGCGTGGGCGATGGTTTGAACCGAGTCGACGATTAGTAGCTGAGGATCCACCGACACAATTTGACCGAGCACACTGGCAAGGTCGGTTTCTGCGGCGAGGTAAAGGTTAGGGGTTAGAGCGCCGGTTCGCTCGGCACGAAGGCGAATTTGACCAACCGACTCTTCGCCGGAAACGTAGAGAACCCGAAGCCCTTGGGTGGCGGCGTTTGAGGCAACTTCGAGAAGCAGGGTTGATTTACCAACTCCTGGTTCTCCAGAAAGCAGAATCACGGCGCCTGGCACTAAGCCACCGCCAAGCACTCGGTCGAATTCGCCAACTCCTGTGCTCCAGGCGGTTACGTTTTCAGTTGAGATTTCGGTGATTGGTTTCGCAGCCGAAGAGCCAACCATTACCGCTGGTTTTACCGATCTGGCTACTCCAAGACCCCGGGCCGATGATGCGCCACCCTCAACCAAACTGTTCCAGGCTTGGCATTCACCGCACTGGCCAACCCACTTCGCACTACCCCAGCCGCATTCAGCGCAGGTGTACTCGGTTTTAGATTTAGTTGCCATGCAACAAAACTACCAAGCGGGTAAGACGTTGGCCCTAACCTAAACTGAAGTTGTGAATATCAATCGCATCGCCATTCTCGGGTCCGGTTCCATGGGAACCGCCATCCTCTCCGGCCTGCTCGCGTCTGGCTTCGATTCGTCGAAGGTAACCATTACCACCAAGACCGAGGCCAATGCCGACAAACTTGCCGACGAGCTCGGTGTTACCGCGCTTGCTCTAGAAACACAGCCAACCGCCAACGCCGATGCCGTGGCCGGTGCCGACGTGGTTTTGGTGGCTGTGAAGCCGGCCTACGTGGTTGAGGTTTTGAAAGAGGCCGCTCAAACGCTAAACGCCGATGCACTGGTGATTTCGGTGGCAGCCGGCATCACCACCGCTTCCATGGAAGCCGTAGTTCCAAAAACTGTTGCCGTGGTTCGCTCGATGCCAAACACCCCGGCCATTGTTGGTCGCGCGGTTACCGGAATCTCAACCGGTTCTCGGGTTTCGGACAAGCAGTTGGAAACCGCACTGGAGCTTTTTGAAACCGTGGGACGCGTGGTGGTTCTGCCAGAAGAGCAGATCGATGCCCTAAGCACCATTTCCGGCTCTGGACCCGCGTATGTTTTCTACCTGATTGAGCAGCTAACTCTGGCCGCCCAGGAAATGGGCTTCGCCGAAGATGTGGCAGCCATGCTGGTTGAAGAAACCTTTGCCGGTGCCACCGAACTGCTCTCAGCTTCAAACCAGAGCCCGGAAGCGCTGCGCAAGCAGGTCACCAGCCCGAACGGAACCACCATGCAGGCTGTGGCGGTTTTGGAGCAGGCCGAATTGGCGAAACTTTTTAGTAAGGCAACCGCAGCGGCTCTGGCAAGAGCTAAAGAAATTGCTTCCGGTAAGTAACTAGTACTTGGCGTCGATATCGGCGATGAGTCCCTCGACCAGTGCCTTAATCTCGTCGCGAATCGGCCGAACCGCTTCAACACCCTGACCGGCTGGATCGTCTAGTTTCCAGTCGAGGTAGTGCTTTCCTGGGAAGAACGGGCAAACGTCGCCGCAACCCATGGTGATGCAGTAGTCGGAAACCTCAACGGCTTCGGTGCTGAGAAGTTTTGGGGTGGCGTTCGAAATGTCGATGCCAACCTCGGCCATGGCCGCAACGGCAGCGGGGTTCACCGAGTTGCCTGGAGCGGAACCGGCTGAGCGAACTTCAACGCGGTCTCCGGCAAGGTGTTGTAACCAGCCGGCGGCCATTTGGGAGCGACCGGCGTTGTGAACACAAACGAAAAGTACGGAGGCTTTGATTGTCATGGCTTAAGGATAAACAAAAGGGTCTCTAAATTTCTGTAGAGACCCTTTTGTTTAACAAATGTTTACTTTTTGCGAGCGGTTACCCGAGGCTTCTTAGCCGGCGCAAAAATCATCAGGAGCACGATGGCTAGAAGCAGACCAACAAGCTCGGCGACGATTAGGGAAACGCCCTGGTTAGCAGCCAAGCCCTGAACCATGACACCGAAAGTTACCGCAGGGTTTGCCTGCGCGCCGGTGAGTGTGAAGTTAGCCGCTGCCATAACCCAGGCCGCCACAGCGAAGGGGATCCAAGAGGTCTGCTTGTTGTTCACCAGGGTGGCGATTAGCCAAACTAATCCGGCGGTGGCTACTACTTCGCCGGCCAGGTATGCGATTGGCAGGTTATCTCCGTTACCGGAGAATCCGGCAACGGTTTTGCCAGAGATTAGCGAACCGAGGTACGAGCCAGCAATACCGCCGGCAAGCTGAGCACCCACGAAAGCCAACAGGTTTCCCAGAGTTATCTGACGCTTGATGTAGAAGTAGAGGGAGACCGCAGGGTTCAGGTGACCGCCGCTGATCGGACCGGTGACGAGAACCATGATGCCCAGGGCAAGCGCTAGAGAAATTACTTTTAGCGGTTGGGAAGACGCCGTGATGGCGGTGAGGAATACGGTTACACCAACAAATTCGGCGATGGATTTCTTTAGTAGTGCGTTCATTTTTATCTCCTTTTAAAACTCTCCAACCAGTATCCCCTAGAATGGAGAAATCGTTTGTTTGGCTTAGGGCCATCAAGTTTCCAACTAGTGAGGTCCGTATGGGTTCCGTCATCAAGAAGCGTCGTAAGCGCATGTCAAAGAAGAAGCACCGCAAGTTGCTTCGAAAGACACGCCACCAGCGTCGCAATAAGAAGTAGAGCTTTAAAGAGCAAAACCCGTCAAGAAACTTGGCGGGTTTTACTTATTGGCTTTTAGTTCGCGCTTCTTGAAATCGAGGATCTTCCAGCGGGCTGCCTTGGCGAATCGCAGCAGGGTTTTGTCTGGGTTGACCGCTACCGGGTGGCCCACTTTAGTGAGCATGTAGAGGTCGTTGTGGCTGTCGGAGTAGGCGTAGGAACGCTTTAGGCTGATTCCGCGCTCTGTGGCAAGTTTCTTGATTGCCTTGGCCTTGGCTTTTCCGTGAAGCGGCCGGCCTTCAAACTCTCCGGTGAGCAGGCCGTCTTTAACTTCCAGGATGGTTCCAAGTGCACCGGTTAGTCCGAGTTCCTTGGCGATGTATTGACCCATCTGCACCGGAGACGCCGTGACGATCCAAACTTCGCGACCATTCTTCACGTGTTCTTGAGCGATGCGCACGGTTTCCGGCCACATCTTGGCTTTTACGTATTCTTCCCAGGTGATTCCAACCAGTGCTTCCAGGGCAGCGGCGCTTTGACCAACCACCAAGCTCATGGCACGGTCTTCGATGTGGGCGAGCATCTTGGCAGATTCGCCGCGAGTGATGAACTTGAACTGCTGCCAGGCGAAGCGCCAAAGCTCTCGTCGGTTCACAAACTTTCGTTCGAATGCGGCCTTGGCAAACAGAAATGCCGAAGCTCCGCGCAGCAAAGTGTTGTCGAGATCAAAAAAGGCTGCTTCGATCTTTGCTGGTTGAGGAGTCTTAGGCACTCCACAAGTTTAGGCGTAAGCCTAGGATGTTAATGTGTCCACCGAATTCCACCTGACCCTAATCGGAAAGCCTGGCTGTCATCTTTGCGATGATGCCGAGGCCGTGGTTTCTGGTGTCTTGGAAGAAATTCAAGGGAAAGTGACTCTCGATAGAAAAAACATCCTTGAAGACGATGAACTTTTTGTTCGGTATTCCGAAGAAATCCCGGTTCTTCTGATCAATGGCAAAGTGCATAACTACTGGCACATCGATCCAGATCGTCTCCGTTCAGCATTGGCTGCCTCTTGAAGCGGCTCTGGAGTTCGGCGCTAGCCCTAATCGTCGTTGCAACAGGTCTTTCCATGCCGGTCTCAGCGCAAGCCGCTGTGTTCGTCGACAAAACTTATGTTGAAGGAACCGACACCCAAGCGTTTTTGTTCAACCCGCTCACCGTGAACCAGATTGACATCACTATGACGCCGGCGGCCGAAGCGGCACTGCGTGCCGACCTTCGCGTGTACCAACCGGCTACCATCAAGCTCACCACGGCACTTGGTGCCACCTCAACCTATGCGGTAGGGGTACATGTCAAGGGTGGTTGGGGATCCTTCCGATCTTTGGATGAAAAGGCAGCTTTCAAAGTGAAGGTCAATTACTCGGTACCTGGTCAAACCATTTACGGCGTAAAGAAGTTCACTTTGAATAACATGGTGCAAGACGCGTCGATGCTGCATGAAGCGGTCAGTTACCGATTGTTTAGGGCGCTCGGAGTAGCCGCTCCGAGAGTTGGATACGCCAACGTTTCTTTCAATGGCGCAAACTTCGGGCTGCACTCGAACATTGAAACCTACGACAAGCCGATGCTAAAACGCTGGTTCCCAGGTGGCACCGATCTTCTCTACGAGGGCGCCTATGGCGTTGAGGTTGGCCCGGATCTGGAAGTGGACGAAGGAAGTACTACTGATCGTTCGGAAGTAACTCAACTGCGCGACTGGAACAACACGCTTTCTGGCAAGGCTTGGTTCGATACGATTCGAACCAAAGTTGACCTCAACCAGATGATCATGAACTGGGCTGTGGAGCATTACATTGGCCACTGGGACGGCTATACCCGCGGATGGCCGAATAACTACTACCTGCATAAGCCCACCGGCGGGCTGTTCACGATGCATCCGTGGGGAACCGACCAAACCTGGGGCTGGGACGGCCCATTGATGGATGATGGCGCAACAATGATGGGGCGTTGCATTCAGTACCAACCGTGTCAGGACCTTTACCTTAAGGCGCTCGCGGAGATCCAAGCCAAAGTGCCAACCCTAGGTCTAGTCGCCATGGTCGATAAAATCTGGACGAATATTTCTCCTTCGGTTCAGCTAGACCCCCGCAAGCCTTATGGCTACTGGGATTCTGAGAACTCAAAGAATGCCACCAAGACATTTATTGACTATCGTTTCCAGGCCCTGGTAAACAACAACGGAACCAGACAGATTGGGTCACTCAGCGCGAGTTATGCCAAGACCGGCTTCAAGGTGAGGGCAACCGTCAAGCCCAAGGTCACCAGAAGCGGCGACGGCACGGTTACGTTTTCTAGAATTCAAGGCGTGGGCGTGTGCGAGGTTGATCCGAACACCGGAGCCGTGCTGATTCTGAATTCAGGTGTTTGTCAGGTTGCGGCTCAGACCTCAAAAACTAACGGTTTTCACGCGAGTATGGTGAGCACAACTCTCAACATTCCGAAGTTGGCTTCCCGAATTCTTGTGCCAGTGTATCCGGCGCTTCGATATGGGAAATCGCAAACCATCAGCGCGGTTACCGAATCTACCGGGGCTTTAAGTGTTCGACTCAAATCTGGCAGGTGCCGCGTAACCGGTAAAACGATTCGAGCATTGGCAAGCAGCGGTAAGTGTCTAATCACCCTTTCGGTTGCGGGTGACGCCAATTACTTGAAAGCATCCGGCGTTTTGACCATCAACCTGCGCAAGTAGCTGGGCTTAAGGCTCCAGGCGGTTTGGTCCGCGGAATAGGTAGCCCACTTCGCGAATGTTTGGCTGGTGAAGTAGCAGCATCAGAACGCGAATCAGACCCATTCCAAAACCGCCGTGAGCCGGAGCTCCGTAGCGGAAGAAGTCGAGGTAAGACTTCAGACCCTCTGGTTCAAGACCCTTCGACTTCGCCTGTTCGGTGAGAATGTCGATGCGGTGTTCGCGCTGGGCACCGGTGGTGATTTCGGTTCCGCGCCAAATTAGGTCGTAGCTCTTCGTGAGCGACGGGTCTTCCGAGTGACGCATGTGATAGAACGGGCGAACGGTTGCCGGGTAATCGGTGAGGAACACGAACTCGTGATCAAACTTTTCAGCAACGTGGGCGGCAATCTGGCGCTCACCCTCAGGGTCCATGTCGCCGCCTCGGGCAATGTCGTGTCCGCGTGCTTTTACAATCTCCACGGCTTCGGCCAGTGGAATGCGTGGGAATGGAACGCTCGGCACAACCACGTCGACGTCGAATAGTCGCTTGATTTCGTCGCCGTGCTTTTCCTTAACGGCTTTCAGAGCGGTTACCAAAAGTTGCTCTTGGAAAGCCATGATGTCTTCGTGGCTGTCGATCCAAGAAACTTCCATGTCGACCGAGATGAACTCGGTGGCGTGGCGCGAGGTGAACGAAGGGTCGGCGCGGAAAACCGGGCCAATCTCGAACATGCGGCCAAAGCCGGCGGTCATCGCCATCTGCTTGAAGAACTGTGGGCTCTGAGCCAGGTAGGCAACGGTTTCAAAATACTCGAGCTTGAACAGTTCGGCATTTGATTCCGACGGGCTCGACATTAGCTTCGGGGTGTGAACTTCGATGAAGTCGTTTTCGTACCACCAGGAACGCCAAGCGTGCTCGATGGTGGTTTGAACGCGGAAGACGAGGTTCATTTCGCTACGGCGAAGGTCTAGGAATCTCCAGTCGAGGCGTCGATCGATGCTGGTGTCGTCGGAGATCGGTGTTTCTGGGTCGGCGAGGCTAACCACCTCGAGGTTGTCTAGCTGAATCTCAAGACCGCCGAGTTTTACACGCTCGTCGTGAATCAGTCGTCCGGTAATCCAAACGAATGAACCCGAGGTAAGGGTAGAGACAGTTGCGGCCAGGGCGTCGTCGAGATCCGGTTCTTCATTGATGACCGGGCGAGGGTAGGTAACCTGAACGTCGCCGGTTTCATCGCGCAGGATGATGAACTGAATGCGCTTTTGATCGCGCAGCTTTTCAACCCAACCGCCAATCGTTACCGGACCATCGACGCTTGGAGCGAGGTCTTTTACCAGGGTGCGTTCGCGCATTTCTAAAAACTCTTTTCATACCTGAGAGCGGGCTGTTCGCCCTAAGTTCACAAGTTTAGCGGAGGGTAGAATAGCCCTATGCCTGCCACCCACATTCATCTGGTTCGTCACGGTGAAGTTCACAATCCCGGTGGCGTCCTCTACGGCAGACTTCCGCACTTCCATTTGAGTGAAAATGGCAAGAAAATGGCAGAAGCGGCGGCCCTTTCCCTGTCGGCAATCGGCGCTAAGCCCGCCAAACTCGTGGTTTCACCACTACTTCGAACCCAGCAGTCGGCCGAGCCTATTGCCAAACAGTTTTCCCTAAAACCAGATCTAGATGAGCGGATTACCGAGCCTTACAACTTTTTTGAAGGTCGCAAGGTTTCCGCCAAGACCGTGCTGCTTCGACCTCACCTGGTTTTTCATCTTCGTAACCCAATGCAACCCTCCTGGGGTGAGAGTTACGTTTCGGTGGTTGAACGAATGATGCGCTCAATGCGCGAAGCCGCCGAATCGGTATCGGATGGTCACGTGGTTTTCGTTACCCACCAACTTCCCATCTGGATGGTTCACCGCCACCTCGCTGGCGAGCGCCTGGCTCACAATCCGTCCAAGCGTCGTTGCTCTCTTTCCAGCATCACCAGTTTTGAATACCTAGACGGCAAGTTCCGCGAGGTTGGTTACCTTGAACCGGCGGCCGATTTAGCAAGTATCGACAAAGGCGCCGTATGAAGCGACTAGCTGCTGTTCTTTTAGTTTTGAGTTCTGCGCTAACGCTTTCGGCTTGCTCTGGCGATCCGTTGGCCGACCAGTTTCGGTCTGGCTCAAATAAGAACTACATTTCTGGCGACGGCTCGGTGACCGAGTTCGAGGGTGATAAAAGCACGGGAGCCGATTGGGTTGCCGAAACTTTCGACGGTCAGATTCTAGAGAGCAAGAGTCTTTTAGGTCACGTGGTGGTTTTGAACTTTTGGTACGCCGGCTGTGCTCCATGCCGAGCAGAAACCCCTGATCTCGCGGCACTCGCCACACAGTACGAGAGCCAAGGAGTTCAGGTGGTTGGCGTGAACGTTCGCGACAGCGCTGCCACCGCTCTGGCTTTTGCCCGCAATCACAAACTGAACTACCCGAGCGTAATGGACATCGAATCGGGTGCCGTGGTTCAGGCATACACCGGTGTGGTTTCGCCTTCGGCGGTGCCAACCACCCTGGTGATTAATGCCAAGGGTGAGATCACCGCTCGCGTGCTCGGTCGTTTTGAACCGTCGACTCTGAAAAGCCTGATCGATACGGCGATCAAGGGCTAACCATGCAGGAAATTATCTTCGACGGATCACTGGCGGCGGCTCTGCCTCTAGCGCTCTTAGCCGGTTTGGTTTCGTTTCTTTCCCCCTGCATTTTGCCGTTGGTGCCCGGCTACCTAAGTTTCATCGGTGGCTTCGCCGCCAAGCGATCGCGGCTCGTGCTCGGGTCGGTTCTC
>CAEZSN010000023.1_pt1 | contig 10546 bp, 10 predicted proteins | sample 7263961 | NCBI WGS metagenome assembly CAEZSN01 (sample SAMEA6813778, study PRJEB35770) | uncultured Rhodoluna sp. | biome: Freshwater; feature: Freshwater reservoir; material: water | place: Czech Republic | collected 2017-04-14 | depth 0.5m m
AAACGTGTTGCTCGGCGGTGTCGGCAAAGCCTCGACCAGCGAGGTAGCGGTTGAACTGAGCTTGGTAAATTGCGTTGATTGGGCCAAGTCCCATAGAGACGGTTGGGAACTGCCAGAAATCCGGCATGAGTCTTGGGTGCGGGTAGCTCGAAAGCCCGCCTCCGGCGTGTGACTTTTCCTGACGGAAGCCGTCGAGTTGGTCGGCGCTTAGGCGACCTTCCAAAAAGGCGCGTGCGTACGGGCCAGGTGATGCGTGACCCTGAATAAAGATTTGATCTGCCCCGGCCGGGTGGTCGGCACCTTTGAAGAAATGGTTAAAGCCAACTTCGTAGAGCGAGGCGCTCGAAGCAAAAGTAGAGATGTGCCCACCAACACCAACCCCCGGACGCTGGGCTCGATGAACCAACATCGCGGCATTCCAGCGCATCCAAGCACGATAGGTGCGCTCAACCGTTTCATCGCCGGGAAAATCTGGTTCGTTCTCTGGAGAAATGGTGTTGATGTAGTCGGTGGTTGGAACGATTGGAACGTTCAACTGAAGTTCGTGTGATCTGCGGAGCAGATTGAGCATAATTTCACGTGCGCGACCGCGGCCGTGAACTCGCGCTACCGCGTCTAGTGATTCAAGCCACTCGCGAGTCTCTTCAGGGTCCTGATCAGGATTGTGGACTGCGTAGGCATCGTTGTTGTTCAGTGACACCGAATACTCCCTTTCGTGGGGGATGTTTAATGGACGTCTTTGTCGCCTTGGTAAAGGCTCAATAATTCTATTGGTGATTCTGGGAATGAAAAGCACCTAATGGTCGCTTAGAGTAACCAAATCGTAAGAAAACTTGAAGGAGATTCACATGTCACTAATCATCGGAGATTTGGCGCCAGATTTCAGCCTGACCAATCAGTTCGGAGAAACTGTTACCCTTTCCGAATTCCAAGGCAAAAAGAACGTCGTCGTCGTTTTCTATCCACTGAGCTTTTCTGGTATTTGCACCGGAGAACTTTGCGAGTTGCGCGATAACTTTGCGCAGTTCGAACGAGCCGATGTTGAGCTTTTAGCACTCTCGGTTGACTCGAAGTTTGTTCAAAAGAAATTTGCTGATGAAGAGGGCTATAAGTTCTCGGTTCTCGCCGATTTCTGGCCGCACGGTGAAGTGGCCGCGAAATACGGAGTTTTCCTTGAGGACAGCGGGATTGCCAACCGAGCCACATTTGTGATCAATAAAGCTGGTGAATTGGTTGCCAAGTTCGTTACCGCACCTGGGCAGGCACGCTCGCTCGGCGAGTACGACAAGGCTCTGGCAACGCTTCACTAGTCCACGGATTTGCACCACACCGCCCAGCCCAAGTATTCTTTTCTCTTGTTGGGCCTTTAGCTCAGTTGGTAGAGCGCCACGCTTACACCGTGGATGTCATCGGTTCGAGCCCGGTAGGGCCCACAAAGGGATACCCGCGAATCAAGAGTAATTCTTGAGGCGCGGGTATTATTTTTCTCATGGAACTAAGTGAATTCAATCCTCCAACCAGGCAATCTTTGACTGACGAGCAAATCAGTCAAAAACTTGGCTCGGCTGCTGCTGATGAGGCCGGCATGCTGGCTGCGATGGAATTCCTTGAAACGCAAACCAAACTCAGAGATGAAGACAATCGTGCCACCGAGGCCTGGCTCGAGAAAATGAGATCGAGTTCCGATCCTAGGTCTGAGATTGCCTTACAAAATTTTGAACGCGCCAAGCAGGGTTTAGATCCGCTATCACTTGAGATTGATGAAGGTGTCGCAGAACCGACTGCCGAACCTGTTTTGGAACCGTCAGGCTCCGCTGAGGAGAACGTCGAGGCCTTCGAAGAGGCCATACTCGCAAGCCTTGAAGCTCCGGAAGCCGAAGACGTGCCTGTGGCTCCGATATTCGAAGAGGAAGCACAAAAGCCAGTTACCGGATTCCGTTTAGTTTCAGCGTCAAACTGGATTCTTGGTTTTGGGGTTTTAGTGCCGGCACTTGGAGCTGTTACCGCTCACCTCTTGGGGATGACTTTCGTAACATCGATGCTGACTGCTCTGGTTGGAATTTTAGTAGGAGTAAAAGTAAATGTGTTGGGTCTGCTAACTGCTCGCAGAACGCATCGGGGCTTAGCAGTTGCCTCGCGATCCACTTTCGGAGTTTTCGGTTCAATCGTTCCAGGATTAATCTTGGCGCTGTCTGGTCTATTCGCTCTGGCGGTGATCGCCTTTGCTCTTGCCACTTACCTCGATGGCAGAATTCAAGGAATTGATAAACCTTTCTCAACCCCTCTGTTCACAGTAGGTTCAGCTGGAGCGCTAACCATCGCCGGATTGTTTGCAATCGGAATCGTGGTTGTGGCCGGATTCTTGGCGATTTTCGGAGGAAAAGTTTCACGAATTCTCAAGGTTTCGCTAGCCTCAGCAACGCTCGGAGGCTTTCTATACGTGGCAATTACTACCACGTCGAGAATCGACTTCACCGGTTTAGCGAGAGTGTTTGATTTGAACTCTTTCCTTATTGGTGCGCCGCTGTTCGCACTAGTAGTGAGTGTCTTTGCCTACGGAGTCGATGGTGAATCAATTTCCATCGCAAGTTGGGGTGCCACGAGAAAGCGCCTAACCTGGCCGATCTTCATTTTCGGGTTCATTCTCCCGCTCTTGGCCTACAGCCACGTTGCCGCTTTGCTTTCGGGAACATCCTTTGGTCCGAAAACTTCGCCCTCATCCCTAATCGATTACTTCTTGGCCACCGGCCAAGAGGTTGGCGGTTCAGTGATGCTGAATCTAGCCATCGTTGCGGTTCTTGGTCTCATGTACACGGGTCTGATGAAGTTGATTGAGGCGATCAAGACGCTCGGTGTAAATCACATCGGATACGGTTCGGCGATAACGTTGATTTTCACTTTTGTAGTGTTCGTGGTGGTGGAAGCACTGTTTGTTACCGATGCGGTTGCCTTCAACCTAACTCTCACGGCCATTGCGATCATTCCTTCCGCAGCCTGGATTGGAGCGGTTCTCGCCGAGACTCTGATGCGCCGAGGTAAATATCACGACGCATCGCTCACCAGAGGATACGGATTCTACGGCTCGGTCAACTGGGTGGCGATTGCCATTTTCGTTCTCTCGTCGGTCGCAGCCTTTGCTTTTGCAGAGCCTTACGGTTTCGCTACGTGGTTCGGGTTCCTCTCGAATTCGCTTGGTTTTGCGGTTTCGATACCGGTAGCCGGATTACTTGCCATGGGTAGTTCAGTTCTGCTGACACTGGCACTTGGCTATCCAAGAATTGCTAGACAGCAGCGGGAAACGGCAGCGGTTGAAGAACGCCGGTTTGATCTAGTCGACGCTGTGGTTGATTAGTAGTGCAGCTTTCTGAACTAACGCGCCAATTCGAGCATTTTTGGCCTCGAAGCGCCGCCGAAGAATGGGATCGGGTTGGGCTAACGGTAGGAAATCCCAATGCTTCGATCAAAAGTGTTCTGGTTTCCGTTGATCTAACCGATGCGGTTATTGACGAGGCGATTGCCGAAAACTGCCAACTAATTGTGACTCACCACCCCGCCCTACTAAGAGGCGTTAACTCACTGGTTGAAGGTGAATTGAAGGGTGGTTTAGTCTCTAGGTTGATTCAATCCGGTATTGCCAACTTTGCCGCACACACGAACGCTGACGTTCAGGTTGATGGAGCAACATCCGCGCTTGCCAAGCGGCTCGGACTAAACAATTTGGAGCCAATCGAGGGCGTTCAATCTGGTTTCGGACACGGGGTTCTCGGTACTCTGGCTAACCCGGTTGGCCTAAGAGAATTTGCCGAAGCGGTAGCTAAACAGCTACCTGTTGTCGCGCGGAAAATTGCATTCGCCGGTTCCCCAACAAAATCGATAACCCGGGTAGCTCTTTGCAGTGGAGCTGGTGACTCGTTCATCGAACGAGTGCTAGAGACCGACGCTGATGTTTATGTAACTAGTGATCTTCGACACCATCCGGCTCTCGACGCCACCCAGACGCCGAGAGTAAATGGCAACCTAGCTCTGATTGATGTGTCACACTGGGCTTCGGAGTCTCTCTGGGTGAAAACCGCCGTCGAGCGCATTGCCAGCATTTCTGGCATAAAAGGTGTGGCAAGCAAAGTTGCTACCGACCCCTGGACTGAAGAGGTATTTTGATTTGATTACGGCAAGTAAAAAACAACAGACTCTGGTTCTGCGACTTTCGGAATTTGATTTTCAGATTAAGAGAACTTCTCTGACTCTCAAGGGAGCTGAGCAAAACGCCAGCGTTGAAGCCCTCAGAAGCGAGTCTCTTGAGCAATCAGAGAAGCTACTCGAGGCCAATTCAAATCTCGAACGACTTCAAGATGATTTGAAAAAGGTGCTGGCCGATATCGAAATGGCTGATACGCGGATTCAACAGGATCAAGGTAAAGCCAAGGCGGTTTCTTCGGAACGCGAACTAAAAGCGGTTGAATCAGAGTTGGTTTCGCTTCAAAATCGCAAGTCGATGCTTGAAGACACGGAGCTATCCCTCCTGGAACAGCTCGAAGCTGCAGAGAAATTGGTTTCTGACATTTCACAGGTTCGTGCCACCCTTAGCATTCGACTCGAACAGGAATTGGCTAAATCGGCTGGGGAGTCGAAGAGCTTGACCGCTGCAATTTCTGAGCTCTCACAAAAACGAGACGCCATAGTGGCTGAACTTGAACCAGCACTTTTTGCCACCTACCAGCACAAGGCCCAGCGCGGTGTTCCGGTGGGACAAACTCTCGGGCGCGATTGTTCAGCATGTCGCCTAGCAATCAACGGCGTTGAGTTTGATGCGATGATGGCTCTTCCCGAAGACTCACTTCCTACCTGCCCCAACTGTGACGCTTTTATAATTCGATGAGTCACGAACGTCTCATAATCGAAGCCGATGGCGGCAGCCGCGGAAATCCTGGTCCGTCTGGTTCTGGTGCGATTCTGATCGACGCCGATACCGGAGTGGTTGTCACTGAGATTTCAACTTTCGGGGGAGTGGCCAGTAACAATGTCGCAGAATACAAGGCGGTAATCGCGGGCCTAACCGAAGCATTTCGTCTCAATCCAAAAGCCAACATCACGGTTCGGATGGACAGCAAGCTGGTGGTTGAGCAAATGTCTGGAAACTGGAAAATCAAGCATCCGGACATGCAAGTTTTGGGGATTGCCGTTCAGAAACTCGTGGCCGGTAAAAATGTGTCCTGGGCATGGATTCCTCGAGAGCAGAATTCAAGGGCAGACGCACTGGCCAATGAGGCCATGGATACCGAACGTGATTCGGTTAGACATTTCGAGGCACTAGAAACTGAGCCAAGCTTTTCGAAAGAATTCAGCCCAACTTCACCTAGTTCGGTCAGGGCTCCTGGCGATGTTACCGAACCGCTCACCACACTTATTTTGGTTCGACACGGTAGAACCTCACTCACCGAAGCCAACAAGATTTCTGGCGGCGACGGAGATGATCCAGGGTTATCTGCTCTCGGATTAGAAGATGCCAACGCCGTAGCCGAGTTATTGGCAGGCTTAGGAAGTAAATCGGCTCTTGCCCAGATTTCCAAACCAACCGCGGTGGTGTCTTCCCCCATGAAACGAGCCATGGAAACCGCCAACGTCATCGCTTCGAAGTTGGGCCTAAGCGTGGCTAACGAGGAAAACTTGAAGGAAATTTCTTTCGGTGATTGGGACGGGCACACGAATCAGCAGGTAGGTGAGGGTTGGCCAGAGATCTTTGAGGCCTGGCGCGGCTCCTGGGAGGTGGCGCCACCTAACGGTGAATCCTTGGAAACCTTTGACAAGAAAATCCGCACCGCTAGAGATGCCATTTTAAAAAAGTACAGCGGTCAAACGGTAGTCGTTGTGGCTCATGTAATGCCGATTCGCGGATTTTTGTCACTAGCACTCGATGCTGGAGCTTCCGGTTACTGGGTGCCGCAGGTGGCACCGGGTTCGGTAACCATCATTCGGCAGTGGGGAAATACCCATTCCGAGCTGGTCACAGCAAATTTCACCGCACACCTTTAGCACCACTTTGTATAGTGTTGTACTTGGATGGGTTGACTAGGCGATCGCGTTAGCAATAACGAGGAACGTCCGGGCTCCGCAGAGTGAAGTGGTGGGTAACACCCACTCGAGGAAACTCGCAAGATAGTGCCACAGAAAATAAACCGCCGTGCAAACGGTAAGGGTGAAACGGTGGTGTAAGAGACCACCAGCGAATCGGGTGACCGGTTTGGCTTGGTAAACCTCACTTGGAGCAAGGTCAGACAGAAAGTGTTTGAGAGCTACTCGCTCGAGCTTTCGGGTAGACCGCTAGAGGTTGTCGGTAACGGCAATCGTAGATAGATGATCGCCCAAGACAGAACCCGGCGTATCGGTCAACCCATCCACTACTTAATGTTTTTGCTAGCCACTCTGGCAGCGCCAATGATGCCCGCGTTGTTTTTCAACATTGCTGGAACGATTTTTGCCCTGAGGGAAAGTAACGGCAGGAAGAACTCGTGGTCCTTTGATACACCGCCACCAACGATAAACAGGTCTGGCGTGAATAGGGCTTCGAGGGTTGAGTAATAACGCTGCAGTCGCTCGGCCCACTCTTCCCAAGAGAGCTCTTCGCGTTCTTTTGCCGCAAACGCAGCCTTGGTTTCATAATCAACACCGTCGATTTCAAGGTGCCCCAGTTCGGTGTTTGGAACCAACTCACCATCGATGAAGAGGGCGGTTCCGATGCCAGTTCCCAAAGTGGTCATGATAGTAAGACCAGATTCTTTCCGACCGACACCAAATTTCATCTCCGCAACACCGGCAGCGTCGGCGTCATTAATCACGTGCACGTTTCGGCCCACGACTTTCGTGAATAGGGCATCAGCGTTTAGGTTGATCCACTCTTCAGACACATTTGCTGCCGACATCGTTACCCCGTGCTGCACAACGGCGGGGAAACAGATACCTACCGAAAGCGCCTTTTGCTTTGGGTCAAGAATCTTGATCAGGCTCTTAACAACTTGAGCAATGTCATCGGGGCGACCACCGGGAGGTGTTTCCACACGTAGTCGCTCGCCAACTATCGTTCCGGCCTTAACATCAACGAGCGCGCCCTTGATCCCGGTGCCACCGATGTCGATGCCGATTGAAATGTTTGCCATGGTTCTCTCTTGTTTACTAGGGGAGCGTGAGTATGTCGTAACCGGTTTCGGTTACCGCTAAAGTGTGTTCAAACTGTGCCGAAATACTTTTGTCTTTGGTAACGACAGTCCAACCATCGGACCACATGTCCCATTGGTAGGTGCCTAGAGTGAGCATTGGCTCGATAGTGAAAACCATGCCCACCTCCATGACCGTGGCATAGTTTGGGGCGCTGTCGTAGTGAGGAATGATGAGCCCCGAGTGAAACGCCTCGCCAACACCGTGACCGGTGAAATCGCGAACCACTCCGTAATCGAACCGTTTGGCGTAGCTTTCAATGGCCAAGCCAATCGAGTTCACAGCACGACCAGGTGACACCGCCAGTAACCCTCTATTCAGCGACTCTCTGGTTCGCTCCACGAGGTTTTGGACCTCTTCGGAAACTTCGCCAACTTCAATGGTGTGGTTTAAATCTCCGTGAAAACCATCAAGATAGGCGGTTATGTCGATGTTCACAATATCGCCATTTTCTAAAACCGTGTCGTCGGGAATCCCATGGCAAATCACTTCATTTACGGAAGAACAAATTGACTTCGGATAGCCGCGATAACCGAGTGTCGACGGATAGGCGCCATGGTCACAAACAAATTCGTGTGCCAACTTATCCAGGCTGTCGGTGGTGACTCCAGGTCTGATCTCGCCTCTCAGCATTTCGATTGCGCCGGCGGCAATTTTTCCAGCGGCACGAATCTTCTCAATTTGCTCGGGGCTTTTGATATCCGACCCGGTAAATTTTGTCGGGGCCGCTTTGCCCACGTATTCGGGTGCAACGATGTGCTTCGGAACGGATAATCTAGGGGAGACTGAACCCATCGTCAATAAACCGTTTTGATCCTTGGGCATATATCAATTTTAGGAGTGGCCTTGACCGATAAGCCGTTGGACTCAGCGGGCAACCCGGAAGAGTTTTGGTTCAATCTAAAAACCAATCGGGTGGAATTTGGGAAACTCACTGCTGCCAGTTACCGAATCGGACCTTTTGGAACCGAGGCCGAAGCAAAAGACGCGTTGAAGCTTGTTGCCGAACGCACAACCAAATGGGATGAAGAAGAAGACTAGGCGTCGAATTCGTGCTCGCTGGCTGGAAAAGTTCCAGCTTGAACGTCTTTTAGATAATTAGTGGCAGCAAGGTTTAGCTCCGAGGCAAGATTCGCATACTGCTTAACGAATTTGCGAGGTTTTCCGTCGTGTAAACCGGCGAAATCCGTCCAGACCAAAATTTGACCATCACAGCCGGCACCAGCGCCGATCCCTATGGTCGGAATGCTTAGACGCTTACTGATCTCACTGGCGAGTTCGGCGGGAACCAACTCCAGAACCACAGCGAATGCACCGGCCGCTTCCACCGCCAAGGCGTCGTGAATTAGCTTTTCCGCGTCTTCGCCGCGTCCCTGAATTTTAAACCCACCAAGACCGTTTACGCTTTGCGGGGTGAAGCCGATGTGACCCATAACTGGGATTCCGGCAGCCACAATTGCCGCGATTTGAGACTGACTGCGAGTGCCGCCCTCAAGCTTCACGGCGGAAGCGTTGGTGCTCTTCATGACCCGAATCGAAACTGCCAGGGCGTCCTCCGGGCCAGTCTCATAGCTTCCAAAAGGGAGATCAACCACCACTAGAGCTCGGTCACAAGCGCCTGCAACAGCTCGACCAAATGGAATCATCTCTTCCACGGTTACCGGCAGGGTTGATGTGTATCCAAGAACGTTATCGGCAGCCGAGTCACCAACCAGAATCACATCGATGCCGGCGCGGTCAAAGATTCCGGCCGTCAGAGCGTCATAGGAGGTTAGGCAGGCAATCTTGCGACCCTGGTGCTTAAACTCAGCCAGGGTAGAAGTGCGAACCTTTTTGGGTGTGAAATCGTTCACTAGCCACGCTTCCAAGCGTCGACTTCAATTTCAACCAGCATTTCCGAATTGATGAACTCAATTCCGGCCAGCATTGTGGCAGCCGGTCGAATCTCACCGAAGATTTTCCCGTGAGCTTCGCCTACCGCATCCATGTCGGAGGCATTGGCGAGGTAAACGCGGGTGCGAACCACATCGTTTAGCGAGTAACCAACTTGGGCTAAGGCCCCGGCGATTACTGTTTCAAGTGCTACCAAGGTTTGACCGTAGGCGTCACCCTTGTGCTGAAGCTCACCATCGACGGTGGCCGTGCTACCGGAGACATGAACGTAGTCACCGGCAACCACCGCGCGGGAATAACCGATTTTGGCTTCCCAAGGTCCGCCGGATGAAATCAATCGATCTGCTGCCATTTACTTATCCTTTGTATTTGTTAGTTATTGGAAGTCTGCGGTCTCGACCAAAGGCCATGTCGGTAATTTTAGGTCCGATGGCACCCTGACGTCTCTTCCACTCTGCCCGATCAACCAGGCCGACAACCTTTTCAACCGTAGTTGCGTCAAATCCGGAAGCAATTATCTCTGCAACGCCTTGACGCTTTTCAACGTAGGCATCCAATATGGCGTCGAGCTCGGCGTACTCTGGAAGCGAATCCTGATCGGTTTGTCCTGGTCGAAGTTCTGCCGAAGGAGGTTTGCTAATCGAGTTTTCTGGAATTGGAGGAGTCTCACCGTTTTCCAAGGCCCAACTATTTCGCCAGCGTGCCAGCTGCCAAACCATCGTCTTTTCAACGTCCTTGATTGGTGCAAAACCGCCCACGGAATCACCGTAAATTGTGCTGTAGCCAACCGCAAGCTCGCTCTTGTTGCCCGTGGTGAGGGTTAGGTGACCGGCCGAGTTACTCATTGCCATCAGAATCACTCCGCGCATTCGCGCTTGAAGGTTTTCACTCGCCAAACCGGTAAGTTCCAAATTTGACTCGAAGGTTTGAACCATTGGTTCGATGGTCACGGTTTCGAAGTGGCAACCGATGTTGCCGGCCAGGATAGCGGCATCACCTTTTGAATGATCCGAAGAATACTTCGACGGCATGGAAACACCGAAGACATTTTCTCCACCGATGGCGTCGGCAGCAATTGTTGCCACCACCGCTGAATCGATTCCGCCGCTCAGACCTAGCACTACCGAACTGAAGCCATTCTTTTTCACATAGTCGCGAAGCCCCAGAACCAGAGCATTCCAAACTTGCCAGTTGTCATCGGCCTTAGTGTTCACATGCTCACTAACCAAGGTGCCGTTAGTTCCATCGAAATCAATTAGCACTATGTCTTCAGCGAATTGTTGCCCGCGGGCCACAAGCGAGCCGTCGGAATTTACAAAAAGGCTATCGCCATCAAAAACTAGATCGTCCTGGCCGCCGACGAGGTTAACATAGGCAACCGAAGTCTTTTGAGTGTCGGCTAGTTTCCGCACCAAACCGAGCCTGCGGTCATCTTTGTCAATTT
>CAEZSN010000025.1_pt1 | contig 9785 bp, 10 predicted proteins | sample 7263961 | NCBI WGS metagenome assembly CAEZSN01 (sample SAMEA6813778, study PRJEB35770) | uncultured Rhodoluna sp. | biome: Freshwater; feature: Freshwater reservoir; material: water | place: Czech Republic | collected 2017-04-14 | depth 0.5m m
GTTGATCAAGGTGCCAGAGTAATTATTGCTCAGACCAACAACGCCGATTTTGGTCGCAGTGACGAGAGCCTTCAGCAGCTGGCGATTGCCAGATTGCGAGCAATCGAAACCGGACGCTCGGTAGTAAATATTTCGACGGTTGGCCCGTCGGCGATTTTTGGGCCCAAAGGTGAGATACTGGCAACCAGCGGAGCCTACGTGGAAACTTTTCTAGTGGCCAATGTTCCGCTTTCCTCTGCCAAGACACTAACAATGTCTGGCGGTTGGGTCTTCGACCCGGCCTGTGCAGTTGTGGGAGCGCTTTTAGCGCTGATGTTGATTATTGAAAATCGACGCAGGTCGACGAAGCTCTAATTGCTTGCTTTAGCCGCTTCACGACGACCGCGAATGTCGTCTAGTCGTTCCTGAAGGATTTCGTCTAGCTCTTCAATGCTGCGACGCTCCAAGAGCATCTCCCAATGGGTTCTAGCGGTTTTCTCATCGCTGTCATCGAGGACTACCACGCCTTCGCCTTCGCGAAGCAGTGCTTGTGCTCCACAGATTTTGCATTGCCAGCTCTGAGGGACTTCGGCTTCAGCCGCGAACACCATTGCGGTTTCGTGGCCATTTGCGCAGCGGTAAGAAAAGTTGTTTCGCTCAGCGAGAGCTACGCCTGCCTCAGACTCGAGTGACTGGGTTCCAAGACGCATTCCGCGCATTGTCTGCTGTGCCATGTGATTCCTTTTGATTGTGTTTCATTTATTGCCAAACGCTGACATCATTAGTTTACTCGCGTCGGTGACAATTCCGTCGGCACCCATTGCTCGAAGTCGTTCCGCCTCGGACACATCATTGATAGTCCAGAAGTGAACTGAAACAGACCTGCGATGAATGGCGTCGATGAATTCCCGGCTATCAAATCGAATCGGTCCGAAATTCTTGGGGATTTGCAAGACGTCAACTGCAAGCAGTAATCGGCTTAGCCTATTGCGAAGGCCGAATCTGGCAGCCAGCCAAATCTTCAACACCAAAAATGCATCCGGAGATGTTGCAACGCCAGGAAGCTGATGTAGTGCGGTCATTCTTCTGCCGTTACCGAATGACGAAACCAGCACTCGGTCGATAGCCTTCAATTCCCGAATAACCGCAACAGTTGGGGCAATGGCGTCCGCTGTTTTCAGATCTAGGTTAAATTTGGCCCCTGGAAAACTCTTCAGTGCGTCAACGAGTTTCGGAATCTGCAACGCCTTGCCCTGATGTTTCAAAGCGGAAAGCTGCAGGAAACTCAACTCATTTACCCGCTGGTTCAAACCGGCTATGCGCCTCAGCGTTTCGTCGTGAAAGAGCACCGCCACGCCATCGCTAGTGGCTTGAACGTCTGTTTCCAAATAGGTAATACCCGAATCAATCGCCGTTTGAAACGCCTCAAGGGTGTTTTCCACAGCGCCGGTTTCGGTGCTACCGCGATGGGCCAAAATCTTGAACTCGGCAGGGGAGAGGTATGGCTTCACTTACCGACTCCTTCAACAACATAGGCTTTCCATGTGCCATCTAAATCTAGTCAAACTTTTGCTTATAGATTCTCGAAGCTGAACATCGGTCTATTCATATACGGACTCGGTATCGCGATGCTTGTTCACGCAAACATTGGCATTCCACCGTGGGATGTTTTTGCACAAGGTATTTCGGTTCAGACCGGTTGGACGTTTGGTTGGTCAACAGTTGCAGTAAGCGTAATTGTGCTGATTTGCTGGTTACCGCTGCGCCAAAAATACGGCATCGGTACAGTTCTAAATGGCTTGCTGATCGGTGTCTGGTGTGACGTTTGGACACCGTTCCTTCCAACGATTGACGTTTACTGGATGCGGTTGGCGGAATTCATCATCGCGATGCTGATCGTGGCCATGGCAACAGGCATGTACATCAGCACCAATTTCGGTAAAGGACCTCGGGACGGAATCATGGTTGGTACTGCCGAAGTCCTCGGATGGCCGTTCTGGATCGTAAGGACGATGTTTGAGGTAACCGTGCTAGCCATCGGAATCTTCATGGGTGGGCGCTTCGGTGAGGGAACCATAATCTTTGCTGTGTGCATCGGCTATCTCATGCAGACCTCGATGAGGCTTTTCGGCGTGCCAACCAAAAAACGACCCAAGAAATGACCACGCCGGGCGAACACAGGGCCACAGGGCGGGTTCTACTGTCAAATCAGGCTGGGCAGTATCTCTTTCTGCTAACCCTTTTCGACCCCGAGGTTGGCTTACCACCGCGCTGGATCACTCCAGGAGGCGGAATTGACGTTGGAGAAACCGCTTTAGAGACTGCAGCGAGGGAATTATTCGAGGAAACCGGGCTAAAGGCGTCACTGGAGGCTCTGGGAGAACAGGTTGCCGAATTCAGCGGGCGCTGGGATTGGGGCGACGGGGAAAACTTTCACACCTACACGGATCACTTTTACGAGTATCAAGTTGGTGACTTTGCGCTGGATAAGTCGCGCTGGACACCGGAGGAGCACAGAGACGTCTTACAAATCAAGTGGTGGAGTGTTTCAGAGCTCGAAAATAGCTCGGAACTGTTCGCTCCGCACGGTTTAGTGACATATCTCACAAGCCGATAATGCACATTATGTAAAGTAGCGTTTTTCAACTCTACGATAACGACTTCCCTAGCTTTGCGTTGCCGCGATCCAGGTGGAAAGCTTCTGCGCCGCCCTACCATCGGTGAGAGCCTGGTTAACCGATTCGAGTGCTACTTGAAATCTAGAAACCAGATTTTCATCGATTCGACTCGGATTTTTCGCCAAATCAAACGCAACTAATCCGGCCGCCGCGTTGAGCCGAACGATATCTGCTATCGGACCATTGAAATCGCCCTCGAACAGGGATTTGGCGATGTGAGCGTTGTGTTGAGCGTCACCGCCGACTAAAGCGCCAATTTCGGCCCTAGCCAGCCCTAATTCCCTCGGATCTAGAAGCGATTGACGCACCTCTCCCCCAGAAACCTCCCAAATATCGCTCGAATCGGTGGTTGTGAGCTCATCAAGCCCGTCAAAGCCTCTGAAAACCAGGGCGGAACGACCTCTGGCGGCAACTTCCTGAGCCATCAGCGGTGCAACATTTGCATTAGCAACCCCGAGTGAGGTCGCGATAGGTTGAGCGGGGTTTGCCAGGGGTCCGAGGAAGTTGAAGGTTGTGGGAATTCCCAATTCCCTCCTAATTGGCGCAACGTAGCGCATCGCAGGATGAAAAACCGGAGCAAAGAAGAAGGTAATACCCACTTCGCGGAAGACATCGGCAACGCGTTCCGGGGAAAGATCTAGACGAACCCCCAAAACCTCCAGCATTTCCGAAGAACCGGTCTTTCCGCTGGCAGAGCGAGAACCGTGTTTCATAACCGGGACACCGCAGGAAGCCACCAAAACTGCGGCCATCGAGGAAATGTTCACGGTGCCGACCATGTCTCCCCCGGTACCAACGATGTCAACCGCCTCGTTTCCGGTGTCTAGAATCACTGCATTTCGAAGCATTACGTCAACTAAGCCGGCCAATTCCTCGACTGTTTCGCCCTTTGAGCGCAAAGCCAGCATGAATGCACCGACTTGAGAGTCGCTAGCTTCTCCACCCATGATTTGAGTCATCGCCCAGTCGGCTTCGGTGCGCGAGAGCGGCTGCTTGTCGAGTAATTTCCCCAAAACCGCGGGCCAGGTGTTTGCAAACGTCATATTCACAAGTTTAACCTCGAAACCTGCCTAAATTCACCCCTTAGGTAAAGGCTGGCGATTATGATTGAACTATGTCTGCGACCCTAGCTAGTGCGAAGCAAATCAATCGCCCAAGTCCTGCCTCGGTGGGCACAATCGTTTGGCTCGGCAGCGAAGTTATGTTCTTTGCGGCACTTTTCGCTATGTATTTCAGCCTTCGCACCTCTTCGCCAGAACTTTGGGCTGCAGAAACAGGCAAACTCGACGTACCTTTCGCTCTAACCAACACCCTTATCTTGGTGGCGTCGTCATTTACGGCTCAGTTCGGAGTATTTGCGGCAGAGCGCATGCAGCCTCGTGCCACCGGCGGATCACCAATGAAATGGGGTATGGCCGAGTGGTTCTTGGTCTCCTACGTTCTAGGAGCAATCTTCGTTTCTGGCCAGGTTTGGGAATACGCAAAGCTAATCTCAGAAAACGTGGCGTTTGACACCAACTCCTATGCCAGTGCCTTCTACCTAACCACCGGTTTCCACGCGCTACACGTGACCGGCGGGCTAATTGCAATGCTGATCGTTGTTGGCCGCACATTCGCAGCCCGTAAATTTGGGCACGCTGAAGCCACCAGTTCTATCGTGGTTTCCTACTACTGGCACTTCGTCGATGTGGTCTGGGTGGCTCTATTCCTAATCATTTACGTTTTGAAGTAAGCGACGAGAGTAAATATCATGGCAATCAAAAACAAGAAATTCTCTCGCAGGAGCCCGGTTGCGGCAGCCCTCGTGCTACTGGCCGGTCTCATCGTTAGTGGTGGCAGCTATGTTGCCGCCAGCGCAGCGGTAAGCAATGCTGCGCCCAAGTCTGAAGTTGATCAGGCGCAAATCGATACCGGCAAAAAAATCTTTTTGTCGAACTGCGCGAGCTGCCACGGAAAGAACGCCGAGGGCACCGACAACGCTCCCTCACTAATTGGAGTAGGGTCGGCATCGGTTGATTTCCAAGTTGGTACCGGTCGCATGCCGATGCAGGCTTCTGGTCCTCAGGCGGAGAAAAAGCCGGTTCAGTTCAAGCAGGAGGCCATCGATGCGCTTGCTGCCTACGTGGCTTCGCTAGCTCCAGGTCCTGAATCACCGACAGCCGCCTATCTCGCTCGCACGGGAGACGCCTCACGAGGTGGCGAACTGTTCCGCATCAACTGCGCAATGTGTCACAACGCTGCTGGCGCCGGTGGCGCACTAACCGAAGGTAAGTATGCACCTAGCCTTCGCGGAACCAGCGACAAGAACATTTATCAGGCGATGGTCACCGGACCGCAGAACATGCCGGTTTTCTCAAACACTAACCTCTCCCCTGAGGCCAAAACCGACATCATTACTTATCTAAAGTACGTGCAGGAGAACCCTTCGGTTGGTGGCGACGAGCTCGGAAATCTTGGCCCCGTTGCCGAAGGACTAGTGGTTTGGCTGGGAATGCTCGGACTAATTGTCGTTATCACTATTTGGCTCGGCGCTAAGTCGAACTAGGTAGAGGAGAAAGAAGATCGTGGCTAAAACCAACAAAGACCTAGCGACCGTGGAGAGCACTCCGGAACACGAATACGCCACCGGGCTAGCCGTAGTTTCTGCCGACAAGATCGGCGACCCTGGTATCGAACCACATCGCGTTCGCATGACCGATAAGAGCGTCAAACACGAAAAGGCAGCTGCCCGTCAGGTGGCCTTCATGTTCCTAATCTCGATTCTCGGAAGTGCATTCGCTATTTGGGCTTACTACGCATTTCCTTTTGACGGAGAAAACGCGGGTTCACTTCGAACCAACACCGTCTTCCTCGGGCTAGGCATAACGCTTGGTCTGTTCGGAATCGGCGTTGGAGCAGTGCACTGGGCAAAGACTCTCATGCCGGATGCCGAAGTTGCCGAAGATCGCCATCTGAGCAGAGGCTCCGAAGATGTTCGCGCGGCCGCTGTCGAAATCATTCGACTTGCCGACGAGGAGTCGGGCTTCTCAAGACGCAAACTAATTCGCAGAACTCTTTACGGAGCCCTAGCGCTATTTCCAATCCCGGCCATTGTTCTATTCAGTGACCTTGGTCCGAATCCAAAGGACTCGCTTCGTCACACCATGTGGGCTAAAGGCGGCCTGCGCCTAACCCGCGACCCAGACGGAACCGCCATCAAAGCAGCCGATGTTCAGATTGGGTCAGTTTTCCACGTGATTCCAGAGGGTTTGGTTGATCTAGAGTCGCCAGACCTCCTGAATGAAAAAGCCAAGGCAGCAGTGCTACTTGTGCGTGTCGACCCAAGCGAAATTACTGAAAAACAGCGCAACTGGGGTTACGACGGAATCGTTGCCTACTCAAAGATTTGCACACATGTTGGTTGTCCGGTTGCTCTTTACGAGCAGCACACTCACCACCTGCTATGCCCATGCCACCAGTCAACCTTCGATTTAGCAAATGACTGCGCAGTTATCTTTGGCCCAGCCACTCGCGCGCTACCACAGTTGAAAATTGAGGTTGACGCAGAAGGTTATCTAGTAGCGCCTGGCGATTTTGAAGAGCCGGTTGGTCCAAGCTTTTGGGAGCGTAAGTCATGAGTAACTCAGTGAACGACGAGAAGAAGGGCGGCTTCCTAGCAGGCTCCGCAAACTATCTCGATGAGCGCGTTGGTGTTGCTGGAATCCTTAAGGAATTTGGTCGAAAGATTTTCCCCGATCACTGGTCTTTCATGCTCGGCGAAGTGGCCCTTTACAGCTTCTTGGTGCTTTTGCTCTCTGGAACCTTCCTCACCTTCTTCTACGATCCATCGATGGCCGAGGTTCACTACAACGGTGTCTACGGGCCGCTCAAAGGCGCCCCGATGTCGGTTGCCTACCAGTCGACTCTAGATATCTCGTTCGAGATCCGTGGCGGCCTGCTGATGCGCCAGGTTCACCACTGGTCGGCACTTCTGTTCGTGGCTGCAGCAGGTCTTCACATGCTTCGCGTCTTCTTTACCGGAGCGTTCCGCAAGCCCCGCGAAATCAACTGGGTAGTTGGTTTCATGCTCTTTGTTCTTGGTATGGCTGCCGGTTTTACCGGTTATTCACTTCCAGACGACTTGCTTTCTGGTAACGGTCTTCGAATCATTGACGGAATGATCAAGGGACTTCCGGTAATCGGCTCCTACACATCTTCCCTACTATTCGGTGGCGAGTTTCCTGGCAACGAAATCATTCCGCGCCTCTACAGCCTCCACATCATGATTGTTCCTGCTCTAATTCTGGTGTTCCTTGCGATTCACCTGTTCATGGTTGTCATCCACAAGCACACTCACTACTCTGGCGGCGGAAAGCAAGACACCAACGTTGTTGGTTACCCGCTAATGCCTGTTTACGTGGCCAAAGCAGGTGGATTCTTCTTCATCGTCTTCGGCGTGATTATGCTCACATCGGCGTTGTTCACCATCAACCCGATTTGGAACTACGGCGGCTATGACCCATCGCCGGTTTCCGCTGGAACTCAGCCTGACTGGTACATCGGATTTCTAGATGGTGCCCTACGTTTGACCCCGAGCGGGCTAGAAACAGTGCTAGGTGGAAACACTTGGTCCTGGAACATCCTTATCCCAATGCTCGTTGGAGTGGGTTTGCTCGGTGTAGTTGCCGTTTACCCGTTTATCGAAGCGTGGGTTACCGGAGACAAGCGTGAACACCACGTGCTAGATCGCCCAAGAAACGCGCCAACTCGCACCGCAATTGGCGCAGCTGGAGTTACTTTCTACGGAGTTCTATGGGCTGGAGCGAGCACCGACCTAATCGCCACAAACTTCAAGCTATCGCTCAACCACGTGCTAACCACGATGCAGATTTCGCTGATTGTGCTTCCAATTGTTGCCTACTACGTAACCAAGCGAATGTGTCTGTCTCTTCAGCGTAAGGACCGAGAGATTGTTCTTCATGGGCACGAAAGTGGTCGAATTATTCGACTGCCACACGGCGAGTACGTTGAGATTCACGAGGAGGCCGACGAATACCAGATTTGGAAGTTGACCGATTTCAAGGAATACTCCCCTACTCTGGCAAGGCCAAATTCAAAGGGTGTCATCACCATGGGTGCGCGCATTCGTTCGGCAATGTCGAAGTGGTTCTTTGAAGACCGGGTTAGCCCGGTTGGATCAATTGAATTAGAAGCTGCAAAGAAGCACAAAGAACTCCACTAATCATTTAGCAACCTTCGAGGCGTCCCGGTTTAGTGGATGCCTCGAAGACTTTAAGCCTGTGATTGCTAGACTCAAATCTTGAAAGGCAGTCGGTTATGGGTAAGTTGTATTTTCGTCACGGTGCGATGAACAGCGGAAAGAGCACTGCGCTTCTTCAGGTTGCCTATAACTACGAAGAGCGGGGCCAAAGCGTTGCAATCGTAAAGCCTGCCGTTGACACCAAGGGTAATCTTTCCGTGGTTAGCCGTCTTGGAATGGCTCGCGACGTGGATTTCGTGATACTACCTACTGAGAACTTACGTACCAAATTTGCTGATCACTCGCAGTCGACCGGCTCCAAGATTGACTGCCTACTCGTCGACGAAGCGCAATTTCTCACACGCGAGCAAGTTGATCAGGCGATGGAAATTGCCGTTATTGATGGAGTGCCGGTCTTGGCCTATGGCATTCGCACCGACTTCCTCACTAATGGATTCCCAGGCAGCATTCGACTTCTAGAAATTGCTCATACTCTCGAAGAACTGAAGACTATTTGCCGCTGCGGAAAAAAAGCCATGTTTAACGCTCGCCTTAAGAATGGTGCCTTCGTCTTCGACGGCGATCAGGTTGCAATCGACGGCGCTGAAGTAACTTACGAATCGCTCTGCCCGAGCTGTTACTACGCCAAACTCGGAAAAATCACTTGATTAAAACGCTCAAGGAGTTAGGGTCAGTTCCCCACTTTTACCAATTTTTTGCTGCTAGAACTATTTCGAACTTCGGAAACGGGATTTCGCCGGTCGCGTTAGCGTTTGGAGTTTTAGGAATTGCGGGAGCTGACGCTGGATCGCTAAGTCTGGTTCAGGGAGCCCGAACCCTTCCGATTCTTCTGTTGCTCATTGTGGGCGGAACCATTGCCGATAAGTACGGGAGAGCCAAGGTTATGGGGCTAACCGATATGTGGCTGAGTGTTCTCATCCTTATTGCGGCCTGGTCGTTCATCAGTGGAAGCCCCAGCGTTTGGCTCCTGACCATCGTAGGATTGCTCGCAGGCATCCTGAATGGAGTTTGGTATCCGGCCTTCGCAGGACTAACGCCGATTTTGGTTCCCGAAGAGAAATTGCAGGGCGCCAATGCCGCGATCGGGTTCGGTTCGAATGTGGCATTCATGTTTGGAACCGTCAGCGGTGGAATTGTAGTTCTCTATTTTGGCGTTGGTTGGGCTCTGGCCGTCGACGCTATAACTTTTCTCATCGCCGGAGCGTTGGTTTACCCGCTTTCGAAACTACCGCAACCAGGGCAGGCTGAACGCGGTGAAAAAGTGCGCTTTTTCAAGGAACTGAAACTTGGATGGCATGAGTTCAAATCCCGCTCGTGGCTAGTCACCATCGTCATAGCGTTTGGCTTCATCAACATGACTTTCGAGGCTATCTGGGCTGTTCTAGGGGCGCTACAGTCTCTTGAAAACTATGACGGAGCGGCAACTTGGGGCTTAGTGCTTGGCTTCATGAGTATCGGCTTCCTGCTCGGCACCGTCATTGCAAACCGAGCCAGGCCAAGATACCCGCTGCGTATGGTGATGATCGTCATGCTGGCTGAGCCATTATTCACGCTCGCCTTCGGAACCAGTCAGCCAATAATCGCAGTGTTGATTACCGCCACCTTGTTCGGCATTGCCCTTGATCTTTTTTACGTGGTTTGGTCTACTACCATTCAACAAAATGTTCCCTCAGAATCACTCTCGAGGGTTAACTCCTACGATTCGTTCGGTTCATTTGTGCTTGGTCCACTTGGAATAATAATTGCCGGGCCGCTAGCGGTGGCAATCGGAATAGAAACCACGATGGTGATTGGAGCTTCGATTTCGTTACTGGCCATTGTCGGAGCACTCATGGTGCCAGGAGTTAGAAACCTACAAGCAAAGTTCA
>CAEZSN010000026.1_pt1 | contig 9756 bp, 9 predicted proteins | sample 7263961 | NCBI WGS metagenome assembly CAEZSN01 (sample SAMEA6813778, study PRJEB35770) | uncultured Rhodoluna sp. | biome: Freshwater; feature: Freshwater reservoir; material: water | place: Czech Republic | collected 2017-04-14 | depth 0.5m m
ATGTTGCAGCATCGGTGTGGAGAGGAGCCCTGCTAGCTCAAGGTTCTCTGACCGATCCAGGTAGAACCGCGTCGCTAGAGATTTCCTGTCCGAGTAACGAAGCGGCTTCATCGCTCGTGGGTCTCGCCAAAAGGCTTGGGGTTGCCGGTGCGAAATCCCGCGAGGTTCGAGGCGTGCACCGAGTGGTGATTCGAGAGGGAGATGATATTTCGAAACTCCTCGAACTGGTTGGTGCTGCAGGCATCCAAAGTCGCTGGGACCAACTGCGCGCCAAGCGTGAGGTGAGAACCACCGCTAATCGTTTAGCCAACTTCGACGATGCCAACCTGCGCCGATCGGCACAGGCAGCTGTGGCAGCAGGAGCGAGAGTCGCGAGAGCGTTGGAGATTTTAGGGCCTGACATTCCGGCACACCTAAAGCATGCGGGGGAGTTACGACTGAATCACAAGCAAGCTTCCCTAGATGAACTGGGTCATCTTGCCACGCCGCCCATGACTAAGGATGCAGTTGCTGGCCGAATCAGACGACTGCTAGCCATGGCCGACAAGAAAGCCGAAGAGCTTGGAATACCCAACACCGAGGCTTACCTGGGCGACGATTCAGCGGAATAAATCCCGAAAGCTCTAACTTTTAAGCAGTAGAAATAACAAAGGAGAATCATGAATAAGTACACCCTTCCAGAGTTGACCTACGACTACGCGGCACTTGAGCCAAGCATCTCGGCCAGGATCATGGAACTGCACCACTCCAAGCACCACGCCGCATACGTAGCCGGAGCCAATGGAGCTCTAGAGCAACTTGCCGAGGCGCGTGAGAAGAATGACTTCGCAAACATCAACAAGCTTCAAAAGGACTTGGCCTTTCACCTCTCCGGGCACATCAATCACTCGATTTTTTGGAAAAACCTTGCTCCTACGAACTCGGACCGCCCAGACGGTGAGTTGGGTTCGGCCATTACTGAGTTCTTCGGCAGCTTCGAAGCCTTCCAGTTGCACTTCAATGCAGCAGCTATGGGCATTCAGGGTAGCGGCTGGGCCTTCCTGGCTTGGGATTCACTTGGTCAACGCTTGATCATTGAGCAGCTTTACGACCAGCAGTCGAACGTTGCCACCGCTAGCGTTCCTCTGCTCATGCTAGACATGTGGGAGCACGCCTTTTATTTGGACTACCAAAACGTCAAAGGCGACTACGTAAAGGCATTCTGGAACATTATCAACTGGACCGATGTGCAGACTCGATTCTCGCTTGCCAGCACCAAAACCCACGGTCTTTTGTTAGGCTAATACAAGACTTATTGCTCCCAACGATGCGCTGCAGAGTCTTTGTAACTAACTAGGACATCAGCTGAACGGCTTGTTCGGCTTTCTTAAATATTCGGGAGAAAAATTGGCTACTCGTGTTGGCATAAATGGCTTTGGTCGTATTGGCCGCAACTACCTTCGAGCGGAACTTGCAAAGGGCACCGAACTGCAGATTGTTGCCGTAAATGACCTAAGCGATCCATCGTCATTGGCACACCTACTCAAGTACGACTCGGTGAATGGGCGTTTGAATCAAGAAGTTTCGGTTGATGGTCAGAACATCATTGTTGGTGGAAACGTCATCAAGGTTTTAGCCGAACGTAACCCGGAAGATCTTCCTTGGGGAGAACTAGGTGTAGACATTGTCATTGAGTCCACCGGTCGTTTTACCGATGCAGAGAAGGCAAGGGCTCACATCACAGCGGGGGCTAAGAAAGTTATCATCTCCGCTCCAGCAACCGGTGAGGATGCCACCTTCGTAATCGGCGTAAACGATGAGCTATACGACAACGAAAAGCACCACATCATCTCAAACGCCTCCTGCACCACCAACTGCCTGGCGCCATTCGCCAAAGTTTTCAATGACAAGTTCGGTATCGAGAATGGTCTGATGACTACGGTTCACGCCTACACAGCAGACCAGAACCTCCAAGACGGACCACACGACGACCTTCGTCGTGCTCGTGCGGCAGCCATTAACATTGTTCCCTCCTCAACCGGAGCCGCTAAAGCAATTGGACTGGTCTTGCCAGAACTCAAGGGCAAATTGGACGGTTACGCACTGCGAGTTCCAGTACCAACCGGCTCAATCACCGACCTAACTCTGGTTTCCAAGACCACGGTTACCGTTGAACAGGTCAAGGATGCTTATCGCGAAGCCGCTGCCAGCGGTCGACTTAAGGGAATTCTCAAGTACACCGAAGACCCGATCGTCTCGAGCGATATTGTGGCAGACCCTCATTCGTCGATTGTCGATGCTGGCCTGATTAAGGTAATCGGAAACACTGTAAAGATTTCTTCTTGGTACGACAACGAGTGGGGCTACTCCAACCGCCTGGTTGAGCTAACCGAGCTCGTTGCTTCGAAGCTCTAACCAGAATCAAACGGAATCGACGAATCTTGCGGAATCTCTCTGAACTGAGCTCACTCGATGGCAAAACTGTCATTATTCGTTGCGACCTCAACGTTCCCCTTGATGGTTCAAGAATCACCGATGATGGTCGAATCGTGGCTTCAGTGCCAACCATTAGGTACCTAGTCGATAAAGGTGCCAAAGTTGTGGTGATAAGCCATCTAGGACGACCAGATGGAGTGCCGGACGCAAAGTTTTCGCTTGAGCCCGTATCTGAGCGATTAGGCGAATTACTGAACCAACCTGTTCTATTCGCTTCGGACACCGTGGGTAATCGCGCGGAAGGCGCCCTGAAGGTTCTCGACCGTGGCGGGGTAGTGGTTCTCGAGAACCTACGCTTCAACCCTGAAGAGACATCAAAGGACGCAGAGGTCCGTCTTGGTTTTGCCAAGAAACTGGCCGCATTCGGAGACATTTTTGTCTCGGATGGCTTTGGTGTGGTTCATCGCAAGCAGGCTTCGGTTTTTGAATTAGCCCAGTTGCTACCCTCATTTGCTGGCTTGCTGGTAGAGAAGGAGCTGGCCGTGATGAAACGGCTTACTTCCAATCCGGAGCGGCCATACGCTGTTGTTCTTGGCGGATCTAAGGTCAGCGACAAGCTCGGCGTCATAGATCACCTACTCCCAACTGTCGACAAACTATTAATCGGTGGGGGAATGGTTTTCACCTTCCTAGCTGCTCTAGGTCACAAGGTTGGAGCCTCGCTGCTTGAGGCCGACCAGATCCCAACCGTTCTGGGTTACCTAGCTAGGGCGAAGGAATTGGGGGTCGAAATTGTGCTTCCGGTCGACATCATCGTTGCCAGTAAATTTGGATCGGATGCCGAAACCGCGATTACCTCTGCTACCGAGATTGAGTCTTCACCTTTCGGTTCGAGCGGTCTTGGATTGGATATCGGCCCAGAATCCGCGGAGCTCTTCGCTCGAGAGATTGAGAACTCCAAGACTGTCTTTTGGAACGGCCCAATGGGTGTTTTCGAGATAGATAAGTTCGCGGGAGGGACTCGTGCTGTGGCGTCCGCCCTGACTAAAGTTTCTGGTCTATCCGTAGTTGGCGGAGGGGACTCTGCTGCAGCCGTGCGTATTCTCGGCTTCGAGGATAGCCAGTTTGGTCACATTTCTACTGGCGGAGGAGCCAGCCTCGAGTATCTTGAGGGAAAATCACTACCGGGCCTGGAGGTTCTCAATGACTAGCCGAATACCATTCATCGCGGGTAACTGGAAAATGAATCTTGATCACCAGCAAGGCATTGCACTGGTACAGAAGTTAGCTTGGACGCTAAAGGATGCCTCCTTTGACTATGGCAAGGCTGAAGTGGTCGTATTCCCAGGTTTTACCAGTTTGCGTTCCATCCAAACCTTGATCGACGCCGATCAGTTTGATTTGAAGCTCGGAGCCCAAGATTTATCTGCAGCCGATTCGGGCGCATATACCGGTGAGGTCTCTGGAGTCGCACTCAAAAAACTTTCGGTTCAGTATGTGTTGATTGGCCACAGCGAGCGTCGCCAAATGCACGATGAGACCGATGTCGTGATTCAGGCTAAAACGGCTGCTGCGTTCCGTAATGGAATCGTCCCGGTGATCTGTGTTGGCGAGACTCTGGAAGAACTTGAATCCGAGGGTGCCGCTGCTGTTCCAGTTCGACAGACTCTGGCAGCATTGGCCGGGCATGCCGAAATTGGAGATTTCATCATTGCTTATGAGCCGGTTTGGGCAATTGGTACCGGTAAGGTGGCCACTCCTGAACAAGCTGCTAGCGTTGCCAAGCTGATTCGCGAGGCGATTCGTGAGGCTCACGGCGAGATAGCCGACACCGCTCGAATCCTTTACGGAGGATCGGTCAAGGCAAACAATGTTGCTGGCTTTCTCAGGAGTCCAGAAGTTGATGGCGTGCTCGTCGGGGGCGCCAGTCTTGACGCTGAAGAATTCGCTGGAATAGCGAGATTCCAGAGCCATCTGGCAATATAGTCTTAGAACCTAATTAGGAGTAAATTTTGGATGCAATTCGTACCGCACTGCAGGTGCTGCTCTTTATCATCAGCATGCTACTCACGCTGCTGATCCTGCTTCACAAGGGTCGCGGTGGTGGTCTTTCCGACATGTTTGGTGGTGGTGTGACTTCTACCATGCAATCATCTGGTGTAGCCGAGAGAAACCTCAACCGAATCACCATCATCCTCGGAGTGGTTTGGGTAGTCATTATTGTTGCACTAGGCCTGCTAGCCCGATTTAGCGTTGTAGCGACCGCCTAGCAGCCCCAAACAAGATTTCCGGCGGTCTGGTCTACATACCAGACCGTCTTTTCTTTGCCGCGTGCCCGGCCAACAGGCAAGCTCTCGGGGTCATCGCCGAAAGCAACCGCAACTGCAGCTGCCTTATCGGATCCGGCCACGGTGAACCAAATTTGATTCGAGTTGTTTATTTCGGCGTAGCTGAAAGATAGACGCTGTGACGGTGGCTTAGGTGAGTTTTCTTCGTAAGTGACTGCCACAGTTGTTTTCCAGTTGTCTTTGCCGGGAAAGAGGCTCGCTATGTGGCCGTCTGGTCCCATTCCCATGAGCATCAAATCAAAGTGAATTCCAGACTCTAAAAACTCTTCATTGAACTTCTGGGCGGCCTCACTTACGGTAAGACCCGATTCACTACTCGGAAACTCGTGAATGTTTTCATCGGTGATTCCCAGCGTGCGAAGCCAAGCATTACGCGCTTGAACTGCATTTCGATCTAAGCTGTCTGCTTCAACGTAACGCTCGTCACCCCACCAAATGTGGATTCGGCTGAGGTCAAGGTCGTTAAAGGGTAGTTGGCTCGCGGCTGCCAACGTAGCAATTCCAACTGTTCCGCCAGTCAGCGCAATGTCCACGCGATCTTTTCTCTCAAGAGTTTCGCGAACGAAGCTGAATAGATCCAGGGCTACCTGTTCAGCCACTGCCGCTGAATTGGGAAATCGGTTTACTAGCGCGCGTACCATTTGATCACTTTTCCGAATAGTTCATCTGGGTCTAAACGACGAAGATCTTCGCTGAGGCAGTCACGATCGCTTCTTCGTGGAAGCGAAATCTCTCTGGTTGGTTGCGTTGGTTGGATCAGCGTGGCAATGTCTGGTACTCGTCTGACTATCTCGATGTTTCCCGATTTGCGAATTAGTTTTACACCCTTTATGCCGCTAATCGATTTGCCTCGAGGTTCGCTGGTAATTGACACTTTCAACTTCAATTTGAGACCTAACCAGGCAGCCAGAAGGCTAGTGCTTGGAGAGTTAGGCGCTCCGGTTACCTCAACGGCAGTAACAACGTCATAAGGAGGCTGATCAAGTACAGCGGCAAGCTGTGCTCGCCATAGTGTGAGTCGCGTCCAAGACAAATCAGAATCTCCCGGTGAATATTCCTTGGCCAGTTGTTTTAGAAACTGGTGCGGATTCGCTTGAACCGCGGCGTCGGTAATCCGACGTGTGGCAATTCTGCCGATTGGGGAACTAGATATCTTCACCGGCGAGGTACCTGGCCACCATGCCACAACCGGTGCGTCTGGGAGCAATAGTCCGGTGACCAGAAGTTCTGGATCGGAAGCAGCCATACCAGAGGCTCGAAGCACGATTACCTCCGATGCACCCGCGTCTCCACCAACGCGAATCTCGGCATCGAGGTTCGCTGGATTTGATTTAGCCGCGCTCACTTCCGAGAGCACAATTATTCGACAGGGGTGTTCTCGAGATGCGTCGTTAGCCGACTTAATTGCCGACTCAATGTCGATCTCACGTGTTTGGATTACCAGAGTCAACACGCGGCCGAGTGCAACGGCACCACCCTGCTCACGAATGTTGACCAGAGCCTTCGATACCTCGCTAATCGTGGTGGCTTTCATCCTTGTGATCATGGGCGCCTCCAAGCCCTGCCGTCATTTTCCAGCATCAAGTCCGCTGAAGTTGGACCCCAAGTTCCTGGCCGATACTGTTCGGGTTGACCTTGTGACAGCCAAAACTTCTCAATCGGGTCGAGAATCTTCCAAGATAATTCGACTTCCTCATGCCTCGGAAATAGGGGAGGGTCTCCCAATAAGACATCGAGTATGAGCCTCTCGTAGGCTTCCGGACTAGCTTCCGTAAATGCATGGCCGTAACCAAAATCCATCGTCACGTCGCGAACGTGCATTCCAACTCCTGGAACCTTTGAGCCAAACCGAATGGTGATTCCCTCATCGGGCTGAACTCTGATAACTAAAGCGTTTTGACCTAGCTCCGAAGTCTGGTCGGATGCGAACAGCTTCTGTGGAGCACGCTTAAATACCACAGCTATCTCAGTGACTCTTCGACCAAGTCGTTTGCCGGCTCGCAGATAAAACGGAACCCCAGACCATCTAGGTGTTTTGATGTCTAGACGCATGGCAGCGTAGGTTTCGGTCACGGACTTCGGATTCATACCCTCTTCTGCCAGAAAACTTAGTACCTCTTCGCCGCCTTGCCAGCCACCGGCGTACTGCCCTCGAGCCGTGTGCTTGGATAGGTCCTTGGGAAGTCGAACCGCCTTCAGAACCTTCTCTTTTTCGTTTCTGAGATCTGCGGCATCGAAAGAAACCGGTTCCTCCATCGCCGTGAGTGCCAGAAGTTGGAGCAGGTGATTTTGGATTACGTCTCGAGCTGCACCAATGCCATCGTAATAGCCAGCGCGCCCGCCAACACCGATGTCTTCAGCCATAGTTATCTGCACGTGATCAATGTGCGTTTTGTTCCATAGTGGCTCGAACAATTGGTTCGCAAACCGGAGAGCCAGAATGTTCTGCACCGTCTCTTTACCGAGGTAGTGATCGATACGGAATATTGAGTCGGCCGGAAAAACTGTCTCGACAACTGCGTTTAGTTCTCGAGCCGATTGCAAGTCACTGCCGAATGGCTTTTCGATAACGACGCGACGGAATTGATCTTGTTTTGGTGCAGCTAACCCACTGCGACTGAGCTGTCGACAAACCAGCGGGAAAGCCTTAGGCGGTATCGATAGGTAGAAAGCGTGATTGCCATTAGTGCCGCGCTTGGCATCAAGTTCGGCGATTGTCTCCTTGAGACGGTCGAAGGCCTGATCGTCATCGAAGTCGCCCTGAACGAAACGTATTCCTTCTGAGAGTTGTTGCCAAACTTCTTCGTTGAATGGGGTCCTTGAATACTTCTTTACGGAATCATGCACGACTTTGGCGAAGTCTTGGTTTGCCCATTCGCGCCTGGCAAAACCCACCAGGGCAAAGCCTGGAGGTAGTAGCCCTCGATTGGCCAGGTCGTAAACTGCCGGCATCAACTTCTTGCGACTGAGGTCGCCGGTTACACCGAAAATCACAAGCGAACATGGTCCCGCAATCCGATTTAGGCGACGGTCGTCTGGGTCTCTGAGGGGGTTGTTCCCGGCTGACAATTGCGCTGGACTCATGGTCGCCTAGATGCTTTCGCTAATCGTTTTCAAACCGGCAGAAACATCGTTAAGGGTAAGCGTGAGTACCGGTCGACCGTGGTCGGCCAAAACCTTTGCGTCACCGCTGGCTTGAGAGCCAATCAATTCGCCTAGGGTGAAATCCCGCCCAGGTACTGAGAGGTCAGCCTCGGCCCGCGAAATGAGTTGCAGGTAAACTCCCTGCGCCGGACCACCCTTGTGATATTGTCCGGTCGAGTGTAAAAATCTAGGAGCCCAACCAAAGGTGGTCGGTCGATTGGTTCGCCTTGCAATAGCATCTCTTATTTCGTTGGCCTCGGGGAAGCCTTCTCGATCCAAATATGCATGCACCGACAGATAGCCATCGTCAGCCAAGTTTTCTAACAGAGCGGCAATCGCTTCGGGAATCGACTTTGAGTCTTTCAAGTCAAAACCAAGCGCACGAACTTCGATGTCCTGAGCTACAAAATCTGCCTCTGACTCCGCAACTCGACCCTCAAGCATCCCTCGAGCCGCAATTTTTGCGGATTCGACATCCGGTTGATCAAAGGGATTCACGCCAATCAGCCGAGAGGCAATCACCGTTGCATACTCCCAGAGCAAGAATTGACCGCCGAGAGAACCTGATACGGCAATCTCGTTGACTCCGGCTGTCGCGGCGTTGGCAACCACGCGAACAATCACTGTGTCACCTGTCGGAGAGCTTAATTCATTGGCGCTCTTACTCACGACAACAGGGAGTATGCCCTTACCCAATTTTCCGGTTGACTCGGCGATGAGTTGCTCGGCCCAGTCGCCAAAGCCTTGTATCTCTGTTCCATCCTCAACGATCACGATTTTGTCGGCAAATTTCTCGGCATATGCGGTGCGAGCGAGTGCCGCACCAAGAATGAGTGCTGGATTCGTGTCTTCGTTTGAAGCGAGTGATGGCATAACTTCTTTGGCATCACTTAGCAATCGTGCGATGTCGGCTCCGGCTAAGCCCGACGGCACCAGCCCAAATGCGGTAAGTGCGGAATAGCGACCGCCAACGGTTGGGTCAGCGTTGAAAACACGATAACCGTCGGCTTTGGCGGCAATTTCCATGGGTGAACCGGGGTCGGTAACAATCACGATGCGATCGGTCTTATCAATTCCCGCATTGGTAAACGCGGCTTCGAATAGGCGTTTCTGAGAATCGGTTTCCACGGTTGATCCGGACTTTGAGGAAACAATAACCGCAGTCTTGGTTAGATCTCCGCCAAGGGCTTTGGCCACCTGCTCTGGATTAGTTGAATCTAGAACTACGAGCGCCACGCCGGCGGTCTTGGTTATGACCTCAGGAGCGAGGGATGAGCCACCCATCCCGCACAGCACGAATCGATCGATACCCCTGCCGTTGAAGTAGTTCTTCAAATCTAGGATGTCAGACACCAGGTTTTCGGAATCAAGCGCGGAAGTCACCCAACCCAATCGAGTTGAACTTTCAGCCTCAGCTTCTTTTCCCCAGAGGGTGAAGTCTTTAGCCGCAATCCGGCTGGCCACGGAATCGTTCAGTAAATCTTGGAGGCAACTTGACACAGCAGTTTTGGTGCGGCCATTGGTGGCTACAGCGATAGTCATTACTTGGCGGCCTCCAGTGCCTTGGTTGTGCTTTCAACCAATTCGCCCCAGGAAACAATGAACTTCTCAACACCTTCTCGTTCAAGAAGATCGGTAACTTCGGAAATACTTATCCCTTGAGCCTCAACCAAAGCTAGTTCTGCCTCTGCCTCGGCATAGTGCGAGGTTATCGAATTTGAAGGAATCTCTCCGTGGTCGAAGACAGCCTCCATGGTCTTCTCCGGCATAGTATTCACCAGCATCGGAGCAACCAGTTCGGTCACGTAAAGAGTGTCAGAAAGATTTGGGTCTTTCACTCCCGTAGAAG
>CAEZSN010000029.1_pt1 | contig 9215 bp, 8 predicted proteins | sample 7263961 | NCBI WGS metagenome assembly CAEZSN01 (sample SAMEA6813778, study PRJEB35770) | uncultured Rhodoluna sp. | biome: Freshwater; feature: Freshwater reservoir; material: water | place: Czech Republic | collected 2017-04-14 | depth 0.5m m
GCTGCCATCTTCGTGGGCATCCTGGTTTATTTCGGCACTCGTAAGTGGGATCAGACCTTCATTTGGAGCGGTCTAACCTTCATCATCGTAATAGTTGGCATTGCCACGCTCGCACTGAGCATTAAAGATGACGATTTCGACGGCAGCACGCCGCGACTTTATAACAAGAAGCCAAAGAACTAACTACTTTCTAAACCGTTTGGTCAGTTCGCTCGCCAAGCCGGTGTAGTTATTCGGCCGAAGCGCAATCAGGCGCTGCTTAGCTTCCGCAGAAATGTCGAGACCGTTTACAAATGCCGCCAAATCTGCCTGGCCGATTCGCTTACCTCGGGTCAGCTCTTTGAGCAGAGCATATGGGTCAGAAATATTGGAGCGACCGGCAGCAACTTCGGCGCGAATCAGGGTTTGAATTGCTTCGCCAAGAACTTCCCAGTTGTCGTTAAGGTCGGCTTCAAGAACGCCAACGTTAAGCTCAATTTCGCCAAGCCCTCGAGTTACGTTATCCAGCGCCAACAGGCTGTGACCGAAACCAAGACCAATATTGCGCTGGGTTGAAGAGTCGGTTAGATCTCGCTGCAAACGGCTGGTAACCAGAGTTGCGCCGATCGAATCCAAGATGGCGTTGGAAAGTTCCAGGTTCGATTCCGCATTTTCGAAACGAATCGGATTGATCTTGTGGGGCATCGTCGAAGAACCGGTTGCTCCGGCCTGAGGAATCTGTTTGAAGTAGCCAACCGAAATGTAGCTCCAAACGTCGGTGCAAAGGTTGTGGAGGATTCGGTTGAACAGGGCAATCGAAGAGTAAAGCTCGGCTTGCCAGTCGTGGCTTTCAATCTGGGTGGTAAGCGGGTTCCAGGTGAGGCCTAGTCCGTTAACCAAATCTTGTGACTGCTTAATCCAGTCGACCTCTGGCGCTGCCACAACGTGGGCCGAAAAAGTTCCGGTCGCTCCGGAGAACTTGCCCAGGTATTCGGCTTTCTCAATGCGGTCGATTTGGCGGCCGAGGCGGTGCACAAAAACAGCCAACTCTTTACCCATAGTGGTCGGGGTAGCTGGCTGACCGTGAGTTCTGGCCAACATAGCTGAGTCGATGTATTTATCGCTGAGTTCACTCAGTTTTGCCAGTAGCGCTTTAGCTTTTGGGAGCCAAACGTTGTTCACGGCGTCGCGAACGGTAATTGCGTAACTCAGGTTGTTGATGTCTTCGCTGGTGCAACCGAAGTGAGTAAGTTCGAGCAGGTCTTTTCGGTTGAGCTTCTCAAGGCGGGCTCGAACAAAGTACTCGACCGCCTTCACGTCGTGTTTGGTGGTGGCTTCGGTCGTAGCCAACTCGGCCACGTCGGCGTCGGAAAAGTCGGTAACAACTTTGCGAAGTTCGGCAACCTGGGCTTCAAGAAGTGGGGTCGCAGTTTCTAGAATCCCTCGATTTGCCAGCTGGATCAGCCATTCAATTTCAACGTGGATGCGGGCACGATTTAGGCCGGCTTCGGATAGGTACTCGCCAAGTTCAGACACTACGGAGCGGTAACGCCCATCAAGTGGGGATAGCGGTTGAACCGAAAGATTGCTCACACTACTATTTTGCCTTATCTGTTATCCACAGAACGGCTTAGCGAGTGTTTTGAGGCTCGAACATTTGAAACCCTTATTCCCATGCACGACGTCAATTCTTTACTTCACGAGCTGATTGCTCATCTCGAACAGGCGAAACCGAACCCAACTCTCTGGTCTTCGTCGGCATCGAGGGCTTTGGAATTACAAATTTCTAAACTCCAGCTAGAACTGCGAACACTGCAGCAAAACCTCTTGGTATTACCCAGGATTTCACTTTGAGCGGGCTACTGAGTTACGGGGGAGACACATCCGTTGTTGCTGCGCGAAGTGAGATTGAGCGAATCACAACCGACCTAGGTTTGGTGCAACGGCGGCTGCTAGACGAACTACAGCCTCTGGCTCAATTGAACGGCCTGATTCATCACCTTCAACTTGATGCCATTCTTCCGGAAACTTTGATTCGGCTCGGCTTGCAAAGGCACGGCTGTTTTGTGGCATCGGAGAGTTATTTCACCGCCGATGCCAGGGTGGCTCACCAACTAAGCGCCCTAGCCGAAACCATCCACAGCAACGCCTGGCTCACCAGGTTGATCCCCAAAGAAGCCTGGGTAGCACTAGGGGCAGCCACCGTAGTAGCTGGTTTCTCCAACACCAACTTCACAGCTCAGATGGTTCGCGCTGCGGGTAGCCAGTTACCTCTAGAAAAATTCGACCTGCTAGCGCAGGTAATACCGAGCGAGCGAGTGCTCGCCGGTCAGGTACCCGCTCCCCAATTGCCAAGACCAACAACCGTCGCTGCGATAACTCATCGTCTAAACAACGATTCGGGGAACATCCGAATCGAGGGTTACCAAACTAAAAGCGGTCGGGTGCTGTTGGTTTACCTTCCAGGAACCGCCAACTGGTCGCCGGTCGGGGGCAGGAGCGCCTTCGATTTGAGAAGCGATCTAGAGCTAATTGGAGATTCCCAAAATACAAATTCGAGCCGAGCCGCTAACGCGGCTTTAAAAGCCTACGGCGCTAAATCGAGTGACCGGTTGATCTTGGTGGGTTACTCGCAAGGGGGAATGGTGGCCGCCCAGATGGCTGAAGAAAACAGCAATGTGGTCGGGCTAATAACCATAGGTGCACCCGTCGCCGATGCCAAGTTCTCCCCTGATTTACCGGTGCTATCGGTGGAACACAGCAACGACGTGGTTCCAGCGCTCGCGGGAGCGACCAACCCGCTCACCGAAAACTGGGCCACCGCAACTCGTCACTGGGAAATCGAACCCGGGGAAACAGTGATTCAGGCTCACTACATTAGCGCTTACGCCGATACCGCTGCATTAGTTGATGGTTCCAGCGACTCAGGTCTCGTTCGAATCAGAAGCAAAATTCTCGGCACCATTGAGGGCGCTGAGGCCCTAGCCGCTCGTGAGTATCAGCCGCTTAAAGCAGCTTCATAGCCTTGAAGGCGGCACGGGCGAAGAAGGTGAAGATGCTCATGATCAACGCACCGAGAATTGCCCAACCGAAAGCCGCCGATTCCACACCGGAAAGCGAAGCCCCGTCGATTGAGAACACCCCGGCTTTGATTGCCGAGCTAAGCCATGCCACCAAAAGCAACATCGCACCATTGATGAGAACCGAAATCAGCCCAAAGGTGAGGATGTAGAGCGGGAAAGCCAAAACTTTAATTACCGGCGCAACGATTGCGGTGACCAGACCGAAAATCATCCCGACAAATACGAAAGAGGCCACTAGATTCCAAGTGGTTTCGCCTCCCCAGGGGGCAATTTTGATGGCCGGAATCACAAAAGTGACCAACCAAAGCCCCAAACAATTGATGACAGTGCCAACGATAAAACGCTTCATAAGTAGATTGTGCCAGCGAACCAAACTAAATTGGAGAGGATGAATGAAAATGCCAGCGTTCCAATGGTGCAATTACTCTCCCCAGAGGGCGAGTTTTCTGTACCAAAGAACTACGCCGAATACGGCAAGTACATTGAGCGCCTAACCGAAGAGGACTTTTTAAAGTTCTATCGAGACATGGCTCGCTGCCGCCGGTTCGACAATGAGGCCACCGCTTTGCAACGCCAGGGTCAACTTGGCCTTTGGGCGCCGGCAATCGGGCAAGAGGCCGCGCAAATCGGTTCCGGCTACGGCGTTGGCAAGAACGATCACATTTTCCCTAGCTATCGCGAGCACGGGGTTGCGATCACCCACGGCATCGAACTGATGTCTCTCCTAAAAATGTTTCGCGGAGTTAACCACGGAGGTTGGAACCCCGAGGAAACTCGCTTTCACCTATACGCAATTGTTCTTGGCAGCCAGGTGCTTCACGCCACCGGTTATGCCATGGGAGTTAAATTCGACGGCAAAGTTGCAACATCTAATAAAGAAGAAAACCTCGCGGTAATCAGCTACTTCGGCGACGGCGCAACTGCCGAAGGCGACATCTCCGAGTCATTGCTATTCGCCGCCAACACTCAGAGCCCAATTGTGTTCTTCTGCCAGAACAACCAGTGGGCGATTTCATCGCCAACCGCAAGTCAAACTCGAGTTCCGCTTTATCAGCGCGGCGCCGGTTTTGGAGTGCCAGGTATCCGCATCGATGGCAACGACGTTTTGGCCAGCTACGCGGTTACGGCCAAGCACATGGACGACGCGCGAGAAGGCGCCGGCCCGTCACTGATCGAAGCGCTAACCTACCGAATCGGCGCTCACACCACATCGGATGACCCAACCAAGTACCGCACCGATGAAGAGGTGGCCTACTGGGTGGCTCGCGACCCGCTCAAGCGGCTCGAGATTTTCCTTCGCCGCCAGGGAATCGGCGACGACTTCTTTGAAGAAGTGGCTCAGGCCGGCGAGCAGTTGGCCACCGAAATTCGCGAAGGCACTTTCGCTTTGCAGGCTCCGGAGATGGAAGACATGTTTAAGCATGTCTACTCGGAACCTCACCCTCGCATCGATGAGCAACTGGATTGGCTTAAGCGCTACGAAGCCTCGTTCGGCGGCGAAAACTAGTGGGTAACTTTGAAGAAATGGCAATCGCCAAAGCCATCAATGCCGGCCTTCGCAAGGCCTTGAGCGATGACGCCAAGGTTTTGGTTTTCGGCCAGGATGTTGCCCAACTCGGTGGCGTGTTCCGCGTAACCGAGGGCATTCACGCCGAATTCGGCGACACCCGCATTTTCAACTCGCCAATTGCCGAGTCGGGAATCGTTGGTACCGCAATCGGTTTGGCAATGCGCGGCTATCGTCCGGTTGCCGAAATTCAGTTTGAGGGATTCATCTTCCCCGCGTTCGATCAGATCACCACTCAGCTGGCCAAAATGCAGAACCGTTCCGAAGGTCACCAGGCAATGCCGGTGGTGATCCGTGTTCCTTTCGGCGGTGGCATCGGCGCGATCGAGCATCACAGCGAAAGCCCAGAGGCTTACTTCGCTCACACCCCGGGTCTTCGAGTGGTCACACCTAGCAATGCCAACGACGCCTACTGGATGATTCAGCAAGCAATTCGAAGCAACGATCCGGTGATTTTCTTCGAACCAAAGCGACGCTATTGGCAAAAAGGTCAGGTCGACTTAGACGGGCCTCCGCAGGATCTTCACTCAGCCAAAATCCTTCGAGAAGGCAATGACGTAACCATAGTCACCTACGGACCGATGGTTCACACCTCTCTCCAGGCCGCCGAAGTTGCCGCTGCCGAAGGTGTCAGCATCGAAGTTATCGACCTTCGCTCAATTTCCCCGATCGACTTCCCTCCAATCATCGAATCGGTTAAGAGGACCGGTCGCCTGGTCACCGTTTCGGAAGCTCCTAACTCGTTCTCTATTGCCAGCGAACTATCCGCGCGAATCACCGAGGAATGTTTCTATCACCTTCAGGCTCCGGTTATTCGAGTTGGCGGTTTTGACATTCCTTATCCGGCGGCAAAACTTGAAGAAATCTTCCTTCCAGATGCCGACCGCATCCTGGAAGCCGTTGACAGATCGAGGGCCTACTAATGAGCAAGATTGCGTATTTCAATTTGCCAGACGTTGGCGAAGGTCTAACCGAAGCCGAAATTGTTTCCTGGAAGGTGAAGCCTGGCGACACCGTTTCGGTGAACCAGGTAATCGTTGAAATTGAAACCGCCAAGTCTTTGGTTGAGCTTCCTTGCCCTTTTGCCGGAGTTATTTCCGAACTAATGGCCGCCGAAGGCGACACCGTTGAGGTTGGCAAGCCACTTATTTCAGCAACGGTTGCCGACGACGCGGTTGGTGCAACCGTGGCCCAAGCCGAAACCGCTGCCGCGGTTCACCAGGCAGTAGCCGATGTTGCTTCCACCGCAGCCGCAGCCGAAGAGCGCACCCCCAACCTGGTTGGCTACGGCGTTGCCGACCCGAATGGTCCGGTTCGTCGCAAGCGCGCGGCAACTTCGCTCGGAACCAACACCTCATCGATCTCGGTGGTTCCAGGTCACCTAGCCGTGCCTACTCACCCGGAAACCCAAGTGTTGGCAAAACCGCCGATTCGCAAACTCGCCGCCGACCTCGGCGTTGACCTCAGCAAAGTAACCCCAACCGGCCTCAACGGCGACATCACTCGCGAAGACGTGATGGGCATGGCTCAGCAGGCCAGCGTTTTCCGAAACCTTTCCACCCCGGCCGCTCCAACCGCTCGCGAAGAACGCATCCCGGTTAAAGGTGTTCGCAAGGCAATCGCCAACGCCATGGTTTCTTCCGCTTTCACCGCGCCTCACGTGAGCATCTTCGTGGATGTCGATGCCACCAGAACCATGGAATACGTGAAGCGCCTCAAAGTTTCAACCGATTTTGCCGGCACCAAGGTGACCCCGCTTTTGATTATGGCGAAAGCCATGATGTGGGCGGTTCGCCGCAACCCAATGGTGAACGCAACTTTCACCGCCGAAGAAATCATCGTTCACAACTTTGTGAACTTCGGAATCGCGGCAGCAACCCCACGCGGCCTCATCGTTCCAAACATCAAAGACGCCGACCAGATGTCGATGCTAGAGCTCGCCCAAGCCATCGAGCAGCTCGCCGCCACCGCCCGCGAAGGCAAGACCAGCCCAGCTGACATGAAAGATGGAACCATCACCATCACCAACATCGGTGTCTTCGGCGTTGACACCGGAACCCCGATTCTGAACCCTGGCGAAGTTGCCATCGTTGCCCTCGGTTCGATCCGTCCGAAGCCTTGGGTAGTCAACAACGAAATTCAGGTTCGCCAGGTAACCACCATCGGCGCCACCTTCGACCACCGAGTCGTCGACGGCGACGTTGCCTCACGTTTCGTCCAAGACGTTGCTTCGGTCATCGAAGAGCCCGCTCTACTATTGGATTAATTAGACTTTTGAATTACTTATCAGGGGGAAACTAAGTGAAAATCTACAAAAACGTACCGGCAGTTATTGCCATGGCCCTATCGCTTTTCGCCGCGATCGGTTTGGCGATGATTCTTCTTATGTTTGACCAAATTCTGGGCTGGGCAAATTCAAGTGAGAATCCTTCTGGTCTTTCAACCTGGCTTCTTATTCTCTGGGCAATTGCGGCTCCTCTATTGGCAATATTCGCCGCAGCCAGCCCCGCCTTGAAAATCAACCCCAGGGTCACCGTTCTGCTTGTGGGAGCCACGCTAGCGATTGTTCTAGTTCTGGACCCACTTTCCAGCTTGCTGTGGAATATTCAGGCCCAACAGCCAATCGGCATTGAAGTCCTTAGACAGGTCTATCTCCCAGGTTTCGATGTTTCTTACAGCACAGGGCGGTCACTGGCAACAGTGTTCGGCATCCTTGGAGCGATTGCGTTCGCGATTAGTTTCAGTGTCAAATCTCAACCAGACCCTTCGCCTGAAAATGTTTCTTTTAGTTCGGTTTCTCAGGGAACCGAGGGTGCTGGTTTTGCAACACCTAATCTTCCGTCCTCGGGCCAAGTTGTCTCTTCGTTTCCAACTTTGACGCTTGTATTCGCTTTCTTTTCACCAATTCTCGCTATCGTTCTCGGGCACGTAACTCTAAATCACATGCAGCGCGGGCTGATTTCGTCTGCAAACATTTCAACTGCAAAGGCTGGCCTAGTCGTCGGTTACGTGCTCACCGCCCTTGGCTTACTAGCTTTGATTTTGTGGGCAATTTTTCTTGCCGCACTGATTGGTTACAGGTTCTAATCTTTGGGCAGCGCCTAACCTCCTAACGCTGGTATTGACAACCATTCTCAATAAGCAGTAGTTTTAGAGTGTGAAAACACTTCGCGTCATCGCACTAGCAACTTCCGCGCTTCTTGCGCTCAGCGGCTGCAGCGCCATTAAGCCAGAAGGTTGGACTGCTGGCAGCGGCCCAATCAAGATTGTGGCCAGCACCAACGTTTGGGGTTCGGTAGCCAACCTAGTGGCCGGAGACCTCGCAACCGTCGACGCCATCATCCACAACACCAACCAAGACCCTCACTCCTACGAGCTCACCGCTCGCGATCAACTGCTGATCAACAACGCCGACATCGTGATCATGAACGGCGGCGGCTACGACGACTTCATGCAACAGGCAATCGACGCCGACCCAACACCGGCGATAACCGTCGACGCCGTCATGGCTTCGGGCGACGACCCGTCTCGCAATGAACACATTTGGTATGACGTTGACCAGGTTGGTGATGTGGCTGCTGTGATTGGAGCCGCAATTGAATCCGTCGACAAATCAAAATTCGAAGAAGTCGAAGCCAGCGTTGCCGATTTCCGTAAAAAAATCGCAGAGCGCAAAACAAAACTAGATCGAAACAAAGCCATGCTTATGACGGCGTATGTCTCAATGGAGCAACTTTCAGTTTTCCTAACCGAACCACTTGCGGCCTATTTAGTTGAGGATGCTGGTTACATCGATGCCACACCAAAAGAATTCAGTGAGGCTGTTGAAGAAGATCGAGACGTTCCGCCGTCGGTTATGAAGGAAGCAATCGACCTCATAAAGCGGGGCGGTGTTGGAGCAATTTTCGTAAACATCAGCACGCAGACCGCCCAAATCGAAACCTTGCTCTCAGCTAATTCGGATATGCCGGTTTTCGGTTTCAGTGAGTTGCTTATTCAAGACCCAGACACCCTTGCCTATGACGGCGGATACTTCGAGATGCTCGACTCTGCAATCAAGACAGTGATTGAGCGATGAGCGCGCCTGTTCTCGAAATAAAAAACGCAAAACTCGAACTTGACGGTCGAGTTATCTGGGAAAACCTAAACCTAGACGTGAAGCAAAACGAATTCATCGCAATCCTCGGGGCCAATGGTTCCGGCAAGTCGAGTCTTCTCAAAGCCATTCTTGGTCAATTGCCGCTAAGTGCCGGTTCGATTGAGCTAAATTCCAAAAAAATTTGCCGCGGCTCACGCCGCATCGGTTACGTTCCGCAGTCGCGGCAAACTGAAGCCACGATGCCAATTCGCGGTAAAGACCTGCTTTGGCTTGGCCTGAACGGTCACCGTTTCGGTTTTTGGCCGGCAAGCAAAACCGCTCGTGCGCAGTTTGATCACATCATCGAGGCAATCGGTGGCCAGGAACTTCAGCATCACCCAATCAGCGAGATGTCGGGCGGAGAGCTGCAACGATTCCGGGTTGGTCAAGCGGTTATCTCCGAGCCAGACCTAATCTTGGCCGACGAACCCCTAAGCGCTCTCGATTA